>ENA-UOOI01000009-UOOI01000009.1-fermentation-metagenome-genome-assembly--contig:-NODE-9-length-315792-cov-147.819210_pt1 | contig 315792 bp, 301 predicted proteins | sample MGYA00245779_ERZ724027 | MGnify/ENA primary metagenome ERZ724027 (study PRJEB28704, sample SAMN03018318) | fermentation metagenome | biome: anthropogenic terrestrial biome; feature: soil...
TAGATATTGTAATCCATTAGGCAGGAGTGTTACAAGTTCACTATACCACTACAGGTGTCCACTTATTTAATATAGATCCACATTAAAAGTTGAATCATATGCATTATGTGCAAGATGAAAATAGCAAGAAATCCATTAATAATTGTATTTTATGATAAAGAACCAAGGGAATAAGGATTGCTTTTTGTCCCTTGTTTGGTTACAATAGATAATTAGACTGGCAGTTAACAGGCAATGGAGCCATCTGAAGTGCTGCCAGATTTGTAATTACAGGGAAACGAGGTGCTCCAGTGTCAACACTTGTGATTGTAGAATCGCCGGCAAAGGCGAAAACAATAAAAAAATATTTAGGGAATGGTTATGAAGTTGTTGCTTCCATGGGACATGTCCGTGATCTTCCGCAGAGCAGACTTGGTGTGAAAGTAAGCGATAATTTCAAACCGCAGTATACCATTATTAAAGGCAAGGAAAAGTTGGTAGATGAACTGAAAGCAAAAGCGGCCCAAAGTGATACGATTTTACTGGCAACGGATCCAGACCGTGAAGGAGAAGCAATTTCATGGCATCTTGCTTTTATCCTAAATTTGGATGTTAAAGATGCAAACCGAGTGACATTCAATGAGATTACAAAAACCGGCATTACAACCGGGATGGAACATCCTCGGACAATTGATATGGATTTGGTCAATGCGCAGCAAGCCCGCCGCATTTTAGACAGGCTTGTCGGTTACAAACTTAGCCCATTCTTGTCGCAAAAAATCCGCAGAGGCTTGTCCGGAGGACGTGTGCAGAGCGTTGCCGTTCGAATTATTGTGGATCGTGAAGAGGAAATCAAAGCTTTTAAGCCAGAAGAATATTGGTCGATAGATGGAAAGTTTGCACCGGCGAAAGGAACTTCCCGTAAGCAGTTTCTGGCAAGTCTTTATGGGACAGCTGATGGACAAAAGCTGAAAATCAGCAAAAAGGAAGAGGCAGATAAAATTCTGGCTGACGTTAAAGATGCGGATTATACGGTTACAAAAGTCAAGAAGGGCACGCGCCATAAAAAGCCGGCTCCGCCTTTCACCACATCCACTTTGCAGCAGGAGGCAAGCCGGCGCCTTGGTTTTACTGCACGACGCACAATGAAAGCTGCACAGGAGCTTTATGAAGGCATTGAGATTGGCGACATGGGCGCCGTTGGTTTAATTACCTATATGCGTACAGATTCACTTCGTCTGAGCGAGGATGCGATTTCCGCTGCTGCCACTTATATTGAAGAGCGCTGGGGGAAAAAATACCTTCCTGATACGCCACAGCATTATAAAACAAAGGCCAATGCGCAGGATGGTCATGAAGCAATCCGCCCAACAACGCCGAGCCTTTCCCCTGATCAGGTAAAAGACAGCCTTACAAATGACCAATATAAACTTTACAAGCTGATTTGGGAGCGCTTTATTGCCTGTCAGATGAGCAACTGCTTACAGGCAACCATGCAGGCAGAAATTACTGCTGGCAACTATCTCTTTAAGGCAAGCGGCTATACTGTCACTTTTGATGGATTTACTGTTTTATATGAAGAGAAGAATGATAATGATGATAAACGTGCAGATGGCACGCTGCCACCATTGGAAAAGGGTATGCCGCTTCGCTGTAAAGAGATTAAGGGAACGCAGCACTTTACACAGCCGCCAGCGCGTTATACAGAAGCCAGTTTGATTAAAGCACTGGAAGAAAACGGGATTGGCCGTCCAAGCACATACGCGACTACAATCAGCACAATTTTGAACCGCGAATATGTTGTCCGTGATGGAAAAGCCTTAAAACCGACAGAGCTTGGGGAAGTAACTACTAAGCTCATGAAAGAACGTTTTCCTAAAGTTGTGAATGTCAAGTTTACAGCACAGGTGGAAAGCGAGCTTGATGAAGTGCAGAACGGCAAGGTCAAATGGGTTCAGGCTGTGCACGATTTCTATGATGATTTTGCTCAGACGCTGAAAGTGGCCAAAGAAGAGATGAAGGATGTCAAGATTCAGCTAAAAGAAGATATTACCGATGTCATTTGTGAAAAGTGTGGCCGGCACATGGTAATTAAGACTGGACGCTATGGTAAGTTCCTTGCGTGTCCAGGTTATCCAGAGTGCAAAAACATCAAGAAATATGTAGAGAAAAACGGAGCAAAGTGCCCGAAATGCGGCGGCGATGTTGTTATTAAGCATACGAAAAAAGGACGCATTTTCTATGGCTGCGAAAATTACCCGAAATGTGACTTCGTTTCTTGGGACGAGCCGACAAAAGAACTATGCCCGAAATGTGGGAAGACCTTGCTGAAGAAAAAAGGCAAAAATCCCAAATTTTACTGTGTCACTCCGGACTGTGGCTATGAGCGCATTGGAGAAGATAAGCCGGATGAAGAAGAAAATAAGTAAAAGGGAGGACAGCTTATGCCCATTACAGTCATAGGTGCAGGATTGGCAGGCTGTGAAGCTGCATGGCAGATTGCACAAAATGGAGAAGAAGCTGTCCTTATTGAGATGAAACCCCAGAAGTATACGCCAGCCCATAAAAGTCCGACGTTTGCGGAACTGATTTGTTCCAATTCCCTTAAAGCGGAGAGAGTCACCAGTGCTGCGGGACTTTTGAAAGAGGAAATGTATCGGATGGGTTCCCTTTTGGTACCATGTGCCTTGCAGACGCGGGTTCCAGCTGGCGGAGCGCTGGCAGTCGACCGTGTGAAATTTTCGGCGTTAGTCACAGAAAAGATTCATCAGAATGTGAATATCCACTGCGTAGAACAAGAATGTACAGAAATTCCGGAAAGCGGTATTACTGTAATTGCGACTGGACCGCTCACCAGTGATGCGCTGGCAGCAAAAATCGAGCATCTTTGTGGAGACAGCCTTCGCTTTTATGATGCCGCTGCGCCGATTATTACTGCGGAAAGTCTTGACCGTGACCGGATTTTTGCAGCATCCCGCTATGGAAAGGGAGAGGGTGAAGATTACCTCAACTGCCCCATGAATCGGGAAGAATATGAGAATTTTTATACAGAATTGGTCCATGCGCAGCGGGCCCCGCTTCACGGCTGTGATGTGCAAGATCCCAAAGTCTATGAAGGCTGTATGCCGATTGAAGTGATGGCACAGCGTGGTCCGGATACCATCCGCTTCGGTCCGCTGAAACCAGTAGGTCTGCGTGATCCACACACTGGTCACAGACCGTGGGCTGTCGTGCAGCTGCGTCGCGAAGACGCTGCTGGAACACTTTATAATCTAGTGGGATTTCAGACAAATCTAAAATTTGGAGAGCAAAAACGCGTTTTTGGTCTCATTCCCGGACTTGCTCATGCGGAGTTCACGCGCTTTGGTGTCATGCACCGGAACACTTTTTTAAATGCACCCAATGTGTTAAAGAGTACATTTCAATTTCGCAAGAATTCCAACCTCTTTTTTGCGGGACAAATGACTGGTGTAGAAGGCTATATGGAATCGGCAGCATCCGGACTGCTTGCGGGGCGAAATGCTCTGCGAATTTCACAAGGGTTGTTGCCATTGACACCGCCGGAAACAACTATGACCGGAGCACTGGCACGTTGGGTACAGAACGGCGGCGAAGGAGATTACCAACCGCTCGGAGCAAATTTTGGAATCATGCCGCCTATAGAACCGCATATCCGTGATAAGCGAGAGCGTTATGCAGCAATTTCCCAGCGTGCGTTGAAAGACCTTGCAACTTTTATGAAATCAGCTGGATGGTTAGCAGTTGAACATTCGTGTATTTAATCTGTGAAGCTGAATTTCGCAGTTTAGCATAACAGGAGGCATACTATAACATGAAAATCATCGTAGATGCGTTTGGTGGGGACAACGCTCCGCTTGAAATTCTGAAAGGCTGTGCAATGGCTGTCGAGCAGCTTGAAGTTGAAATCCTACTTACAGGGAAGAAAGAGACGATTCTAAAAGTCGCCAAAGAAAATAATATTTCATTGGAACATATGGAGATTGTTGATTGTCCGGATATTATGGATATGAATGCGGCTGGCACAGACATTATGCGCTCTGGAAAGAATTCCTCTATGGCGGTCGGTTTGCGGAAACTCGCAGCTGGGGAGGGAGATGCTTTCATTACTGCCGGAAACAGCGGTGCGGTGACAGTCGGTGCAACTTTCTTGGTAAAACGAATTAAAGGTGTCAAACGAATTGCTTTTGCGCCTGTCATGCCAGATGCAAAAGGTTCTTTCATGCTGATTGACGGCGGTGCAAATGTAGACTGTAAACCGGAGATGCTTTATCAGTTTGGTATTATGGGTTCCATTTATATGAAGAAAGTTATGCATATCCAAAGTCCGCGCGTTGGCTTGTTAAATGTAGGAACTGAGGAACATAAAGGCGGAGATCTTCAGCATGCAGCATTTGCTTTGCTCAAAGACAGTCAGCTGAATTTCACGGGGAATGTGGAAGCACGTGACGTTCCAGAGGGCATTACAGATGTGCTTGTGGCAGATGGATTTTCCGGAAATGTGCTGCTGAAAACATTTGAAGGTACAGCCATTATGCTGCTGCGCATCTTTAAGTCAATTCTTACGAAAAATGCAAAGAATAAAATTGCGGCAGCTATGCTGTTAAAAGATATTACAGGCTTGAAAAAGACAATCGATTATAAGGAATATGGTGGGGCTCCTCTCCTTGGGTGTTCAAAGCCAGTCTTTAAATCTCACGGAAATGCGGATGAAAAAACATTTTTTAATGCTCTGCGCTTGACCAAATCGTATGTGGAGGGCAATGTTGCAGAAGAAATTGCTAAAAGTATCGCATCATTGAAGCAGGAAAACAATCCAGAATCTGAAACGGGGGTTGCAGAATGAAGGATTTGGCACCTTTGGAAAGCAAAATTGGATATACGTTTCAAGACAAAAAATTGTTGCTCAATGCCCTGACACATTCTTCATATGCAAATGAAACACATGCTCCCTGCGGCAGCAATGAACGCCTTGAATTTTTGGGGGACAGTGTCCTTGGCTTTGTGGTTGCAGATTATCTTTACCGTAAATTTCCGGAATGGCCGGAAGGCCATTTAACAAAGACCCGTGCGGCATTGGTGTGCGAGCAGGCCTGCTGTGATTTTTCTAAGCAGATGGATGTTGGAAATTTTCTTCGCTTGAGTCATGGGGAACAAAATGGCGGTGGACGAAACCGCACTTCCATCCTTGCGGATGCCTTTGAGTCTATCACGGCAGCGATTTATTTGGACGGAGGCTTTCCGCAGGCTCGGGATTTTATTCTGCGTTTTACTTTGCCAATGCTGAAAACACTGCGTAATAAAGCACCGTTTCACGATTACAAGACAAAACTGCAGGAAATTATCCAACGGAATCCCGGGGAAAAGCTGACTTATGTTTTGGCAGGGGAGAGCGGCCCCGACCACGACAAGCATTTCACGGTGGAGGTACACCTGAACAGTAATGTGATTGGCAAAGGCGGCGGTCATACGAAAAAAGATGCGGAGCAGCAGGCGGCTCGTGAAGCACTGGAACTGATGGGCTATTGAAACATGCAAATGTAGCGGTCTTTGTTCCGCATGTAGGCTGTCCACACCGGTGCAGTTTTTGCGACCAGTGGACAATTACCGGAAAAAGCTGTCAGCCAACGCCGCAGGATGTCTGTGCTGCGGCTGAAACAGCTCTGGTGTCTCTCGGAAAAGCTGCTGCCAGAAAGGCAGAAATTGCTTTTTTTGGCGGCAGCTTTACGGCAATTAATGCAGCGTATCGGCGAAGCCTTTTGGAAGCAGCAGCATCATATGTGAAAAATGGGCTTTTTGCGGGTATTCGGCTTTCGACACGGCCCGATGCCATTGATTCTGATATTCTGGATGAGTTATGTTACTTTGGGGTGACTACCGTAGAGCTTGGTGCACAGAGTATGGATGACCGAGTCCTGCAGAAAAACGGACGTGGTCACACGGCAGAACAAGTCCGTTTGGCATCCCATCAGATTGCAGCCCGCGGGCTGCATTTGGGTTTGCAAATGATGACTGGATTACCCAGTGATACGGATGAAGGTGCCCGGTACACTGCACGTTGCTTTGCAGAGCTGCATCCGGAGGAAATCCGCATTTATCCGGCGATTGTTTTACCCGGAACACAGCTTGCCAAGTGGTATCAGGAAGGCAGTTATCAGCCGGAAACATTGGAAGAGGCAGTTTATTTATGCACAGATTTGCTGCAGTTCTTTGAAGAGCGTGGAATCCATGTTATCCGGCTTGGCCTTCATGCATCTCCGGAACTGGAAAGGAACCGTTTAGCGGGGCCGTGGCACCCTGCTTTCCGGGAACTCTGTGAAAGCCGAAGATGGCTTCTTCGCATGCAGTCTGTGTTCACAAATTTGCCATGTGGGGATTATACAATAACAGTACCTGAGAAATACCTTTCGCAGGTGAAAGGCCAGAAAAAAGCAAATCTTTCCGCAATGAAAAAAATGGGCTATCAAGTGTCTGTGCAAGTTGGAGAGCGCTTTCAGCTTTATGACAAATCTGGGCCTATTTCGATAAAGGAGAGTTTCCCCCATGCTGATCCGTTCACTTGAAATTCAGGGATTTAAAACTTTTCCTGATAAAACAGTTTTGCAGTTCAATAATGGGATAACGGCAATTGTCGGTCCCAATGGCAGTGGAAAGAGCAATATCAGTGATGCTGTACGTTGGGTTCTCGGTGAGCAGAATGTGCGCACACTTCGCTGTACTAAAATGGAGGATATCATTTTTAATGGTACGCCGCAGCGTAAACCACTTGGTTATGCAGAGGTAACCTTAAATATTGATAACCATGACCGCCGTCTGCCTTTTGATAAGGACGAAGTTGCTGTTACCCGGCGCTATTATCGCAGTGGGGAAAGCGAATACCTGCTCAATAAAGTTTTAGTACGCCTGCGGGACATTCATGAACTGTTTATGGATACCGGCCTTGGGCGGGATGGCTATTCAATTATCGGACAGGGAAAAATTGATGCTATTGTGTCGGCACGCAGTGAAGACCGCCGTGAGATTTTCGAAGAAGCGGCAGGAATTTCCCGTTACCGTTATCGTAAAGAGGATAGTGAACGCAAATTAAGTGCAGCGGAAGAAAATTTGGTCCGATTACAGGACATTTTGACAGAATTACAGCAGCGCGTTGGCCCTTTGAAGGAGCAAAGCGAAAAAGCACAGCTGTTTCTCAATTATTCTGCTGAAAAAAAAGGACTGGACATTGCACTTTGGCTGCGGACTTTGGATCAATCAGCGGCGGTATTACACCAGCAGGAAGATAAAATCACGCTTATCCGTACGCAGCAGGAAAGTGCTGAAAAAAAACTAGATGATTTGGACAAGGCTGCTGAAAAGAATTTTCAGGATATTGCAAACTGTGCCTCTCAGATTGATAAGATTCGCCAAAAAAGTGGCAGCTGTGAAGAAGCAGCCGCTAAGAAAGACGGCGAAGCGGATGTTCTGCTTAATGATGTACATCATACAGAGGAAACCATCCAGCGTTTACAGAAAGAACTTTCTGTATCTTCAGAAGATAAAGCACAAATGGATGTGGAAACCGCTGAAAAAGAACGGCAGATTACGAAACAGACGGTACAGTTGGATGCTTATCAGCAACAGGTTGGTCAGTTGAATCAAAAAATAAAAATATTACATAATAGCATGAGTGAAACGAATGCTAAAGTGGAGAGTCTATCGCAGGATTTTGCAAGATATTCCCAAATGGCAACAGAATGCAAAGTTTCCGAAATGACAGCAGTTTCCGCAATCGGTGAAATTACGTTACGGGTTTCACAAATTGAAGAGAGTATTCAGAATAAACAGGACCTGCTGAAACAGCTGCAAGATTCCAAAGAAGGCAGTGCTAAAATGCTTTCTGATATTGAAAACCGCATACAGGATTTTCAGAACAAAGAACAGGGCTATGAATTGCGCTTGCAATCCCGTCAGGAAAAAGCAGAAACACTCAAGCGGGAATCGGATCATCAATTGTTGGATGCCAGGGAAAGTCTTCGGCGTGCGGACATTTTGGAAGCATATGAACGCAATATGGAAGGGTTCAGTAAAAGTGTTAAGTTTATCATGCAGGAAGCAGGTCATGGCCGGCTTTCCGGCATCTGTGGTCCTGTTTCCAGACTGATTACTGTTCCGGATTCTTATACAGTTGCACTTGAAACAGCATTGGGCGCTTCGATGCAACACATTGTTGTCGATACGGAAGAGGACGCAAAGTGTGCCATTCATTTGCTGAAGCGCAGGGATGGCGGCCGTGCTACTTTTTTGCCTCTCCGTACGATACACAGTCGTATTCTGCAGGAAAATGGACTGCAGGATTGTCCCGGTTTTATCGGAATTGCAAGTGAGTTGTGCAGTTCTGAGGAAAAATATCAGAACATACGAGAAAATCTTTTGGGGCGTATTGTCATTGCAAAAGACCTCGACGCAGCGGTTGAAATTTCACGCAGGTTCCATTATCGGTTCCGAGTTGTAACATTGGACGGTCAAGTTGTCAATGCAGGAGGTTCTTTTACCGGCGGTTCACGAGCGCATAACTCGGGCCTGCTCAGTCGGCGCAGTGAGATTCAAAAGATTCGCAGGAAGGCGAAAGAGCAGCAGAAGCAGGCAGATAAAGCCGCAGAAAAGTTAAAAGAGTGCCAAAAGGAAGCTGCGCAGGATGAAACAGAACTGTCTTCAGTACGCGGAGAACTGGCCTGTGCAAAAGAGAGTCGAATTCATATGGGTGCTGATCGTGAACAGTTGCTGAAAGACCTTGCGAGCGTGGAAAAGGATATCCAGGCGCTGCAGGACGAACAGGACAGTTCGGATAAACGTCTTGCAAAACAAAAGGCAACCCGTGATGAAGCTCATCGGCAGGCGCTGGAAATTGCGCAAAAGGTTCAGATACTGCAGCAGAAATCAGAAGCTCTCAGCGGAAGCCGCAGTGATTTGAATCAGCAGGATGCTGACTATCAAGCACAGATACAGAGTCGGCGTCTTCAGATGCTTTCCGTACAGAAAGACATGGAAAATTTGAATCGTGCTCTAGCGGATATCCATGCACGCTGCCAGAATGCTGCCAACCGGACAGAAGCTTTGCAGGCGGAAGTCCAGGGAGCAAAACAAAAAGCGGCCACTCTGAAGCAGCAGGCTTTTGCCGCACGCGATACGGCAGAAGCACTGCGTTGTCAAGCAAAGAAAAGTGTGGAAGAGCTTGAACAGGTCAATAAGAGCCGAATGAATTTGGAGCAGCAGAATGCAGTTATCCGGAAAGAGCAGAAAGAAAAGAGCAATGAAAAAGAAAATGCTGGACACGAGCTTGCTCGTTTGGAGGAGCGCAAATCTAACCTGCAGCAACAGTATGACCGTATTTCGACAAAGTTATGGGACGAGTATGAACTTACCCGTAGAGAAGCAGAACCGCTGGCAGCTCAGATTCAAGATTCAAAGCAGGCACAACTTCGCCTGAATGAACTGAAAAGTCTGATTCGTTCGCTTGGTTCCGTTAATGTTGCTGCAGTTGAAGAGTATAAGGAAGTTAACAGCCGTTATGAATTTCTTGCTGCGCAAATCAAAGATGTGGAAATAAGCCGTGATGAACTCCGCCGCCTCATCCGCGATTTGACACATCAAATGCAGAAACAATTTGAGCAGAGTTTTTCCAGTATCCGCAGCAATTTTACGGAAACTTTTCAGGAACTGTTTGGCGGGGGTACTGCCAGTTTGGAACTGACGAATCCGGATGATATTTTAACTTCTGGTATAGAAATTTCTGTGCAGCCGCCGGGCAAAATTGTTTCCCATCTCGAAAGCCTTTCCGGCGGAGAAAAAGCACTGGTCGCAATTGCTCTGTATTTTGCCATTATGAAAGTATCTCCGCCTCCATTCTGTATGCTGGACGAAATTGACGCAGCGTTAGATGATGTAAATGTCACGCATTTTGCCAGTTATCTAAGGCATATGACAACAAATACGCAGTTTATTGTTATTACGCACCGCCGCGGCAGCATGGAGGAAGCGGATGTCCTTTATGGTGTCACCATGCAGGATGAGGGAATCAGCAAAGTGTTGGAACTGCACCCAGATGAGATTGGAAAATATTATTAATTTTCATGTGATGTTTACAGCCGGACATTTGTCCGGCTGTATTTGCATGAATCCAGACATATGTGGTATGATGACCGTATGAATTCGCGATTGAATCAAAGGAGGCCCAATTGAGATGGGACTGTTTGCAAAAATTAAGTCTGGATTAAAAAAGACCAGACAGGGAATGAGTAACTCGGTGCGCCGCATGCTGCACTCTTTTACTAAAATTGATGAGGACCTTTTTGAAGAACTGGAAGAACTATTGGTCATGGGAGATGTCGGTGTTTCCACATCTGAGCATATATGTGATGAACTGCGCAAAAAGGTAAAAGAACGCGGAATTAAAGATCCCAATGCTATTTTTGATCTGCTTCGTGAAACAGTAGCTGAAATGCTGAGTGGTGGGGAAGAACTGCATATTTCCACAAAGCCTTCCATGATTTTGGTCATTGGTGTGAACGGCGTCGGTAAAACAACAACAATTGGGAAGTTGGCGGCTTTGCTGAAAAATCAAGGTAAGAAAGTAATCATGGGCGCGGCGGATACCTTCCGTGCAGCTGCTATTGAACAGCTGCAGGTTTGGGCAGATCGTGCAGGGTGTGACCTGATTAAGCAGGACTTCGGCAGTGATCCGGCAGCGGTTGTGTATGATACGATTTCTGCGGCAAAAGCACGTGGAGATGACGTGATTCTATGCGATACGGCAGGGCGTCTGCATACGAAAAAGAATTTAATGGAGGAACTGGCGAAAATTAACCGTGTGATTGACCGGGAACTTCCGGAGGCAGACAAGGAAGTCCTTTTGGTACTGGATGCAACTACCGGACAAAATGGTATCAACCAGGCGCGTGAATTTAAAAATGCAGCGGGGATTACCGGAATTGTTTTAACCAAGTTAGACGGTACGGCAAAAGGCGGTGTGGTCCTTTCTGTGCGCGAAACGTTGGGAATTCCGGTGAAATTTATTGGCGTTGGTGAACAGCTGGATGATCTCCAGCCGTTTGATGCTGAAGATTTTGCCCGTGCATTGTTTGACCGTGACCCATCAGAGTATCAGGATTTAGAAGGGAAAGATGCATAATGAAGTTCGTTCTGGCTACCCATAACCCGAATAAGGTGCGGGAATTTTCACGCATTCTTACACCACTTGGTGTGGATATTGTTACAGCCGAACTTCCGGAAGTGGAGGAAACCGGAATTACTTTTGAAGAAAATGCGTATTTAAAAGCTTCTTCTGCCTGTCATGTTACCGGAAATCCGGCTATTGCAGATGATTCCGGCTTATGTGTTCATGCACTGAATGGTCAGCCAGGGGTCCATTCTGCCAGATATGCAGGGGAACATGCAACAGATGCTGACCGAATTGCCAAACTGCTTACTGAAATGAAAAATGTCCCCGAAAAAGATCGGCTTGCCAAATTTGTCTGTGTGATTTGCTGTGTATTTCCAAACGGAGATATTCTTACATCCCGTGGTGAATGTGAGGGGTCCATTGCATTTCATCCCAAAGGAAATGATGGTTTCGGATATGACCCACTTTTTCAAGTGGGTGTAAAAACTTATGCAGAAATGGGCGCGGAAGAAAAAGATGCCATTAGTCATCGGGGAAAAGCTCTTCGCCTGTTTCGGCAAGATCTGCAAACTTTTTGCCAAAAACATTTTTGACTCCATTTTTCTTATAGTTCTTTAATTTTCTGTTTTCAGATTTTACAAAGAATATTAATAGCCATACCACTCAAAAAAGATTGGCAGTTTTTTAGTTTCTGTATATTATATTAATGAAAATCGTTATCAAATTCGAAGCTGGTGCGGATTTGGTGCCTACATTTGCTGCACCGCAAGAACAGAAAAACACAGAGGAACCTCGTTTTGTGTTTTCTGTTTGCTCTGCGGAAAGAGCGGAAGTCTTGCCGCACCGCAGAAAGGAGTGGTGCGGGTGTCCCTGTCTGTTGGTGAATTTAAGCAGGAAATTTTAAAAACCTATAATCTTGTCAATAAAGAAATTTTTCACGGAGGTGTCAGACAGCAAAAAGTAGAATTGGAAGGAAACCGAATTATTATCCTTTCACAGAACGGTAGGGCGCCGGTGCTAAAGACGCTGGATACGTATGTGTCGGATATCACAGGCTACCTTGACTATCTGCTGGCACAGATTTTTAAGGAAAGAATTCGTGAAGAATTGGAAAAACGTTTTCAACTGCATATTACTGCGATTTTCAAGGATTATGACGCATCGAGTGAAACATCTGGTACCGTCATATACTTGGAACGCAATTTTCAAAGCTACCTGAACGAGCTGCCGGAACTTTCATAAAGAGCCGGCCCAGTCGTCGGTCTGCATTCTATAGAGCAGATCGGCGGCTTTTTTCTTTATTTTAATATTACAGGAAGGGGATGAAAAGAAATGCATGAAAAAGGAAAAGTGGAAGTAACGGATGTTTGTAAGACATACCAAAAAAATGACCAGAACGTGGTTTCTCTCAGCCATGTGAGTTTGTCCATCAAAGAAAGGCAATTTGTCAGTATTATTGGCCCAAGCGGCTGTGGAAAATCGACACTTTTTAATATTATTGCCGGACTGTTACTGCCGACTTCCGGCAATGTCATTGCAGACGGCCACAGCATTATCGGCAGAGCCGGATATGTTGGTTATATGTTGCAGAAAGATATGCTTTTGCCATGGCGTACCATAGAAGACAATATCATTCTGGGACTGGAAATCCGCGACGTACCGAAAAAAGAGGCCCTTGCAAGGGCACTGCCATTGATGGAGAGGTATGGGCTAAAAGGTTTTGAAAAACATCATCCGGATGAGCTTTCCGGCGGAATGCGCCAGCGGGCTGCACTGTTGCGTACATTATTGTATGACAGGGACATTATGCTCTTAGATGAGCCGTTTGGAGCGCTGGATGCACAGACGAGACTTTCCATGCAAAACTGGCTGCTGCAGATTTGGCACGATTTCGGGAAAACGGTACTGTTTGTGACTCATGATATTGATGAAGCAATCTATCTTTCTGATGATATTTATGTTTTTTCGCCGCGTCCCGGCAGTGTTCGTTCCAAGATTACTGTGCCGATTAAGCGCCCACGCACAACAGAAGACATGACTTCACCGCCATTTATGGAACTGAAACATGATTTGCTGAAACTTTTGAATGCAGGCCAAGCAACTGATTAAAACTTCCATTGTTTAGGGAGAAAGGAGAATGCAAACCATGACATCTGCAGGAGAAAAATTGCACCTGCAAAAAACTTCATCTGACGACGGGAAAACCGGACGTGTTCAGACAGAAACCGCTTCCGTGCGGCTTCCGGGCCATAGGATTCTTTATGATGAAAAAGCAGAACAAAAAAAGCGCCGGTTGCAGGTGCGGCTGGGGCGCCTAATTGTGGGAGTGGTACTGTTTGGTGGATGGGAAATCTTGGTGCGTGTTGGTGTACTGGATTCATATTACTGGAGTTGTCCCAGCGCAATTTTAAAAACGACGTGGATACAGCTCACAACAGGCTCTCTTTGGAATGATATTCTTTATACTTCCGGTTCCACAATTTTGGGCTTTTTAACTGGCACATTTTTTGGGGCATTGTTGGGACTGTCCTTCTGGTGGTCAAAATCGTACGCGGGAATCAGCGAGCCATATTTGATTATCCTAAATGCACTTCCCAAACTTGCTTTGGGACCGGTGCTGGTCATCCTTTTTGGCATTGGATTTTCTTCAAAAGTAATCCTTGCATTTTTAATGACAGTTATTACAACGGCGCTCTATGCATACAGCGGTGTCAAAAGCGTTGACCCTGCAATGGAGACGCTTTTGTATTCGCTTGGTGCAAAACGATATCAGGTATTTAATAAAGTTGTTGTACCCTGGTCACTGCCGTGGATTATTAGCAGTCTGCGCGTAAATATAGCGCTGGCACTGGCTGGTGCAATTGTCGGCGAATTTATCGCTTCGTCACACGGAGTTGGCCGGATGGTCATTTATGCCGGTACAATTCTGGACATTAATCTGGTTTGGGTGGGTGTATTTGTTCTGTCCATTCTCTCCATGGTAATGTACTGCGGCGTTGTTTTGCTGGAGAAATGGCTGTCCAAACATTTGACAAATATCCATTGATGATGCAATACGGAGGGAAACAAAATGATGAAAGCGAGACAAACTTTTAGCAGACGCCTGATTGCAGCTAGTGCAGCTGCAGCTTTGTTAGTGACGGCTTTTGCAGGCTGTGGCAGAGTGAAACAGACAATTTCCACAGAAGACAAAAAAACAACCGGTATCAAGCAACTCGTCATTGCAGAGCCTGTGCACCTGATTGGTTACTTACCGCTGTATATGGCTCAGCGGGAAGGCTATTTTCGGGAGCAAGGCTTAGATATTAAAGTTATTCAGGCAACAGGAGGTACGCACGTTACTGCTGTTATCAGTGGCAGCGCCTGGGGAGTCATTGGCGGTGTTGATTCTAATGCTTTGGGGAATAAAGGAAACTCAGACCCGATTACAGCAGTTGCCAATTGTGTGAATCGTGCCAATGTATATCTGGTTGCCAAAAAAGGGCTTGCGCCAAAAAGCAAGAGTCAAGCAGACCTGAAAGCATTTTTAAAAGGAAAAAAGATCGTAGCAGGAAGGCATGGAGGTTCACCCAATCTGCTTACCCGCTATTTGCTGTTGCAACTGGGGCTTAATCCGGAGAAAGATACCCAGATATTGGAACCGGGAGATGCAGCAACTGTTGTCTCAATGCTTCAGAACGGAAATGGAGAAATTGGAAATGGTGCGGAGCCACAGATTTGCGACGGAATCGAAAAAAATGTGTGGAATGAACCATTCTATAAATTTACAGATCTTGGTGACTATTCCTATTCTGTCTTTGGCGTTAAAAAGTCTACAATTCAAAATGACCCGGTCACAGTTCAGAAATTTGTAAGCGCGATACTCAAAGCATTAAAAGCCGTACAGAATGACCGGGAATTGGCAGAAAAAGATCTAAAACTGGAATTTCCCACGATGACGTCATCTCAAGTGAAAGCTTCTCTTGACCGTGCTTATCAGGATCAACTATGGAGTAAGGATGGATTGATCTCTAAGAAAGCAGTTGATATCGACATGGATGTGCTGCTCAAGACAGGAATTTATACTGGTTCCTATTCTTATGCCACGCTCGTTGATATGCAATTTGTAAAAGCAGCCAAAAAATGAATTTACAATTTAAATTTACAATTTATTTTAAAAAAGCCAGTGCTTTTTCATGCACTGGCTTTTTTCTTATGCTAGCAACTTTATGAGCAGTCCCTCGGCTTTTTTCGCATCTGCTCGGCCATGTGTTGTTTTCATTACATAACCAACCAGTGCTTTTACCGCTTTTTCTTTTCCTGCACGGTAATCATCCACGGCTTTTGAATTTTTTGCCATTGCTTCTTTACATAAAGCTTCCAGCTGCTTGTCATCCACTCCGGCAAGATCTTTTTCACTTAAAAATTCATGATAAGGCTTGCCCGTATCCAGCATCTTTTCTAAGGTCGATTTTACAAGGTTCATGTGGATTTTTCCGGTGTCCAGAAGTTTGAGCAGAGCATTGAAGTTCTCAGGTGTAACAGAAGGTGAAAAGTTTTCCTTATCCTTCTCGGTTTCCATTCTGCGGAATATTTGACCCAATATGCAGGAAGCTGCAGCCTTCCCACTTTTCAAACCCTTGACAGATTTATCAAAATAGTCTGCAGCATTTCGATAGCGAATTAACTGTTGGGCATCCGTTTCACTGACACCTAGTTTTTCTGTCCAGCGTTTTGTACGTTCAGTGGGATCTTCTGGAAGCTGCATACGTATTTTTTCCACCCAGTCAGGTGTAACATGAATCGTCGGCAAATCTGGTTCTGGGAAATAGCGGTAATCGTCTGCATCTTCTTTTCCGCGCATGCTTTCAGTGCATTCATTGGTTTCATTGTAGCGCAAAGTTTCTTGTGCCACTTTTTTCCCGCTGTCCAGTAAATCACATTGACGGTCATACTCATATGCCATTGCTTTGGTAATAAAACCAGTGCTGTTCATATTTTTGATTTCGGTGCGGGTACCAAGTTGGCTGCTGCCTTGTGGTCTAACCGAAACATTAACATCACAGCGCATAGAACCTTCTTCCATTTTACAGTCAGAAATACCAATGTAATGCATTAACAACTGCAACTTTTCTACATATTCTTTGGCTTCATCAATGGAACGGATATCAGGTTCACTGACAATTTCAATCAAAGGGACGCCGCCGCGGTTATAATCCACATAGGTCTTTCCGTGTGAATGTACTAACTTTCCTGCGTCTTCTTCAATATGGATACGGGTTATGCGGATTTTTCTTCCATTAGAAAGAGTAATCCAGCCATTCGTACACAGTGGCATATCAAATTGTGAAATCTGATAGTTTTTAGAGAGGTCCGGATAAACGTAATTTTTACGGGCCATGGTACTAATTTCCGATATTTTACAGTGCGTCGCAAGCCCGGCCATGACTGCATATTCCACAACTTTTTTGTTCAGTTTCGGCAGGGTGCCGGGCAGGCCAATACATACAGGGCAGCAATGGGTATTGGGTTCACCGCCAAATGCAGTACTGCAGCTACAGAAAATCTTGGTTTTGGTTGCCAGTTCCACATGGGTTTCTAACCCGGCAACCAGTTCATATTTGCTCATGGATCTAACCTCCTGGTCCTGTCATGATAAAGCTTTTATTTCAATAAAATTTTATTACAAAATACATTAAACAAACTGGCAGAAACATTCAATTCCTTTTCTGATAAAATAAAAATTCTATTTTAGCATACTGCAGGCAGGAGCAGATGTCAATGTTTTCTGACAGAAGCGTGAACAAAACAAAAATCCCAACAGATTTTCTGTCAGGATTTAAAAGATATATTCCGATATTTTATTTTGAGCTTATGCGTTGAATGCCAGATGGCTGCGTTTAAGTGCGGCACGGATTGCATAAAACAGCGGAATCGAAACAATATCTGCAATCAGGCCGTTCACAATTGTAACTGCTAATTTCACATTCATGATGGTATCCAGAGCTTTAGCTGCATTTCCTACAAGAATACCCTCAATATAACCGTGTGTCAGATAAAGGATGCTGTAGCAGACCGAACCGATAACAGCTGCAACAATGGTATGCACAATCTGCTTTTTCTGTTTTGCGCTGTCATTCAGCAGTTTCCCATGGATACCCCATGCAATAGCACCACAGACAAAAGCCATCACAAATTTTGTGACAAAAGTCAGTACACAGGTGTCTGCCCAGCCAGTTATCACGTCATACAGGAAACTGCCGAGGCCTGCCGCAAGTCCACCATAAATTGGTCCAATCATCAGACCGGAAAAAATGCAGAAAACATTTCCAAAGCCGATTTGCGCTTTACCGGCAATTGGAAGTTTTATTGTGAATATATAACCAACCAGAACCAGTGCAGCCAGCATACCGGTAAAAGCAAGGTTAACAGTTGAAGATTTGCCTGTCACATTGTAATTCACTTTCTTGAACACGAAATACAAACATGCTAACAAAATTGCGCCAAGAATACCAGCATATCCGAATGAGCTGGAAATGCTGTTTATTAATTTTGTATCTTTACCCGCAGCAATCCATTTTAGAAAGTTTGCCGGAAAAGCAGTGCTGTTACTGTGAATCAGCGGCAGCATATTGAGAAACATGATACCGGCTGCAATGCATAAAGCAACGATTATCCAATAGATTACCGCCCGCACAAGGCTGCTTTTTTGTTTTGTTTGTTCCATAATGATCCCTCCAAAATTGGCCTTTACTTTATTCTGCTCGCCTGTTATAATCATAAAAAATATCTGTACATTTTAAAAGTCACAGTTTATAAAAATATGAGATGCACAGTTTAAAAGAGAATGGGGGCCGTGACATGACATACGATTATCTTCAATTGTCAAAGACCAATGGTCAGCCGTTGTATTTGCAGCTTTATGAGCAGCTGAAAAATGCAGCGCAAAGAGGCAGCCTGCGGCCGGGACAAAAGTTGCCCAGCATTCGCCGACTGAGCGAAGACCTTGGTTTGTCCCGGACAACCATTGAGAGTGCTTACCAGCAGTTATGTGTGGAAGGCTATATTGAAGCGCGGCCACAGCGAGGTTATTTTGTTTTAACCGGTGGAGGCAAGCGCAGTACTAGGCCGCCTGCAACTGTGCAGCCCATTCTGCAGAAACTGCCCCGCTATAATTTTGGCACCGATGCAGTTGACAGCTCCTGTGCAGACCTGAAATCTTGGCGGCGGCATATCCGAGAGGTATTAAATCGGCCGCAGGCTTTGGTGAGTTACGGGGAGCATCAGGGAGAACTTCCTCTGCGGGAGGCACTATGTGATTATAGTTATGGTGCCCGTGGCGTGATCTGTTCGGCGGATCAGATTGTAATTGGTGCCGGTACACAGCCGCTTCTGTATGTTCTTTGTGGGTTGATGCAGGGAAAAATTGGTGCAGTTGCAATTGAAGAACCAGGATTCCCACAGGCAGAACAGATTTTTGCGGATTGTGGAATAGAAGTCTTACGCTTACCGGGGGATCGCAGTGGAATGCAGCCGGAATCTCTGCGGCAAAGCGGTGCCAGGGTAGCCTATGTGACACCATCCAGCAGAGAGGGAAACGGCAGCCCAATCCCCTTGCTGCGCCGTCAGGAACTGCTTAACTGGGCAGCAGAAACGGGGAGTCTGCTGATTGAAGATGATTATAACGGGGAACTGCGCTACCGAGCGCGTCCAATCCCAGCCATGCAGGGAATGGCAGCAGACAGCAGCGTGGTATATCTTGGTTCTTTTTCAAAGTTGCTCCTTCCAAGCGTGCGTGTGGGATATATGGTACTTCCTCAGCGCCTGCTTCCACTTTATTTGGCCAGAGCGCCACACTATAATCAGACAGCCTCAAAAGTGGAGCAGCTTGCACTGGCAGATTATGTAAAGAGCGGTCAATTGGAACGGCAGCTGCGTCGGCTGCGGAAAGTATATGCACAGAAAAGCAGTGCTTTAATGCATCTTTTGCAAAATGCTTTTGGAAAATATGCACAGCTCCGTTTGCAGGAAACGCCCCTTTGCATCACCATACGTTTTCAGAACAGCCCATCTCCGGCAAGGCTGGCAGAACTGGCTGCTGCCCACGATGTGCGCGTGCGTCCCGGACCGAATGGGCAAGTAACACTGGGATTTGCCGGAATTCCTTTGGAAGATATTGCCCCAGGAGTGCAGGCACTGCAGGCAGCATGGAAATTGCCTGAATTTTGCGTTTCAGGTTGAAACAGCTTGCAATTAATGGTATACTTTATTTCTGTGAAATATCAACTCAGAATATTTGACTGACTGAGTGCGGAGACCAATCGGTCAGAGTCGGAATCAGTGCGGCTTTTGCGCTTTTTGTTCTTAAATTGCTGCAGCTTTTACGTTCCGGCGGATTCTTGTAGACGAAGGGGAATAGAAATGATCTGTGTGAACAAGTATCGCAGCAAATCCTGCGGTGAAGTAAGTGAAGCTGACATTGGAAAAGATATCCGTGTGGCCGGCTGGGTGGAAAACATCCGCGACCATGGTGGTGTTAAATTTCTCGATCTGCGTGACCATTACGGAGTGCTGCAGATTGTCGTGCATAACGAGGACATGCTGGAAAAAGTGAATAAAGAATGTACAGTGACTATTTCCGGCAAAGTGGTCCTGCGCGATCAAGATACCGTTAATCCTAAAATTTCCACCGGTACAGTGGAAGTGGAAGCAGTTTCTTTGGAGGTATTGGGTAAGTGCCGCTCCACTTTACCGTTTGAAATTGTTACCAGCAGAGAAACAAAAGAGGATGTCCGCTTAAAATACCGCTACCTCGATTTACGAAACCCCAAAGTCCACAATAATATTGTTTTGCGCAGTCAGGTTATCTCTTACCTCCGCCAGAAGATGACCGAGCTTGGATTTCTGGAAATTCAAACGCCAATTTTGAGCGCTTCTTCTCCGGAGGGTGCGCGTGACTATTTGATTCCAAGCCGCAAACACAAGGGATGCTTTTATGCCCTGCCGCAGGCACCGCAAATTTTCAAACAGCTTCTTATGGTTTCTGGATTTGACCGGTATTTTCAGATCGCTCCTTGTTTCCGTGATGAAGATGCCCGTGCCGACCGCTCTCCAGGTGAATTTTACCAGATGGATTTTGAGATGGCTTTTGCGGAACAGGAAGATGTTTTTGCCATTGCCGAACAAGTTATCGGCGATACATTCCGAAAATTCGGCGGTGGTAAAAGCGTTTCACCTGCACCTTTCCGCAGAATTCCATATGCAGAAAGTATGTTGCAATATGGTACAGATAAACCGGATCTCCGCAATCCGCTGGAAATTGTAGAACTTTCTGACTTGTTCACAGAAACCAGTTTCAAACCTTTCCGCGGCCGGTGTGTGCGCGGCATTGCGGTGCCGGACTGTGTGAAGCAGCCGCGTTCTTTTTTTGAAAACATGCTGAAATTTGCTGAGTCTATCGGAATGAAGGGACTTGGCTATATTGAAGTACTGGATGACGGTACTTATAAAGGCCCAATTGATAAATTCCTGACGGAAGACCAGCGTGCAGAACTGGTTCGCCGTGGAAAACTAGAAAAGGGCAGTGTGATTTTCTTCATAGCAGATGATACGTCAGTCGCTCCGCAGATGGCTGGGCAGATTCGTACAGAACTCGGCCGCAGACTTGGACTGATTGATGAAAGCTGCTTTAAACTTTGCTTTATTGTAGATTTTCCGATGTATGAAATTGATGAGGAAACGGGTAAATATATTTTTACCCACAATCCGTTTTCCATGCCGCAGGGTGGAATGGATGCACTGCTTCATAAAGCGCCGGAAGATATATTGGCTTATCAGTATGACATTGTATGTAATGGTGTGGAGCTTTCCTCCGGTGCTGTGCGCAACCATGACTTGGAAATCATGAAGAAAGCATTTGCAATTGCCGGTTATACGGAAAAAGATTTGCAGACAAAATTCACCTCCCTTTATCATGCATTTCAGTATGGCGCACCGCCACATGCCGGTATGGCACCCGGAATCGACCGGATGGTTATGCTGTTGACTGGAGAGGAAAGCATCCGCGAGGTCATTGCATTCCCTATGAATTCAAATGCACAGGATCTGATGATGGGTTCACCGAACGAAGTTACCGAACAGCAGCTGCGTGAAGTGCATATTAAGCTCAGATGAGGAGGAAATCTTGTGGTTACTCATGAAGATGTCAGAAAGATTGCAAAACTTGCCAAGCTGGAAGTGGAAGAGTCAGAGCTTGATGGACTGACCAAAGACATGAATGAGATTATTTCCTTTGCAGATACGATTGCTTCCGTGAATGCAGACGATGAGGGATATTCGGATCCGAATGATTTGGAAAATGTACTGCGTGAGGATATAATACAGCCGAGCCTTTCTCAGGACGAAGTCCTTGCGAATGCAAAAGATACAGATGGCAGTAGCTTTGTTGTAAGCCAGCATGCATGAGGAGAAACTATGAAATCATTCAGCAAAATTAAAAGTATACAAAAGAGACTGACTGCCAAAGAATGTTCCTGTGTAGAACTGACACAGCAATATTTGAATGGAATCGGGCAGAAGAATGAGAAACTGAATGCTTATACCTGTATAACTGCAGAAACTGCATTGGATACTGCAAAGAAAGTGGATGAAAAAATTGCGCGTGGGGAGGCACTCGGACCAATTGAGGGTGTGCCCATGACACTCAAGGCAAATATCAGCACACGCGGATTGGAAACAAACTGCTGCTCTAAAATTTTGCAGGGTTATAAACCCGTGTATGATGCTACCGTATGGAAACTTCTGAAGGAGCAGGGCGCTGTCTTGCTTGGAAAAAGCAATATGGATGAATTTGCAATGGGTTCCAGCTGTGAAACCAGTTGTTACGGCGGTGCAAAAAACCCACATGACCTTTCCAGAGTTGCAGGTGGTTCTTCCGGCGGCGCAGCCAGTGCAGTTTCCAGTGGTTTAGCGGCTTATGGAATTGGTAGTGATACGGGTGGATCAATTCGTCAACCGGCCTCTTTTTGCGGCATTGTTGGGCTCAAACCGACTTACGGAGCTGTTTCCCGTTATGGTTTGATTGCCTATGCAAGTTCTTTCGACCAGATTGGTCCTTTAACGACCTGCTCGGAAGATGCAGCTCTGCTTTTTGATATTCTTTCCAAGAAGGATGCTTGTGACAGCACTAGTGTTGGTGCCTGCCATGCATCTGTTCCTGCCCTGCAGCAAAGCTTGGAGGGAAAAAGAATTGGTGTTGCGGCTGAATACTTTGACGGCCTTCGTGAGGGCGTTCAGGCAGCTTTAGATGATGCCGGACGAGTCTATGAAAAACTCGGTGCAAAGCTGGTCCCCCTGTCTATACCGGAGATTCGATATGCACTTCCTGTTTATTATATTTTAGCATGTGCGGAGGCTTCTTCCAATCTCAGCCGATATGATGGGATTCGCTATGGCATGAAAGCGGAGCACTATACTGGTGTGAATGATATGATTGAGAAAACGCGCAGTGCCGGCTTTGGTAAGGAGGTAAAACATCGTATCCTATTGGGGACTTATGTACTCAGTGCCGGATATTATGATGCCTATTATAAAAAAGCACAGTTGCTCCGCCGGCAAATTCGGAAAGCATTTACAGCTGCTTTTACGCAGTGCGACTTCCTGCTGGCACCAACGGTACCCATGACTGCTTTTCCACTTGGTTTTACGAGTCAGGATGCAGTGGAAACATATCAGACAGATATCTGCACCGTTCCGGTTAACATTGTCGGTTTGCCGGCAGTAAGTGTTCCGTGTGGTACAGATGAAAACAAAATGCCTGTAGGTATGCAGTTAATTGGGAATACCGGAAGAGAAGACGTCATTTTAAATGCTGCTTATCAATATGAACTGAAAACTCGCACTTAAAATCAAAGTGTGCATGGACAAAATTCGCTGGTCTTTGGACTTGCGGATTTTTCTTTGTAATTTCATTGAGGCAAGATGGCCGAACATTGCTTGTTCTGTTAATCATTTCATGATAGAATAACTTTTAATTGTAATAAATATCGACAATGTTTTGCCGGAGAAACAGGGAGATGTGGATGAAAGAAAAACAGAAAAAGCCACAGCGTTCTTCTATGGTGCGGGATACGCTGAGCACGTTCGGCACAAATGCTTTTGGTGCGCTGCTTAGTTTAATTGGTTCTTTAGTTATTCTCAACCGGATGGAACCTGCTGTAAAAGGTTTGTATAACCAGGTGCAGACTTGGGGAGAAGGCTTTTTTACTTGCCTTGGCTTCAGTTTAAATAGTGCTATCATTTATTATGTTGCCCGCTATAAAATTAAGAACACACGTGCAGCTATCAAAAAGCTGACAGTCAGTATCGGCTTTTTGCTGATTGGCATCTCTGCAGCGACATTGGCGGTTTTATCATTAGCAGGTCCTTGGCTGCCGTGGCAGCCGTTTCAAAATACACCGTGGCCGTATTTAGTTAGTATTGTCATATATTCAGGATGTTCGTTCCTATTTAACATTTTAATGGGAGTACTGCGCGGCGAGAATAAATTTAAGTCCTATAACATTATTAATTTAATTCAAAAAATAGCCAGTACTGCTTTTTCTGTGATGGCATTGGTCTGGCCAACTGCTGCATTGCAGGTGGGTTCATCTATCGGTATCACAGTAGCTCTTTCTGTGATGGCTTATTTTTGTGCCCGCCGTTGGAGTGGTCCTTCGGAAGAACCTGCACCGGCAGATGATTTTCAAGTATCAGCAAAACCAATGTTTCAATATGGACTGAAAGCTTATGCGAGTAATTTGATGACCTATATCAATTCCAATGTCGGTAACTATGTGGTGCAGGGTTGGTATGGATTGGGAATTTTTGGCTTGTATAATACAGCTTTTACCATCATGAGGCAGGTTTGGATTCTGCCTGAAGCGGTAGGATTAGTTATTAACAGTCGTGTGGCAGCTATGCAGAATGATCAGGATAAAACACGTGTAACGCAGCTTTCCTGTAAAATTGTTATGTATGCTACTGTCGTATGTGTTTTTTTAATTGCTTGGTTGGCCGGTATTTTGGTACCTGTTATTTTCCCTAAATATGTTGGTGCTTTGGCCCCACTCCAATATCTCATTGGTGGTTCTATTTTTATTGCCTTTTCAAAAGTATTGTCTAATTCCATAGCCGCTTATGGTAGGCCGGAACTCAATATTTTACCTACTCTGCTGGGAATTATCGTGAACATTCTTGCGATGGTTTGGCTAGTGCCCGGAATGCGTTATAACGGGATTGCGTTGGCGACTAGTCTGTCGATGACAACACAGGGAATTTGCAGTCTCATTATTTTTTGTGTTTACACACATACGAGTCCGGTCTGGTTAATTGTTCCAACAAAGCGTGAAATAAAGCTAATAAAAAATGCGTTAAGCCGTAAATGAGCGAAAATCGATGGGAGTAATTGAATATGGAATCTGAAGTAGAACCAAAATTAAATAAACTGGAAGAACCCCGAAAAATTGAGCAGACAACAAAGGAAAAACGGAAAAGCCTGCTTACTTGGATTTTCACAACGGTAGCTCTTTGTGTAGCAATTCTTCTGTGCAGCCGTTTTGTTGTACAGCCAAGATATGTAATGGGTGATAGCATGCAAAATACTTTTCATAATAATGATTTTGTAATTATTTGGAAATTGAATTATCAGCCGCAGCATGGAGATGTCGTAATCACTAACAACCGGAACGCGTTGCAAATTGATTTAATTAAACGTGTTATTGCAGTCGGCGGTGACCACGTTATCATATCAAATGGTGCAGTCACTTTGAATGGTAAAAAACTACATGAAGTTTATATCAAGGAGCAGAAATGGTCAGGAAACAATGTCGATCTTGTTGTGCCTAAAGGAGACGTCTTTCTGATGGGAGACAACCGTAATAATTCCTCTGACAGCCGTATAATTGGTCCTGTGCCTAATTCGGATATATCAGGAAAGGTATCCGTGCGTTTATTCCCATTTAGTCAGTTTCGAACCTTTTAACAGTAGGAGTACATTCAATGTAAAATATTTTTAAATTCGCTGGAGATGAAATTGTGATGTTAGACTCTGAAAAAACAGGTGCGGTTACATCTACAGAAAATCAGGAAGTCCCACAACAGAAGAAAAAAGTAAATTCTTCTTACAAAAATCCTTTTTGGTCATGGGTGTTGCCAATAGCGGTTGCAGTCATTGTAGCATTGCTTTTTTGTGCTTTTATTGCACGTCCCAGCAGAGTTATGGGGGATAGTATGCAGAATACCTGTCATGATGGGGATTTGGTGATACTTTGGGAGTTGAATTACCATCCTCAACGCGGGGATGTCGTTGTAGTAAATGACCAGAATTTGCTGCAGGAAAATCTAATTAAGCGTGTGATTGCGGTGGGTGGTGACCATCTGGTCATTTCCAGTGGGACAGTAATTTTAAATGGGAAAAAACTGACAGAAAATTATATTAAGGAGCGGGTATGGTCTGGCCCGAATGTGAATATGATCATACCGGCTGATAAGGTGTTTTTAATGGGCGACAATCGCAATCATTCAACAGACAGTCGGGTAATTGGTCCGGTAAATGTGTCAAGTATTATTGGCCGAGTATCTTTGCGTTTATTTCCATTTGCAGATATTCGGACGTTTTGATTTTATGAATTGCAAGAATCATGAAATTTCCTGAGTTAACATCCTAATTATTACAAACAAATAAACCACTCTGAAAATATTCCAGAGTGGTTTATTTTACTGTCATATGGCAAGTCTTAAACATGATAAATTAAATCTGCATAATTGGGGAATGGCCAGTAACTAACGCCGGTTAAGGTCTCCATTTGATCAGCATCAGCACGCAGTGTTCCCATTGCCGGCAGGACAAGTTCGTTATAAGCTTTGGCATTTTCCTCAAAATCTTTTGCAGAAGATGCTTGACTGACAGCATCTTTCAATGCGGCAGCTTCATCATAGACTTTCGCGCTCAAACCACTCAATTCCGTAACACGTTCATATTCCACATGGCAGTTCATGTTAGGATTTAAGCCTTTTTTGTGCATAAATGCAAGACTCAAATCATCCATATATTTTTCAACTGCCGGAAGGATCTGTTTGTTAATCATATCAATCATGGTGAGCGCTTCAATGTTGACGGTTTTGCTGTAATTTTCCATTGCAATTTCATAGCGGGAGCGCATTTCGGTTTCCGTGAAAATATGATGCTTTGTGAAAAGATCCACATTCTTCTTGTCAAGAAAATGCGGCATGGCATCAACAGTAGTCGGCAAATTCAATAAACCGCGTTTCTTTGCTTCCTTTACCCATTTTTCCGTATAACCGTCACCGTTAAAGATGATGCGTTTATGCTCTTTAATGGTTTTCTTAACAAGAGCATCCAAATCCTTCTTAAAATCGCTGCTATTTTCCAGCCGGTCAGCAAAGCCTTTCAATTCTTCAGCAACAATGGTATTCAACACAATGTTGGGACCAGAAATGGAAAGTGCAGAACCTAGCATACGAAATTCAAACTTGTTTCCAGTGAAAGCAAATGGAGATGTACGATTGCGATCCGTTGCATCCTTCGGAAAACGTGGGAGCGTATGTACGCCAACCTTTAAAATCTTTTTGTCTTTTTGGCTGTAGGGCTTTCCTTCTTCAAGACATTTCAAAATTTCACTGAGTTCATCGCCAATAAAAATAGAGAGGATTGCCGGCGGTGCTTCATTAGCACCTAGACGGTGGTCATTGCCGGGGCTTGCAACAGAGATGCGCAACAAATCTTGATATTCATCCACTGCCTTAATAACAGCAACCAAAAAAAGCAGAAATTGCGCATTCTCCATTGGAGAATCCCCAGGTTCCAGTAAATTCACACCTGTATCGGTTGACATAGACCAGTTGTTATGTTTACCAGAGCCATTTACACCCTCAAATGGCTTCTCATGCAATAAGCAATACATGCCATGACGTTCTGCAACTTTCTTCATGACTTCCATGGTCAATTGGTTATGATCAGCTGCAACATTTGTATTGTTGAAAATCGGTGCAAGTTCATGTTGCGCTGGAGCAACTTCATTATGTTCTGTTTTGGCAAGGACGCCCAATTTCCAAAGTTCATGATCCAAATCCGCCATAAAAGCAGCAACTTTGGGTTTAATGGCGCCAAAATAATGGTCTTCTAGTTCCTGACCGCGCGGGGGGCGTGCACCGAACAATGTTCGTCCTGTCAGAATAAGATCTTCACGCTGATTGTAAAGATCGCGGTCAATCAAAAAATATTCTTGTTCTGGACCAACGGTAGTACATACACTATGGACATCCTTATTGCCGAAAAGTTTCAAAATGCGCATGGCCTGTTTGTTCAGTGCTTCCATGGAACGCAGCAGAGGGGTCTTTTTGTCCAACGCTTCACCCGTATAGGAACAGAAGACAGTTGGAATGCACAAGGTTTTACCTTTGATAAAAGCATAACTGGTCGGATCCCATGCCGTATAACCTCGCGCTTCGAAAGTTGCACGCAAACCGCCGGAAGGAAAGGAACTTGCATCGGGCTCACCGCGAACCAACTCTTTCCCTGAAAATTCCATCATCACAGAACCATCGCTGACAGGAGATATAAAGCTGTCGTGCTTTTCAGCGGTGATGCCGGTCATGGGCTGGAACCAATGAGTAAAATGGGTGCAGCCCTTTTCTAATGCCCAGTCTTTCATTGCACTGGCAACGGTATTGGCAATGCTAGGATCTAGGCTTTTTCCTTCTTGAATTGTCTGTTGCAGCTTCTTATAGACTTCACGCGGAAGTCGTTCCTGCATGGTCCGGTCGTCAAAAACCATACTGCCGAAAATTTCTGGAACCGATTCTGTTAACATAACTGAAACCTCCAAGCTGCAGTGTGCAGAAATTTAAAATAATCAGAAGAAAATAACAAAAAGGCGCAATGGTTATTCCACCACAGCGCCTTTGCTGTTCTTTCCTGAATTATATGCTTTCGTATTTTTTTTGTCAACAAAAAGTTAAATAAATTTAGGCGGAATCCGGCAAAATTGTCAGATTGCCAATATTATAGTACTGGGCAATGATAAAATTGACAAAAATGCAGGAACTATTTTTTTATATGCAAATTTTAGAGAAAATTATTGACTTAAACAATAGATATGCGTATAATTAATGCTGGTGAACAAAGGGGTTCATAATGAAGGAATTTTTATGCAATTCCGTATTATGAACTTTTTTTTTAATCATAACATTACTTTGTTTTTTAAATTTTGTATTAACTTTCTTTTTAAAAGAGATCAGGGAGGCACTTATCATGCAAAAAGAAGGCCAGTTCCATATCCCCTCCGGCTGTGCAATTGCAGGATTGTTCTGCAAAGATGGCAGACGCGTCAGCGGTGAAAGCATGATTGATTCTATTACAGTCATGCATGATCGCAGCAATGGACTGGGTGGCGGATTTGCCGGATACGGTATTTATCCGGAACATAAAGACGCCTATGCATTCCATGTCTTTTATGACAACACTGCTGCAAAGGAATCAGTAGAAGATTTTCTTACACAGCACTTTGATATTGAAAGTCTGTCACGTATTCCAACCAGGAAAACGTCGGGAATTACAGATGCACCGCTTATTTGGCGTTATTTTGTCCATCCGCTTCCCCGTATGTTACAGGACATGGAAGTAGATGAACGGGAATATGTGGTACGCTGTGTCATGAAGATCAACGCACAATATGACGGTGCGTATGTATTTTCTTCCGGCAAAAATATGGGCGTTTTTAAGGCGGTTGGTTATCCGGAAGATGTTGGCAGATTTTATAAACTGGAAGACTATGCAGGTTATTGCTGGACAGCACACGGACGCTATCCGACGAATACCCCCGGCTGGTGGGGCGGTGCACATCCATTTGCTCTTTTGGATTATTCGGTTGTACATAATGGAGAGATTTCTTCCTATGATGCCAACCGCCGCTGCATTGAGATGTATGGTTACAGCTGTAACTTAATGACAGATACAGAAGCCATTACTTACATTGTGGACTATCTTAACCGCAGGCAGGGTTTGTCATTGGAAGAAGTCGCAAATGTGATTGCAGCTCCCTTTTGGAGTACCATTGAAGCGATGCCGGAACCAAAGCGCAGTCAGATGACTTATCTTCGTAATACTTTTGCGAGCATGCTAATAACTGGACCATTTTCCATTCTGCTGGGATTTTCCGGTGGCATGATGGCACTCAATGACCGCCTGAAACTCCGCTCGATGGTAGCAGCTGAAAAGGGTGAGACAGTTTATGTGGCCAGTGAAGAAAGCGCAATTCGTCGCATCCAGCCAGAATTAGATCGCATATGGGCACCCCGCGGCGGTGAACCATTGATTTTCAGACTCAATGAAGGAGTGAAATTCTAATATGGCAATTAATTATATGGTACCGGAATATGAGGTCGTGCGTGACCCGCAGCGGTGCATTGCCTGCCGTGTGTGCGAGCGTCAGTGTGCCAATGAGGTACACTCGTATGATCCGGAACTGAACTGCATGCGCAGTGATGAGACTAAATGTGTGAATTGTCACCGCTGCGTGTCCCTTTGCCCAACACATGCCTTAAAAATTGTAAAAAATAATGATACGTTTAAACTGAATAGCAACTGGAGCATGCAGGCTATCACAGAAATTTACCGTGAGGCGGATACCGGCGGCATGCTGCTTTCCTCAATGGGAAATCCAAATGATTATCCGATTTATTGGGATAAAATGTTAATTAATGCTTCACAGGTTACAAATCCGTCCATTGACCCTTTGCGGGAACCAATGGAAACTCGGGTGTATCTTGGCAAAAAACCAGATCATGTGGAGCGGAATTCTGATGGCAGCCTGCAAATTAATACACCACCGCAGTTGGAACTGAATGTACCGATTATGTTTTCCGCCATGAGCTATGGTGCAATTAGCTATAATGCTCATGAGAGTCTTGCCCGTGCTGCCACAGAACTCAACACTTACTATAACACAGGTGAAGGCGGATTGCACAAAGACTTTTATCAATATGGGCCGCATACGATTGTGCAGGTGGCGTCTGGACGTTTTGGTGTTCATAAGGATTATCTGAATGCTGGTGCGGCCATTGAAATCAAAATGGGGCAAGGCGCAAAGCCGGGAATCGGCGGCCATCTGCCGGGAACCAAGAGTGTGGGGGATGTTGCCCGTACCCGTATGATTCCTGAAGGCAGTGATGCCATTTCGCCGGCACCTCATCATGATATCTACTCCATTGAAGACCTGCGTCAATTGGTTTATTCTCTGAAAGAGGCAACTGCTTATAAAAAGCCAATTATTGTTAAAATTGCAGCAGTACACAATGTGGCGGCGATTGCCAGCGGTATTGCGCGCAGTGGTGCTGACATCATTGCAATAGATGGTTTCCGCGGTGGAACCGGTGCGGCACCCACTCGAATTCGCGATAATGTCGGTATCCCGATTGAGCTTGCTTTGGCCAGTGTGGACCGCCGCCTGCGCGAGGAAGGAATTCGTAACAATGTTTCGATTGTTGTAGGAGGCTCTATTCGCAATTCTGCAGATGTCGTAAAAGCAATTGCGCTTGGTGCGGATGCTGTCTATATTGGAACAGCTGCCCTGATTGCACTGGGGTGTCACTTGTGCCGCAGTTGTCAAACGGGCAAGTGTAACTGGGGAATTGCAACACAGCGCCCGGATCTTGTAAAGCGCTTGAATCCGAACGTTGGTTATCAGCGTTTAGTGAATCTTGTAAATGCTTGGCAGCATGAGATCATGGAAATGATGGGCGGCATGGGAATCAACTCTATTGAAGCCTTGAAAGGCAACCGCCTGATGCTGCGCGGAGTCGGACTGAATGAAAAAGAATTGGAAATTCTCGGCATCAAACATGCTGGCGAATAAAATTAGAGCTGTACGGTGAACGAAATTGAATGACCTTTCAGTGAGGTGTAATTATGAAGCGTGTCTATGTAAATGAAGAATGGTGCCTTGGCTGCCATCTTTGTGAATACAACTGTGCATTTGCAAATTCCGGCGAGACTTATATGCCGAAAGCTCTTAAAGATCAAAAAATCTATCCGCGCATTCAAGTGGAAGAAGGGGATGGCGTGAATTTTGCCGTTTCCTGCCGACATTGTGAGGACCCAATCTGTGTGAAGAGCTGTATTACCGGTGCACTGTCCATTGACAATGGTGTCATCAAAGTAAATACGGATAAATGCGTTGGCTGTTATACGTGCATCCTTGTTTGCCCTTACGGCTGTGTGATGCCTGCTTCGGACGGCCATGTGATACAGAAATGTGAACTCTGCACACAAAATTCCTGCGGAGAGCCGGCCTGTGTCAAAGGCTGTCCAAATCAGGCTATTGTTTATGAGGACAGGGGGGAATAACATGAATTATGTCATTATCGGGAACTCTATCGCTGCTGTTGGCTGCGTAGAGGGTATCCGCAGCAGAGATAAAAGCGGCAGTATAGCGATTATTGGCGACGAACCCTATTCGGTTTATTCCCGTCCGCTTATCTCGTATCTTTTGCTGGGCCGAACAGATGAGAAACGTATGAAGTACCGTCCAGATGATTTTTATGAGAAAAACCATGTAAAAACCTTCTTGGGACATCGTGCAGTCAAGGTGGACAGCAAAGTTAAATGCGTTACACTGGATGATGGTACGATGTTGCCTTATGACAAACTTTTGCTTGCAACTGGCAGTAAACCGTTTGTACCGCCGATGACAGGTATGGATTCAGTTAAGCATAAATTCACTTTTATGACACTGGACTCAGCAAAGGCTTTGGAAGAAGTTCTGCAGCCGGACAGCCGCGTTTTGATAATTGGTGCCGGTCTGATTGGCTTAAAATGTGCCGAAGGTATCGCAGACCGGGTCGGTCACGTTGATGTGGTGGATATGGCGGACCGCATTTTGCCGAGTATTTTAGATGAAGAAAGTTCGGCAATGATGCAGCAGCACATTGAGAAACATCATATAAGTTTTTCCCTGTCCGACAGTGTATCTCAGTTTACGGAAAACAGAGCAACGCTGAAAAGTGGTAAAAAACTTGATTTTGATATTTTGGTTGTTGCAGTCGGTGTACGTCCGAATGTGGAATTGGCGGAACAGGCAGGCTGTGAGGTGAACCGTGGTATTTGTACAGAGCTTTCTTGTGTAACGACTGTACCTGACATTTATGCTGCAGGAGACTGTGCAAAGAGCCATGATATCACAACAGGTTCAGACCGTATACTGGCATTACTGCCGAATGCGCACATGCAGGGGATAGTTGCAGGTACGAATATGGCTGGCGGGGAAGAAGTGTTTGACAAGGCAATTCCGATGAATGCAATTGGTTTCTTTGGCTTGCCGATTATCACGGCAGGCAGCTATGATGGTGAAGCTTATGTTACTCGGGAACCCGGTATCTATAAAAAATTGGTCACAAAAGAGAACTTGCTCAAGGGCATGATTTTGATTGGCGATATTAAGCGTGCAGGTATCTATACCTCGCTTATTCGTGAGAAGACACCACTGGATACCATTGATTTTGATCTCATCAAGGAGCATCCGCAGCTGATGGCTTTTGCAAAGAAGGACCGGAAAATCAAATTAGCCGGTGCCAAGCAGAAAGGGGATGCCTAACATGAAAATCACAGCAGGTGACATGCATTTTCAGACACTGAATGAAACGATTCGCAATACACCGGACACTGAAATTGAAATTGACAGTTGTCTGGGTCAGCGTTACATTGGTGCAGGCCTGTCCGGAAAACACATTGTCATTAAAGGTACTCCTGGAAATGCTTTAGGAGCCTATCAGGATGGATGTAATATCGAAGTTCATGGAGACGCACAAGATGCAACTGGAGATACCATGAATGACGGAATGATTACCGTGTATGGCAGTTCCGGAGATGCAACCGGTTATGCGATGCGTGGCGGTAAGATTTTCGTAAAAGGCAATATTGGCTATCGTGCAGGGATCCATATGAAAGCGTACAAGGAAAAGGTGCCTAAATTAATTATCGGTGGTTGTGCAGGCAGTTTCCTCGGCGAATATCAGGCCGGCGGTGTTATTGTTGTATTGGGACTTTTGCAGGACGGAAGCTATCCGCTTGTAGGTAATTTCTGCGGTACTGGCATGCATGGGGGAAAAATGTATCTGCGTACGGATACTTTGCCGGCTAATCTCCCTATACAAGTCAAAGCAGAGGACGCTTCTGAAAAAGATATGGATGAAGTAAGGCCACTCCTGCAAGAATTCTGCAGCAAATTTGATTTTGATCTGCAAACTGTGCTGAATGCACATTTCTTTGTTTTGACTCCTGACACTGCAAATCCTTACAAGGCACTTTATACGAGGAACTGAGCAAAAATAGAATTTCACTTTTAAGTGAAAAAGAGTTACAGGTGGCATCGGGCTATCTTGTAACTCTTATTTTTATGTCTTGCCCTTTGATGATGCAACCAGCGGACAACTTACATTAGGGGCTATGCTGCTTTCTAATGGAGGTCATCTTAAGTATCAATTAAGGAGGAGACTGCTATAACCATGTCATAAGTGTAAAGGCTATTAGCATTACGCTTGTTTGATACTCAACAATGGGGCAAACACATGTAAAGTAAATTACTTGCATGCTGCAAAGCCGCTGATTTTACAGCGCTTCCAAAGGGCCTTCCAATGAAGACAGCAAAAATAAGGAAAGAATATTCCTTTACATGAATCAATTTCCCAAAAGCTTTTACCTTTACAGCGCCTGCCGAATGTAAGGCATGAGATTCTCGCTTTACACACTTTTCATCATCGTGTGCGACTAAGAAGACAAATCCTCGCATAATATGGAAATGAAAACGTCTGGAGGTGTGTCAAGTATGAAGTTCAAACAAATCACGGCTGCCATCCTAGCAGCAGTGATCAGTACGGCAATGATTCCACTGCGTGTTTTTGCGCTCGATGAAAAAGACACTGTTAAGGCTCCTGCTGCTGTGCTAATGGAAGCATCAACCGGCAAAGTCTTATTTCAGAAAGCACCGCATGAGAAACGTCCCTGTGCATCCATTACAAAAGTAATGACGTTGCTGCTGGTAATGGAAGCATTGGATTCCGGGAAAATCCATTTGTCAGATACAGTAACCACAAGTGCACATGCGGCTTCCATGGGCGGGTCTGATATTTGGCTCAAAGAAGGAGAAACCATGTCTGTCAACGACATGATTAAAGCGACTGCAGTTGCCAGTGCGAATGATGCGGCGGTTGCACTGGCAGAGCATATTGCAGGAAGCGATGAGGCTTTTGTTGCCCAAATGAACGCAAAAGCAAAAGAGCTGGGGATGAACGATACAACTTTTAAAAACTGTAATGGTTTAGATGCACCGGGGCATGTTACGAGTGCGTATGATGTCGCGCTGATGAGCCGCGCGTTGATACAGCATAAAAAAATTTTTAATTATACGACAATTTGGATGGATCATCTGCGCGGCGGAAAAACACAAATTGTCAATACGAATAAACTACTGAAATCTTATAAAGGTATCACTGGGCTGAAAACCGGAACCACCAGCAGTGCAGGCAGCTGTATTTCTGCAACTGCTGAGCGTGGCGGACTGTCTCTGATTGCAGTTGCCCTTGGCGCAGGCAATACCAAAGATCGCTTTTCCACTGCTGCATCTTTGCTGAATTACGGCTTTGCCGGATGGTCGATGACATCACTGAACAAGCCGAATGGTGAGCTTTTCCCTGTCAAAGTGGAAAATGGTATGACCGGTCAGGTACCGGTCACGGTCAACCTCTCTGGAAAACTTCTGGTTGAAAAGGGGAAGGAAAAAGCTGTCGAAGGAAAAATTGTCCTGCAGCCGTCTGTTCAAGCACCTGTTGCAAAAGGGCAGAAACTTGGTGAAGTGACGTATATGTTAGATGGAAAAGCTGTATGTATTCGACCTGTTGTCGCTACAGCAACCGTTAGAGAAATATCTTTTTCGCGCGTTCTACGGCTTTTACTCATGAACCTTTGGTATGTATAAAGTTGAATTCGGACAGAGAAGCTTGTAGGTTTCATTCATGAATGTTTATCTGCTTTTTCATGAATCAAATATAAATTCCGGCTGTATCACTTGCAAATTTGAATCGGATATTGTAAAATATGAACAAACATAAGGATGATAAACAATGTTCAAGGAGGAAAAGACATGAGCATTCAATTGGAGACTCAATATCTCGCTAAATTTGTTGAATCTGAAGAGTTTGGCAATATGGCTTCTCAGGTAAAGGCAGCGCATGAGATGCTGCAAAATGGAACAGGAGCAGGAAATGATTTCCTTGGGTGGGTTCATCTTCCCACGGATTATGACAAAAATGAATTTGCTCGCATTAAAGCTGCTGCTGCACGCATTCAAAAAAATAGCGATATATTTATTGTCAGCGGGATAGGTGGTTCTTATTTAGGTGCACGTGCTGCTATTGAGTTTCTGAAATCCAATAACTATAATGCCCTTTCCAAAAATACACCGGATATTTATTTTGTCGGTAACAGCATTAGTTCAACTGCATTGGCAGAAGTGTTGGAGTTGTGTGAGGGTAAGGATGTCTCCATTAACATGATCAGCAAATCGGGTACAACTACGGAACCTTCCATCGCTTTTCGTGTCCTCCGTGAAATGCTCATTAAAAAATATGGAAAGGATGGTACACGGGAACGCATCTTCTGCACAACTGACCGTGAAAAAGGGACCTTAAAACATTTGGCTGATGAAGAAGGTTATGAGACATTTGTTGTACCGGATGATGTTGGCGGACGTTACAGCGTACTGAGCGCGGTTGGTTTGTTGCCAATTGCCGTGTCTGGTGCAGATATTGATGCCCTGATGAGCGGTGCTGCTAAAGCAGAAAAAATTTATAATAATCCTGACCTCAAAACCAATCCTTGTTATCAATATGCTGCAGTACGCAATATCCTGTACAGAAAAGGAAAAGAAATTGAAGTCTTGGTTAGTTATGAACCGTGCTTCACCATGATGAATGAATGGTGGAAACAGCTCTTTGGAGAGAGTGAGGGCAAAAACAACAGAGGATTATTCCCAGCATCCGTTGTTTTTTCAACAGATCTGCACTCCATGGGACAGTATCTCCAACAGGGGCGCCGTATCATGTTCGAAACCACTGTATTATTTGACAAGCCGAAAAAAGAAATCACAATTGGCAACGATCCACAAAATGTTGATGGTCTGAACTTCCTAGAAGGGAAGACGATGGCTTATGTGAATGAGAAAGCTTTTGAGGGAACTGTACTTGCTCATATTGATGGCGATGTGCCGAATGTGGTTATCCGCGTTCCTGACTTTTCAGAGGATTCTCTGGGCCAATTGATTTACTTTTTTGAGAAAGCATGTGCAATTTCTGGCTATATTATGGGAATTAATCCTTTTAACCAGCCTGGAGTGGAAAGTTATAAGAAAAACATGTTTGCTCTGCTAGGAAAACCCGGATATGAAGCGCAAAAAGATGCATTGGAAGCAAGGCTCCAAAAGTGATTCCTTTTCGCTTGCGTAGCTGAAAACTATAAATAAGGGGATATAATCATGATTACATTCATCACTGGGAAAAAAGGTTCCGGAAAAACGAAAAAGCTGATTGAGCGTGCAAATGCTGCCGTTACAGCTTCTAATGGAAACGTTGTAGTGATTGAAAAGGGCCTGAAACTCACATATGATGTAGACCATGCCGCCCGCTTGGTGGATATAGAGGCCTATGGAATTAAAGGATTAGATGCGCTGTTTGGCTTTATCAGTGGTATTTGCGCAGGAAACTATGATGTTACTGATATTCTCGTTGACTCCACCTTAAAAATTATTGGGCCTGACCTTCAGCAGTTGGTACCATTTGCCGAGAAAATGAGCGCGCTGGCAGCCATGGCAAATACGAATATTACATTTTTGATTTCGGCAGATCGTGCTGACATTCCGGATGAAGTTCACAAGTTCGCAAATGAAATCTGATTCGGTAATGAACAAAGAAAAATTCAGTTGGAATAACCTTTGATTTTTATCATGTGGGTAAGAATTTTGTGTTTTTCTTGACATTACAGGGCATAAAGATTATAATAACTAAATGTAGCGCGTATTGAGGTGTCATATGCTTTTGAATTTAAAAAAGAAGATACAGGAAGAGGGAACAGTGCTCCCTATTCAGTATTCATTTAATCTTGCTGATCTTGAATTCAATGCGGTACATCCATTTGTTTCGCCGATTCAGGTAACTGGTTCAATAAAAATGCATAGCGGCTTTGCACAGATGAAAGCGGAAACTTCTTTTGACTTTTCAATTCCGTGTGACCGTTGCACCTCTCAAATTCATAAGCGCTTGACCTATCGGTTTTCTCATATCCTTGTTGAAGCTCTTTCTAACGAAGAAGATGGCAATGATGGCCGGTATATCGTTTTGCAGGAGGATGGTTCGCTGGATGTGGATAACCTCTTGCGTGAGGATATTCTATTGGCACTTCCCACAAAGTTTTTGTGCAAGGAAGATTGCAAAGGCCTTTGTCCTATTTGTGGAAAGAATCTAAATGAAGGGCCGTGTGACTGCAAACAGCATCAGATTGACCCTCGTCTTGAGGTGTTAAAACAACTGATAGATAAACCAGAGTAATGTAAGGAGGTGCTGACATGGCAGTACCAAAGGCAAAGCTTTCCAGTGCAAGGCAAAATAAGCGTCGTTCCAGTGTTTGGAAGATTAGTGCTCCTGCTCTGATGAAATGCCCAAAATGTGGTGCATACAAAGTTGCACATCAGGTATGTGGTAATTGTGGCTATTATAACGGCAGGCAGGTCATTAAAAAGGGCGTTTGATTATTTTGTGATGTCCTGCTGATTTTCCGAAAAATCTAGGAGTTGTCTCCGCAGAGAGGCAGCTCCTGTTTTTCTTTTTAGCAGTAAAAATTGTATATGGTTGTGTTGAATCATTTCAAATGACCTTTGAGAAGAGTTGGAACATACACAAATCTGAACTTTCAAAATGAATAAATTCAACTGCAAGTGTAAAGTGTAATTTTTCAAGGCCACCTTATTTTTGCTTGACGAATTCATTGAAAAATGTCATAATTTTCAATAGACAGTTCCGTAAGAGAATAAATTCTTTCGTAACTTAGCGGTTATTATGCCCGCTGTATGAAAACTTGGAGTGAAAAAAATGTCAAAACCTGTTGTTGCAATTGTTGGCCGTCCAAATGTTGGCAAGTCAACTCTTTTTAATAAACTTATCGGTCAGCGCTTGTCGATCGTGGATGATACGCCTGGCGTTACTAGAGATCGGATTTATGGTGAGTGTGAATGGTGTAACCGCAAATTTATGCTGATTGATACAGGAGGATTAGAGCCGAACACAAAAGACCCACTACTTTCACGAATGCGGGAGCAGGCGCAGCTTGCAATTGATGCAGCAGACGTTATTCTTATGATTACAGACTTGCGTGCAGGCGTGACAGCTGCCGACATGGACGTAGCAACGATGCTGTTAAAAAGTGGACGACCGATTATTTTATGTGTCAACAAATGTGATTCGATCGGCGATCTGCCTGCTGACTTTTATGAGTTTTATAATTTAGGTCTTGGTGATCCAATCGCAGTTTCGTCTGTCCACGGACATGGTACCGGAGACTTGCTGGATAAAGTGCTGTCTCTGCTGCCAAAAGAGGAACCAGACGAAACAGATAAGGAAACTTTTCGGGTCGCTATTATTGGCAAACCGAATGTTGGAAAATCTTCGCTTGTCAATTGCATTGTTGGCGAAAATCGGTGCATTGTTTCCAATATAGCAGGAACAACAAGGGACGCGATTGATACTGAAGTTGAAAACCGTTATGGACGGTTCCTTTTAATTGATACAGCTGGCCTGCGGCGAAAAAACAAAGTGATCAATCAGATAGAACACTATAGTGTCCTGCGTGCACAGATGGCGATTGAACGTGCAGATGTCTGTGTCATTATGATTGATGCACTGGAAGGGTTTACTGAGCAGGACTCCAAAGTAGCTGGCTTGGCACATGAAGCAGGAAAGGGCTGTATTGTGGCCGTTAATAAATGGGATGCTGTGGAGAAGCAGACAGGTACACTGGAAAACATGCGGAATAAACTCAAGGAAAATCTATCTTTTATGAGTTATGTGCCAATTTTATTTCTTTCGGCAAAAACAGGACAGCGTGTTGACAATTTATTTGAGATGATTCAACAGGTGGCTGCTTCAAATAAGACGCGTATTTCCACCGGTGTGCTGAATGATGTTCTTGCACAGGCTACAGCGCGGGTTCAGCCGCCGACAGATAAAGGTCACAGACTGAAGATCTATTATATGACACAGGCAAGTACCTGCCCGCCTACTTTTGTGTGTTTTGTTAATTCCAAAGAATTATTTCATTTTTCTTATCAACGCTATCTTGAAAATCGGATTCGTGAAACTTTTGGTCTTACGGGTACGCCGGTCCGCTTCATTATCCGTGAGCGCAGAAAAAGTCAATGAGGAGGAATTTGCATGCAGTATCCCATGAATTTAATTGCTGCTATTCTGATTAGCGCAGTAATTGCTTATCTGCTTGGCAGTATTAGCTTTTCTATTATTTTTACAAAATATTTTAATAAAGAAGATATCCGAACGATGGGCAGTGGCAATGCTGGTATGACAAATGTCCTTCGTTCAGCTGGGCTGAAACCCGGCATTTTAACCACTGTCTTTGATTTTCTCAAAGGTGTTGTATCCTGTTTGATAGGAATGCTTGTCTTTTCAGCTTTTTTGGGGAAAAACACAGAAACAGCCCGCTATGGTGTTTACGTTGCAGGTATCGCATGTGTGCTTGGTCATATGTATCCAATTTATTTTAAATTTCATGGTGGCAAGGGAATTTTGACAACAGCCGCGGTGTTGCTGATGATTTACCCACCGGTTATCGCATGTGATTTTTCAGAGTTTTTGGTTATTGCAATTGCCTCTAAATATGTTTCTTTAGGTTCTATTTGTGCAGCAGCCACTTTTCCATTTTGGGGTTGGCTGTTCAATTATTTATTCTTTTTCCGCCCGGGCTTGGTATCCATACAATATATGACCATTACGACGTTGTTACTGTGTTTCCTTTCTGCACTTATCGTTAGCCGGCATCATTCAAATATTAGCCGTTTGCTTCATGGAACAGAGAAGAAATTTCAGTTACATCATGAAAATTCATAAAAATACTGTCAAAAAGGGTACTCTGTATTCTCTTATGAATTACAGAGTACCCTTTTTGACGACCATATAAAAATGGACCAATACAAAAAAGGAACCTGACAACTCAGGTTCCTGATTTTTGCAGAGTTACTCAAACAGCTCGTTTCACTTTGCCGGAACGCAGGCAACGGGTGCAGGCGTAAATACGCTTGGGAGAACCGTTTACAATTGCTTTCACGCGGCGGACATTCGGTTTCCATGTCCGGTTGGAACGACGGTGAGAGTGAGACACTTTGATGCCGAAAGACATATCTTTGCCGCAAATTTCGCACTTTGCCATGAGTCTGCACCTCCTTTAAAAGGACTTATGCATATTGCGATAACAGATTTATTATACAGGATGAGTCCCCAAAAAGCAAGCACTTTTTCCTTTTTCTAAACAGGCTGTATATTTAGACTCGGATAGATGCATATTATGCAACGTATTCTGCTGTTTTCCAGTTAACAGGTTTTTTTCATACAGTTGACAAGCAAGGTGCAAACCTGATACAATAAAATAGTATGCAAACCTAATAGTCAGCAGAAAACGAGATGGTCTTTTGATAAAAAGTATGACTGGCTACGGCCGGCAAGAAGGAACCATGGACGGCCGCCATATTCAGGTGGAGATTAAATCTGTCAATCATCGGTTCTTAGAACTTTCTACACATATCAACCGTGGGTACAGTTTTTTAGAAGGAAAAATAAGCGACTATATAAAAAGTTATATTTCCAGAGGCAAAGTAGATATCTTTGTCTCTGTTGAACCTGAGGCAGATGCCAATGAGCAAGTGACAGTGTCAGTCAATCATAACATTGCAGACAGTTATATACATGCATTACGGGAACTTTGCAATACCTATGACCTAAAAGATGATCTTTCTGTGTCAACTGTGGCGCGGTTTGGAGATATTTTCACAGTTTGTCGCGAACCAGAAGATGAAGAAGCTGTGTGGGCTGCTGTAAAACCCATAGCAGATGAGGCAATGTCATCATTTCTGCATATGCGCATTACGGAAGGTCAAAAAATGAGCGAAGACATTTCTACACGTGCAAATCACATTTTAGAAATGGTAGAAGAAATCGAACGCCATTCGCCGGAAACCGTTGAAGCATATCGCAAACGTCTTTATGCACGTTTGCAGGAAGTTCTGAAAGACAGAGTGGTTGATGATCAGCGGGTTCTTACGGAAACTGCTATCTTTGCAGATAAGATTGCTGTGGATGAGGAAACAGTCCGTTTGCGCAGTCATATCGCTCAGTTTCACAACATGCTGGATTCTTCTGAACCAGTTGGGCGCAAGCTGGACTTCCTTGTACAGGAAATGAATCGGGAAGCAAATACAATTGGTTCAAAATGTTCTGATACACAAATTGCTTACACGGTTGTCAATATGAAAGCTGAAATTGAAAAAATTCGTGAGCAAATTCAGAACATTGAATAAGATTCAAAATCCTGAAATCAGGAGGATTAAAATATGAAACTGATCAATATTGGGTTTGGCAATATGGTTTCAGCCAATAGGCTGGTGGCGATTGTCAGTCCCGAGTCTGCACCGATTAAACGTATTATCCAGGATGCAAAAGAGCGAGGTACCTTAATTGATGCCACATACGGGAGGCGTACCCGCGCAGTGATGATTATGGACAGTGAGCATGTAATTCTTTCAGCAGTACAGCCGGAAACAGTTGCGAATCGCCTAAATTCCGGCAAAGAAGATACCATGGATGAGGGGGATTTAAACGGAAATGACGAATAAAGGACTTTTGGTCATTTTTTCCGGCCCTTCCGGAACAGGGAAGGGAACAGTTTTAAAATCTTATTTTGCGCATCATCCGGAAGCAAAACTTTCCGTTTCGGCAACGACCCGCCAACCACGTTTGGGTGAGCAGAATGGCAGAGAATATTATTTCGTTACAAAAGAAAAATTTGCTGAAATGAAGTCTAAAAATGCACTTCTAGAAAATGCTGAGTACTGTGGAAATTGCTATGGAACGCCACGCGCACCAATTGAATCATGGCTGAAAAAAGGGTATAATGTTTTTTTAGAGATTGAAGTACAGGGCGGGGCACAGGTGCGGAAATTGCTGCCTGATAGTATTGGCATTTTCATTTTGCCGCCTTCCGTTCAAGAATTGGGAAATCGTCTGCGTGGCCGCAAAACCGAATCGGAAGATGCGATACAAAAACGATTAAATACGGCAAAACGGGAAATACAGCAAGCAGCTCAGTACGATTATGTAGTTGTTAACGATACGGTAGAAAAAGCAGCTGCACAGGTTGCAGAAATCATTTCCTCTGAAAAATATAAAACCAGCCGGAATTCGGCATTAATAGAAAGGGTATTAAATAATGATTAAACCAATTGCAGATCTTTTGGTAGAACCTGGACAGAGCCGTTATGCACTTTGCGTTGGAGTTGCTAAGCGTGCACGTGAAATTGCGGAAGAAGCGGCAGATAAGGGCGAAATTTTGGATGAAAAGCCTGTTGAATTAGCAGTGCAGGAGATGCAGGAACATAAATACCGCATTGTGGAAACCAACCGTAATGAGGACGAAGAGGCGGATGAAGCGAAGGAACTGAAAATTGAGGAACAGCTGAATGAGGAAAGCAAAATCAATGCTGATAAAACTTCTGATTCTGCTGATTCAAAGCTTTCCAATTAAGCAGTTTAAGCAGTGCAATAATCCTGATTCAGATAAGGAGACAAAAAATGCGGGCAGTCAAAGTTGCTGTAGAAAATACAGTTTATCATTTTGATACGGACTTTGATTATGCTGTGCCGGATTCTTTATCTGTACAAGCGAAACCCGGATGTCGGACTTTGGTTCCGTTTGGTGTTGGAAATCGAATACATCAGGGAATGATTTTATCCGTTTATGATGCCCCAAGCAGTGCAAAAATGAAATTTTTGCAAGCGGTGCTGGATAAAGCACCGCTTCTTTCAAATGAAATGCTTTTCTTAGTTCCTTGGCTCAAAGAACATTATTTTTGCACACTGTTTGAGGCAGTTAAATTACTGTTGCCGGCTGGTCTGACTTACCGGTTGCGCAGCTTTTATTCGCTTGCGCCGGAGGTTAGTAGAGAGACAATTCAGAATCTGCCAGATGAACAACGTGCTGTGGCAAAACAGCTTCTCACACACTCTCCGTTGGAAAAGAAGCAGTTGCTGAAAGCTGTTGGTTTGCCGCTCCATTCAGATTTATTGGATAAAATGTGTAAGAAAAAACTTTTGCAGTACACAGACGATCCCGTTCGAGCCATACACGATACTTCTGCTAAAATGGTCAGACTGCTGTCTAATCAATCTGTACCCCAAAAACTGACACCACGGCAGCAGGCAGTCTACGAGGTCCTGCAGGATGCTGATTGTGCTTCTATAAAAGAAGTATGCTATTTTGCTGGTGTAACACCTGCAGTCATCAAGAATATGGAACGTAAGGGAATCTGTGAAATTTTTGAACAGGAAATGTATCGGTGCCCATATTTGTCAGACAGTGATCGTAAGGATGGGGAACAGGCTCCTATTCATCTTTCCCCGGAACAGCAAATTGCTTATGAGCACCTGCATAGCCATTATGCTGCAGGAAAAGCCTATATATCCTTACTTTATGGGGTGACTGGAAGCGGAAAAACCAGCGTGTATCTTCAGCTGATTGATCAGGTCCTTCTTGACAAACGCGGTGTGATCGTAATGGTTCCGGAGATTTCTTTGACACCGCAGACCGTACATATTTTTCAAAAAAGATATGGCAAAAAAGTTGCAGTGTTTCATAGTGGACTTTCCATGCGGGAACGCATGGATGAATGGAAACGTGTAAAACGTGGAGAAGCATCTGTTGCAATTGGTACACGTTCGGCTGTTTTTGCACCGCTTACGCAGATTGGCCTAATCATTATAGATGAGGAGCAGGAATCCACTTATCAGTCGGAACGGTCCCCACGCTACCATGCCAAGGAAGTCGCATGGTTTCGCTGCAGGTATCACAAAGCATTGCTTTTACTGACCTCGGCAACGCCATGCATGGAAACCTATTATGCAGCCCAGTCTGGAAAAATCGGCTTTGAATCCCTTCCAAACCGATATGGAGCAGCCAAGCTTCCTGAGGTTCACATTTGTGACATGAATGAAGAACTCCGTAGGGGAAATACTTCTGTGCTGAGTTTTTCTCTGCTTCAGGCACTTCAACAAAATTTGGAGAAAAAGCAGCAGTCGATTCTGCTATTAAATCGGCGTGGATATAATACATTTGCTTCCTGCCGCGATTGTGGACATGTAATGACTTGTCCAAATTGCAGCATTTCTCTTACATATCATGCAGCTAATCATCGTTTAATGTGCCACTACTGTGGCTACTCGATACCGATGACTGTGGAATGTCCAGTGTGTCATGGACATCATTTGCAGTATCGTGGCGCAGGGACTCAAAAAGCAGAAGAGCAGTTGCAGAAAATTCTTCCACATTCGCGGATTTTGCGTCTGGATGCCGATGCCGCAATGAGGCGTTATGCCTATGAAGAAAAGCTGCAACAATTTGCAAGCGGTCAATACGATATCCTTATCGGGACGCAAATGATTGCCAAAGGGCTCGACTTTGAAAATGTCACAGTGGTTGGAGTCCTTGCAGCTGATCAAATGCTCTATAGTGATGATTTTCGCAGCTCCGAACATGCTTTTGACCTGCTGACACAGGTGATTGGCCGCGCAGGCCGCGGACATTTTCACGGGCATGCATTTCTGCAAACTTTTACACCTGAAAATTCGGTGTTTTCGCTTGCAGCACAGCAAAATTATCCTGCATTTTATTCGCAGGAGCTTCCTATGCGGAAACTCATGCTCTATCCTCCGTTTTCTGATTTATGTGTTATTGGCTTTACAGGAACGAATGAGCAGCAGGTCAGTTGCGGGAGTCAGAAATTCTTACAGAATTTACAGCAACTTGCTGCTGCAGAATATCCACAGCTGCCACTGCGAGTTTTAAATCCATCACCTGCACATATTGCGCGGATGGGTGGGAAATACCGCTATAAACTCCTGCTGAAATGCCGGAACAGCCGATTGCTGCGGCAAATGCTTTCCCGCCTGCTGGTAGCTTTTGCGAAAGACCGCACGATGAACCACGTAACAGCATTTGCAGATATTAATCCAGATACGGTTTTGTGACAATCCTGTATAACTCTCTTTTACACAGTTGATTTTTATAAATATAAAGCTCGAATGAATAGAACAGAATTTTTAGGAGGAAATAAAAATGGCAATTCGTAATATCCGTATGGGAAATGATCCGTGTTTAAGAGCTGTATGTCGTCCGGTAGAAAAATTTGATGCAAAGCTTGGCCAGCTTTTGGACGATATGTATGATACAATGAAATTAGCAAATGGTGTTGGATTAGCTGCACCGCAGGTTGGTATCCGCCGCCGTGCGGTTGTTATCGATGTTGGTCAGGGCCGTGTCGAATTTGTGAATCCGAAATTTCTTTTGCAGGAAGGCAAGCAAGAGTGTGTTGAGGGTTGTCTTTCTTTTCCAAACCGCTGGGGTGTGACACATCGTCCTAACCATGTGAAAGTCCACGCGCAGCATCGCGATGGCTCTTTCTTTGACGTAGATGCCAATGACTTTTTTGCACTTGCCTGTTGCCACGAGATTGATCACTTAAATGGAATTGTTTTTTTGTCTCATGTGGAGCATTTTTTAACAGAAAAAGAATTAGAAAAAATGCACTGAGACTTTTGCATATTTTTTTTATTCTGTAGTAAACTTCGTAACAGGACTGGTGAACGAAATGCGCATTGTTTTTATGGGAACTCCCAACTTTTCCGTGCCGTGTCTACAGGCACTTCTAGATGCAGGACATGAAATCTGTGGTGTTTATACACAACCGGATAAACCCAAAGGCCGTGGATACACGCTGGCTCCGCCGCCAGTTAAAGTATTGGCACAAACAGCCGGTATTCCAATTTTTCAGCCCAAAACCCTGCGGACACAAGAAGCTGTTGGCCAGCTGCAGCAACTTGCACCGGACGTGATAGTGGTTGTTGCCTATGGGAGAATACTGCCAAAGAAAATTTTACAAATACCCCCAAAAGGGTGTATCAATGTGCATGCATCCTTGCTTCCTGCATACCGTGGAGCAGCACCTATACAGTGGTCTGTATTGAATGGTGATGCAGAGACAGGCGTAACGACGATGTTTATGGCAGAGGGACTGGATACTGGTGATATTCTCTTACAGGATAAAATACAGATTAAGCAGGAAGAAACAGCAGGTGAACTTCAAAACAGACTTTCGATAATGGGCGCAAACCTGTTGGTTCAAACACTAGGACAGCTTTCTGACATTCATCCGCATCCGCAGGGAAAAGCAACAACACCTTATGCTTCTATGCTGGATAAATCTATGAGTCCAATTGACTGGAGTAAAACAGCAAAGCAGATTCACAACCAGATTTGTGGGTTAAATCCATGGCCGGTGGCTTCCACAACTTATGGCGGGAAAATGCTGAAAATTTATACTGCGGAAGTGGTTGCAGGCCGTAATCTCAGCAAAATGCAGCCAGGGACAGTGTCCAAAGATTTTACCGTTATTTGTGGAGAAGGAACAGCGTTACACATTACAGATGTACAGCCAGCCGGAAAAAAGAGAATGTCTGCATCTGATTTTCTGCGTGGTCATCCGCTTCCGGATGGTGCAGTGCTGCCTTTCTAAGAAGGAGAAGTCCATGGGATTTTATTATTATGACTACCGTGCATTTTGGTGGATGCTTCCTGCAATTCTGTTCTCTGCTTATGCACAGATCAAGGTCCAGTCTACATTCAACAAATATAACAAAGTTCGCTGTATGAGCGGCTGTACAGGGGCACAGGCAGCACAAGTGGTGGCGGATTACGGAGGAGTCCAGCACCTTCTCGTCCGCCGGATTAGCGGTAATTTAACCGATTATTATGACCCGCGCAGCAATACTATTTGTCTTTCCCAAGGCGTTTTTGCAAGTGCATCCGTTGGGGCAGTTGGTGTAGCTGCCCATGAAGCTGGTCATAGTATCCAAACTGCGGAAAGTTACCTGCCGAACCGGATACGCACAGCAATCGTGCCGGCAACACAATTTGCATCTCGGCTTGCTTTTCCGATTATTCTGGTTGGGCTGTTTTTGCCCATACAATATAATTTCGTCGTGAATATCGGAATTGCCTGTTTTAGTATCGCAGTGCTGTTTCAAATCATTACTCTTCCGGTAGAATTTAATGCAAGTTCCCGTGCACTTGCAGCTCTCGGCGAAACAGGATTATTGACAAAAGACGAACTTTCTGGTGCAAGGAGAGTCCTTTCTGCTGCAGCGATGACTTATCTGGCTGCTTGCTTCAGTGCCTTGCTGCAGCTTCTCCGGCTGTTGCTGATTGCCGGAAGCCGCGGAGGAAATGACAATTGAGCGCGCGGAAAACGGCTCTAAAAGCTCTGCTGCGTGTGGATGAAAATTCCGGATATTCAAATTTAGTGCTGGACAAGGCCCTTCGCAGTTGTCAACTGAGCGAACGTGACCGTTCCTTTGCTGCGGCACTTTTTTATGGGGTCTTGGAGCGTCGGCTGACGCTGGACGCTGTACTGGAACAATATACAGCAAGACCGAAACGGAAAGTTGACACAACTGTGTGGGAAATTTTACGGATGGCTGCCTATCAGATTTTTTATATGGACAAAGTCCCGGATTCTGCCGCTGTCAATGAAGCAGTCATTCTTACAAAGCAGTCCGGAAAAGGAAAAGCATCCGGTTTTGTCAACGGTATCCTGCGAAACCTTCTTCGCAGCAGAGGAACGGTGGAATTTCCACCGCAGCATGGAAGCCGGCTGCACCGCCTATCGGTTCAATATTCTTGTCCAGAATGGCTAATCAGTATGTGGGAAAGTGCCTATGGCAAGGATATTACATTGAAAATAATGGAAAACTGTTTCCTCCGACCACCTCTTTATGCACGGGTAAACACCTTAAAGATTAATAGAGAAAAACTTATAGACTTACTGCATCAGGAATCTATTAAGGCATCATCAGTTGTGTGGTTGGAGGATGCTTTAAAATTAGACAATACCGGATCAATTGCACAGAGCAAGTGCTTCCAGCATGGGCTTTTCCATATACAGGATTTGGCTAGTCAGCTGTGTTGCAAGTTGTTTGGGGCAAAACCCGGGGAGAGGATCTATGATGTCTGTGCGGCTCCTGGAGGAAAAACTTTTACAATAGCGCAGCGAATGCATGACGATGGAGAAATTCGTTCATTTGACCAATATAAAGGAAAGGTTTGCCTGATTCAAAAAGGAGCGCAGCGGCTGGGTATTCATTGTATTTCTGCTGCACTGCGGGATGCAGCAGCAGGGAGTGATCCTTTACCGCCTGCCGACAGGGTCCTTTGTGATGTTCCTTGTTCTGGCTTAGGCATTCTCCGCAGGAAACCTGAAATTCGCTATAAATCCCCTGAAAGTATTGACAGCCTGCCGATTTTGCAGTACCGTATCTTATGTAGATCAGCTGATCTTCTGCGGCCTGGTGGGGTTTTGTTGTATTCTACCTGCACATTAAATCCGGCCGAAAACCAAGCGAATACACAGCGTTTTCTGAGTGAGCATCCGATTTTTGCAGCACTGCCGCTTCATTTGCCGAAAGGGATTCAGCGAACAATTAAAGAGCCGGAAAATCAGCTGACCCTCTTTCCACAAACGAACCAGACTGATGGGTTCTTTATTAGTGCATTCAGGAGGGAAGAATCATTTAATCATGCAGGATATCAGATCCATGACACCGGAAGAACTGAGAGGGGACTTTGAGCAGCTTGGGCAGCCTGCTTACAGAGCTGAACAGGTCTTCTCCTGGCTACAGCAAAAAAGCGTTCATGGCTTTCAAGAAATGACAAATCTCAGCAAAGGACTGCGAAGTTTGCTGTCTGACAGGTATTTTATAGCTAATGCTCAAATTGCGCAGCGGTTCGTGTCCAAGATAGATGGAACGCGCAAATATCTTTTTAGGCTTCATGATGAGGAACTTGTCGAGTCTGTACTCATGAATTATCATCATGGCCTGAGCAACTGCATTTCCACACAGGTGGGATGCAAAATGAATTGTTCCTTCTGTGCAACGGGTAAAAGCGGATTTTCCCGTAATCTGACTGCTGGTGAGATGCTTGCACAAGTGCAGACAGCTCAGCGTGACGTTGGTACCCGTATATCCAATATTGTCTTAATGGGGATGGGGGAACCGCTTGATAACTATGAAAATGTTATCCGATTTTTGGAGTTAGTGACAAACCCTGCCGGTATGAATATTGGCATGCGCCATATTTCACTTTCTACATGCGGCTTGGTTGACCGCATGTATGATTTGGCGGAGCATAAATTTCAACTGACACTTTCCGTTTCTCTGCATGCCCCAAACGATGAAATCCGCCGGAAGATAATGCCGGTCAGCAGAAGGTATTCAATGGAGGAACTCTTAAATGCATGTTCATTTTATGAAAAAGCAACCGGCAGGAGAATTTCATTTGAATATGCAATGATTCAGAATGTAAATGACAGTGATGACTGCGCTGAGGAATTAGCCGGAAAGCTGGAAGGAACGTTGTGCCATGTCAATCTGATTCCGGTAAATCATGTATCAGGTGCAGCTTACCATAAAAGTTCCGTAGAGCGGCAGAAAAAGTTTATACAAATTCTGGAACGTCATGGCATCACTGCAACGGTGCGGCGGACCTTGGGTTCTGATATCAATGCTTCCTGTGGTCAGTTGCGGCGCAGAAAGCAAGAAGAGGTGTCCCATGTTTAAAGTATGTCATAAAACAGATATTGGACTCGTTCGTGAAACGAATCAGGATACATGCGAAAGTGGGCTGACTTCCAGCGGAATTGCATGGGCGGTTGTTTGTGACGGAATGGGCGGAGCGAATGGCGGCAATGTAGCTAGTAGTATTGCTGTGGAAACAATTGTACGTCAGTACCATACTTTTTTTCAGAGTGATCAATCTCATGCAGATGATAGCGCAGTCAGAAACTTAATGGTTTCTGCTATTCATCAGGCCAGCACAGCTATTTTTGAGCGTTCGCACGCAGAAAAGTCACTGTCTGGTATGGGAACGACAGTCGTGTCTGCTATAGTAAGTAATAGTGTAGCACATATTGCGCATGCTGGTGACAGCCGTGCTTATTTGATTACACCGGACAGTGCAAAACAAGTGACAACGGATCACTCTATGGTACAAGAACTTGTTGACAGCGGTAATCTTACCGAACAGGAAGCAAAAGTTCATCCGCAAAAAAATATTATTACACGTGCATTGGGCATTGAACCGTCCGTGATGGTGGATTATAATGAGTTTCCTTTTGAAGGACGCAGTGTATTGGTCCTCTGCACAGATGGATTGTCAAATTATATTGAAACCAATGAACTTTATACTTTTTCTCAGAAATATGGAGGACAGGAACTCGCTGAACAACTGATTGGCAAAGCTAAGGACGGCGGCGGCAGTGACAATATCACGGTGGCCATCGTCGAAGACTGACAGTCGGGGGGTGCCTTCTTAAGATGGATAAGTATACTGGAAAGCGATTAGACGGTAGATATGAAATCCATGAGTTGGTGGGCGCAGGCGGTATGGCTTTGGTTTACCGTGCTTACGATACGCTGAATCAGCGTATTGTTGCCATTAAAATTCTAAAAGATGAATATCTGCATAATGCGGAATTTATCCGCCGCTTTAAAAATGAAAGCAAGGCTATTTCTCTGCTTTCTCATCCCAACATTGTTAAAGTTTATGACGTGAGTTTTGGCGATCAGATTCAGTACATTGTTGAAGAGTTTATTGATGGGGTTACTCTCAAACAGTATTTGGATCAGCAATCAGGTGTTGATTGGCATAAAGCACTTTATTTTACAACAGAGATTTTGCGCGCACTGCAGCATGCCCATGAGCGAGGCATTGTTCACCGCGACATTAAGCCGCAAAATATTATGGTATTGCCGAATGGGCATATCAAAGTGACAGATTTTGGAATTGCTCGCTTTGCCCGCAGTGAAACCCGAACGATGACCGACAAAGCAATTGGTTCTGTGCACTATATTGCACCAGAACAGGCAAGAGGAGATCCGACGGATGAAAAAGCTGACATTTATTCAGTCGGTGTCATGTTATATGAAATGACAACTGGGCAGCTGCCATTTGAAGCAGAAAATGCTGTTTCTGTGGCCATTATGCAGCTACAGACAGACCCATGTCCACCGCGCCAAATTAATCCAGATCTTCCTATGGGATTACAGGAAATTACATTGAAAGCCATGCAAAAGGATCCACTCCAGCGATATCAGTCTGCGGCAGAAATGCTCCGTGACTTGGAAGCTTTTCGTGAGGATCCCTCGATACGCTTTCACTATCAGTATTATTCGGGCGAGCATTCAACAAAGTACGTCGACTCAGATACAACCTCTGATTTGGAACCACAAAATGATTACAGTGATGATTATGTTTACACAGAAAATGGGGAAGCAAAACCACAGTCAGGAAATAAAGTAAAAACGCGCAGCAAAGCTCCACTAATTGCAACAGCAATTGCAGTGGCGTTTCTGGCAGTGGCACTAATTTTAGCATTAACTGGTGTATTGAATTCACAAAAAAAGGTGGTGCTTGAAAACTTTGTGGGTAAAACATTGGCCGCTGTAGAAGCTGATAATCCAAATAATTTTCAATTTAGTATTAATTATGTAACAGACGGTACGAAAAATGCTGGAGTGATTACGACACAAAGTCCGTCTGCAGGTACTAAAGTGGCGGTTGGGTCAAAAATCATGTTAACAGTCGTGAAGAGTGATGATTCTGCAATTGTACCAGAGGTTAAAAATCAGACAAAATCAGCTGCAGAGCAAACTCTGAGGGAAAGTGGTCTGCTCTCGTCTTTTCAAGAGCAGTCAAGTGATACAGTCGAAACGGGAAATGCTATCTCCACAAATCCACCCGCAGGGACTTCAGTTGAGAAAGGTAAAACCATTGTTGTCTATATCAGCACAGGCCCTGGTGCACTAAACGTTCCGAATGTAACAGGACAAACATTGAGTCAGGCGACGGCAGTCCTGAAAAATGCCGGATTTAAAGTTACAACGGTTGCGCAAGATGATACGAGTAACCCAGCCAATTCGGTAATTTCCACTTCTCCGGCAGCAGGGACATCCGCTAAAAAAGGAGATACTATCACAATCTTTTATAGTTCCGGAAAAAATGAGAAACAAATTAGTGTTGTTGTTCCCCTTCCTGCAAATACGAGTCATAGTATATCACTTGTTTACTATTTAGATGGTCAACGGGAAGGCGACACAACCGTTAATCCTGCTTCTAACAATACTTGGACCGGACAATTTAAGGGCAGCAGTGGTGTAAAGGAACTTTTGGTTCAGCTGGATGGTCAGAACTATGTAAAATATAAGCTTGATTTTAACACGGGGAATTGGGTAAGAACTTGGATGGGCTCTTATAAAGATTCTCAGGTGTCTTCTGCACAATCGTCTAGTAACCCTGTGTCAAGCCAGCCAAAACCGCCTGCAACGTCCAGCGCACCCGAAACTTCCAGTTCATCATCTTCCTCAATTCCTTCATCATCCATGCCAAACGAGGGGCAGTGATCATGGAAAAGTGTCGAGGAACAATACTCAAAAGTCTGAGCGGATTTTATTCTGTTGAAACGGAAAGCAGAAGGTTCGAATGCAGAGCCTGTGGCAGATTTCGAAAAACAGGGGAAAAGCCGGTTGTTGGTGACCATGTCGTTTTCCGGATAGAAGGTGACACTGGTTATATTGAAGAACTGCTTCCGCGAAAAAATGTTTTGGTTCGTCCACCAGTTGCAAATATTGATCAGCTTCTAATTGTTGTTTCTGTTTGCAGCCCAGTTCCGAGCACGCTAGTTATTGACAAATTGATTGCAGCAGCGGAACATCAAAAGATTGAACCGGCAGTGGCAGTATCCAAAATAGATTTGGAAGATGGAAGTCGGATTTATGAAACTTACCGGAATGCAGGCTTCGCGTGCTTTGCAGTTTCATCCGAAACTGGTAAAGGAGTGGAGAGCCTTCGGCCATTTCTCAAAGATAAAGTGACAGTTTTTACAGGGAACACCGGCGCTGGGAAGTCCTCTTTGCTCAATGCCCTGTATCCTGAGCTGCAGCTTGTTACCGGAACAGTTAGCCAGAAACTTGGACGGGGTCGCCACACAACTCGTCAGGTGGAATTGTTGCACTTGCCGGAAGGCGGTTTGGCAGCTGATACGCCCGGTTTTTCCTCAATCAGTACAGAGCGATATAATTTGATTGAAAAAGACCAACTGCAGAACTGTTTTCGTGAATTTTCTCCTTATATTGAGCAATGTAAATTTAAAGGATGTTCTCACACTTGTGAAGAAGGGTGTGCTGTCTTGAAAGCTGTGGAAGATGGTTTAATTCCTAGGTCAAGACATGAGAGTTATGTGGCAATGTATCAAGAAATTAAAGGCATAAAGGAAAAGGAATGGGATAAAAAATGAATCAATGTATTATAATTGGTGCTGCGCCAGTAAAGGATTTATCGGTTTTTCGTGAGTATAATACGTCGGATGCCTTTGTAATTTGTGCAGACGGCGGTCTTGACACTGCGTTAGCTGCAAAAATCAAGCCGGATTTGATTATCGGTGACTTTGACTCTATGAAAGCTACACCGCCGGCAAATGTGGAAACGGTACGCTTGATGAAAGAGAAAGATGACACAGACATGCTCTCTGCCGTCAAGGAAGGTCTGCACCGTGGATATCGGGATTTTCTCTTATTTGGTGCACTAGGTAAGAGGTTTGACCACTCCTACGCTAATGTCTGTATCCTGCAATATATCAGTAAAATGGGTGGACATGGTGTCATTATCGAAAAGAATGAAAAACTTTTCTTTATGCCTGGCGGCCGACTGCATTTGCGCGATATGAGAGGAGCCACAGCATCTGTGTATCCATTCGGTGCTCCCAATGCAACAGTTTCTTATACTGGTATGAAATATCCGCTGACAGAAGATGTGATGACGTCGGACGTGCCGATTGGTACAAGCAATCTGATTGAGAGCGACAATGCAACGATTACCGTTTTGGGTGGAAATGTTATTATTTATGTCCTTACCGAAGAAAAATAAGCAATTGGGTTGCACAGAATTTTCCTCAAGCGTATATACTGTGGTATCAAACAGTAAAGGCGGTGAGCCAATGCGCGGACATTTTCATCAGCGTATGTGTGAAAATGGGATTCCTTGTGCAGTGGCCTTTGGAATAGGGCTTGTACTTTCCTGCTTCTGCCCAATGGGACTGATCCTGTTTATTGTCGCAGTTATGTTGGTGTATCTGGGTGTTAAGCTCATCCGGCACTGTAAGTAATGGAGGGATTTTCTATGAAGATTGTTGTAGTACACAGCCCAAAAGTAATCGGCTTTTTTCTGCGCAAATTTTTTCATATCCCAAAAGAGCAGACGAACCCAGCACGCTGAATAAGAACATAAATGCGTGAATAACATTAAAAGCAGAGACTGCACAGGATGCAGTCTCTGCTTTTTTGCGGCATAAATGCTGTCTTGGTGATTTTCGAATCATATTCCACAAAGCATTAGAATAAGATGTCTTTAGAGAAATGAAAAAAGGAGAGATCATCAATATGCTTAATCGTGAGGTGCTTTCCGCAAGTGAGGTTGTTTATGACGGCTGTCAGGAACAGCCTATCGACCTAGACATCAGTTTACCGGATTATTGCCCGGATATACAGCGTATTCTCAAATGCCAAGTACTCCCCAGCATCAGTTCCCGTAATGTATCCGGGGATCGGCTGGAGATAGAAGGCACCTGTACTGTACGAGTATATTATTTGGATGCAAGTGCTTCTTCTGCTGTACACTGCTACGAAACCGAGAGTCCTTACTTAGCAGCCGTAACTTTAAAACAATCGGTCGAGCAGCCGAGAATTTATGCGACAACAAGAGTGGAATATGTGAATTGCCGTGCTACCAGTCCACGCAGGCTTGATATCCATGGTGCTTTTTCCGTATGTGCGCGTGTCTGCGGACGTGCAGACCTTGAAATTGTCACTTCTACTGATAATAAAAATATGGAGCAGCAGGTCAATAAATTCGCCTGCAATGTTTGTACCGGATTTTCACAGCAGCCGTTTACAGTAGAGGATACTCTGGAACTTTCCCCGGGGAAAATGCCTGCGGAATCAATCCTGCGTACTGATGCATGTGCCATTGTAAAAACGGCCGAGCCCATGAAAGGGCAAGTAATGGCAGCCGGTGAAGTACGACTGCATATTCTGTATGCATCGGGTGACGAAAGTACAGCTCCGGAAACGATGGAATATGTAATGCCGTTTACACAGTTGTTGGATTGTGAAGGCATTGAAGAAAGCAGCACATGCCGCGTGCAGTTAGTTATTTCGGGCGTGGAAATTCAGATTCATGCAGATTATTCCGGTGAATCCTCTGCTTTTGATACACATGTGCATTTGCTGGCTTCCGTTACGAACTTTACGGAAAAAGAGATGTCTGCTCTGACAGATATTTATTCTCGCGCCTATGAACTCAATGTTACCCGCAAGCAGAAAACACTGGAAAGTTTAAATGGGATTGTAAGTGACACCTGCCTTCATCAGTTTTCTGTGCAGTGTGACAGCGGCCTCACAAAAGTTTTAGACCTGTGGTGTGAACCATGCACCGTTACAGCGGCTGTGGAAAACGGTCAACTGAATTTTACAGGCAAACTGCAAATCTGCGTTTTAGCTCTAAATCAAGAGAATGTGCCGTTTTACTTTGAACGTGCTTCAGAATTTTCCTGCTCAAAGCCGGTTGAAACCCAATATGATACGCACTGTATTGCAGACGGAACAGTTTTAAGTCTCAACTATCGGCTGACGGGCGGAGAAATTGGTTTAAAAGCCGAAATTATGCTTACAGCAGAAGTTTATGAGCTGCAGACGCTTCGATTGATTACCGATATGGAAGAGGATACTTCGCGGCCAAAGGATAAAGATCCGGCAGCACTTTGCATCTATTTTGCTGATGCAGGAGAAAAGCTGTGGGATATTGCTTGCCGCTATTGTACGAGTGTCCATGCAATTCAAGAGGAAAACGACCTTACCGGAGGTACCGTGGAAACTTCGGGAATGCTGTTGATTCCCATGTAATCTGATGTCCCGCAGTCATCAATCAGTTGGACAGCTATATAACGAACGCAGGAGGGAACAAAATGGAAGAACACACGATCTACCGGGACATTGCAGAAAGGACAAACGGAGATATTTATATCGGTGTAGTCGGTCCGGTGCGTACTGGAAAATCGACCTTTATCAAAAAATTTATGGACACTGTCGTGATCCCTAATATTGATGAAGAAGCGAGAAAAGACAGGGCTGTGGACGAACTGCCACAGTCTGCTGCCGGACGGACGATTATGACAACAGAACCCAAATTCATTCCGGAGCAGGCTGTAAAAGTACATATTGGAGATAGTGCATCTTTTTCGGTCCGTTTAATTGATTGCGTTGGATATATCGTTCCCAGTGCGCTGGGATACATCGAAGGAGACAACCCGCGCATGGTCATGACGCCGTGGTTTGATGATCCTGTTCCATTTAACATGGCGGCAGAAATTGGCACAAAAAAAGTGATTACAGAGCACTCTACGATTGGTCTGGTAGTCACGACAGACGGCAGTATCAGTGATATCCCCCGTGAAGAATATGAAGATGCGGAGGAGCGCGTTATTCATGAGCTAAAAGAAATTCATAAACCATTTATTGTGCTGCTCAATTCCGTTGAACCAACTTCAGATGCGGCAGTTCAATTGGCAAAACAACTTCAGACCAAATATGAGGTCCCGGTTATGCCTGTGAATTGTCTGGAAATGGAAGAAGAACAGGTCAAAGAAATACTTTCGAAGGTCTTATTTGAATTTCCTGTTCAGGAAATAAAAGTGGATATGCCGCATTGGATTTCCACATTGGAAAAAGACCATTGGCTGCGTGCAGCTGTTTATCAGTCCATTCAGCAGAGCGCCTCCACGGTTACTTGCATAAGGGAAATCAGCCGGATGACAGAGCAAGTGGCTTCCTGTGAATATGTGCAGAAAGCGGGTACTTCCAATATTGACCTCAGTACTGGGAAAGCAAGAGTATCTGTACAGCTGGAACATTCTCTGTTTTATAAAGTGCTGGGTGAAAAGACAGGACTCTCTATAGAATCGGAAGAAGATCTCCTGAGCAGTATGCTGAACTTTGCAGCTATGCAGAAAGAATATGATAAAATTAAAGATGCTTACCATAGTGTGCAGGAAACTGGATATGGAATTGTCATGCCGGGAATTGATGAACTGACACTGGAGGAACCACGTATTGTGCGGCAGGGCGGCAAATATGGAATTCGGCTGAAGGCAAATGCACCATCCATACATATGATGAAAACACAAATAAACACAGAAATTACGCCGATTGTCGGTTCTGAAGCGCAAAGTGAAGAATTGGTCTCCTATCTGCTCAAGGAATTTGAAGAAAGTCCTTCTAAAATATGGGATTCAAATATTTTTGGTAAAAGCTTACATGAGCTTGTCAATGAAGGCATGCACAATAAACTTTACCGGATGCCGCAGGATGCCAGAGAGAAAATCCGCGCGACCATTGAACGTATTATTAATGACGGATGCAATGGACTGATATGCATTATTCTTTAAATAAATTGTAAATATTAGAAAAAGGAATCGGGTGAAAAGCATAATTTTGCTAATCATCCGATTTTTCTTGCATTTATAACGCAGATTCTATATAATAAAATTGTGGTGTTATTCAATAAATTTATGGTTCATTGCGCAGAATAGAAGTACACATACTGTATTTTAAATGAGGAAGTGTATTCATGTTTCAAATCGTAGGTAAACGCAAGCTCAACGATTCGATGACACTGATGGTGGTAGATGCGCCTTTCATTGCCAAAAAAGCAAAGGCCGGGCAATTTATCATCCTGCGTGTCGATGAATTTGGCGAACGCATCCCGCTGACAATTGCTGACTATGATCGGAAAGCCGGCACAGTTACCATCATTTATCAAATCGTAGGTAAAACAACAATGAAGCTGGATCAGCTGAATGTAGGAAATACAATTTTAGATTTCATTGGACCTTTAGGAAAGGCCAGCGAACTGGAAGGATATAAGCATGCAGCTGTGATTGGCGGCGGTGCCGGATGCGCAATTGCATGGCCCCAGGCAAAGGCTCTTCGGGCGATGGGAACGACAGTAGATATGATTGCAGGATTCCGAAATAAAGATATTATTATTTTAGAGGAAGAAATGCGCGCTGCCAGCGATCATCTTTATTTAATGACGGATGACGGCAGCAATGGACGCAAAGGCTTTGTTACAAGTGCGTTAGAGGAAAATATTCAGAATGGTGCAAATTATGACTTGGTAGTTGCAATTGGGCCTTTGGTAATGATGCGCGCAGTTGTCGGTGTTACAAAGCCGCGAAATATTAAAACAATTGTCAGCATGAACCCAATCATGATTGACGGTACCGGAATGTGTGGAGGCTGTCGGTTGACAGTAGGGGGGAAAACGAAATTCGCCTGTGTAGATGGGCCTGATTTTGATGGATTTGAAGTTGACTTTGATGAAACGATTAAACGCAGTCGTACCTATTTTGATAAAGAACGCGCGGCAGCCAGAGACGAAAACTGTAAGCTGATGGAGGGTGCGAAAAATGCCTAATATGCAAGCAACAAAAACACCTATGCCAGAACAGGCACCCAAAGTACGGTGCCATAATTTTGAGGAAGTGGCAGAAGGTTATACAGAAGAAATGGCCAAGCAGGAAGCACAGCGGTGTCTAAACTGCAAAAACAAACCCTGTGTTTCCGGCTGTCCAGTCGGTGTGCATATCCCTGATTTTATTGCGTATGTGGCACAGGGAGAGTACGAAAAAGCATTTGAAGAAATTAAACTGACCAATTCTCTACCAGCAGTATGCGGTCGGGTATGCCCGCAGGAAAACCAGTGTGAAAGCAAATGCGTGCGTGGCATAAAAGGCGAACCAGTTGGTATTGGCCGATTGGAACGCTTTGTTGCCGATTGGCACATGAAGCATGGAAAAGATGCGGCAACAAAGATGTCCTTTAACGGACATAAAATAGCGGTAATCGGAGCAGGTCCTGCTGGTTTGACCTGTGCGGGAGATTTAGCAGCCAAGGGATATGAAGTGACTGTTTTTGAAGCATTGCATGTTGCCGGCGGCGTGCTCATGTATGGAATTCCACAATTCCGCCTTCCAAAAGAAATCGTACAGAAGGAAATTGATGCCCTAAAAGCAAAGGGAGTTACCATCAATACCGATATGGTAATTGGGAAAGTGCTGGAGATTGATGAGCTGTTCAAGATGGGGTTTGAAGCCATCTTTATCGGAACGGGTGCTGGCCTTCCCAATTTTATGAATATACCGGGCGAAGATTTAGTGGGGACGTACTCGGCAAATGAGTTTCTTACGCGTGTTAATTTAATGAAAGCGTACAAGCCGGAATATGATACACCAATTCTGGATGTAAAACGCGTGATCGTGGTTGGCGGAGGAAATGTTGCCATGGATTCCGCACGTACTGCTTTACGCTTAGGTGCTGAAGAAGTACATGTTGTGTACCGCCGTGCGGAAGAACAAATGCCTGCACGAAAAGAAGAGGTGCACCATGCAAAAGAAGAAGGGGTCATTTTTGATTTCTTGACTAGCCCTGTGCAGATCTTCGGTGATGAAAATGGCCGGGTTAGTGAAGTGGAATGTACCAAAATGGAACTTGGCGAACCAGATGCTTCCGGTCGTCGTCGTCCGGTGGAAATTCCGGGAAGCAATTTTAAGATGTCTGCCGATTGTGTGGTTATGGCAATTGGAAACAGTCCAAATCCTATGATTCGTTCGACAACGGAAGGATTAGAAGCAAATCGCAAAGGTTGCATTGTTGTCAATGAAGCAACCATGGAAACAACTCGCAAGGGAGTTTATGCTGCGGGAGATGCGGTTTCTGGTGCTGCAACTGTGATCTTAGCGATGGGCGGCGGAAAAGCTGCTGCCAAGTCAATTGATGCATATATCCAGAATAAAAACAGATAAAGTGCCATTGGCCCGCTAATTCAGCAGCGGGCTTTCTGCTATAGATTTCCGCATTTTCTTTGGTTCTGTTCCTGACGGTAAAATCATATGCTAGTATGAGAAAACGGCAGGAGGTTTCCAGAAATGCAAGAACATAAAAAAGTTTTATGGGGAGTCCGTATTCTTATCTGTCTGATGATACTGGCAGCAGGGCTCACGCTGCGTTTTGCAATAGGGGGAAAATCCTATCAAATCAGCAAATTATGGTACACACAGCAGATGCAGAATTCCGTTCTTCCGAATGTTTCCCTTCAAAATATTCAGAAAAAATGTAAAGACTTTTTGTCATCCGGTTCTTCTATTGTTATGCCGTCTTTTGATGGAAAAAGTCTTACTACGGAATCAAAGTCAAAAAATAAGTCTTCATCTTTATCCGAAAAATCATCGTCAGCAGCAGGTAGTCATAAATCATGACTGTGTCGTTTAGACACTGTCGGATACAGATAACCATCCCGTTTCTTTCATTAACTGCTTTTTTATTACTAATGGACCATACTGGAGTAGCGGTATGCGGCTTATTTGCAGCACTGCTGCATGAAGTCGGCCATTTAGCAGCCATGATGATTTGCAGACGATACCCAAATTCCATCCGATTCACTGCATTTGGAGCCGAAATTCAAACGAATTCTGTTGTTGGCTCCTATGGCATGGATGCATTAGTGGCAGTGGCTGGTCCAATAGTCAATTTGACTTTATGGGCTATCACAGCAGCTTTCATGAAAACGTCTGCAGCATCGAATGCGCTGCAGCTATTTTCACTTTCCAATGCCTTTCTTGGAATTTTCAACCTCATGCCTGTAGAGCCTCTGGATGGTGGGCAGGCACTTTTAAGCTTTCTAAGTCTTTTTTTGTCCCGAGAAAAAGCCTGTCGTACAGTGATGATCTGTTCTTTTATTGTCTTGGTGCCTATGGCGATTTTGGGATTTCTAGTATTGTTTAAGTCTTACTGGAATGTCACGCTCTTGCTGGCAGTATTTTATATGATTTTTCTGCTCTTGATGAAAAATGGAAGATATGAATAAAAGACGTCTGTAAAAAGCACTTGCTTCTTAGCCAAAATCGTGATATAATGAACAAGCATTTGAAATTCCGCCGCTCCCGGCGGGAAGCAATGCCTTACGTACGACATTGAACAGGGTAGTCCTCTGCTTTATGCATGAATATCCGATAAACAGGAGGAAAATTATGGACGCATTAAAATTAATTGCACAAGATTCTATGAAAGAAGAAAAACCGCAACTTGAAATTGGTGATACCGTTAAGGTAAGCGTCAACATTCGAGAAGGAGATCACGAAAGAATTCAGATGTTTGAAGGCACTGTTATTGCACGTCGTGGTTCTGGTGTGAGTGAAACTTTTACTGTGCGCCGTGTTTCGTACGGTGTTGGTGTGGAGCGTGTCTTCCCGTTCCATTCTCCAAATGTTAAAAAAGTTGAAGTTGTTCGCAAAGGTCATACTCGCCGTGCAAAGCTTTATTATTTGCGTAACCGTGTTGGAAAAGCTGCAAAACTTCGTGAAGTTGTTAAATAGTTGTAACATCATAAAGTAAGCTTTGTGAAAGGGACATGCATGTGTCCCTTTTTTGCTATTTTTTATGAAATGATAAGGGGTATTTGTATGCGGAAATGCCGAAATTTTCGAAAAAGAGTCGGCTTCCATGATAGAGCCCAGTCGCTTTATGAATGGGTGGAAGCAATTTATATTGCCTTCATCATTTTTGCAGTAGTTTTCTCTTTTTTGCTGCGTATTGTGAATGTCAGAGGAACTTCCATGCAGCCCAATTTACGTTCTAATGATAAAGTCTTACTGACTGTTTTGGGAAACTTCAACTTTAAGCGCGGTGATGTAATCGTTGTGGAACATGCCACACGTAATGGGGCACCAATCGTTAAACGCGTAATCGCGGTAGCAGGCCAAACAGTTAATATTGATTCTGCCAAGGGAACGATTTCCATTAATGGCTCCGTAATTGATGAAAAAGCGTATCTTCTTCAAAATGTACACACAACACTTCAAAATGCAAATATCAAATTCCCAGTTACAGTTCCTGCAGGTAAATTGTTCGTTTTAGGCGATAATCGTTCCGTATCTTTGGACAGCCGCAGCAGTGCAGTCGGTATGATTGATACAAAAAAAGTAATTGGGAAAGCAAAATTGATTTTGTTCCCATTTTCGCATTTTGGAAAGATAAAAGGTGAAACATGAGTGAAGCACAGTCCATTCAGTGGTTTCCGGGCCATATGACCCGGAGCAGGCGGCAAATTGAAAAATATTTAAAGCAAGTAGATGCGGTTGCCGAAATTGCAGATGCCCGCATTCCAATCAGCAGTAGGAATCCTGACTTAGATCGAATGATTCAAAGAAAGCCTCGTATTATTCTTTTAAATAAGAGTGATGTTGCCGATCCATCAGCGACCAAGGAGTGGATCAGCAATTATCAAAAACAAAATATTTTGGCAATTGCCGTTGACTGCAAAAGTGGAAAAGGCCTTCGGGCTTTTCAGCCGTCTATTCATCAAGTATTAGCTCGGCAGATTGAGACATGGAAACAGAAAGGAATGGTTGGGCGTACTATTCGAGTCATGGTCATTGGTGTCCCAAATGTAGGAAAATCGTCTTTGATTAATCGACTTTCCCATGGGAACCATGCAGCAGTTGAAAATAGGCCGGGTGTGACACGTACAAATCAATGGTTTCCCATCGGAAAAGGACTTGATCTGCTGGATACGCCAGGGGTATTGTGGCCAAAATTTGAAAACAAAATTGTAGGAGAACATCTTGCCTTTACCGGTGCCGTCAAAGATGATGTCTTGGATACGGAAAATCTTGCGGTTCGTTTGCTGGAGCTACTCTGCCGCCTCTATCCAGATGCATTACAGGCCCGATATAGACTGGAGAAATTAGACTTTTCCGGACTCGATGGATGGAAGATTCTAGAAGCAATTGGACAGAAACGCGGGATGTTGATTTCAGGCGGAGAGATTGATACAGAAAGAGCATCCATTATGCTTTTGGATGAGTTTCGTGCTGGAAAAATCGGAAAGATTACATTAGAACGAGTGGGTGATACCATTTGAATCAAAAAAAGGTTTTTCCCATAGATTGGCTTCGTTATGAACGGGAGTACACTGAGAAGGGTTTTTCTGTTGTTTGTGGTGTGGATGAAGCAGGGCGTGGCCCGCTGGCTGGCCCCGTTTTTGCTGGTGCAGTAATTTTGCCGGAAGGATGCATCATCAATGGCGTAAATGATTCCAAAAAACTTTCCGAAAAAAAGCGGGAAGAACTTTATGACATCATTACGAAAACAGCACTTTCTTGGGGAATTGGGTTTGCTACGGAGCAGGAAATTGATACATTGAATATTCTGCAAGCGACTTTTTTGGCAATGGAACGTGCGGTTGAAAAGTTGACGCTGATGCCTCAGTTGGCGTTGATTGATGGAAATCAAGCACCGCCAATGAAAGACATACCGGTCCGCACAATTGTCCATGGAGATGGATGCTGTGAATGTATTGCCGCGGCGTCTATTTTAGCGAAAGTCAGTCGAGACCGTCTGATGCGCAAGCTGGACGGTATTTATCCTGAGTATGGCTTTGCTAAACACAAAGGATATGGGACAAAACAGCATCGTCAAGCTTTGTTGGAATACGGGCCGTGTCCGATTCATAGAAAAACATTTTTGAAAAAGATATTGAAGACATCTGCTCATGAAAAATGAATCCGGCGCATGGGGAGAAGCTTTTGCAGCATCTTACCTTCAGCAAAATCACTGTAAGATTGAGGCACGCAACTATCATTCACGTTATGGGGAAATTGATGTCATTGCTTCCAATGTAAAGTATTTAATTTTTCTAGAAGTCAAAACGCGTAGAATGGATGCCATGGTCAGTCCACTAGAAGCTGTGACACCCACAAAACAACATAGAATTATTCGGACAGCACAGTCTTATCTCATGAAATTTCCAACAGAGCTGCAGCCAAGATTTGACGTCATGGGAATTATAACAGATTCAAGCGGACATATCATTAAAAATTATGTATATCTGAAAAATGCTTTTTAGCCAGATAGGTTTTGACTGTATTTTGCAGATTAAAAAGCGGCGTGAAGTAGAAAAATTTTGACAACTGTATGAAAGTATACTAAAATGATAACGCAATAAATTTTTGGCACGGTTTTGGTGCCTGCGCAAAGAAAGAGGGACTCTTACTATGCAGTATCGATCCACCCGCGACTTCAGAAAAACTGTTTCTGCGGCTCAGGCAATTGCACAGGGCATCTGTGAGGATGGCGGTTTGTTTGTTCCACAGTCAATTCCACATCTTGAATGGAAAGATTTCGAACAGATGCGGAAACTCAGTTATGTAGAACGGGCAGAAACCATTCTCGCTCAGTTCCTAACAGACTTTTCCGCAAAAGAGATACATTCTTGTGTACAGGCAGCTTATACCGACCAAAAATTTCCCGGCGGTCCTGCACCGCTTTCCGTATTGCAGACAAGTTCCTGCACCATGTATTTGTTAGAGCTTTGGCATGGGCCGACCTGTGCATTTAAAGATATGGCTTTGCAGCTTCTTCCACATTTGCTGACACAAAGCCTTAAAAAAATTCATACGGATAAAACGGCTGTTATCCTTGTTGCAACGTCCGGAGATACTGGAAAAGCAGCATTGGAAGGCTTTAAAGATGTGCCCGGTACAAAGATTCTCGTCTTTTATCCGCAGAATGGCGTCAGTCCGATGCAGAAACGTCAAATGCTAACACAAGAAGGTTCAAATGTCGCTGTCTGTGCTATTGAGGGAAACTTTGATGATGCACAAACCGGTGTGAAAAAAATTTTTACAGATGAAACAGTTTGTCATGCTTTGGATTCACATGGTATGATGTTTTCCAGCGCGAATTCCATTAATCTTGGAAGGTTGCTGCCGCAGATTGTTTATTATATTTCAGCATACTGTGACTTAATGAACATGAAGAAAATTTCCCACGAAGGTATGAAAATCAATATTTCGGTACCAACCGGAAATTTTGGCAATATTTTAGCAGCGTATTATGCAAAAGAAATGGGTCTGCCAGTCAATCGGTTGATTTGTGCAAGTAATGCCAACAATGTATTAACTGACTTTCTGCGTACGGGTGTTTATAATCGTAACCGCCCGTTTTACACAACTATTTCCCCGTCAATGGATATTTTGATTTCCAGCAATCTTGAGCGTTTGCTCAGCAGCTTAACAGAATCTGATATACAGGTTAAGGAGTGGATGGATGCGCTGGTTTCCTGTGGGCATTATCAGGTGGACAGTCAAACACTTTCAAATATGCAGTCCATATTCTGGGCTGGCTTTTGCGATGATACCCAGACCAGTGCAGAAATTCGGAAACTGTATCAAACAGAAAATTATCTGTGTGATACACATACAGCGGTAGCAGTCAATGTTTATGAACAGTATGTTGCAGCAACAGGCGATCGAGAAACACCGGCAATCATTGCTTCCACAGCAAGTCCTTATAAGTTTGCCGATAGTGTTTTAAAAGCGATTACTGGTCGTGTATCCTCTGATGATGATTTTGCGAAGATTCATGAGCTTTCTGCAGAAACAGGTACACAAGTTCCAAGGCCGATTGCTGCGTTGCAGGACAAGCCTGTCCGTTTTTCAGACAGTTGCAAACCAGCAGAAATGTTCCGCAAAGCGCTGGAGTTGACCGGTGCAGATGTCTAAATTATGCTACGAAAGGATCCATGGAAATGGCATTGTATGCAATTGCAGATTTGCACCTTTCGTTTGGCACGGATAAGCCAATGGATATTTTTCCCGGCTGGGATCACTATACAGAAAGGTTAGAAAAAAACTGGCGTGCCCTTGTAAGGCCGGAAGATACGGTCGTAATTGCCGGAGATATTAGCTGGGCCATGAAGCTGCCGGAATCAGAACCAGATTTTCGTTATATCGAACAACTTCCGGGACATAAACTGATTTTGAAAGGGAACCACGATTTGTGGTGGTCTACACGGACACAGTTGGAAAAGTTTTTTAACTCCTGTGGATTTTCAACAATTTCTATTATCCACAATTCTGCTGCCCGTGTGGGTGATCAGACGGTATGTGGCAGCCGAGGGTGGCTTTATAACGCACAAACGGATGCGGATAAAAAAATTGTGAACAGGGAAGTCGGCCGTTTAGAAGCATCTTTACAAGCTGGTGAAAAACTGGGGGGAAGACCAATTGCTTTTCTCCATTATCCACCTGTATATGATACAGATTGTTGCAGTGAAATCTTAAATGTTTTGGAGTCCCATCATATTAGGGATTGTTATTTTGGACATATTCATGGCAATCAGGCAGCAAAACGTGCTGTCATGGGAGAATACCACGGAATTAGAATGCATTTGATATCCTGTGATTACCTATCTTTTTGCCCTTTATTGGTTCGCAATTAGAATATATTGTTACGCTTTTTTAAATTATTGTAAATTCTTATAGAAAATCAACTATAAGTATGTTATACTGAACAAGATAATTTGCTATTTTGCAGGAGGAAATAAAAATGAGTTTAAAATCATCCAATAAGGTCGATACCAACCGCTGGCAGTTGGAGGTGGCGGTTGATGCTGCAACTTTCAATAACGCAGTAGACCATGCCTATAAAAAAGAGAAGAACCGCATCAATATTCCCGGTTTTCGTAAGGGAAAGGCCCCACGTTCCTTTATTGAAAAGTTCTACGGCCCGGATGTTTTTTATAATGACGCTATCAATGAAGTTTACCCGGAAGCTTTAGATAATGCGGTTAAAGAATCAAAACTTGAAATGATTCAGGATAAAGTTGATTTTGACCTCGTTTCTGCAGATACAAACGGGCTTGTTTTTAAGGCAACTATTACTGTGAAACCAGAAGTTTCGATTGATGGATACAAAGGTATTTCAGCAACCAGAAAATCTGCAAAAGTAACAGATGAAGAAGTAGCTGATGCGCTGAAAAAAGTTCAAGACCGCAATTCCCGTATTGTGACTGTCGATGATCGTTCTGCTGCCAATGGTGACGTTGTAGACATTGACTTTGAAGGCTTTATTGATGATAAGCCATTTGAAGGCGGAAAAGCTGAAAATTACACGCTGACTTTAGGAGCAGGTCAGTTTATTCCGGGCTTTGAGGATCAGATCATCGGAAAGAATACCGGTGATGAGTTTGATGTGAATGTGACGTTCCCTGAGGATTACCAAGCAGAAGATTTGAAAGGTAAGCCAGCTGTCTTTAAAGTAAAACTGCATGAGATTAAGGTCAAAGAATTGCCAGATTTAGATGATGAATTTGCTAAAGATGTTAGCGAATTTGATACTTTGGATGCTTATAAAGCTGATGTTAAAAAGCATCTGGAGGAAAATAAAAAAGAGTCTGTGCAGGATGATGTTGACAATCAAATCATTGATGCTCTTGTAAAAGCTTTAAAGGGAGATATCCCGCAGGCCATGTATGATAACAAAGTTAATGACGATATTCGTGATTTCAGCTATCGCTTGCAGAATCAAGGCCTTGATGTTGAAACATATATGAAGTACACAGGTATGAATTCAGCAAAAATGCGTGAGGCATTTGCTCCGCAGGCTGAGCGCCAAGTTAAGATCCGCTTAGCTCTTGAAAAGATTGCTGAACTTGAAAAGTTAGTTGCTTCTGAAGATGATATCGAGAACGAGTACAAAAAAATGGCCGATAATTACCATATGGATACTGACAAAATCAAGACAGTCGTGAAAAAGGAAGATCTTGCAAAAGATCTTGGTGTGGAAAAGGCCATTGAGTTTGTCCGCAAGGCCGCTGATATTAAAGATGCGACAGCAACAGCCACAAAAAGTAAGCAAAAAGCAGCAAGCAGCAAGAGCAAAGCAAAAGGAACAGTAAAAAAAACAACAGCAAAAAAAACGGCCACTAAAACCGCTAAAAAGGTAGACACAAAAACTAAGCCTGCTGAATAACAGTTCTTTCCTTTGCCAATACTGCCTTTTGCATATAACTGAACAGGAGGTTCATAATGAGCAACTTGGTACCATATGTTATTGAACAGACAAACAGAGGGGAACGTCAATATGATATTTTTTCTCGTCTGCTGAATGACCGGATTATTATGCTGAATGATGAAGTAACAGATGCAACTGCAAGTTTGGTCGTGGCGCAGCTTCTGTTTTTGGAAGGGCAGGACCCTGAAAAAGATATCAGCCTTTATATTAACAGTCCCGGCGGTTCTGTAACAGCTGGGATGGCAATTTATGATACGATGAATTATGTGAAATGTGATGTGTCCACTATTTGTCTTGGCCTTGCAGCCAGTATGGGTGCATTTTTGTTAGCAACCGGTGCAAAAGGCAAACGTTATTCTTTACCTCACACAGATATTTTGATTCATCAGCCAAGCGCTGGGATGCAGCAATCTCAGGTATCTGATATTATGATCCATGCAAATTATTTGGAAAAGAAGAAAAAGTTGATGAATCAACTTTTAGCCAAGAGTACCGGACAGCCGCTTGAAGTAATTGAGCGAGATACAGACCGCGATAATTTCATGTCCCCTGAAGAAGCTTGCGCTTACGGCTTGATTGATAAAGTTATTACTAAAAGATAAGCAGGTGATTGCATGTCCAATTCCAATAATGGCAGTGGCGACATTACAGGACGGGAAATCTGTTGCTCATTTTGTGGCAAACCACAAAGTGAAGTGCGCCGCCTAATTGCTGGGCCAGGTGTCTATATTTGTGATTCCTGTGTGGAGCTTTGCAAATCCATTCTTGATGATGAAATGAATCTTTCAACTCACCATACAGATACACAGGAATCTGCAGCAGAGCTTCCAAAACCACAGGAGATCAAAAAAAGGCTGGATGAGTATGTAATTGGACAGAATAATGCTAAAGTTGCATTGTCTGTTGCTGTGTATAATCATTACAAACGAATTTTTTATGGCGAAGATGACCATGTCACGGTTTCTAAAAGCAATGTGCTTCTTTTAGGTCCAACTGGTGTGGGAAAAACGCTTTTGGCACAAACTTTAGCGCGTATTTTAAATGTACCATTTGCCATTGCGGATGCGACGACTTTAACAGAAGCCGGATATGTTGGAGAAGACGTAGAGAATATTTTACTGCGACTGATTCAGGCAGCGGATTATGATATTGAACGTGCAGAACGTGGAATTATTTATATTGATGAAATTGATAAAATTGCACGCAAGTCTGAAAACCCATCCATTACGCGTGATGTCAGTGGCGAAGGTGTACAGCAAGCTTTACTGAAAATTTTAGAAGGTACAGTTTCCAATGTTCCGCCTCAAGGCGGTCGGAAACACCCGCAACAGGAATTTTTGCAAATTGATACAAGTAATATCTTATTCATTTGCGGAGGTGCTTTCGATGGCCTAGAAAAGATTGTTCAGGAGCGGGATGTATCTACTTCTCTCGGATTTGGCGGTGAAGTTCATAGTAAAGCTGAATTGAATTCAATGAACTGGATGGCAAAGGTTGAGCCACATGATTTGGTTAGATTTGGGATGATTCCAGAATTAGTTGGTCGTTTGCCAGTGATTACATCACTTAGTGGACTAGATGAGAAAGCACTTGTGCGGATTTTAACAGAACCGAAAAACAGCCTTGTCAGTCAGTACAAACGGCTTTTCCAGTTAGATAAGGTCGATCTTGAATTTACAGATGATGCGTTGCAAGCAATTGCTCAAAAAACAATAGATCGGCATACGGGTGCTCGTGGTCTTCGCTCTGTTATGGAAGGTTTACTGACAGATCTCATGTATAATGTGCCTTCCGATTATACGGTTGAAAAAGTAACAATTACGGCCGATGCAGTTGTCAATGGAGCAAAGCCGGAGATCGTTTATAACCCCGATCGTCAGCCTGTCAAAATCAAAATGGCATCCCCAAATACTTCTAAAAAGAAGAACCGCCGGGATACTGCATGATGATTTTATAAACTCTATAAACGCAAGGGTTGTTGCATGTAGTAACGTGGATGTTATTGCTTGCAGCAGCTTTTTTTCGTAAGAAGAAGGAGGCAAAAATGATGGCTCTTGAAAAAGTTGACCCATCTGGGCCTGCTGATGAGCAGTCACAGCTACTGCCGGCCCTCATTTTGCGCGGACTGGTCATTTTTCCGGGAATGATGCTGCAATTTGATGTCGGCCGGAAAAAATCCATTCTTGCTCTTAGCAAAGCTATGGAAGAAAATCAGATGGTTTTTCTCGTTACACAAAAAGATTTGTCTTTGGATGATCCGGGTCCAGATGATTTGTATACAGTTGGCGTAGTCGCAAAAATCCGTCAAGTTATTCGCCGATCAGATGACGGAATTCGGCTGTTTGCGGAAGGCTTATACCGCGCTGAAATTCAGTCGGTTCAAGCAGAGGATCCTTTCATAACAACAAATGTTAAGAAGCTGGAATCGAAACCACAACGTTTATCACAAAATACAGAAGCACTAATTCGATATACACAGTCTCTATTTGAAGATTATATTCAGAACTATACACATGTTCCACCGGATATTGTGCTGGGGGTTATTCAAAAAAAGGACTGCGGTGAATTGGCAGACTATATTGCCATGAACATTTCACTGGATTATGATAAAAAGCAAAAAATTCTGGAAGAGCTCAGCCCATATAAAAGATTACAGAAACTTAGTTCCATGTTAAAATCCGAATTAAAAATTTTATCTATTGAAGCAAAAATTTCAGAAAAAGCGAAAAATGAAATTGATGACAACCAAAAAGATTATTTTTTGCGGGAACAGATGAAAGCAATTGCAGATGAGCTTGGCGAAGAGGATAACCCGCTGGAAGAAGCCGATCAACTGCGTGAAAAAATCCATAAGTCCGCTATGCCGCAGGAACAAAAGCAAAAGCTTTTAAAAGAATGTGACCGATTGTCAAAAATGCCGGAAGGTTCGCATGAATCTAGTGTGATTACCACTTATGTCGATACTTGCCTGTCACTTCCATGGGGTATCTCTTCAAAGGATCACATTGACTTAAAAAAAGCCCGTCGTATTTTAGACCGTGATCATTATGGTTTAAGTAAAGTTAAAGACCGTATACTGGAATCACTAGCGGTCAAAAAACTTAATCCGGATATTAAGGGGCAGATTCTCTGCTTGGTTGGCCCGCCGGGCGTTGGAAAAACCAGTATAGCACATTCAGTAGCAGAAGCGCTTGGTCGCAAATATGTGCGAATCAGCCTTGGCGGAGTGCATGACGAATCGGATATTCGGGGACATCGTCGAACTTATATAGGAGCAATGCCGGGCCGTATTATTAATGCAATTAAACAGTCAGGGACCAATAATCCGGTAATGCTTTTGGATGAGATTGATAAATTGGGAAATGATTACCGTGGCGATCCATCTTCTGCTTTGCTGGAAGTATTGGATAGTGCACAGAATAATACCTTCGTCGATCATTATATCGATATGCCATTTGACTTGAGTAAGGTATTTTTTATTACAACAGCTAATGACGCTAGCAATATTCCGGACCCATTGTATGACCGCTTGGATGTCATTACATTAGGCAGTTATACTCATGATGAAAAGTTCCACATTGCAACGAAATACCTTATTCCTAAACAACTAAAAGCCAGTGGAATCCCCCCCAAAAAGCTACACATTTCTCCGGCCAGCACACATGCGATTATTGATGGATATACACGCGAAGCCGGTGTGCGTGGGTTGGAACGCCAAATTTCAACAATCTGCAGAAAAAGCGCAGTTAAAATTGTGGAAAAGCCGGATACGATCGTACGTGTAACAGCTAAAACCCTGAAAGAATACTTAGGGCCGCGTAAATTCCGCAATGAATCGCTGAATCAGAAAGATACGGTTGGACTTGTCAATGGACTAGCATGGACAACGGTTGGCGGTGAGATTTTGCCAATTGAAGTAGCGGCTATGAAAGGGACTGGAAAAATCGAATTAACGGGTTCACTTGGTGATGTCATGAAAGAATCTGCACGCACTGCTATTAGCTGCATAAGAACTAGAGCTGATAAGTTAGGAATTTCCAAGGATTTTTATAATAAATATGACATTCATATTCATGCACCTGAAGGTGCAGTTCCCAAGGATGGTCCTAGTGCTGGTGCTGCAATGGCAACAGCAATTACCAGTGCCTTGACCAATATCCCCATTCGGCATGATGTTGCTATGACAGGCGAAATAACGTTGCTTGGTCGAATTTTGCCAATTGGCGGTTTACGGGAAAAAACAATGGCAGCTTACCGTGCCGGCATTAAGAGGGTTTTAATTCCGGCAGATAATGTTTCTGATTTGGCTGAGGTAGACGAAGCAGTAAAAGATGCGGTTGAATTTTTACCGATGGAGCAGATTGATCAAGTCTTAGATGTAGCTTTGGTGAGAAATGCAGAAATAATCCCCAAACAATAAGGAGCTTTCATGAAAATTGAATCTGCACGATTTGACCTTTCTGCGGGGAACAGCAGTCAGTTTCCGTTTGCAGATTTGCCGGAAATTGTTTTTTCCGGTAAATCTAATGTAGGGAAGTCATCCTTGATTAACAAATTATTAAATCGCAAATCACTGGCTCGAGTCAGTTCGCAGCCGGGGAAAACAGCAACTATAAATTTTTATCGGCTTGATTCCTGCCGATTGGTGGACTTTCCGGGATACGGATATGCAAAAGTATCTAAGACAGAAAAACTGCGTTGGGCTGAACTAGTTAACGGCTATTTTGCAGCGGAGCGGCCCATTGCATTAGTCGTTCAAATCCTTGATATTCGCCATGAACCGACAGCAGATGATCAACAGATGATTCAGTTCTTGTTGGATACTCATTTGCCATTTGTGATTGTCGCAACAAAGAGTGACAAGCTAAATGTTTCCCAGCGAAAAAAGAAAATATCTGAATTCCAGAATATGTTTCTACAGGCGGACGTGGAATTCATACCATTTTCGTCCTTGAAAGGAGAAGGTGTTGGACAGCTCCGCAGCCGCATTGATGCAGCATGCAAAAAGGGAACAAAATGATTGGGTATGAAGGGAATAGAAAAATGTTAAACGATAATCTACAAATCAACAAAGCCGGACATCTGACAATCTGCGGCGCAGACACAGTTTTGTTGGCCAAACAATATGGAACACCATTGTATGTAATGGATGAAAATAAAATTCGTAGTATTTGCCGGATGTATAAAAAATCAATTGAGCAATGCTATGGTGGAAATGGCCTTCCGCTTTTTGCCAGTAAAGCATTTTGTTGTAAAGAAATCTGCCGGATTATGAAAGAAGAGGGCATGGGACTTGATGTTGTTTCCGGTGGAGAGCTTTACACGGCAATGCAGGCAGGCTTTCCAGCAGAAAAGATTCAATTTCATGGGAATAATAAAACACCAGATGAAATTTCTTATGCTCTTACCAGCGGTGTTGGTCATTTTGTTGTGGATAATTTAGCAGAATTAGAACTGCTGGATGAAATATCCGGAAAGTTGCAAAAGAATGCTAACATTCTTTTGCGAATCAAGCCTGGAATTGATGCACATACGCATAAATTCATCCGTACTGGTCAAATTGATTCCAAATTTGGTTTTGCTCTTGAAACTGGTGAAGCAATGGAAGCGGCAAAAGCTGCAGTGCAAGCTGATCATTTAACTCTTTTGGGCATGCATTGTCACATTGGGTCTCAAATCTTTGAAATACAGCCATTTGAATTGGCTGCAAAAGTCATGCTCGGCTTTATCAGAGATGTCAAAAAAGAAACAGGAGTAGAGCTGCATGAATTGAATTTGGGAGGCGGATTTGGCATACGGTATACCGACAAAGATCAGCCAGTTCCCTATGACAGCTATATGGAAAAGGTATCACAAACGGTACACTGCTGCTGTGAAGAATATTCGCTCTCTCTGCCGAAAATTTACATTGAGCCCGGTCGTTCTATTGTTGGTGAAGCAGGGCTGACACTTTATACGATTGGTTCTGTAAAACAGATTCCAAATATCCGGACATATGTTTCTGTTGACGGTGGTATGACAGATAATCCGCGTTATATTTTGTACCAGTCTGAATATGAAGCAGTGGTTGCCAATAAAGCAAATCAGCCGGCGGATTATAAAGTTACCATTGCAGGACGTTGCTGCGAATCAGGGGACCTTATTCAGGAAGGAACATATATTCAGCATTGTGTACCGGGTGACCTGCTGGCGGTTCTTTCTACAGGTGCCTATAATTACTCAATGGCATCTAATTACAACCGTGTACCGCGTCCTGCGGTTTTGTTTGTAAAGGATGGAGTACCTCGTGTCGCAGTTCGGAGAGAATCTTATGATGATTTGGTCCGAAATGATATTTAACGATTTTGTTAATCTTTATGGAAAGAAGTAAAGGGCGCTTCGGAGCCCTTTACTTTTACGCTTTTTTAGAGTAAACTTTTAAAAGTGAATGTTATGAAACATTTGTAGGAGTGATAGATGTTGAATTCAAAAATAAAAGATGAGAGTGTTGACTTTTTATTTAAGGCTGTTTTATCCTTAAAAACGCCAGAAGAATGCTATGCCTTTTTCGAGGATTTGTGTACAGTACCCGAGATCAAAGCAATGTCGCAAAGATTGCTGGTTGCACATATGCTGAGTACAAAACAGAATTATCAGCATATCGTTCATGTAACGCATGCTTCCACAGCAACAATCAGCAGAGTAAACCGTTCCTTAAATTATGGTTGCGATGGTTATAAGCTGGTTTTTAAAAGGCTGGATGAGGAAGATGCAGCGGCTGCCGGAAAGGAAAATGCATGAGTTATTCTGTTTTCGCACAGTACTATGATGTACTAACGCGGAACGCTGACTATCAAAAACGTGCAGACTATCTTTGTGACCTTTTAAAACACTATCAACATGATGCCGGAACGATATTGGACTTGGCTTGTGGAACCGGCAGTTTAACTTTAAGGCTAAAGCAGCGTGGGTTTGACATCTTTGGAGTGGATAACAGCATTGATATGCTAACACGAGCACAGCAAAAAGCCAGTGCTGCAGGGGAAAATATTCTTTTTCTACATCAACAAATGCAGTCCATTGATTTGTGCGGTTTAGTAGATACTGTCATATGCACACTAGATAGCTTGAACCATTTACCGATGAAAATAGATGTAGAGCAGACTTTTCGGCATGTATCTCATTTTCTAGTTCCTGGTGGTCTCTTTATCTTTGATATGAATACCCCTTATAAGCATCGTACGGTTCTTGGAAACCATACTTTTATTTATGATACAGAAGATGTTTATTGTATTTGGCAAAACCATTATCAAAAAGAAGGCTGCCGAGTCGGGATTACGCTGGATTTTTTCGAGCGAAATGGGGCTGTCTACAAACGAAAAAAAGAACATTTTTATGAACGCGCCTATTCCCAAGACCAGATTACTGAAATATTGAAACAGGCTGGTTTACAGTTAATGGATACTTTTGCTGAGATGACTTTTCAACCTCCAACACAAAAATCCGAACGGATTGTTTATATTGCACAAAAACCACTAACAGGACCGTTGATATGTGAATAAGAAATTAAAAATTGAGATATTGAAAAGGAATTAAAAACTATGGATAGAATGATTCGTTGCATAACAGAAAGTGGTAATTTAAGAGCTTTTGCTGTGGATTCTACTTATATGGTGGCAACAGCACAACAGATACATATGGCTAGTCCCACCGCAACTGCGGCGCTGGGGCGTTTACTGACGGGAGCCTCAATGATGGGAGCAATGTTGAAAAATCCATCAGATTCACTGCAAATTAGAATAAATGGCGGCGGACCATTGGGAGATCTTGTCGCAATTGCAAATAGTGAAGGAAATTGCCGTGGCTACATGAGCAATCCGAAGGCAGATTTACCGCTCCGCTCTGATGGAAAACTGGATGTAGGCAAAGCCGTAGGACATGATGGATTTTTAAATGTCATGCGTAACGAAGGCCATAAACCTTATACTGGACGAATAAAGCTTATTTCCGGAGAAATTGCGGAAGATCTGGCTGCTTATTATGCAGCCAGTGAACAGATTCCAACTGTCTGTGCATTGGGCGTGTTAGTAGGCAAAGAAAATTCGCAGCAGGTGTTAGCGGGCGGGCTGCTTGTTCAGGCACTGCCGGGAGTTACAAAAAAAGAACTGGATCAGCTGGAAAATAGTGCCACACAGCTTCCCGCTATTACTGAGATGCTCTCACGCGGTCTCAGCCTTGAAGATATCTGTGCAAAAGCTTTGGCTGGAATGCCATTTAAAAAACTAAAAGAAAATAAGATCTCTTATGTTTGTAATTGTTCCAAAGATGCTGTGGAACGCGCACTTTTAACTTTGAAACCGGAAGAAATCCGTTCTTTAGCAGATAAAAAAAGCGGATTTGCAGAGGCACGCTGTAATTATTGTGGAAAAAAATATCAATTTACCGTTGAAGAATTAAATATACTTGCAGGTAAAGTAGAAAAAAGGCAAAAAAAATAAGCATTTTTTTGCAAAAGCTATTGACATTCTTCCGTTGATGTTGTATTATAATACACGTCGCTGATAAACAGTGATGCAGTAGTAAGTGGGAGCATAGCTCAGCTGGTTAGAGCACCTGCCTTACAAGCAGGGGGTCATAGGTTCGAGTCCTATTGTTCCCACCAGGTACGGCTCGGTAGTTCAGCTGGTTAGAACGCTAGCCTGTCACGCTAGAGGTCGACGGTTCGATCCCGTTCCGAGTCGCCACTTTGCCTCTGTAGCTCAGTCGGTAGAGCAGGGGACTGAAAATCCCCGTGTCGGTGGTTCGATTCCGCCCGGAGGCACCAATTATGCGAACGTAGCTCATTTGGTAGAGCGCCACCTTGCCAAGGTGGAGGTAGCGAGTTCGATCCTCGTCGTTCGCTCCAACAATGGCGTCATAGCCAAGCGGTAAGGCATGGGTCTGCAAAACCCTGATGCCCCAGTTCGAATCTGGGTGACGCCTCCATGTCATTAAAAACAGAGGACTTTGTCCTCTGCTTTTTTTATATTTTGCTTTTGCATGCAGGGGGATGATACAATAAAAAAGATATCGATTATTCATCCGCTGCAGCCAATTTATTCTTCCAGTTCCCGTGTGCTGATTTTAGGAACAATGCCGTCACCTAAATCCCGAGAAAATGGATTTTATTACGGACATCCGCAGAATCGTTTTTGGCGTGTTTTAGCTGCAGTGTTAAGGGAACCTGTTCCAATATCTATCGAAGAGAAAAAGCATTTACTGTTTGCACACGATATAGCCCTGTGGGATGTGCTGCATGCGTGTAGTATTCATGGGGCAGATGATTCCACTATTGGCAATCCTGTAGCAAACCCGATTAGCACACTTTTGCAGCGGACATGCGTTCAAAATATTTTTACAACAGGACGGAAAGCCTATTCTTTATATGAAAAATTGGTTTATATGCAGACCGGTATCCATGCAGTTTATCTGCCATCTACCAGTCCGGCCAACTGCCGTATGACAATGGAACAACTCGTACAGGCGTATAGTTGTATCATAGAAAAAATTGAGATAAAAGGTGATAAAAACAACGATGGATGAGACTACAATCACTGAACAGCGTCAGAATCGAATGGGTGTACAAAAAATGTTACCTCTGGTTTTGAGTATGTCATTGCCAACAATCTTTTCCATGCTGGTGCAAGCAATGTACAATATTGTTGACAGCTTTTTCGTTTCACGCATTAATGAAAGTGCTTTAACTGCTGTTTCACTTGCATTTCCAATACAAAATTTACTGATAGCAGTCGGTATCGGAACAGGCATTGGTCTGAATTCTTTAATTTCCAGAAGATTAGGTGAAAAACGTTACACAGAAGCAGATCAAGCTGCAGCACATGGGGTGCTGCTCAGTTTGTTAAACTATTTTATTTTTTTGTGCATTGGTTTATTCTTTACACATGTATTTGTCAGTGCATTTACAGAAGATCCGCAAATTGTTTCTTGGTCTGTGCAGTATCTTCAGATTGTCTGCATTTTTTCTTTTGGATTTTGCTTTGAAATTAACCTTGAAAAAGTAATTGGTGCAACTGGAAATATGGTCTATCCAATGTTGTTCCAAATTTCAGGTGCTGTGCTTAACATTGTCTTAGATCCGGTATTTATCTTTGCACTGCATATGAAGGTAGCTGGTGCAGCGGTTGCCACTGTCATTGGTCAGTGTGTTTCCATGTTGCTTGCAATATATGTCATGAAATCGCGAAAAACAATAGAGGTACATATTTCTCTGCGAAATTTTCACTTTAGCTGGTCAATTATTAAAGATATCTATCAGGTTGGATTACCCTCGATTGTCATGAATGCAATTGGTTCAGTAATGATCGGCGCTTTAAATGCCATCCTCATTACTTTTCAACAAATAGGGAAAACAGCCGTTGCTTTCCTGGGTGTTTATTTTAAATTACAGTCTTTTGTATTTATGCCGATTTTCGGACTGAATCAAGGCATAATTCCGATAATGGGATATAATTATGGTGCACGAAAAAAAGACCGTCTCAACAGTGCATTACGAATTGGAATTATTATTGCCGTTTCCATTATGTTTGTTGGTATGATTTTGTTCATGACAATTCCGAGTCAATTGCTTGGTATTTTTAATGCATCTGCTAATATGCTTGCACTTGGAATTCCCGCGCTTCGTACCATCAGCCTTTGTTTCATTCCAGCAGCATTTGGTATTCTTATTACTGCTGAGTTTACCGCAGTTGGCAAGGGCCTTTACAGCTTGATTGTCACACTGATGCGGCAATTATGTGTGCTGCTTCCAGCGGCAACAATTCTCGCAAAAGTGACTGGTCAGGTAAGTGCTGTGTGGTTTGCTTTCCCGATTGCAGAAGTTGTTTCGTTACTGACCAGTGTACTGCTGCATTGTCACCTGAAAAAAACGCTATTAAAAGACATGTAATGAATGAAGCCTGACTTTACACACAGATCACAAGTGAACAGAGAGTTGTTTAATTAAAAATATCGTCCAACTTTTTGAGAGCAATCATTGGTTGGACGGTACTTTTTATTTTTTTCTAATCATATCAATGCTTGAGGTGATTTGTTGTGAAAGCATTCCGGGTAAATTTTTGGATGATTTTGACACTCATTGTTGCCTCTATAGGTTTTTTAATATTGATCTACATATCATCTTTTCATGCAGCGCAGTTGGCCACAGAGACAAAAACAGTTCAGCCGCTGGTTGTATTAGATGCTGGTCACGGCGGAGAAGACGGGGGAGCGGTCGGCCGTTCTCCCGTACCTGAAAAAGTGCTGAATCTTACAATTGCGCAAAAGTTGGAAAAGAAACTTACACAGTCCGGATGCAAAGTGGTCATGACTCGTAATTCCGATGTAATGCTTGGTGATCATTCACTCTCGACACTTCGAGAAAGGAAAGCATCTGATATTCATAAACGTTTTTCCATTTTGCAGGCAAATCCAGGGTGTACCTTTGTCAGTATCCATCAAAATCACTTTTCTAATGGAATATACAGTGGGGCACAGGTCTTCTACTCCAAAAATAATCCCCAAAGTTCCGTTCTAGCGGAACAGATTCGGAAATCAATTGTATCGCAGGTGCAGCACGAAAATAAGCGAAAAAATAAAGCTGCCACAAGTTCAATCTATCTTCTTGCCCATGCAAAAGATCCGGCAGTTCTAGTGGAATGCGGTTTTTTATCAAACGATTCTGAAGCACAGTTGCTGAATAATAGTCAGTATCAACAAAAGATGGCAGACGCAATTGCATCTGGAATTCTGCAGTATTTGCAAAGTAAAAATGAGCACACCGCTTCTGTTCCCAATGGGGACTTGTATTCCTCAGACTCTTCCGGTATAATAAGTAAAAAAGCAGGTTAGTTTACTTTCATGAATTGAATATAGAATAAATAGGCTGCCAATTTTGGGCAACCTATTTTTGATTGGAAGAATATAAAATGGGAAAAATCAAAAGTGTTTTTGTGTGTTCAGAGTGCGGATATGAATCTGCAAAGTGGTACGGGAAATGTCCTGGGTGCGGAGCATGGAATACAATGACTGAAGAGTTACAGGAACCGGAATCACTGTACTCTGCAGGGAAAGATACTCGGCATCATGGAATGTCCAGTGATTCACAGGTAACACCAATTTGCGAAATCAGTCTTGCCGAAGAACCGCGTTATAAAACAGGCATATCAGAGTTGGACCGTGTATCAGGTGGCGGCATTGTCAAAGGTTCCTTAACTTTAATAAGTGGTGAACCGGGTATCGGGAAATCGACAATTCTGCTGCAGATTTGTGAGTATTTGGGAAATTCCCTAAAGATTTTGTACGTTTCAGGAGAAGAATCTAGTCGGCAAATCAAGCTTCGTGCAGATCGGCTGCACGTAAATTCAGAAAATCTATATATTTTAGCGGAAACCAACGTACTGCGTATACTTGAACTTGTGCGCGCAGAAAAACCAGACTTACTAATGATTGATTCTATTCAGACAATGAACGATACAGAATTGAGTTCTACTCCCGGCAGTGTTGCGCAAGTACGCGAATGTACAAATGTAATTATGCACACGGTGAAAGAACTTGATATTGCGGCAATTCTGGTAGGTCACGTAAACAAGGACGGTGCAATTGCCGGACCAAAAGTTCTCGAACATATTGTTGATGCAGTTTTATATTTTGAAGGTGACCGTCAAATGAGTTATCGGATTTTGCGCGCCGCAAAAAACCGCTATGGTTCTACCAATGAAATTGGTGTATTTGAAATGCGGGAAGATGGCTTGCATCAAGTGAAAAATCCATCTGCATCCATGTTGACCGGACGGCCGCAAAATGTTTCTGGAACCTGTGTAACCTGCGTAATGGAAGGAAGTCGGCCAATTTTAGCAGAAATCCAAGCATTGGCAACCACATCTGGCTTTGGGAATCCGCGTCGGATGGCCACTGGCTTTGACTATAATCGCATGAACTTGCTTTTGGCCGTGTTGGAAAAACGCGCGGGTTACTATTTTTCTAATTTGGATGCTTATATTAATGTAGTGGGAGGACTTCGGTTGGATGAACCAGCGTCAGATTTGGCAGTTGCGATGGCACTGGTTTCCAGTCTGAAAGATATTTCTTTAGCAGATGATGCCATTACTTTTGGGGAAGTGGGGTTGACAGGAGAAATCCGTTCTGTTATGCATGTAGAAGAAAGAGTCCATGAAGCAGAGCGGATGGGTTTCCGAAAATGTGTACTTCCATGGTACAACTTGAAACAAATTAACTCAGCGCGAACCAGCATGCAATTAATTGGAGTTAAAACTGTGAAGGAGGCGTTTGCTGCTTTGCAGGCGTAGCAACAGTATCTCCGGCTTCGTAATCATTACGAGAAAGCATTTGAATGCAACGGACACAACCGTTTGGTTCATAATGGGCAATAGCTGAAGGGGGCTCTATCGTACAGTAACCATCCTTTTGATATTTGCAGTCCTGATCACAACGTACAATCATGATAATTCACCTCTCATAAAGTATGGATGGAATTTTCATTTTTATTCGACAGCGGTATGGCAGATAACTGATAACTTATCAATAAATATATAAAAAATATATAAACAATATATAAACTTAGATATTAGATATAGAGAACAAGAAAGAAGGAAAGGAAGTAGGGGGAGTCATGATGAGGCAATGGGTAGAGTCACCGAATCTTCCAAAGCACCCTGTAACGGCAGTAGCAGTTTCCAGTCAAGCGCACGATGTGATTGCTGCATTGGAGCAGATGAAGATTCGTGTGCTGCGTGTACCAATTGCAAAGCAGTTTGCTGAACCGGTAGCCTCACATGCCGATATGCAATGTCATTTAACAGGCCATAACAGAGGAATTTGTGCTAATACACAGTTGCAAGATATATTTTGCAAACAATATGGTGGTGATTTTTGTCGAACAAGCATTGGCGACTTTTTAAGTTATCCCAAGGATTGCAGTCTTAATGCAGCTCGGGTTGGTCCGTTCATTTTTGCAAATCCCAAGTGTGTATGTAGTGAATTAAAAAACTCCATTCATCAGCTCGGTCTAACTTTTGTTCCAGTCCATCAGGGATATACAAAATGCAGCATGGCAGTCGTCAAAAAAAATGCAATTATGACTGCAGATGCCGGTATTGCGGCTGCAGCTCGAAAAGTGGGTTTTGATGTGTTACTTCTGCAGCCTGGACATGTTGTATTAAGTGGGTACTCTTATGGATTCATTGGAGGCACTTGTGGTAAGTTATCTTCAGATGTTTTGGCATTTGCAGGGTCAGTTAAAATGCATCCGCAAGCTGCCGAAATTTTTAAATTTTTAAAAAAGCACAATGTCAAAGCATTTTCTTTATGCGAAGGACCACTTCAGGATATCGGAGGAATTTTGCCATTGATAGAGAATAAATAAAATAGGGTCAAAACAGCTTGACATGGCTAAAGAAAAAATGTAATATATAATTATACAAAATGAACATTTTGTATAATTAAGGGAGGGCTTATCACTTATGAAACAGAAATATATGGATGAAGCTCCAGAAATTATCCGGCAGTTTATTGGGTACTTGCAGACGATTAAAGGAAAGTCGCCTAAAACTGTCGAAGAATATTATTTAGACTTACGTACTTTTTTTCGGTATTTGAAGCAGCGCAAAGACCCAAAACTAGCCGATAAGCCCTTAAGTGAGATCTCTATTTCTGACGTTAATCTGGATTTGATCAAGTCCGTTACCTTAACACAAGTATATGAATATATGAATTACCTGACGGAAGTGCGTAAAAACGGTCCTTCTGCACGTTCCAGAAAGTGTTGCAGTCTGAGAGCTTTTTTTAATTTTTTGACCAATAAGCTGCATTTGCTGGAGCAAAATCCAATTCGTGAATTGGAATCCCCTAAAATTAAAAAAAGCTTACCTAAGTATTTGACATTAGATCAAAGTATCAATTTGCTGAAACAAGTAGACGGTCCCTATAAAGAGCGTGATTACTGTATTTTAATGTTGTTTCTCAACTGTGGAATGCGATTATCAGAACTTGTTTCTATTAATATCAATGATATTCGCCGTGGCACAAATACCTTACGTTTAATTGGAAAAGGAAATAAAGAACGTGTTATTTATCTAAATAAAGCTTGCTTATATGCGATTGATAATTACCTAAAGGTCCGCCCGAAAGATCACCTAAAAGATAGATATGCGCTATTTATCAGTAAGCAGCACAAACGCATCAGTCCTAAAACTGTTCAGCATTTAGTTAAAAAATATCTTGCTGATATCGATTTAGACGGAACCGGTTACAGTGTCCATAAGCTTCGGCATACAGCAGCAACGCTTATGTACCAACAAGGGAATGTTGATATTCGAGTTTTGAAAGAAATTCTTGGACATGAGAACCTTGGTACAACGGAAATCTATACGCATCTTTCAAACTCTCAAATGGAAAAGGCTGCAGATGCCAATCCGCTTTCACATATGCTTTTACATCCTACTAATCAGAAGGATAACAAAGCCCAAAAATAGCATTCTAATTATACAAAATATTTTCAAGCTTTATCTTTATACTATATTAATTAATATAATATATAACATATATAATATTCTATAATATTCGTTTTTTGATCTTTCAAAAAAGTTGGTACTAAAAAAGATCTTCTACATTCTTTTGTAGAAGATCTTTTTTATCAAATTTATTTTTAAATAATAACATCAAATAATATCAATGCTATTCTTCATCATCATCCTCTTCATCATCATCGTCCACGAAATCTTTTTCTGATTTTATGTACTCTCCCCTTTCAGCAGCTTCTTTTTTCAAAACTGGCTGAATCATCAGGCGGTCAATCGTAGGATAGGCTAGCGAATTTATAGTATAAGACCAAAAACTCCAAATCAAAAATACAGCCAGCAAAATTGCAACCATCAGCAACAAAGGCATATACTGGCCTGCCCATACTAAAAAGTAAAGAAAAAGGACCAGAAACCCAGAAATAAGGAATCCAATCAAGTTCCAACCCAAGGCAGCAATTGAAAAAATTCCGGCATTTTTGTATATTTGACGAAGTTTCATATCAAAGGTTACAATTTGAAGAGGAATATAGAATTGCATGGCTGTAAAAATAAAAAGGATCATTAAACTAACAGCAGAGGCAAATACCAAAAATGCAGTTCCGATTTTTGCCTGATTTCGCAAATAAAAAGAAATAGAAATCCCAAGGATCTCATATACCACATAACAAACCAAACCATTTGCAAGAAACTGTTTCCAGTTCTCTTTCAGTTTTGCAATAAAATCATGCAGAATAAAAACATGCTCTTCACGGATAAAATTTCGCGTCTCATATGTCAACCCTGCCAAAAACGGAGAAAGTGCAATCAAAGGGAGTCCTGCCAAAATGGCATTGTTTGTTTTGACAGCAATTACGATACATGCAATAAAAAGCAAACTTGCGGGAATTGCAAACAGCAAGTTCAATTTGCTCAAATCCCAGAAATGCCGACCATAAATTTTCCAATAATGAATAAAGCGGTTATCATGTGGCTCATCTTTAGAAACCCCAGGACCAGGACGGTCAAAATTTGAACTGAAAAGACCCATTATTTCAGCTATCCTTTCTTCTTTTAACAAAAAATAATAATATATTCATCATACACCAAACAAGCATTTTACGCAATCATTTTATCTAATTCTTTATCTAATTATCCGAGTTTTGCCCTGGGGTGGCAATGCTTATAAACCTCTTTTACATGATCATTTAAAAAGTGAAGATACACCTGTGTGGATGAAATATCTGCATGACCAAGCATATGCTGAAGATCCTTCAGGTCAGCGCCGTTTTCAAGCAAATGGAGTGCAAAAGAATGGCGCAGTGTATGAGGTGTAATTTCCTTCGTAATGCCAGCTAGTTCTGTATATCCTTTTATAATTTTCCAAAAGCCCTGACGCGTAAGCCGATGTCCATTAAGATTTGTAAATAAAGCGTGGTTTTCTTCTGGTTCTACAATGATACGGCGTACACGATAAATATAATCTGAAACGGCAGTAACTGCTTCTGGATAAATTGGGATTGACCTCTCCCCTCTCTCATTATGGCAGGAGAGGATTGCTGTGTGCAGGTTGATATCTTCCACATCTAAATTTACCAGTTCAGTAACGCGGATTCCAGTAGCATACAGTAACTCAAGCATTGCTTTATCACGACAGCCTTTGGGCTGTTTAATATCTGGTTGAGCAAGTAACAATTCAATTTCGCTGCCACTAAGAATTTCCGGAAGTTTTTGTGGCCCTTTTTTTAATTTAACTCCCTTCGCCGGATTACTGGTTGCTTCTCCATTAAGAATTAAAAACTGATAAAAGCAACGAATTGAAGCTGTATGCCTTGTAATCGTAGCCGTCGATTTTCGTTGTTTGCGCAGATGCGCTACATATTCTTCAATCGTTTCCATTGTTGCAAATGCCGGTGACTGAATATGTTTGGTTTGTAGAAAATGCAAATAATCGACTGTGTCGCGAAGATAAGAATCGAATGTATTGGGAGATACCCGTTTGACATCTGAAAGATATGTGCCAAACTCAGAACAGTAATCTTTCATAATTTCTCCTTCCTTTTTAAAGCAAAGCTATCATAAACTTTGCAATCGTCCAAGCAAGTAATGCATCCAAACCAGCACCCAAAAAGATAAGTATCAACACATGGGTAAACTGTGAAACGTAATTTAAAAATTTAGGGGTTTCTCCCTTTTTGGAAAGACTAGCACGAGAAAGTATACGTGAAAAAATCAATGCATTTTTAGTGGCCAAAATAATTGCAAAACAGCTGCAATAAGCACCCGGCAGCAAAATAATTGCGTAAAAAAGTCCACCATGAAAACCAAAAGCCGAATATAAATAACCCGCTGTCATACCAAGACCGATTCCACGAATAAATGGAATTAATGGCACCAAAAATGCGCCCCAAACAGACAGTCCAAACAAAAAACATATCAAAACAAATAAAAACGAAGATGCCAATGATGCACCAAAAACAGATAATGCAGATGTGCTACTCCGTAATGTATAATTGCTGTTAAATATGAAGTCCAATTTTTTGAGGATATCTAGAGACGCACTTCTGGAAAGTAAAGAACCACACACCACTCCGATTAAAAGTACAATAGCAAATGTAACTTGGATTCGGTTTTGTGAAAGAGAATCTTTTAGTTCAGTCTTGTCCGGCAAAGAACTGGAAAGATGCTGAAGAATAATTTTCATAAATACTGCCTTCCTTTTCATAAGCTTATCCAAAACAAACTTATGAGGTCCAGACAGCAAATATACCTTTTGATCCTTTACTATATACTAATTTTTTGTGCGTTTCAACCGATTGTGAAAATTTTTTGAAATTTTATGCATGCTGTACAGAATTATACATTATATATTAGGTGGCCTTATAAGCATTATGTAAACGAATGCATATTCATATTTTTGCAGTAAAAATAAAATATATGCATAAAAATGCATTCGCATACATTGCTGTATACGAATGCATTATCATACTTGATGTTTTATAGCTTTTAGAATTTTACTCTGCTCATTCTGCCATTGCTGCTTGAATCATGATTGCGCATTCCAGACGTTTTTGTTCCAGCTTACAAGTGATTTTATGTGGCTTCAAAATATTGCGCTCATATTTGTAGTTATTAGCATTGCAGCCACCGCTGCAATAAAATTTTGCCCAGCAGTTTTTGCAATCTTCTTTTGTATAAACATTCGCTGCCGCAAAACGGTTTTTCATATCATGATCATAGGTACCATCCAGTACATTGCCCATAATCCATTGATCATCGCCTACGAACTGATGGCAGGGGAAAATTTCGCCTGTTGGCGTAATCGCAACATATTCATTTCCGCAGCTGCAGCCACGCAAGCGTTTAATCGCACATGGTCCTTGATTTAAATCAATCATAAAATGGAAAAAGTTAAAGCACTTCCCTGCCTTCTTCTTTTCAATCATAATATTTGCCAAATGTTCATATTCTTTAAATACAACAGGCAAATCTTCTTCCTGAATGGAATAGTCCAGTTGAGGATCAGATACAACAGGTTCCACAGATATTTGATCGAAACCAAGACGTTCCATTTCCAAAATATCGTTTGTAAAATCAAGGTTATGTTTTGTGAAAGTTCCGCGCACATAATATTCCTTGTCTCCTCTGCCGGCGACCAGCTTTTGAAACTTCGGAACAATCCTGTCATACGAGCCGGTCTTGCCATCTGGGCAGACACGAAGACGGTCATTGACTTCTTTGCGTCCATCTAAAGAAAGGATACAATTGGACATTTCACGATTAATAAAATTAATTTTGTCATCATTCAGTAGCATTCCATTTGTTGTAATTGTAAAGCGAAAATTCTTGTTATATTTCTTCTCCAAGCTGCGGGCATATTGAACCGTCTGCTTCACGACATCAAAGTTCATCAATGGTTCCCCACCAAAAAAGTCAACTTCCAAATTATGACGATTCGCGGATTGCTGAATCAAAAAGTCGATGGCAGCTTTTGCAACTTTAAAGGGCATGAGCATACGGCCTTTTCCAAAATCTCCTTGCGCTGCAAAGCAATAAGCACAGCGTAAATTACAATCATGCGCGATATTCAGACACATAGATTTGATAGGTGCATCTTTCATCATCCCGGCAAATTTTCCATAATCATCGGAAGAAAACAGTTGCCCCTTTTCCTGCAGTTCCAGTAATTCGCGGTAAGCCTCATTCAATGTAGAGTCATCATATTTTTCAGACAATGCATTTTTTGCTGCAGCCGGCATTTTTGCTGGGACATGGTCATCCAGATAATCCAGCAAATCATACGGAGCCGGATCAAACAGATGGACAGCACCGGAGTTAGTATCCAGTACAATATGAAAACCATTCAACGTATACTTGTGTATCATGTTTTACAAAACTCCATTTTTACAAAAATTAAGGGACAGACAACGCCTGTCCCTTTTGCTCGTTTAGATTTGACAGAAAATTCTATCGGATTCTAACAATCCCTCAGCGATTTTTATTTTCGCATCTCTGGTTTGCTACTGTACAGGACACTTTACATGCAGACTGGCAGGAAGCCTGGCACTCACCACAGCCGCCCTTGACACAGCTCTCTTTTAAATTAGCCTGATTTAGAGTTTTAATCTGTTTCATGGATTCTACCGACCTTTCATCTGATATTTATTTTATTATAACACACATAAACATTAAAGAAAAGTCTTATCTGATTTTTTGGTGGTGGCACATTGCCAAGTAACCGCCCAGAGAACCAGCAAGAACCATAACCAGCATCCGTGTAAAGGAGGACATGCCGGTTACATCATGTGCATTTGCTACTCCCCCAATCAAGCAAAGAAGAAACAGCAGGAACCCACAACATGCGCCCAAAAGCAATCCGCGTTTATGGCTGATCTTGGCAGCCAAACATCCAGAAAAGAAAGCACTAACCCCACAAATAATCATAATTAAAGGCTGCAAAAAATCCTGTGGCAGTTTACCGCTTGTTTGAATAACAGCAGCAGAAATCAACAATAACACTGTGCAGATGGCAGCTCCGCTAACAATGCCTATCATTAATGAACGTAGCAGCATCATTCCTGGTTTCATAGTAATCATCCTGACACTTTTCATAAAAATTCCTCCCTCACACTATCTTATACAGAAAATAGTATGAAGGAGGTAACCCTAATATGCATAAAAGCAGTAAGACTAATGAATATCTCAGCTTTTATTCTTTTTGTCTTTGTTCTCAATTTCCGCAACGTCGTCATCGCTGGAATTCTTTTTCCCAAACAATTTTCTCTTTTTGGGGGGTTGTTCTGCCGGTTCATCATGGACAGTATCCACACTGCCAATAGCCCAGCGCTTAATACGCATTTTTGCACGATCTGTGCCGGTTTCAATCACTAATGTATTGTTGTCTTCTTTAATGCCAACAATGCGGCCGCATATACCGCCAATCGTAGTAATGTCATCGCCAATTTGTGCATTTTTACGCATAGTATCTTCTTCCTTGCGCTTTTTGTTCTGTGGACGAATCATGAGAAGCCACATCACGACAAACAGAAGAATAAGTGGAAGGAATAGGCTCATCATTGCACCTGCGCCACTGGTGCCAGCTGAGCTGCCAGTTGTAGTCGCAAGGGTAACAGGATTAATCATAATATTCAATGCACCTCCAAATTAGTGATTATATTATACCAATATACAGACAAGCTTGCAAGGAAAAATCATAAAAGTTCATCAAAAATACATTTTAGACAATCATATGCGTCTACCAACAGCTTCAATATTTTCACGATAAAACGTTTCAAAACGGCCTTGATCCAGCGCAGTACGAATTTTTTCTAAAAAAGTATTGTAAAAATAAAGATTATGAAGAACCATAAGACGCATTCCGAGCATTTCACCGGATTTAAGCAGATGATGAATATAAGCACGGGTAAAATGCTGGCAAGTTGGGCACTGACACCCCTCCTCCAGAGGGCGCTGATCCAGTTCATATTTTGCATTTATTAAATTCCGAATACCTTCCATTGTGAAAGCATGTCCATGACGAGCGTTGCGCGTGGGCATGACACAGTCAAAAATATCAACACCGCGGCGCACACATTCCAGAATATTAGCAGGTGTTCCTACCCCCATCAGGTAACGCGGTTTTTCTTTTGGCAGATATGGGTTCAGTACCTCCAGTACGTGATACATCAACTCTGTACTTTCCCCTACTGCTAATCCGCCAATAGCATAACCAGGCAAGTCCAGTTCTGCAATCTGCTTCATATGCTCAACTCGCAAATCATCATAGATGCTCCCCTGGTTAATTCCCCAAAGCTGCTGCTGCCGGTTCAGCGTTTCCGGTAAGGAATTCAGCCGATCCATCTCTGCCTTGCAGCGGTAAAGCCAGCGGGTTGTCCGTGCTACTGAATGTTTGGCATAATCATATTCAGCTGGATTCTGCATACATTCATCAAAGGCCATTGCAATGGTGCTGCCAAGGTGAGACTGAATCCGCATGCTTTCTTCCGGTCCCATAAAGATTTTATGTCCGTCAATATGGGAGGCAAATGTTACGCCCGCTTCTGTAATGTCACGAAGCTTTGCCAAAGAAAAGACTTGGAATCCTCCACTATCTGTTAAAATGGGCCCGTCCCACTGCGTAAATTTGTGCAGGCCGCCAAGCTGATATACCTGCTCATCCCCCGGGCGCAAATGCAGATGATAAGTGTTGCAGAGTTGAACCTGACAGTGGACTTCTTTCAGATCTAATGCAGAAACACCGCCTTTAATGGCACCGGCGGTCGCTACATTCATAAATGCAGGCATCTGGATAACGCCATGTGGAGTTTTATAGATTCCACGGCGAGCAGAGCCTTCTTGTTTGAGTAATTTATAAAAAGACATGACTTGTAATCCTTTTCTGTAAAATATCAATAAATAAACATAGCATCCCCAAAGGAAAAAAATCGATACTTTTCCTGCACCGCAACTCGGTAAGCATTCATAATATGGTCATAGCCGGCAAGTGCACTTACCAGCATTATTAACGTGCTTTCCGGCAGATGAAAATTCGTAATCAGGCCATCCAACACTTTAAACTGAAAGCCCGGATAAATAAAAATGTCTGTCCATCCTGAACTTTCTTTGATACATCCCTCTTTTGCGGCAACACTTTCCAATGTACGGCAACTAGTTGTACCAACAGCAATGACACGTCCCCCGGCCTTTTTCGTTTCATTGATGCTATCAGCCGTGCCTTTTGGCAGCATATAATGTTCTGAGTGCATTTTATGATCCGTAACTTTATCAGCTGTAACCGGACGGAATGTACCAAGCCCGACATGCAGCGTAACGAACTCAACTTTTACGCCCATATCTTTTACTTTCTGAAGCAGCTCTTTTGTAAAGTGCAGGCCAGCCGTCGGCGCAGCAGCAGAACCGACTTCCCGAGAATAGACAGTCTGATAGCGTTCCTGATCTTCAAGTTTTTTCTTAATATAGGGAGGCAGCGGCATCTGACCAATTTGGTCAAGGATAGCAAAGAAATTTCCACTATAGTTAAAGTGAACAATCCGATTGCCGTCATCCTGCACAGCAATCACTTCTGCGGAAAGCAAACCTTCGCCGAATGTGAAATGTGTCCCGGGCTTTGCACGTTTGCCGGGCTTGCAGAGGACCTCCCAAGTATCATTCCCGTGGTTTGTTAAAAGCAGAAATTCAACGCGGGCGCCGGTACCTTCTTTAATCCCATATATGCGGGCCGGCAGTACCCGGGAATCGTTCAGTACCAAACAATCTCCTGGACGCAGCCAGTCTGTGATATTGTAAAAATGGCAATGTGAAATTTCCCCCGTATTCTTATTTAAAGTCATTAAGCGGGAAACATCTCGCGGTTCCACCGGGGTCTGTGCAATGAGTTCTTTCGGCAAGTTGTAGTAAAAATCTTTTGTATGCAAATTATGAACATCAATTCCCATATTTTGGTTCTCCTAAATATAAATTTTATAACATTATTTTAAAAAAAATTAAAAATCATTTTGAAAGTCAATTACTAAGCATATTTCACACAAAAACAGTCTTACTTTATTATAAATAAATTGACATCCTATAGCAAGTCTGGTATGATAGGCAAAGATAGAGGCGCGAGTTTAAAAAGTAACGGACAAGAGGCTGCCAAAGCCGGTGAGGGTTTGTGAAAGGAAAGCTCGCCGAAGGAGCAGTGTGGCATACTGGATTCTGGTTGTGTCTGCAAAAAGCAGTTCAACTGTCGTCATAGAAATTATGATGGAGCGCTATCGGCGGAAAAGCAGAGCTTTTGCCGAACCACTCTATTATAAGGAAATGACGGCCGGTTTGCAACCGGTCTTTTTCATTTATTGCTTGAATTCTATCTTTTCATATTCTTGAGGGGGCTTATGCAAAATGAAGCAGTTTAATGTCGGTATTATCGGTGCAACTGGAATGGTTGGTCAGCGCTTTGCCACTTTGCTGGAACATCATCCATGGTTTCATGTGGCAGCGCTGGCAGCAAGCGCACGCTCTGCTGGAAAGACTTATGAAGAAGCGGTCGGCGATCATTGGCTGATGAAAACACCGATGCCGGAATCCATGCGAAAGATGATTGTTTTCAATGCGGAAAAAGATGTTGAAAAGGTTACTTCCCTAGTCGATTTTGTTTTTTGCGCTGTCAATATGAAAAAAGAAGAAATCAAAAAGTTGGAAGAAACTTATGCCAAACATGAATGCCCTGTTCTTTCCAATAACAGTGCCAACCGCGGGGTACCCGATGTGCCGATGATTATTCCGGAAATCAATGCAGACCACGCAGCCGTTATTCCTTTCCAGCGTAAACGTTTGGGAACGAAACGCGGTTTTATTGCGGTAAAATCAAACTGCTCCCTACAAAGTTATGTGCCGGCTATTACTCCTTTACTGGATTTGCATGTAACGAAGGCACTTGCGTGTACTTATCAGGCAATTTCCGGTGCCGGCAAAACTTTTGAAACTTTTCCGCAGATTTTGGATAATGTAATTCCTTTTATCGGTGGTGAAGAAGGAAAAAGCGAAAATGAACCCATGAAGATTTGGGGGCATGTAGAAGATGGAAAAATTGTAAATGCAACAGAACCATGTATTACATCCCAATGTCTCCGCGTTCCTGTTTCAGATGGACACACTGCGGCCGTTTTTGTTTCGTTTGAAAAGCCGGCCACGATGGAGGAAATTATCGAACGTTGGGAAACTTATAAAGGTATTCCGCAGGAACTGAACCTACCCAGTGCACCGAAACAGTTTCTTCATTACTTCCATGAAGAAGACCGTCCGCAGACTAAACTGGACCGCAATTTGGAAAATGGTATGGCAATTTCCATTGGTCGTCTGCGTCCGGATACACAATACACGATTAAATTTGTCTGCCTTTCCCACAATACTCTGCGCGGTGCTGCCGGCGGTGCAGTACTGATGGCCGAGCTACTGGCTGCAAAAGGCTATTTGGACTAAAATATATTTGGAGGCATCTCTTCTGATGAAGAATCCAATTTTTACTGGTTCTGCGGTTGCGCTTGTCACACCGTTTTCCGCAGATGGAACTGTAAACTATGAAATGTTGGACCGTTTGCTGGATATGCACCTTGCAAATGAAACAGACGGTATGGTATTGTGTGCTACCAGCGGTGAATCCCCTGTATTAACTACAGATGAATATGAAAAAATTGTCCGGCATAGTGTTAAAAAAATTGCCGGCAGAATTCCAGTTATTGTTGCAGCTGGTAATAACTGCACCGCACACGCATTGGAATTGTGTCAGATCGCTGAATCTGCCGGCGCAGATGCGCTGTTGGTGGTAACGCCGTATTACAATAAAACTTCTCAAAAGGGTTTGATAGCACATTATACTTATCTTGCCGATCATGTAAAAAAACCAATCATTATTTATAATGTTCCTTCTCGTACAGGAGTGAATGTTAAACCAGAAACTTATTCTATTTTGTCGAAGCATCCTAATATCAACGGCGTTAAAGAAGCAAACGGTGATATTTCCTCGGTTGCCCAAACAGTTTCGCTATGTGGGTCAAACTTCAATATATATTCTGGAAATGATGAACAGACATTGCCTATTTTATCACTTGGCGGTAAGGGTGTTATCTCTGTTTTTGCAAATTGCATGCCCAAGGAGATGCATGAATTGTGTGCCGCTTTTTTCCGCCATGATACGGAAAAAGCAGCGGCAATAGAAGCGAAATATTTTCAACTTATGAGTGCCCTATTTATGGACGTTAACCCGATTCCAGTGAAAGAAGCATTGCGCATGATGGGCTATGATTGTGGAATCTGTCGTCTGCCTCTGGTGGAAATGGATGATTCAGCAAAGCAGAAACTTGCTTCTGTGTTAAAAACATATGGATTGATTCGGTAATTCTTGTAAAAGAATGGGATGTGTAAGAAATGATCAAAGTTCTTATCAGTGGCTGCAGCGGAAAAATGGGTCATGTAGTTGCACAGGAATTGGCAGCTCGCAGTGATGCAACCGTCTCGGCAGGTGTTGATCTTCAACCCAGTGCGTGCGATTTCCCTGTGTTTTCTTCCCCTGCTGAAGTAAATGTACCGGTTGATGTTGTAATTGATTTTTCCAGTCCTGCAGCTTTGTCTGCACTGCTTTCTTATGCAAAGAATGAGAAAAAGCCGTTGGTACTGTGCACAACGGGGTATAATGATAAACAGATCGATGCATTGAAAGCAGCAAGCAGAGAAGTTCCTATTTTCTATTCACGCAATATGTCGCTTGGCATTAATCTGATGATTGAGCTTTGCAAAAAAGCGGCGCAGGTCTTAGGTACGGCCTTTGATGTGGAAGTGGTTGAAATGCATCATAACCAAAAAGTGGATGCGCCCAGTGGAACCGCACTGATGATTGCGGATGCAATTTCAGATGCACGCGGTACGGAGATGCATTATACGTATGATCGGCACTCGCAGCGAAAAAAGAGAGAAACGAATGAAATCGGGATTCATTCCATTCGCGGCGGAACAATTGTGGGCGAACATGAAGTTTTATTTGCCGGACATGATGAAGTCCTTAAAGTTTCACATACTGCGCAGTCCAAAGAAGTATTTGCTACTGGTGCTGTAAATGCAGCTGTATTTCTGGCTGGAAAACCTGCTGGACTTTATGATATGTCAGATTTATTAAACTAAAAGGAGTGAAATGAAAAAATGGCAGCGAATCATCTAAGAATTAATACCAATAGTGAGATTACATTGGTAACATTACAGCACTGTCCATCGGACCCTGACTTTCTCGCAAATGTATTTGTAAATATTGCGGGACTTGGGGTTAATGTAGATATGATCTCACTGTCACCAAATCATGGCTCAAATGCAACCGTTTCTTTTACCATCAATGATGAAGACTTAGGCAAAATTTTGAAGTTTACTTCTGCATTGCAGGAAAAGTCGACGATTAAAACAATTGTGAGCAGCGGAAACTGTAAAATTAATGTTTATGATGAAAATATGGTCAATACCCCGGGAGTCGCTGCAAAAGTCTTTTCGGCAGCCTCCAGCGTAAATACCGATATTCGGATTGTCACGACTTCAGATGTGGATATTTCGCTTTTGGTTACGGAAGCAGACTTTGAAACGACGTTAGAGGCCATACAGAAAGTAATTTTTTGAACAATCAATTAGTAGTCCTTTAAACAGATGCACCCTATTTGTTTTAACAAGCATTGTATCACTTGTTCAAACAAATAGGGTGTTTTTACATCCATAAAAATTATAGAATGTAGAATAAAGATCAGTACATCTATTTCTTTTTTTTACAGCATTTCAGTCGATCCTTTAAATAACGAATCCTGCGTTCATGAATCCGGATTGCATTCAGTGCCCGTTCTAATGTATCCGGTTCTTCACTCTCTTCTTCTTTTGCTTTTTTATAAAAAGCCTTTATTTTTTCTAAACGACCAGTAAATTCTTCTAATTCAATCTGCAGGGGAATTTCTTCTCCAAGTGTATCGCCATACACAGCAATCATGGTGCTTTTTGCTTCCTCGAAAGAAATAGTATCATTATCCATTAAAGCAAGCGCATGAATTGCTTTTAATAAAAGACGTTCAGCCGGTTCCCCTACCTGAAGTCCCTTCATGACTTCATCTTTTAGCTGATTTGCTTCATCCAGTTCTGCTTTTCGTTTGGATGTGTTTTCCTCTGCCATTTTAAGGACCTTCTTATCCATTAGAGATTTAAAAGAGCTTTTGCGAACTTTTCATGATTTTTTTTATCATGGAAAGAATTAAACCACAACTGACGTGCATTTGAACTCAGGCTGGCCCGTTGTGTGGTACTTGCAGCATAATGTTGGCAAAGGACTTCTGCAATCTCCTGTGGACTAGGATTGGCAGAGAACAAATAGCCAGTCCCGCTGTTAACCATTTCCGGAATGCCTCCCACTGCAGTTGCTGCAACTGGAATACCATAAGAATAAGCTTCCATGATAGAAACCGGAAGCCCTTCTGTTTGGGAAGCAGTTAAAAACAAATCCACATGATGCTGCTGATAATAGCGAACTACATCTTCGTTTGGAATTGCCCCCGGCATTTCCCATTGAATATTTTTCTTCCCATCAAGCAGACTGTGGCAAAGTGTTTTTACTTTCTCAAGAGATTCTCCGCCACCAGCATGATACCAATGAACCGGAAATTCCAACCGACTAATTGCCTGTACAAGCAGCTCGACCCGCTTGAGTGGAATCACATTGGAACAAGAAAAAAGCTGCATGGGAACATTCTGTTCTTTTGGAGGATTGAGTCCGTGATCTGGCACGCCTAAGTAATACACTTTGTAAGCTTCCTTATTATGTGTTGCAAAGTGATTTAAATAATATTTTCTACCTGTTCTTGAAATAAAACCAATTAAGTCAATATAGGAGTCCATAAAGGATTTGAACAACTGACCGCAGGGTTGACGCTCATTATAAAGATCATACCCATGAGCACGAGTGGCAATTTTCATCTCAGGATGTTTCTGCTTCTCCAGTACGAATGCCATTGTTCCGGTGCTATACCAAAAAGAATAATATACAGTATTCGAGATGTCGGAAAAGCATCCTTCTTTTTCAAGCCAGCAGCGCAAAGTTTCCGCATTGAAAAGGAAATTTCGCACTTCAGCTTTCAATTTATCTTTTGGACAGTCAGGATGACTCATATTGATTTCATCCCTATATATTTTTTGGGATGAGTAACGAAAATAAGAAAGTAGCTTTTTCATTTTACTGGGAGTAAGATTCAAATGACTTGCAGCAATACCATATGGTGGAACATATTCTTGTTTATTTTGCCTGTCCTGAGAGTAGAGATGAATTTTGAAATACTGGTGGGTTACCGCCAGCTCTGGCAGAATAAACGGCAGTTCACCGCGTGTATATGGATAGTGATCTGTAATCACGCATAAGTTTTTCATAACAGTCGCCTTTCTGTACATGCAGTCGGCTTTTTACAGGAATTAATACGTATTAATTTTCACGGGATTTGACAAATTCTGCATCAGGCTTTACATAAAGTGTTTTCTGATTTACATAAATTACCATACCGGGTTTTGCACCCTGAGGTTTATTGACATAACGAACCAGTGTATAATCCACCGGTACTTGAGCGGAGCCTTTTCCACGGCTGTGAAAAGCGGCTAAACCGGCCGCTTCTGCAATTGCTGTCTCTGTAGGATGCCTGCCATTGGTGACTAAAATCACATGTGAACCGGGAATTTTCTGTGTATGAAGCCACACATCATTTTTGCGTGCCTGTCTGAGAGTTAACTGGTCGTTCTGACGGTTGTTTCGACCAACCAGCACCTGAAAACCATCGCTGGTCTGAAACTGAAGAGGTTTTCTAACTTGTTCCTTCTGCCTTTTCCCTTTTTTGCGCCGGATATAACCTTCTTCTGCTAATTCAGCACGAATTTCCTGTAAATCACGTTCTGTTTCCGCACGGGAAAGTTCCTCTGCAACAGAATCCAAATAGGCAAGTTCTTTTTCTGCGACTGCAATTTGAATCGTCAGCATTTCCTGTGCGGTATGTGCTTTTCGGTAAGCTTTATAGTATTTTTGGGCATTCTGACTTGGTGATAGAGCAGGATCCACCCGAATCGTCCGCAAAGGCTGATTCCGTTCATAAAAGTTTTCTAACTGAATGCTTTTACAACCTTTAGGAATCCTATATAAGTTTGCATTTAGCAGGTCTCCACAAATTCGCAGTTCTTCCCGCTTAGCACAATTTTTCAACTCAATGCGCTGATTGTTTATTTTCCTGCTTAAACGTTCAGAAGCAGTGGCCAAAATTCTGGACAAGTCCTGACTCTTTACGCGCATCCGCTCAATCCGATCGCGCTCTCCATAAAAAGCATCCAGAAGTTCGGAAAAACTTTTCTGGCAGATATTTTTTGCCGCTGAACCATACTGCCGAATCGGTATAAAAGAAAAATCAAGCGGTTTCACTTGTCCGACAGCCATATTAGGTGTACCGGAAACATTTTCAACCGTTTGTTTGAGTCGAGACAACACTTCCAAACAGACTTGATTTTGCTTATCTGTCATAGAATGATTAAAAACATCCTGTCCATTTCCAACTTGAAACTGTATTTCTCGGCATACAATAGGAGAAATCCCCTGCAAAGTACGCAGCAGTGCTTTTTGAAGTTCCATATCAGCCGAAATCATTTGAATCTTTTCCAGAATTTCATGAGGCTGTACCTCCAACAAACAAAGTTTATCCTGCGGTGGCGGCAAGCGATAAGCCAATCCTGGAAGTACCAAGCGTTCTGAACTCATTTCTGCATTGACACGTTTTAACGCATCGATAATTTTTCCATTTCCATCAATAAAGATAACATTACTGTACCGTCCCATAATTTCCACTGCCAGCGTTAAGCGGACGGTATCTCCTAACTCATCAGTACCGTCAAAGTCCAACAGCAAAACACGTTCCAAACCAGGCTGACGAATTTGAACGAGACGTGCACCAATAAGGCGCTTCCGCAGGAGCATGCAAAACATTGGCGGATATTTTGGATTTTCCGGTGTGCTATTTACCAAATGAATACGAGCGCTATTTGCACGTGCAGAAAGGAGAAGCTTTTGTGTTCCCTCCCTGCTTCGTAAAAAGAGAAATAATTCATCATGATTCGGTTGATAAATTTTATCAACTCTGTTTCCCAATGCTACGATTTCTATTTCGTGTTTTAAATGTCTTAGGAAAGCACCATCGAGTGCCATGCTTTTCCTCCTTTATTAACCAATATTCCAAAGAAAAAATCAAATGACATGAGCCGGATTATGCATAGCCACACTTTTCATACAGTTCAACTGTGGAAACCTCTTTGAAATTCGGCTCATTAATGGTTGCATGACAATATCTTCTGTAGAAAAATGGCCTGCATCCACTAGTGTAAGATGTAACGTTTCCGCATCAATCAGTAAATTGTGTTTGCTTTCTCCGGTTACAAATCCTTCGCATCCTTTGTTGACAGCATTGTAAAGCAGGTCAGCCCCACCGCCGCTGCATAATCCAACCGTATGAATTTTACGCTGACCATCTGTATAGCGCAGGCCGTCGCAGCCAAGTTGCCGCTTGACTTGCTGAGCAAATTCCAGTGGTGTCCGGTCTTGTATTAACTCGCCCATCAGTGCTTCCGGCAGGCCCGGCGCATATTCGGAAAGAACGTGTATATTTGAAAGCTGCAACCGCTCGGCAAGTACTGCATTAACACCGCCGGCGGCCATGTCCAGATTTGTATGTGCACAAATGGCGTCAATTCCATACTGTGCAAGCAAATAAGGTGCGGAGCCTTTTTTTAACTGTTTTAGCGGGTTAAAAATAACCGGATGATGACTAATAATCAATTGTGCTTCTAGTGTTTTGGCTTCTTGAACAACAGCAGGAGTGATATCTAATGCAAACAGTACTGTCTTTACAGGAGTATTGGGGCTACCAACCAACAACCCAGGATTGTCAAAACTCATAGCACTGCTGAATGGAGCAAATGAATCAATAAAATTGTAAATTTCCCCTGTTATCATTTTGAGTCCTCTTTTGCAGTTAAATCTAGAATTTTTTGAATTTTCTCCAGTGCTTGATGCAGAGTTTCGATGTCTGTATCTTTTCCAGAGTGAAGCCGCCCAACCAGACAATGGCTGAGATAATTTTCCTGACGTTTCAGGTATTCTCGTTCCGCTTCATTTTTCCCGCTGAGTCCCCCCACATAGATACTGCTCACGTTAAAGCTAACTTTCTTCGGATTATATCTATACAGCATAACTGTATAAACACGGTGCTCATCAAAAATTGCTTTTTCCTGAAGTAACTCAAATCCGTGTTTTAATAATACACAGCGCAATCGTGAAGGCTTCGTCATCGGCTGTAAAATCAAATGTTTTTGCGGATTATAAAGCCAAGGCGTTTCTGTAACAATTCGGGCAATCAAATCACCGCCCATACCGGCAATAATAATATCATCCGCTTCGTCTGATTCCACAGCTGACAGACCATTTGACAAACGGGTAGAAATCATCTGCTGATAACCACAGTGCGCAATGTTTTCCTTAGCAATAGCAAGCGGGTTTTCTCTGACATCACAGGCCAAAGCTGATACAACTATTCCATGGCGTACTAACCAGATCGGTAAATATGCATGATCCGTTCCGACGTCACAAATCTTAGCATGATAACGCACAAATGATGCACAGAGTCTTAAGCGGTTTCCAAGATTTCTATGTTTTCTATTCATAGCAATATTCTATACTCCAAAAAGGGAACCGTCCGGCAAGCAAAGAAACGGCATCACCGGACGGCAGAAATCTTACTTATTCCTGTTTTGGTGGCTGCTGAGCCAGATGCTGATTTAAAACATCTACTAGTTCCTGCACATCTATGCCATGGACGGCGCAAGCTTGAGCCAGCGTTTCTCCAAGAGCAGCGGGACATTCAAAGCAATACATCCCCATTTGAATGAATAATGGCGCAGTTGAATTATCAGCCTTTAAAATATCACCAATTACAGAATCTTTTGTAACAGTCATTCTGTTATGGCCTCCTTTAAAAGTTTTAGACAATGTTCTCAGGGGCAATTAACATGAACTAAGCCTCATTCTTCCTTTATTTTTGCAAAACATTCGCTGCAATAAACAGGGCGGTCTTCCCGAGGCTTAAAAGGAACTTTCGTTTCTTTTCCACATTTTGCACAAACGGCTGTGTACATCTCCCGTTCCTGCCGATTCACGTTTTTTAGCTTTTCGCGGCATGCTTTACAGCGCCGCGGTTCATGAATAAATCCTTTTGCTGCATAAAATTCCTGTTCTCCAGCAGTGAAAACAAATTCAGCACCGCATTCTTTGCATATAAGAGTTTTATCTTGATACATATGTATTTACCTCACTTAGATGAGAAAGGCTAATTTTTTACCTTTCAGCAGTTAGTAACTGTTGCTCCTGCAAAGTGATGCAGGGAATGAAAAAAGTTTTTACGTTTGTTTTTTAAGTTTCTGTCTAACACGCTGCAACGCATTATCTGCTGCTTTTTGCGTAATACCCATTCTTTTGGCAATTTCCGCATAGCTACACCCACTGAGGTAAAGCATCAGTACATGTTGTTCCATACTAGACAAAGTATTTTGAATGGCGCACAAGACAGCCTGTAAATGCTCTTTAGCCAATAGCATACTCTCTGGATCTTCTGATTCAGATGAAGAAAGCAGTTCCCCTTCATTGCTACTTAACGGAACGAAACCGTTTGGCGGTCTGCGCCGAACATTCATAGCTTTCCGATAAGCCATAATGACACAATTGCGAATGCACACACCTGCATAAGAGGAAAACCCGATTCCTTTCTCTTCTTGATATGTACAAGCTGCGTGATAAAGCCCTAACAGCCCTTCCTGACATAAATCATCACGGTCAAGGAAAGTTCCATGAAAGGATGCAGATTTTGCACGAATTAAATCAAAATAACGTGCTGCTAATTCAACGAATGCATCTGCGCTGCCGGCTTTTACACACGTAACAAGCTGATTGTCTGTGCAGGTAGTCAGTGTATGCTCTTTTTGTATACCCATACAAAACACCTCAGACCACCTATTCTTAAACTTCCTGCTTATTTTACAGCAATCTTCCTATGAAGTCAATAAGTCATTTGAGGGATTAGACCTTTAAAATATGGTTTTCATAAGACAAAGCCACGCTCATGACGTCTGTAAAAATTAAGCATTAGGTAAAATATAGCAATACGGATTGTTCGTGGTATTGGGTGTGTAATCGCCATAATTATAGATATTGGCTTCTTGAACACGCCGGTACAGTAAGCCCGGTACCACTGTGCCATCCGCCATACACCAACGCGCCACTTCCGATCCAAAGATAGTTGCGTTGGTATAATTCAAATCGTGTTTTAGCGGATAGCTGTCATCTATATGTACATATCCGGAACGCATCCAGCCTGTTTTCCCATCATATTGAATTTGATACCATACATCTTTATGTGGTTGTTTATAGCTTGCACCATCTGAAACACCAATGACTTGCACGACAGCATCTGCACTAACAGTACCAACAGTTGTACTACCATCTGCACTGGTGTAAAAATCAGATTTTTTAATCACTTGTGCACGATAAGGCTTGGAAGCGGAAGCATCCGTTGGAGGAACGACTGCATTCAAAAGGACATCGCGGAAAGTACAGGAAGTATTCATATTAGTAAAATAGCTGCTGCCAAGGTTATAAGCCAAACTAATTAATGCATCTGCTTGACTCTGCGACATCCACAAATCATTTCTGCTTCGCAGAGTATTCACAGACGCTGTATAGTCAGATGTATCAATATCGTGGACCATAGAACCCCAAGCTTCTGTTTCGCTCATGTCATTATAGAAAATATCACCATCATAAAGGACAATTCCATAACCAGTTGTGGGAAGTTCGTTTGCTGTCAGATCATCACGATAAGGCGATGCATAATATCCTTCTTTATCTGCAAGAAAGTTCAAAATATTTTCGCTTGCATAATGGTCCTCTGTCGTTGTGGTTGAAAAATCACTTGCTGAAGTCACATAAATATTGCCGGAGGCACCGGATGCTGAATAATTTTCCGAAGTTTTGCTGACAGCTGTATACGGATAGGAACCACCTGCCAGACCAGATACAGTTGCTTTCCACACTTTTGTTGAAACACCATTTGTACATTCAGTTTTCACAAAAGTTGCGTTATAAGACTTTGAACCAACATGAAATTGTACGCCCGTGCGGTTCAAATCGGTAGTAGCATACAAAGTAACGTCCTCTCCAGCAGTTGCAACATGAGGAGATGCATAAGTAAATCGTACCGGATCTGCTGAAGTAACGGTTACAGTACAGGACGCACTGCTGCCGCCGGATTTTGCTGTAATGGTTGCAGTGCCAGGGGCAACACCTTCTATGTAACAGTAATTCCCATCAGTTTTAGGTTTCGCAACTGATTCGTTACTGGAACTCCACAAGATATAACTGCCTGCGGGTTTAACGGATGCGGAAATATACATGGATTTTTCAGCCGAAAAAGTGCCGGATGTTTTTGAAAGTGTCAAAGAATCAACAGTTTTTCCCGCATTGGGATCAGTTGTGAATTGTAAATACTGTGTGTATATGTATCCGGTTTCTCCAGAACTGGTTTTCACCTTAGTCCACTGAGAATTGCTGGTGTCTAATACTTGAAAAACTGAACCCTTTGCCATTAGTTCCAGCACCTGCGTACTTGTGCTGGGACCTTCCCTCAAATTGACACCGTCTCCTGTCAATATTGCATATTTTTTGTCTGACGGTTTTTCCTGCACCGTGATATTGAAAACATGTGTCGATTTTCCATTCAAAATCACATAGATACCGGTTGTCCCCGCTTTCTGCGCAGTCACACGAAAGCTATAAATTTTCTTTCCATTGTCAATTGTATAGCCGCTTGAACAAGTCGAAAGGATGCTGCCATTTCCTACGCAAAATGCGAGACTATCGGAAGAATTGTTGGCTGTTACTTGAAATGAATAAGTTTCGCCAACCGTCTTTGTAACATTTGAAGATGGAGAACAGCTAAAAGTATGGGATGCATCCGTACTCCCACTGTTTGGATTGACAATAAAATTAAAGGCATGATAAGCAGTGCCGTTTACGGTAATGTAAACACCTGTTTGGCCGGTTGAAGAGGCAGTCAATTTGAAATAATAAGCATGCTTTCCACTTTCAGTTCTCATGGGTAACGCTGCGGTGGCAGCAATTGTACTGTTACCGACATGGAAGCTAATCTGGTCAGACAAATTAGCTGAAGTAACTTTAAATGTATAGCTTTCCCCTACCTTTTCAGTAACGGGCATGGTTGTATCGCATATAAATGGAGTTTGTCCCACTTGGATAGCGAAAATTTTCTTTCCATCAAGGAACAAGCCGCTCCCTGTTCCCAATTTCCCTATCGCAGTAACACTATATGTTGTTTCCCCAGTTACTGAATTGTAAGGAGAAGATACTCCTGTTTGGGCTACTGAACCTGTCCCTGCTACATAGGAAACCGCTTTACTGGATTTTACTTTAAAGGTTAAAATACTTAGTTGGGGAATCGTTAATACCTTATCGGGTGTATTGGTCACATCAACTTCTTGCGAGCCATACTGGACTTTCACACTGCTGACTACGGTTGACACAGATTTTCGCAAATTTGTGTCAGAAGAAGATGACGCTGTGGATGTGGATGTACCCGAAGCAGAAGAAGAGCTGCTATTCTCTCCCGCAGATGCATCCATTGTCTGCGAAGACTCTCGATTGAAAGAATTAACCGTTGAGGAGACAGAGGAGTTGCCATCCCCTTCCGCAAAAGCTGGTACCATTGAAGTTGTGATACAAAATGCAGAAATCATTGCCACTGCTAAGATTTGAAAAAGGATTTTTCCGGAATATTTCATGGAATTCCCCCAAAATTATATGATTGTATGAAGTAAAAGGTACATTTACACACTATAAATTAGATTCTTTTTAATAATAGCAGAAATGTGACTGCCTTGCAAGTTAGATGATTCAAGAAACCACATGATTTTTTGAATCATTTCTTATTGGTTGACAAAAGTACCCAGAAAAGCGTAAAGTGAAAATATGATTTGTATAAATAAGCTATCTTTTGATAAATTGGGATCTAGACAAGGAAGGAAAAAGGATGAAAGTATTTGATATATTAGGTCCTGTCATGATTGGACCATCCAGTTCTCATACCGCAGGTGCTGTAAAAATCGGTTTAGTAACACGAAGACTTTTGGGAGTTTCTCCAACAAAAGCAACTATTTTGCTTCATGGGTCTTTTGCCAGTACCGGAACTGGTCATGGAACTGATAAGGCAATTGTGGCAGGGTTACTGGGTATGAAACCTGACGATGAACGTATTCCAAACAGCTTTGAACTTGCCAAACAGCAGGGCCTAACCTTTACTTTTGGTACCATAAATATTCGCGGCGCAAATCCGAATACCGCTAAGCTTTCTGTGGAAGCAAATGATGGTCGAAAGCTTGAAATTGTAGCATCATCGCTTGGTGGCGGACGGATTCAGGTGTGCCAAATTGACGGCATTGACACAAACTTTTCTGGTGACTGCAATACACTCATTGTGCATAATTTGGATCAGCCGGGGCATGTGGCACAGGTAACCACTATTCTTGCACAAAAGAATGTGAACATTGCCACTATGCAGCTCTACCGAAATGTACCGGGCGGATATGCTGTCATGGTAATCGAATGTGATCAGCCGATTCCGGAAGATTTGGTGGACTGGCTGATGACACTGGATGGAATTATTAAAGTTTCTTACTTAAATATTGATAACTAAGGAGATAACAATGTCATATTATTCTGTGAAGCAAATGTTGGCAGACTGCAATGAACAGCACACGCCGCTCTGGGAAACCATTATGATGGATGATGCCATGGAACAGCACAGCACTCGTGAAGTTTCTTTACAAAAAATGCACCATCTTTGGAAAGTGATGCAGACAACCAGTCAATCTTATTCTCCTTCTGACCGTTCACACAGCGGACTTGTTGGGGGAGAAAGTGCAAGGGTGCAGCAAGCCTTTCAGCATGGAAATTTAATCGGAGATGCATTTTTGAATGAAGTAATTGCAGAAGCATTGAAAATCGGAGAATGCAATGCCTGCATGAAACGAATCGTTGCCTCACCGACTGCTGGTTCTTGCGGTGTTTTACCTGCTGTTTTAATTCCGCTTTCCCAAAAAGAAAAGCTGTCTGATGATAAAGTGGTGGAAGCTCTTTTTGTTGCAGCAGGTTTTGGAGAAGTAATTGCAGAACGTGCATCCATCGCAGGTGCGTCCGGTGGATGTCAGGCGGAAATTGGAACAGCTTCTGCTATGTCTGCTGCTGCTTTAGTGGCTTTAATGGATAAAAGTGAAAATTATGAGGCATGTGCAGATGCCTGCGCGATTGCACTCAGTAATTTGCTGGGCCTTGTCTGTGACCCAGTGGCAGGACTTGTGGAAGTGCCCTGCGTACAGAGAAATGTTGCAGGTGCGTTAAATGCAATTGGCGCTGCAAACATGGCGCTTGCAGGTATTAAATCTCAAATTCCCGCAGATGAAGTAATTGATGCTATGGGAGAAATTGGTGACCAAATGTCAACGGATTTGAAAGAAACCAGCCGGGGTGGCCTTGCAGCTACACCAACAGGGAAAAAAATCGCCCAAAAATTATCAGGCACAAAAAGTCAGGAGTCACTCTGACTGGGGGAAAGCCGGCAGCATCTTTCGTAGGTATTGACCTGTAAAAGAGGTTTTCACATCTGCTACCTGCTCCGGTGTACCCTGTGCAACAATAGTTCCGCCGTTGTCCCCACCTTCCGGGCCAAGGTCAATGATCCAGTCTGCAGTTTTAATTAGATCAAGGTTATGTTCAATCACGACAACGGTATTTCCGCTGTCTACCAGCTTCTGCAAAACTTCAATCAATTTGTGCACATCGGCGATGTGCAGCCCTGTTGTCGGTTCATCCAAAATATAAATCGTCCGACCGGTTGGCCGCTTGCTCAGTTCGGCAGCCAACTTTACTCTTTGTGCCTCGCCGCCGGAAAGTGTTGTAGCCGGCTGACCTATTTTAATATAACCAAGACCGACTTCCTGCAGAGTCTGCAGGCGTCTTGCAATGCGTGGAATGGAACTGAAAAATCTTAATCCTTCCTCTACAGTCATTTCCAGCACATCATATATGGATTTTCCTTTATACTTGATTTCCAACGTTTCGCGGTTATATCGTTTACCATGGCAAACGTCGCATGGAACATAAACATCCGGAAGAAAATGCATTTCAATTTTAATAATTCCATCACCTTCGCAGGCCTCACAGCGGCCTCCTTTGATATTAAAAGAAAAACGCCCTGGATTATATCCCCTTAGTTTAGCATCCGGAGTACTCGCATAGAGATTGCGAATATCCGTAAAGACACCGGTATAGGTCGACGGATTGGAACGAGGTGTGCGGCCGATAGGATTCTGATTGATTTCTATGACTTTATCCAATGCAGATAAGCCGCGGATTCCTTTACATTTTCCGGGATGAAGTTTGGCACCATTGAGATGATTGGCAAGATATTTATATAGAATTTCATTAATCAATGTGGACTTTCCGGAACCGGAAACACCGGTGACACATACAAATTTTCCAAGTGGAATATCCACATTTATTTTTTTTAGGTTATTTTCTGAGGCACCAAGAATCTTCAAATGTTTGCCATTACCAGAGCGGCGGCTTTGTGGAACCTCAACTCTGCGTTTTCCACTCAAATACTGTCCTGTAATGGATGCATCGCAGTTCATAATCTCTTTCGGCGGACCATTAAAAACGACTTGGCCACCATGGACACCTGCACCGGGTCCAATATCGACAATCCAATCGGCAGCACGCATGGTCTCTTCATCATGTTCTACTACAATTACGGTATTTCCTTGATCCCGCAAATGCTTTAAAGTAGCAAGCAGCTTATCATTATCGCGCTGATGCAAACCAATACTAGGCTCATCTAAGATGTAGATAACTCCCATTAAAGAGGAACCAATCTGAGTTGCAAGCCGAATCCTTTGACTCTCTCCGCCAGAGAGAGTACTGGCTGAACGGGACAGCGTTAAATATCCAAGACCAACATTGTCAAGGAACTCAAGTCTAGACCGGATTTCTTTCAAAATTGGCTGTGCAATCACAGCTTTGCGCCCACTGAGTTTCAGCTTGTCAAGAAAATCCAGTTCCTGTATGACAGACAAATTGCAAAAGTCAGCAATGTTCATATTTCCGACCGTGACTGCAAGGCTTATTGGATTAAGCCGCTTTCCATGACAAGCATCGCAGGGAATAGCACTCATATAGGATTGAATTTCTTCCTTAATCCAGTTGCTGTTTGTATCGCGAAAACGTCGTTCTAAATTAGGGATGATTCCTTCAAAAGCTGTCTGGTAAGTATTGGTACCATAGCTGTTTGTGCGCTTAACCTCTATTTTTTCGCCTTTTGTACCATAAAGGAGAATATCAATATTTTCGGGAGACAGTTGGTCAATAGGAGTGTCTAATGAAAAGTGATAATGCTTTGCAAGGCCTTCCATATACATTGCTGCGATAGAATTTCCTTCCATGGCCCATCCGCTTCCTTTAATCCCTCCCTGCTGGACACTGAGAGATTTATCCGGCAGAATTAAATCTGGGTCGATTTTCATGAAAACGCCAAGCCCTGTACATTTCGGACATGCACCAATGGGGTTATTAAAGGAAAACATTTGTGGGGACAGTTCTTCCACACTGACTTCATGCACCGGGCAGGCATAATTCTGACTAAACAGAATATCATCTTGTCCACTTGGACTAACCACAATAATACCATTGGTAAGCGAAGCGGCTGTCTCCAAGCTATCAGCGAGTCTGGGCCTTATTCCCTCCTTGATAATCAACCGGTCCACAACAATATCAATGGTATGTTTTTTATTCTTTTCCAGCTCAATTTTTTCAGAAAGATCATAAAGTATACCGTCCACCCTTGCACGGACAAAACCACTTTTGCGTGCTGATTCAAACTCTTTTGCGTGCGTTCCCTTTCGTGCGCGAACAACTGGTGCCAAAATCTGAATTTTCGTTCTCTCCGGCAGTTCCATGACTTTGTCTACGATTTGGTCAATCGTCTGCTGTTGAATTTCGCGTCCGCAGATGGGGCAGTGCGGAACGCCGACACGGGCATATAAAAGCCGCAGATAATCATAAATCTCAGTGACGGTGCCAACCGTGGAACGTGGATTCTTAGAAGTCGTTTTCTGATCAATAGAAATGGCCGGAGAAAGTCCGTCAATGGAATCGACATCCGGTTTTTTCATCTGTCCTAAAAACTGGCGAGCATAAGAAGACAGCGATTCCATGTAGCGGCGCTGCCCTTCCGCATAAATCGTGTCGAATGCGAGACTGCTTTTCCCAGATCCGGACAATCCAGTAAAGACTATCAATTTATTTCTTGGAATTTCAAGGTCGATGTTTTTGAGATTGTGTTCTCTTGCACCCTTGATGTAAATAGTATTTGCTGACATCGGCTAATTTCCTTTCTTCAGTTCTGCAATTCGGTCGCGCAAAGAAGCAGCTCGTTCAAATTCCAACAATCTGGCTGCCTCTTTCATTTCTTTTGTCAAGCGAGCCATTTCTTCCTGCCGTTCAATTGGTGACAGATGCTTTTGAGGTTTTATGCTTTTTTTCTTTCTGCCTTTTGCAGAGGAAATTTCCAACACATCTGCAACTTTCTTCGTTATCGTTTTCGGGGTAATTCCGTGTTCCCGATTATAGGCTTCCTGCAGACTGCGGCGACGGTTTGTTTCCTTGATAGCAGCCTCCATACTCGGAGTAACCGTATCCGCATACATAATCACATGCCCATCCGCGTTTCTTGCTGCACGGCCGATTGTCTGGATAAGGCTGCGTTCGCTGCGGAGAAAGCCTTCTTTATCAGCATCCAAAATAGCAACAAGACTGACTTCTGGAATATCCAGTCCCTCACGCAGTAAATTGATGCCGACTAATACATCAAATTTCCCCAGCCGCAAGTCACGAATGATTTCCTGCCGCTCTACCGTGTCAATATCGTGATGCAGATAACGAACACGTATTCTCATTCCTTCCAGATAAGAGGTCAAATCTTCGGCCATTTTCTTTGTGAGCGTTGTTACCAAGACTCGCTGGTGCTTTACCGTGCGCAGATTGATTTCCGAGATCAAGTCATCAATCTGTCCTTCGGTTGGTTTTACATCAATTTCCGGATCCAGCAATCCTGTTGGGCGGATAACTTGTTCTACGATTTGAGAAGCCTTCTGCAGTTCCATATCGCCGGGAGTTGCACTGACAAAAATGACTTGATTGATATGACGGTAAAATTCATCAAAATTGAGCGGACGGTTATCATATGCACTTGGAAGACGAAATCCGAAATCAATCAGATTCTTTTTCCGTGCACGGTCACCGCCATACATTCCACCAACCTGTGGCAGAGTAACATGGGATTCATCGACAAACATCAGAAAATCGTCTGGGAAATAGTCAAGAAGTGTGAACGGAGCACTTCCGGCTGGCCTCCTTGACATGACACGGGAATAATTTTCTATACCTTTACAAAACCCAATTTCCTGCAGCATTTCTATGTCATAGGTTGTCCGTTCCCTGATGCGCTGTGCTTCAATTAGTTTGCCTCGTTCTTCAAAATATTTTACACGCTGTTGCATCTCCGCATCAATGTCCGTTAAAGCCTGTTCCATTTTATCGCGGGGAACTATATAATGGGAAGCCGGATAAATAGCAACATGCTTCAAGTCGTTTTTCCGTTCCCCTGTCACAGCATTCAGTTCACTGATTCGGTCAATCTCATCGCCAAAGAATTCCACGCGAATAATCGTATCATTTGAGTAAGAGGGAAAAATTTCAACGACATCCCCGCGGGCGCGAAATTTATTGCGCGTCAGTTCCAAATCATTTCGTTCATATTGAAGTTCAACTAGTTTTTTTAACAGTTCGTCTCGATCCTTCTGCATTCCGGGCCGCAGGGAAATAACCATGCTTCGGTAATCAATTGGGTCACCAAGCGAATAAATACAGCTGACACTCGCTACAATAATCACATCCCGCCTTTCCGACAATGCGGACGTGGCTGAATGGCGAAGCTTATCAATTTCATCATTGATAGCAGAATCTTTTTCAATATAGGTATCCGTCTGCGCAATATAGGCTTCCGGCTGATAATAATCATAATAGGAAACAAAATATTCTACCGCGTTATGCGGAAAAAAAGTACGGAACTCCGAGCACAACTGTGCTGCCAATGTTTTGTTATGTGCTAAAACCAAAGTAGGCCGGTTTGCTTGTGCAATCACATTTGCCATCGTAAAAGTTTTTCCGGAACCGGTAACTCCTTTTAAAACTTGTTCTTTATATCCTTTCTGCAGCCCATGCATGAGTTTTTCGATTGCCTGTGGTTGATCTCCAGTTGCAGCATACGGGGATACTAGCTGAAAGTCCATATCATGATTCCTCCTTCCCTGGTGCTGACTCTGCGACCTGATAACCGTCGGCCTCATTTAAACCAATGGCATAATCGAAATAGCCACTCTGCTTAAGTGAAATAAAATCCGATTGCGAAACAATAATGTGATCCACAAGCTGAACTTCTACACTTGAAAGTGCCTGATAAACCAGTTTAGTTGCGTTTAAATCCTGCACAGACGGCAACAGTTCTCCACTTGGATGATTATGTGCAAGAAATGCAAATACAGCATCATAACGAACAGCCGTCTGTACAATCTTTCGGACATAAATATTGGCAGTTACTGCAGTACCTTCATTTATAGTGTCACAGAACAGCAGCCTATGACGGGAATCCAGAAGCATAAGCAGAACGAATTCATGACTGCGTCCGACAAACCATTTTTGCAAATAAGCGGCTACATCTTTTTCTCCAGCAATATAAGTCACTTTTTTCTGCAGGCTAATTTGATAGCGACGGTAAACATCAGGCAGAAGCTTTAACAATAAAGCGGCATTTTCTCCAATTCCCTTGACCTTTTCTAATTCTTCTTCTGGTGCATCCAATACGCCGGCCAAAGAACCAAAGCGCTCCAGCAATCTGTGCGCAATTGGGTTCGTGTCTTGATAAGGAATCGCATAAAACAGCAGAAGTTCCAAAATTTCATGTTCCTCAAAACTGTCAATTCCATCTTTGCGATAGCGGGCACGCAGACGCTCCCGATGGCCACTGTGCACATTGTTATTCATAACTGCCATAATGTCCTCCTTCGCCTGTTTGTTAAACCCTGTTTGACAAATAAAAAGTAACAAATTTTGAAGATAGAGTTGTATTAAGAAATAGAAAAGCTGCAAAGCATTTCCGCAACCCGATTGTTTTTACAGTGTAAAGTACCATTTTAGTCCAAACAACAAAATCCTAAAATTTTTCAAACAAGCTATAGATAATCTTATTATACACAAAAAAAGAACTTTGAAAAGCCTTTTCCGAAAGGATGTTCTATTTTACGCACATATTTTTGGCAAAAACTCATTTACAAAGAAAAATTCTTTCTCTTTTATGTGAATTATGATATAATAGAATGGATTATATTTTGAGAGGTTAGCACATGAAAATAGTTACAATTGAAAAAAACGATGCAGGACAAAGATTGGATAAGTTCCTGACAAAAACTTATCCGAATCTTCCACAGTCGATGCTTTATAAATCTATCCGCAAAAAAAATATAAAACTGAATGGCAAACGCTCCCAAATTAATACGCACTTAAAAGAGGGCGATGTGCTTTCTCTGTATTTAAAAGATGAGTTTCTGCAGCAGGAGCCTGAACAGTTCGACTTTTTAAAAGCTCCTGTAAAATTAAATATTCTGTATGAGGACAGCAATTTGCTGCTTTTGGATAAAAAGCCGGGACTGATTGTCCATCCGGATGAAAATTATCATTTTGATTCCCTGATTGCACGTGTTCAGCATTACTTATATGATAAAGGTGAATTTGACCCCTACAATGAAAACAGTTTTGTTCCTGCACTTGTGAATCGAATTGACAGAAATACCGGAGGGATTGTCATGGCAGCTAAAAATGCTGAGACACTCCGCATCCTCAATCAGAAAGTAAAAAGCAGAGAACTCTGCAAACTTTATCTTTGTCTGGTCCATGGACACTTGAATCCCAGGGAAGCAACTTTAGAAGGTTTTTTGCAGAAAAATGAAAAAAAGAATCACGTGTATATTACAAATCATTCTGTTCCCGGCGCAAAAGCCATTCGAACCAAATACCGTGTACTGCAGGAAAAGAAAAACTGTTCGCTAGTGGAGGTTGATCTGCTAACCGGACGCACACATCAAATTCGCGCACATATGGCAAGTATCGGTCATCCACTCCTTGGAGACGGTAAATATGGGACCAATGCAATAAACAAAAAATATGGGTTGAATTATCAGGCACTTTATTCTTATAAGCTCCGATTCAATTTTCGGACAGATGCAGGAACCCTTTCCTATCTGGACCAAAAAGAGTTTGAAGTAAAAGAAATTTGGTTTTTGCCTATGTTCCAGCAGTTGGCTTAAACAAGAGGAACTCTCATGAAAAATTGTTATGATATTTTGGGAGTAAAGCCCGAATGCAGTAAGAAAAAACTTAAAAAGGCCTATATGGCAGCTATAAGTCATCTGGAACCAGATGACTTAATTGGAGAGGAACAGATTGAACAGGCTTATCGTACTGCCTTGGCCAACCGTCAGCACCGCAACGTAAACCAAAAGCAACATGGAATCTGGCAGCCCTCTAAAAAATTTCGAGCACCATATACTGGTCCACACGGAAGTATTGCAGCACGCAATGCAATAAAGCGGTTTGGATTTAAATCTTTTTTTTGTGCTTTGGGCATTATTCTTCTATCATGGGGATGTTATTTCCTTTGTATATTGATAATCCCGAATTTGTTTCCATCCAGTCAATATTCTCAACTTGCGAAAGTATTTAGCAAAGAGTTGGTCGCAGCACTTGTTCAATTAATTTTATATATCGTTCTCACAATTTTGTATGTCTGTCATGTTTTACACAGGGGAAAAAACGGTTTGCGAAAGCTACAAATGGGGTCGCTCTGTGGCTTTGCTTGTTTATTGATTGGGCTGCAAGTTCCGCAAAGCCAATTTGTGCATACGGTTTCACTCATCAACGATATAAAACCACTTTCTTCCAATCATTTGTCCAGCACAAAAAATATTATTTTAGAAGATGCCTTTTTACAGACGGGAAATCGTTTTGGAGATACTTATACTTACAAAGTTGATAAGGCAGGTAAAACATGCACGGTATTTATCCCTTCGAATTTGCTTACCAGCCCAAATGGAACGGTACATCAAGCTTCTGTTACTTTTCTGCCACACACCTGTGCAGCGGCAAAAGTAAGTGTTCGGGCAATGAAAAATCAGATGTTCGGTTGTATTGGTGACTGTTTCTATTTGAACGTTCCGAAAAACACCGGAGTAAACAGCATATACTTGAAGCGAAACAGTGCTGCACTGTTTATAGAACACTTAAAAGCAGATAATAGAGAATCAAAAAATATAAAATGCAATTTGAAATCCATACAACTGAAAAATCCGCAAGGAACACCTCTAGTAACAGAAATTACTGCAGATAAAGTTGCTGCATCCCTTTTAAAAGATGGAAATTTGTTATTGTGTTTTACTGCAGAAGATGATTTAGGAAATCATTCCTGCATTGCATCAGTCATTCATCAACAAACGGGAACAATTATAAATTCTTTTAAGTTAAATGGTGAATGTGCTTACCGATTTTTCTCTTGTGCAGGCAGGTATTATTTTTTTACAGAATCAGCGGTCAAAGAATCTCTTACAGCTCATCGCTACTATCTACAAGTTTACGATCCAGAGCAGAGAAGAATTGTATGGACATCTCCGCAAAGTTTCACTCTCAGCTCCGCCCCCCACATCGCTTCTTTCCAAAACAATGGTGTATGGATCTCAAAACATAGCAATGGTGAGAAGCCCATCGGTGAATTTACAGTTCCAAAAGAATACATGAATTAAAAAAAGCGACCGCGCTCTGAAAGAATCAATCCATAGCAGAGTGCGGTCACTTTCCAAGTCGCTTAACCTTAGGTGTTGTGGTCTACTTGATGAAATTTTTTCAAATTCCCAGTTTTTTGTGAACGCTTGTCCAGTTCCGCTTTCACGTCGTCAAGTGAGATTCCTTCATTCACCATCATCACCATCAAATGATAGAAAAGGTCTGATATTTCATTTATAGTGTCTTCTTTAATACCATTTTTTGCAGCAATAATAGTTTCACTGCATTCTTCGCCAACCTTTTTTAAAATTTTGTCCAACCCTTTATCAAAAAGGTAGCAAGTATAAGAACCTTCTTCTTTAGCATTTTTTCGGCTAATAACGGTATTATACAGTTCCTGAAAAGTATCATGCATTTTCTGTTACCTCCATAATCGGTTTAAAGAAACAACTATGATGTCCTGTATGACAAGCAGCTCCGGTCTGAATGACTTGAATCAGCAAAGTATCGTCATCACAATCTCCATAAATAGAAACAATTTTTTGTACATGACCGGAAGTGGCACCTTTATTCCACAGTTCCTGCCTAGAACGGGACCAGAACCACGTGTAACCTGTTTCAAGTGTTTTTTGGAAGGATTCCCGATTCATGTAAGCCAGCATCAAAACTTTCCCTGTGCTGTATTCCTGCACAACAGCAGGAATTAAATTCCCTTTTTTAAAATACAGGTCATAATTAAACGTTTTAAAATCCGGTTTCATGTCGATTCCTCCGCCGCAGTAATTGCATCTGTTAACTTTAATGTATCCGAATACAGGGATTTTCCACAGATAGCTCCATAGAGTCCAAGTGCTTTTAATGCCTTAATATCATCTGTATTGCGGATACCGCCGCTTGCAACAATATTACAAGAAACACTCTGATTCAGAGTGTCCAGCATCGAAAGATTGGGACCGGAGAGCATACCATCCCGTGAAATATCTGTAAAAATAATTGTCTGCGCCCCAAGTTGTTCCATCTTTTTCGCCAATACCAGATAGTCAACTGCAGAAGTTTTGAGCCAGCCATCCGCAGCTACCATACCATTTTTTGCATCAATACCAATCGCAATCTTCTCATGATAGGTATGAATAGCTTCAGCAGCAAAATCAGGACAATTTAACGCAGCGGAACCCAAAATAACACGAGAAACTCCGCCTTGTAAATAATATTGAATGGTATCCATCTGTCGGATGCCACCGCCAATTTCAACCTTCAGTCCGGTGTTTTGTGCAATTTGAAAAATCACAGAAGCATTGACTGGATGTGCATCTTTCGCACCATCCAAATCCACCATATGGAGCCATTCGGCACCGTCAGACTCAAATGCTCTTGCTGTCTCTAGTGCATTATTTGCTACTTTCTGAGCAGTTGCATAGTCTCCTTGGCGAAGACGTACACATTCTCCGCCCTTGATGTCTATTGCTGGGAAAATCAGCATATTCAGTTCCCATCCTTTTTCATAAAAGTATTCACAGTACTCCTTTTGTAGAAAGAGTACCATCTTGCTGGGCAACAGCCTGATGTAATGCATGTCCCAAAGATTTGAAAATGGCTTCAATCTGATGATGTGCATTGGTGCCATATAGGACACTGCAGTGCAGCGTGATTCCAGAGTTCATGGCAAATGCACGCAGAAATTCTTCTGTCATACAAGTGTCAAAATCTCCGATACGGTCTTGCTGAAAATCCGCGTGAAATACCAAAAAAGGCCGTCCACTAATATCCAGACTGGTAAAAGCAAGAGACTCATCCATTGGAATATAAAATGAACCGTAACGTGCAATACCGCTTTTGTCCCCTAAAGCTTTTGCAAAGGCTTTTCCAAGTACAATCCCGGTATCTTCAACAGTATGGTGGCAATCCACAAAAAGGTCACCTTCTGCATGCAAATGCAAACCAAACCTACCATGTACCGCAAAAGCAGTAAGCATATGATCAAAAAATCCGATTCCCGTAGAAACCTCAACTTCACCACCGTCTAAGCAAAGTTCAACGGTGATATTGGTTTCTTTCGTCCTGCGAGACTCTGACGCTTTGCGCATTTATTTTTCCTCCTCGAAAAAAGATTCAAAAGCAGATAAAAATGCATGATTTTCAGTTTTGCTGCCGGCAGTAACACGCAAAAATGCTGGAAACTTACGGACTGAAATTTGATGTTCCATTAAATAACGATAGCAGGCTTCGACTTGCGGGAATCGCAGTGTTACAAAATTCGTGCAGCTCTTATACAATTGAAATGCATGGGGATGGCGGTTTAAAATATTTTCTGTTTCCTTTTGCAAACTTGCGCGGGATTTTTGAATTTTTTGTATATTAGCCTTCAGTGTATCATGTTCCTGAAGGGCAATGGTACCTATACACTGTGTCAAACTGTTGACATTATAAGGTGACTTCGCAGCATGGAGAATACCAGTAAGCGATGCATTTGCCACTGCAAATCCAAGACGAATAGCGGCAAGGCCCATTTTAGAGCAAGTCTTTAAAATTATTAAATTTTCATACTTGTCTTCTTCTCCAAGAACAGACTGAGGCTCCTCCCAAAAATCCATGTATGCTTCATCCACGACAACCAGGGCATCGACATTTTGAACAACCTGCAAGACCTGCTGCTTTGTTAGTCCGAGGGAAGTCGGATTACATGGATTGCTAAACAGCAGCATTCTCGCATGAGTTTCCTGTACGGTTTGGGTGAATTGTTCAGGTGTTACCGTGAATTCATTTCCTTTGCAAATTTCCACACAATTCGTTTCAGCAAGTTTTGGATAAAATGCATACATAGAAAAATCTGGTGCAGTTGTGACTACTGTCTCCCCCTTCATCAAAAAATTAGAAATCAAAATGTTGATGAGTTCATCAGAACCATTTCCAGCTGTAACATGATTCGGGTTAATATGATAGTATTCACCAAATGCTTTACAAAGTTCAACAGCATAGGGATCTGGATATCGATTGAATGCTATTTGCTGTACAGCAGCTGCTATTTTCTGCAGAAGATCATCGGGCAAATTCAGGAAAGATTCATTCGCATCCAGATGTGTAATGCCCTTTGTTTCAGCAACTGGTATGTAGGGCTTCAATTGCTGAAGTTTTTCATTAATGTGATATGCCATCTTGTTTCCTCACTTTGATGCTATTTGCATGTGCAGTCAGGCCTTCTGTTTCAGCAAGTTTCATAATATCATTGCAGACTGGAGCCAGTGCATCCTTTGTGTAATAGATAAAACTGGATTTTTTAATGAAACTGTCAACTGAAAGTGGTGAAAAGAAACGTGCCGTTCCACTGGTAGGAAGGACGTGATTCGGGCCAGCATAATAGTCTCCCAGAGGTTCTGGAGAATAATTACCAAGAAAAACGCTTCCGGCATTGTCAATTTTACCAATGTACTCCACTGGATTTTTTACACATAGTTCCAAATGCTCCGGAGCAATCTCATTTGCAAACTCGACTGCTTCATTTAAATTTTTGCAAAGAATCACTGCACCAAAATTATCAAGAGAATTTTCAATGATTTCTTTGCGCGATAGACTCTTAATTTGTTGATACAACTCCGTTATCGTTTCATCTGCAATTGTCTCACTGGTTGTGAGCAAAACAGCAGAAGCCATACGGTCATGCTCCGCTTGACTCATCAAATCAGCAGCCAGATAAGCTGGTTTGGCAGTTTCATCCGCAATAATCAGGATTTCACTAGGACCAGCAATCATATCAATATCGACTGTGCCATAAAGCTGCCGCTTTGCTGTAGCAACGTAGATGTTCCCGGGACCTACGATTTTATCCACCTTAGGAATCGTTTCTGTACCGTAAGCCAGTGCAGCAACTGCCTGAGCACCACCGACCAAAAATACACGGTCAACACCAGCTGTCAATGCAGCAGCCATGATATTCGGATTCGGTTTTCCTCCCTTCCCTGGAGGTGTTACCATAATCAACTCTTTAACTCCGGCAATTTTAGCAGGAATTGCATTCATCAAGACACTGCTGGGATATGCGGCAGTACCACCAGGAACATAAATACCGACTCGGTCAAGTCCCCGGATTCGCTGTCCCATTAGAACACCATCTGCACGAGGCTCCATCCAACTCTGCTGTTTTTGACGAGCATGAAAATCTTTAATATTATCTGCTGCTTTTTGAAGTGCAGATAAAAATTCCGGATCACAGCTTTTTACGAGCTGTTTCATTTCCTGAAGGCTGACTTCTGTACTTTCCGGAATTGATCCATCAAATTTCAGCGTATAGTCCCGCACAGCAGCGTCACCATTTTGTTTTACATTGGATAAAATTTCCGAAACGGTCGCATCCACTTTCTTCCCTGCTGCTTCACTGCGAGAACGAAACTTTTGGACAAAATTGCGAGCAAAATCGCCGCCTTGTCTGACGACTTGTATCATTTCTGTTCCTCCTTTGCTTTTTCCATCTGTGCAACTAATGCTTCAATTTCCGCTTTTCTAAGTTTTAAACTAGCAGAATTTGCAATTAAGCGGGCAGAGATCTGACAAATTGTATCAATAACAGCCAATCCATTTTCTTTTAAGGTTGTTCCGGTTTCCACGATATCGACAATTGCATCAGCAAGACCAAGTAGCGGAGCAAGTTCAACACTGCCCTCAATTTTGATGATTTGAACATTCATGGACTTACCCTCAAAATAATTTCTGGCCACATTCGGATACTTACTGGCAATTACTTTTGTGTGATAGCCTGAGAAAAAATCATGTCCAACCGGCCCTGCCAATGCAAAACGGCATTTACCAAATCCGAGGTCAAGAAGCTCATAAAAACTGCCATGTGATTCTAAAATCGTATCTTTACCAACAATGCCAAGGTCACAAACACCGTGTTCTACATAAGTAATCACATCAGCAGCCTTTGCAAGCACCACTTCAATTGACCCGTCCCCAACGGGAAGAATAAGTTTACGCCCTTTATTTCGGACGGAGTCACAGCAAATTCCAATTTTATCGAGCATTGCGACAGTATCTTGTTCCAGCCGGCCTTTCGTTAAAGCAATACGCAGTGGTTTCATCACAACAGTACCTCCGTAATTTGATCTCCAACGACATCGAGCCGGCGAATTCCAAGAGACCGGGCATAATCTTCTGCTTCCGCGCGAGTTTGAGCAACGCTGGTTTCACAGCGAAGTCCCTGTTTGGTTAATGCACGGGCATGAGATAATGCTTTAATGGAATAGCCGTTCTCGCCGAAAACCAAAATCTGTGCAGCCGATGGTGCATTGTAGTGTCCATGTGCCAAAGCAATACGTGTCAAGGCATCCACATTGATGCCAAAACCAATGGCAGGCATTGGACAATGAAACTGTGCAAGTAGGTTGTCATATCTGCCGCCCATCAAAATAGAATCCCCGTAACCTTCCGTATATGCCGTAAAGATAATATCGGTATAATAATCATTTCGTTGAACCATGCCTAAATCGACAATCACGCGCTCCCCAAGTCCTAGGTCCTGCACTGCATGATAAATCTTGTGCAGATAAGAAAGCGTTTTCTGCGCTTTTTCCGTTGAACAAATTTCCCGTGCCTGAGCGAAAACTTCTTCTCCACCAAAAAGGCGCGGCAACCGACGCATACCATGGACAGCAGCGGTCTGCGGCAGGGTATCAAGAATGGTGTCCAGTGCCGCATAATTTTTCGTTTCAATAGCACTTCGAATATCTTCCAGCTGCTCCTCCGAAACCGGCATCTGATGTGCTAATTCCCGAAAAAATCCTGCATGGCCGAGTTCCAGCCGAAAATCAGGTGCGCATGAAGACAATGCTTCAACTGCTGTTGTCAGCACCTCTAAATCAGCACGAATGCCAGAAGCCCCCATGAACTCAATTCCAGCCTGTGCATTTTCATCTAACCTGCCGGCAAGACCAGGATTACTCCGATAAACCGGTTGTGTATAAAACAGCCGAAGTGGAAGCTGATGATTTTTCAGTCTGGTGGCAACCAAGCGAGCAATTGGCATCGTTGAATCTGGTCTCATCACAAGAATCCGCCCACGCCGGTCTGACATTTTGTACATTTCTTCCGGATTGATTCCAGAGTACTTGGGGTCAAATACATCGTAGAATTCAAGTCCGGAAGTCATTACTTCATTATATCCGCGCGTGCGAAAAGCATCAGCAAGTTTGCTCTCAACACTTCTGCGAGCAAGACATTCTTCAAAAAGAAGATCGCGCGTACCTTCTGGCGTAATCATATTATTCTTTTTCATTCGCTAAACTCAATCCTTACATCCATTTACTTTAGCATGCTAATATAATAGCATGCTAAATCTTAACTGTCAACAATTATTTAAAAGGTAAAATTATGATCCAAAAAGTGTCATTTGGCTGCTCTGCGGAAGCCCATCCAAGGCACCTGCTTCCTGTAAATTTTCTATAACGGATTTGCTGACTTTACTGCGGGCCTGCAGATCGTCAATAGAAATATATGTACCGCCGTCTTTAGCGGCTGCCAAAGCATTTGCAGCAGATTCACCAACCCCGCTGATGGATGCGAACGGCAGCCGGACTTTCCCGTCTTCTACCAGATACTTACGGGCATCCGACTTATATAAGTCAATTGGCAATACTCCAATACCGCGGGCTAACATCTCATTTACAATTTGCAAAGTTCCAAAAGCGGCTGTTTCTTTTGCGCTGGCTTCTTTGCCTTTTTGCTGAATTTCATGCATGCGCTGCTGCACAGCAGGCCGGCCCTTCACAACTGTAGCACCGTCAAAGTCTTCTCCGCGCACGGTAAAATAGGCTGCATAATACTCAACAGGTTTATGAACCTTGTACCATCCTAGGCGAAGCGCTGAAATCATATAGGCAGCAGCATGTGCTTTGGGGAACATATATTTAATTTTAAAACAGGAATTGATATACCATTGCGGAACGTTATGTTCTTTCATGGCCTTAATATGTTCATCCGTCAATAATTTAGGTGCTTTCCCCTTTCGAGTGATTTCCATGATCTTAAAGGCCATTTTCGGTTCCAGTCCTTTTTGCAGCAGGTAAGTCATGATAGAATCACGTGTACCGATGACTTGTGAAATGGTACAAGTCCCATCTTTTATCAAATCCTGCGCATTTCCAAGCCACACATCTGTGCCGTGCGACAGGCCAGAAATCTGCAGCAAGTCTGTAAAAGTCTTTGGCTGCGAGTCCATCAGCATCTGTCTCACAAAAGGAGTTCCCAGTTCCGGCATGGAAAATGTACCAGTTTGGCAGTCAATGTCTTCAGAAGTTACACCGAGTGCTTCCGGTGAATGGAACAGACTCATGACTTGGGGGTCACTCATAGAGACAGACATCACTGGAATTCCGGTATACTCTTCTAAATATCGATAAATAGTTGGTACATCATGTCCCAGTTCATCCAGTTTGCAAATTGTGTCATGAATAGAATGGAAATCAAAATGTGTGGTGATATTCGCATTTTTTTGATCATTCGCAGGATGCTGTATCGGGCAGAAATCGTAAATTTCATAGCCGCGCGGGACAACGACCATGCCGCCGGGATGCTGACCAGTGGTCCGTTTAATGCCAGTGCATCCCTGTGCCAAACGCATTTCTTCTGCTTTATGCATCGTGGAAATATCATTCTTTTCCTGATATTTTTTAACATAGCCAAATGCGGTTTTATCGGCAACAGTTGCAATGGTCCCTGCTTTGAACACATGGTCTTTACCAAAAAGTGTTTCTGTGTAACGATGCGCTCCAGATTGATACTCTCCGGAAAAGTTTAAGTCAATATCCGGTGTTTTGTCTCCGTCAAATCCAAGAAATGTTTCAAAAGGAATGTTATGCCCGTCCTGCCGCAGTGGAGAACCACAAACCGGACAGATCTTTGGCGGCAGGTCAAATCCCGAACCATAACTTCCATCTGTAATAAATTCGCTATATTTGCAGTATGGGCAAATATAATGCGGAGCCAATGGATTTACTTCAGAAATACCCGACATACTGGCAACAAATGAGGATCCGACTGAACCACGAGAACCGACCAAATAACCATGCGCTTCGCTGTCGGCAACCAGTTTTTGCGCGGTCATGTATAAAACGGAAAACCCATGTTTATTAATGGAACCAAGTTCGCGGTCCAACCGGTCCTTGACAATTTTAGGGAGCGGTTCTCCGTAAATTTGCTTTGCACGTTTCCAACAGATTTCATTCAGCTGTTTCTCTGCACCGTCAATGAAGGGCGGAAAAACGCCGCTTGGTATTGGCTGAATCTCTTCACACATATCAGCAATTAAATTTGTATTTTTGACAACGACTTCAAAGGCAACATCTTTGCCAAGATAAGAAAATTCCTTCAGCATTTCTGCCGTTGTGTGGAAATACAGAGGGGGCTGTTCCTCTCCGGAATCAAAGCCCTGTGCCGTTTGTAAAATCTTACGGTAATCCCGATCTTTCGGGTCCATAAAATGGACATCACAGGTTGCAACAACAGGCTTATGCAAAGCTTTTCCAAGCTTGACAATCGTCCGGTTAAACTCCTGCAAAGTTTCTACATTTGGTACAGAACCATCACGCACCATAAACTGATTGTTCCCAACCGGCTGGATTTCTAAATAATCATAAAAGTCGGCAAGTTCCAATAACTGGTTCCATGGTTTTCCTTCAAAAACTGCATGGTACAGTTCACCTGCCGCGCAGGCACTACCAATTAAAAGCCCTTCACGGTAATGAATCAGTTCACTTTTAGGGATACGAGGATTACGATAAAAATACTTTAAGTGTGCCATGGAAACTAGTTTGTAAAGATTTTTCAGCCCCGTTTGGTTACGTACCAAAATGATCTGATGATAGGACTTCATTTTTTTAGTACCGCCCTTACTGTGATAAGACGCAAGGCTGGTATTAATGTCTTTGACAGTTTTTGCCTTTGTATCTTCCTGCAGACGCTGCAGCAACAGTATAAATATCTGTCCCAGCATCTCAGCATCATCACAGGCTCGGTGATGATTAAAGTTTCCCAAATGCAAATATTTTGCAACTGTATCCAATTTATAGTTTTTAATGTCCGTAAGCATTGTACGGCACATAGGGATAGAGTCAATATAGGGATAGGAAAAATCCATATGATGGCGTTTAGCCGCGGCACGCAGAAAAGAGGTATCAAAATCGGCATTGTGGGCAACCAAAACTGCCTTTTCCCCACAGAATTGATAAAATGCTTTTAATGCTTCCTCTTCACTGGGAGCATCCTTCACCATATTATCAGTAATACCAGTCAATCCCGTAATCTTCTGCGGAATTGGCTTTTCCGGATTAACAAAGGTATCAAACCGCTCTGTAATTCGGCCGTCACAAATGCGAACGGCACCGATTTCTGTCATACGCTCCTGTTTTGGGGAAAGACCAGTTGTTTCCAAATCGAAAGAAATAAATTCTCCGTTCAACGGACAGTCGCTGTCTCCGATCACTGCAGGCACAAGGTCATTGACAAAATAAGCTTCTGTACCATAGATCACTTTAATGGGTTTCCCTTCTTTTTTCAGAGAAGCAGCTGTATTCATCGCTTCCGGAAAAGCCTGCACGACACCATGGTCAGTAATAGCAACAGCCGGATGCCCCCAATTGGCTGCGCGTGTGATAAGATCAGCAGCAGAATTAACCGCATCCATTTGCGACATATTGGTATGCATATGCAGTTCAACACGTTTGGCAGGAGCTTTATCCTGCACTTCAAGCTGCTTAACTGTACCCATTCCGCGGGGACGCATCACAATTTCGTGGTCATATTTGTCGTATTCCACATCTCCGCGAACCAACACACATACACCATTATGAAGTTTTTCCAGCGGTTTACTGTCGGGAACATTTTCAAAAATTTTAAGTGTAATGGAACCCGTATAATCCGTAATATTGATAGAAAAAATCTTATGCTGCTTGTCCCGCGTTAAGCGGGATTCGATAGAAAAGATTTCTCCCCAAACAGTTAATGAACCAATATCCGGAGTAATACTGCTGATTGGCACAGGTTTTGACTTGGGCAATGACTTATAAAGAGGACGCGCTGTTTCCAAAAGAACAGAGGGATAAAATGTGTTTCCTTCTCGCACTTCAATTACATGCGGTGTGGTCTGATGCTCCATGGAAGTTTCATAATCTTCCTGTTTATTAATCAACTCCAGCCGACGCACTGTTTCTGCTTGGTGTATCTGCATTTCCTGATATTGACTGCTACTGTCATCTACTTCCAGCCTTCCGGTAAAAGACACTTGAACATTCAATCCGAATTCTTCCTGAATCAGTTGTGAAAGGACATGGCCTGCATGTTTAGATTGAAGTAACCTCTTCCCACCATGCTTTAGTTCAATAGTCAAAGTATCTTGAACAAGTGTTGCGGTAGAATCCAGAAGTATTCCATTCATTGTTGCTTCATGCCGTTTTAATTCTATCACTAGCTCCGGATAATATTTTACATTAAAAAGTGCTGCACTGTATTTAGGTGAAATCTGTACATGAGATAAACGAAGTTGTTTGCATTTTTCGACCTGAGCCTCCGCATCATATAGTGTCTGACGTTTAACAAGAGCATCCAGAGCAATTTCTGCTTTTATTGACCTTTCCTTTGCATTAATTTGAATCTGTTTCAGTTCACCGGAAAGAAGCGGCTCCGGAAGATTCGAACAGTCAATATATGTACCAAAAAAGCTACCGAAGGTATTCATTTAAACCTCCGTTCCATTTGAAATAAAATAGTTTATATCCTCAAGCCGCATATCCTGCTGTAAATAATCCAAGCAAGGTCACTTTCGTTCATAAGTGATTCATTTCTTCCATTAGTGCGGAAACCAACTGATTTTCCGGTACGCGGCGAATAATTTTACCTTTTTTAAAAAGCAGTCCGACTTTTTCACCACCGGCAATACCGATGTCTGCTTCTTTTGCTTCCCCGGGGCCATTTACAGCACAACCCATCACCGCTACTGTAATGGGCTTATGGCAGCCCCGCAACTGTTGTTCCACCTCATGGGCAATACCAATTAGGTCAATGCGGGTCCGGCCGCAGGTTGGGCAAGAAACAATTTGAGGGCCCGGCTGTCCCATCCCCAAGGCATGTAGAATATCTTGACCGGCATAGACTTCTTTGATGGGATCAGCTGTCAAAGATACACGAATCGTATCCCCTATTCCACGCTGCAGTAAGGATCCAATACCAATTGCTGATTTAATCAGCCCCATCCGTTCTGTACCAGCCTCCGTCACTCCCAGATGAAGTGGATAAGGACATCTTTGTGCACACAATTCGTAAGCGCGAATCATTGTATTGACATCAGAAGATTTGATGGAAATCACAATATCTGTAAAATGAAATTTTTCCAACAAAGCTGCATGACGTAAAGCACTCTCCACCAGTGCTTCCGGAGTGGGACCATTATATTTTTGCAGTAAACTTTTTTCTAAGGAACCGGAATTTACGCCGATACGGATTGGAATATGTTTTTCCGTACACTTTTTAACAACAGCCTGTACCCTTTCTTCTCCACCGATATTGCCAGGATTAATACGGATGGCATCAGCTCCGGCATCTGCTGCCGCCATAGCCAACCGATAATCAAAATGTATATCTGCTACTAAAGGAATGGAAGCAGCCGAACGAATAGCCGGTATCAATGCCACTGCATCTGTATTGGGAATAGCGGCACGAATAATCTGGCATCCTGCCTTTTCTAATTGTACTGCCTGCTGCACGCTGCCGGCAAGATCAGTGGAAGGAATATTCAGCATCGACTGTACCGTTACAGGTGTACCGCCACCAATCGGAACATTCCGAACGATAATTTGTTTGCTTTTCCGCATATTACCCTCCAATTCCATGCCCGGTTGTAATTCGCATAACATCACTTACAGAAACGATTACCATAAAGGCAAGAAGCAGGGAAAAGAAAACCGATTCTATCACTGCCGCATATTTGGGATTTAAAGGTTTACGTCGAACGGCTTCGATAATGAGAAATAAAATTTTTCCACCGTCAAGTGCTGGAACCGGAAGAAGATTGATAATCCCAAGATTCACTGTAATGATCATAATAATATAAAGAATATTATTAACAGCGGATAAAAAGCTTTTCTGAAGTCCTGCACTTGCAGATTGACTAATCACCTGCACCAAACCGACAGGGCCGGTCATATCATTCAGTCCAAAACGGCCGGTAACCAATCCTGCAAGGCTAGCCCAAACCTGTCGGACAACTGAAATTGTGTCTGTAAATGTTTTTTGAAAGATCGTCAATGGAGTTTTAGAAACAGGTTTCACATAAAAATCAAGCTGTACGATCTTTTTTCCCCCGGATGATGCGGTTGCATGAAGTTTAATATTGTTAAAAGAAACAGCCTTTCCCTTACGGACAGCCTGAACGGTAACAGAATCTGGATTTGCCAGTGCCAAAGCAAATATCAAATCTTTATCTGTGTGAATTTTATAGCCGTTAATGCTGGTAAAGCGGTCTCCCGCCTGCATCCCTGCACTTTGCAAGGCAGAGTGTGGACTAAATTGGCTGATTGTCGTGGAGGCAAAAGCAGTTTCCTGACCTAGCAGAATACTCATTAGAACCAGTCCAAGAATAATATTCATCACACCGCCCATTACCAGCACCAAAAAGCGCTGCCATTTAGGTTTATTACAAAAGGCATGTGGATCTGTACATGGGGTTCCGTCTTCATCCTGACTATCTTCGCCGGGCATTACGCAAAATCCTCCAATGGGAAGCGCACGGAGTGAATAATCCGTTTCTCCTTTATGAAAGTGGGCTAACCGAGGCCCCATTCCTATGGAAAACTCATCCACGCGGATTCCACACGCCTTTGCTGTAAAAAAATGCCCTGCTTCATGAATGAGAATACTTAGACAAAAGAGAAGGACGCCGATAATAATGAGAATGATAATCTCTGCCGCTCTGATAGTAAACCCTCCTCATACATGGGAATAAACAAATGCACGCGCATTTGCATCTGCTTGCTGCACCACTTTTAATGTTAAGTTTGGCACATCTGGCTGAGCATTCATTGCTTCTTGAACGAGCTGCCCAATTTGCAGAAAGGAGATTTTTCTCTGCAGAAAAAGTTGAACGGCTGCTTCATTGGCTCCGTTTGCTGCTGCGGGTGCTGCACCGCCGCGCTGCATGGCTTCTAAGCAGGCTGCAAAACAAGTAAAGGTTTCGGGATCCGGTTTATAAAAAGTCAATTTTCCCGTTTGAAACAAGTCAAGTTCCTTTACTGGACTCGCAACTCGTTCCGGATAAGTCAACGCATACTGGATTGGCAAGCGCATGTCGGCTGTACCAAGCTGTGCAAGGATTGCATGATCAGTAAACTCTACCATAGAATGGATAATGCTTTCCGGATGAATGACAACCTGTATTTGAGAAAGCGGAACATGAAATAACCAGCCTGCTTCCATGACTTCTAACCCTTTATTCATCAGCGTAGCGGAATCAATCGTTACCTTTGCTCCCATATTCCAATTGGGATGTTTAAGAGCTTGTTCCGGTGTAACAGATGATAATTCTTCTTTCCTTTTCCCAAAAAATGGCCCGCCAGAAGCTGTTAAAATAATTTTTTTCAATGCTTTGCCAGAAGTCCCCTGCAAGCATTGGAAAATTGCACTGTGCTCACTGTCAACCGGAAGTAAACTCCCCTTGTGTTGCTGCAGAGCATCCATAACCAGCGCACCACCAGCAACCAGCGTTTCCTTATTCGCCAAAGCAATAGTTTTATCTGCTTGAATAGCAGCTAAAGTTGGTTGTAAGCCAGCAATTCCAACAATTGCGTTCAAAACAAGATCTGCCGACGGTAATCTGGCTGCTTCACACAGTCCATCCATACCACTCAGAACTTTCGTTCCTGTATCGGCAATCCGTCCTTTTAATGTTAAAGCTGCATTTTCATCATAAACAGACACAAGCTGCGGTTGAAATTTCCGGATTTGTTCTTCCAACAATTCAATGTTAGAATGTGCAGCTAAAGCACAAATATGCCACCCTAAGTTACGCACAACATCAATCGTCTGAGTACCAATTGAGCCGGTTGATCCTAAAATAGAAATGCACTTTTTCATTCTGTCCCCCGTATTGTAAATAGAATTTAATAGACCATCGGGAAAACCTGCAGCAGCAGATAAACGAATGGTGCAACAAAAATTACACTGTCAAACCGGTCCAGTATTCCACCGTGTCCAGGTATTAAATCACTAAAATCCTTAATATGGCAGCTCCGTTTAATGATGGAAAAGCTAAGGTCGCCTAACATAGAGAGAATCGCACCAACCAATCCGATCACAATTAGGACAACAAAATTTACATATACGGTTCCGCCCCAATAAAGGTTTTGAAAAATAAAACCAAACAGCAGCATCACCATAACATCAGATATAATTCCACCAACAGCACCTTCAACTGTTTTTTTCGGGCTGATATTTGGACACAGTTTACGCTTGCCAAACAAGCTGCCAAAGATATATGCGCCCGCATCAGCTGACCATGCTGCAAATATGGCAACAATCACATGGAACATACCATGTGTACCTCCGGCATCGCGGAGTAAAACCAATGTCTGCAGAGAAGATGGTATCAGCATAGCCATGCTGTATATAATTGCAACCTCGCGGAAAGAAATGACAGAATGGTAAAGGATCATAGCCCCAAACAGGACAACTGTGTAAATAAAAAGGCCAAGTCCTTTTGCAAACATGTCAACCAAAAAAGGCAATATTGCTGCAAAAATATAGCTTGGAACAACCAATGCAATCTGCTTTGTCATCTGCAGGGCTGCAGAAATTTCCCACACTCCCATAATACTGATAACTGCAATAACAATATTTAATGCAATGGGAAATCTGGCATTGCACAATACAACGGCGGCAAGCAGAATTAAAATTGTAAGTGCCGATGTCAGCCGTTCCCTGATCGAATTTAGCACCTTCATACTAAATACCTCCGAATCTCCGGCTTCGGTGAGCGAATTCCATCAGCGCTTTATTTAAATCGGCCGGTGTAAAGTCAGGCCAAAGAACATCCATAGAAATAAATTCAGCATAAGCTGATTGCCACAGCAAAAAGTTGGACAGCCGTTCTTCCCCGCTTGGTCGGATAATCAAGTCCACATCTGGCTGCCCTGATGTATATAACTCAGCAGAAAGAGTTTTTTCTGTAATGTCAGGAATCCGGATGGATCCCGCGGCAGCTTTTGCGGCTAAACTTTTGGCTGCCCGGACAATTTCTGCCCGCCCGCCATAATTCATAGCAATATTTAGCACCATGCCTCTTCTGCCTTTACAAACTTCTGCTGTTTCTGCAATTAATTTTTGTAGATTTGGAGGAAACTTACTGGTGTCGCCAATAAAATTGACTTTAATATCATCATTTCGAAAATCCCGCAAAGATTCCTCTAGATACTGTTTAAACAAAACCATAAGTGCTCCCACCTCTTCCGGTGGCCTAGTCCAGTTTTCAGTGGAAAAAGCATAAACCGTAAGAAATCGGATTCCAATTTTGCTACAGTAACGGGTGATTTTCTTGAAAACGGCTGCTCCGGCAGAATGCCCCACAGAACGAGGTAATCCACGCTTCTTAGCCCAACGTCCGTTTCCATCCATAATAATTCCCAAATGTTTGGGCATTAATTCCGGCGCTAAAGCAATTTTTTGCATAGTTTGTTTCATATGGAACCTTCTATCAATATATTTACTTCCATCTTTATTGAATAAAAGCTCTTATTATAAAACACAAAGGCGCAGATAAGCGCCTTTGTGTACTTATTGGTCGTCAATAAGCAGCTTTTAAAATTCCATAATTTCTTTCTTTTTGGATGCACAAACATCATCAATTTCTTTACAATACTTGTCAGTCAAATCCTGCGTCTTTTTTTCGGCAACTTTCAAATCATCTTCGGCAAGGTCTCCGTCTTTTTTCATCGCTTTCAATTTTTCCATTGCATCCCGTCGAATCGATCTAACTGCTATTTTAGATTCCTCAGCCATTTTACCAATATCCTTGGCAATTTCTTTGCGGCGGTCTTCTGTTAAAGCAGGGAAAATCAACCGGATAATTTTCCCGTCGGACTGCGGATTGATTCCAATATCCGAAGTCTGGATTGCCTTTTCAATCATACGGCAAACAGATGGATCCCATGGCTGAACAGTTAGCACACGTGCTTCAGATACAGCTACAGCTGCCAGCTGGTTAATTGGAGTCGGAGCACCATAATAGTCAACCATGATTTTATTCAAAACATTTGGGTTGGCACGACCTGCGCGGATTTCCGAAAAATCTTCTTTAAGAACATTGATTGATTTTTTCATTTTTGTTTCTGCTGTCTGCAGGATTTCTTTCATTAGGTGTTATCCCCCTTCACAATAGTGCCGATTGGCTGTCCACAAATAACTCGCTCTATATTTTCCGGATCGTCAATGCTGAAAACGCAGATGGGAATATGATTGTCACGGCACATGGAAGCCGCGGTACTGTCCATCACTTTTAAATCTTTATTCAAAACATCCATATAAGTAAGCGTATCAAACTTTTTAGCATTGACATTTATTTTAGGGTCTGAATCATAAACGCCATCAACCATGGTCGCCTTTAAAATAATATCTGCTTCAATTTCAGCTGCACGCAGAGCGGCTGCGGTATCCGTAGAAAAGAAAGGATTACCGGTCCCACAGCCAAAGACAACTACCCTGCCTTTCTCCAGATGACGAACGGCGCGGTTACGAATATACGGCTCAGCGACTTCCTGCATACTGATAGCAGTCTGAACACGTACTGGAACACCAAGCTGTTCCAAAGCATCGGCTACTCCCAGAGCATTAATTGCAGTAGCTAGCATGCCCATATGATCTGCACGAGTGCGATCCATTTTCCCGCTCGAACGACCGCGCCAGAAATTTCCGCCACCAACTACAATACCAATTTGGACCCCCATTTGAGAGCAAGTTTTAATCGGGCCGCAAATGCGCAATACTGTATCAAAATCAATTCCATGTCCTTCTTTTCCCGCTAGTGATTCCCCACTGAGCTTTAAAAGAACACGTTTATATTTCGGTGTCATTTTTTGAAACACTCCTAAGGGCTTTAAAGCCAATCAAATTCCATACTGATTCATAACAGATTTATTTTACAATATTTCAGCTGGATTTACAACCCCTGCAAGTGACCTCCAATCGTTATTCACTGAAAATTTCATTGAAAATGAAAAAGTTCATGAAAATCAAGAGGAAAGAAAAAGCCAATGGAAAGCACTTATAATCTGCCGTGAAAAAGCTTTCCATATCAAAGATATTCCAATAAATCTTTGAAGAACCCTGCTGATTTTCAAGAAACAGTTTCACCTGCAATTTTAGGTATTTATATATTGATTTATGCATACTAAAGGGACTGCTGCAAATATTGCAGCAGTCCCTTTAGGCCTTTCCCAACTAGACCGATTCAAAGTTGAATCATTAAGAATACGTCCAATAAACACGGCCATATGGGAACTGACTGATATAATCTGCTAAAGTGTAGTTGTCGTATCCAGGATCGTTAATCAAAAACATGGAAGCATCTAACGAAGTGGGATTCCCATGGGCATCAAGCGGCACATTCTTATAGCCTTTAACAATTATCCAGTGGGACGATTTAGAGCTATAACCACCGACAATAACTGGTTTATTGGCTTTTAAACATTTATAGATATCTGCTAAATTTTTGACAATATCTTGCGAATAGTTGGACGGCCAGTAAAGTCCTCCCCCATCGGTAAACTGACATTGATTTTTTATCATATTGGGTGTGACAGTCTTTTGTGTGCGATAACTCTCCGACATTGCAAGGCAAGTAACTGCACAACCAATTGCACCGATTGTTCCGCCATTACTTCCACCCAGATATGTATTTGCCCATCTTGAATCCTTTTGTTTATAACAAGGCAGACCGCTTAATGTTTTACTACTGCCACTGACAGCACTGGCACTGCCGTCATTAGCCGCTACCAGATAATCCGAACAGCAGTAACCCTTCACACCATCAGCAGTCTGTACGTGTGTCCAACCACCTGAAATGCCGAGGACTGTTACTGATTCGCCATTTTTAAGCTGCCCTATAACAGTACTATTTGTATTTGGACTGGAGCGGAAATTCAGATAACCACCAGTCAGTTTGACAATTGCTGTTTGTGAAGAGGAAGGGACATCTGCCTTTTTGACACTTGCTGTAGCGGTAAAGACACGGTAATTTGTCTTTCCAACCGTTACATAAACGCCAGCGGATCCAGCCTGTTTGCCTATTAGTTTAAAATAGTAGGAAGTTTTACTGTTAGATGTACTTTTCCCGGCAGAATTTGTATCAAAGACAGAACCATCCGTAGTGTAGGCAGTTACATATGTATTCGGATTATTCGGTGTAATTTTAAAAGTGTAAGAACCGTTTACAGCAACCGACATAGTCGTATCTGACTGAAAAGGCCTGTCTATAATCTTGACGGTGAATAATTTCTTCGGGCTGCTGTCCTCGGCATAAACATCAATGGAAGAACTGACGCTCCCGACTGCATAAAGGGAATAAGCAGATTGCCCATTTTCATAAAGTTCTTTGGGTACAACATTTAATTGTTTATTATCGGAATCATAGAAGTTTAATTTTTCATTTGATTTCAAAAAAGCATCTAAGACTGTGGTTTGCTCCATATCAATCGTTTTTACAGCTGCAGAAGGCGACGGTATGATTGTCTGACCATTAACCGTGCAGGAAATTCCTGAGGCAGCTGAGACTGGCGTGATAAATGTACTGAGCAAAAGCGCCGCCGCAGTAGCAGTAACCGTTACACGTCCAGCCAAACTGTGCTTTTTCTTCATGAATGATGCTCCCTTATGAATTGTTTTTCATCTCACTATGTAAAGAATAAAACAATTTATTTGCAATGATTACAAAACTGTAAGCATTGTCATTATAGCACACTCTGTCAAAAAAAGCGATAGTTTTTTATAAAAATATGTTTTTATTGAAAACTTTAGTAACGTATAGCGCTGAAAATAATCCTATATCAGGAAAGCACGCGCTGCTTTTCTACTTTGCAGCACAACTCTGTTTCCCAAACTCATGACTCTTTATTCACAAAATAAAGTTTGACCCAAACGTTTTATCCTTCCTGATAAAAGAAATTATTCCATATTTTATATTTTACCGATGTATGCAAAATTATTGATATTTACTTTTACTTCTAATTGGCATAATGATAACTAATCACAGCAATGATGTCATAGAATAATTAGAACCATGGACTTCCGGATTTACCGATCATTTGTCTTCTATACCGATCATTTTCAGCCAATGCGAAACATCCTCTTGGTTGCCATTGTTTTCTGTCGCAGCAAATCCATCAAGTACTTTTGCATGGGGGCACATACGCTTCATATCTGTTCCTATATGTGCCAGTCCTCCTCCGCCATTCGTACAAAATGGAACCAATATTTTGCCGGACAAATCTGCATGTGCAAGAAAACTTGCAACAGGTGGAGCCATCGTGCCAAACCAGTTAGGTGTACCAACAAAAATCTTATGATAAATTTCGATATTTTCTGGCATTGCTTTCAATAAAGGATGATAGCCTTTTTCAACTTCTTTTTTTGACTGGGCCACCACAGCATTATAATTTGCTGGATAAGCATTCTGCGGTATCAGCTCAAACAGTACGCCATCTGTACACTTCTGAATCAGGCGGGCTAGCTTTTTCGTATGCGCCGAATGAGAAAAATAAACAATTAAAATTTTAAAATCCATAACACATAATCCTTTCCAAAGTTGATCAATAAATTATTATTCTGTTATAAGTAAAAATTCTTTGAAAGTCAATATCTTTAAAGGAAAATTCATAAAAATGACGAAGAGCCCGCATGAGTACTGCAAATCCAATACCCATGCGGGTTCCTTGCCCTTTCCGGTAACAAACAATGTCAGAAATACATTAAAAAATCATCTGCTATCAGGATTGGCCAGTAAATGTCAAGTACAGCAAGACAGCATTCAGTGCAATAATGACCGCTGCAATTAAAATACCGATAACCTGTATCCATTTTTTGTTTACAAAACTGCCCATCAGGTCCTTTCGACCCGTGATAATCAACATTTGTACGATTGGAAGCGGAAGGATAAAACTAAGGGCTACTTGGCTTAGCACCAAAGCGTTCATTGGATTAATTCCAACGGCAATGATGATTAATGCCGGCAGCATCGTAATCAACCGTCGAAGATTAACCGGAATACTGATGTTGACAAAACCTTTCATGACTGTCTGCCCAGCCATGGTACCAACTGCAGAAGAAGATAGGCCTGCTGCCAGCAGCGCAATTCCAAAAGCTCCACTGGACAATGGGCCAAGCAATGGTTCCAGCGATTTATGTGCCTGCTGCATGGTTTCTACAACCATTCCGTTCCGGTTAAAAACTGCTGCAGAAACAATGACCATTCCGGCATTTACAAAAAAAGCAATATTCATTGCCAATGCAATATCAATTTTTTCCATCTTCAGATGATGCCTTTTTCCTTCTTCTGTTTTGTCAATGCAGCGATACTGTACCAGTTGGGAATGCAGATAAATCACATGAGGCATTACAGTTGCGCCAAGCATACCGACAGCAATCATGACGGCTTCTCCATTGGGAAGCGATGGAATAAAGGTATGAATGCCGACTTGTGCCCAATCTGGTTTTGACAAAAAGATTTCGAGCAAATACGCTATGCTGATAATAGCAACCAATACAGTAATAATGACCTCTACAATCTTTTGCCCATATTTTTCCATATAACAAATGATAAAAGTTAAAAGTCCAGTTACCAACCCCGCATAAAGCATCGGCATATGAAAAAGCAAATTCAGGCCCAGTGCTCCGCCCAAAAATTCTGCCAAGTCCGTTGCCATCGCTCCTATTTCTGAAACGACCCAAAAAAACCAATTAAGCGGTTTTGGAAAAACCTTTGCGCACATTTCCGGGAGATTATGGCCCGTCGCAATTCCAAGTTTTGCAGAAAGTGTTTGTAAAAAAATGGCCATCAGATTGCTCCATAGAATCACCCATATGAGTGTATATCCAAATTTGGAACCTCCGCTTATATTTGTTGCAAAATTCCCGGGGTCAATATAAGCAACACTGACAATAAATGCAGGTCCCAAATAAGCAGCCATTTGATGAATTTTCCCTTTTCGCTTTCGTTTTTGAAAGTTGGAAGGGACGGAATGCTCTGAATCTATCTGTTTCAATTTTACTCTGTCAACAGTTTCTTCAGCTTGCATGGAAAAGCCGCCTTTCCATATATATTGAATTTATAGAAATTTTTCCTATACAAACTATGAATCTGCTGATGAAAATGTTCAGAAGTGTACGGTATCGTCCATTTTGCAAAAGCGTATAAAAAACCGCAGAGTTTAAAATCTCTGCGGTTTAACAGTATGCGATTTAATTATCCTTTTACAGCAACTGCTTCCATTTCAAAAAGCGCATTCTTTGGCAAAGCAGCGACCTGCATGCAGGAACGTGCTGGACAGGCAGTCTTAAAATACTCGCCATAAATTGCATTAATTGCCGCAAAGTCTTGAATATCTGCAAGAAAAACTGTTGTTTTAACAACATCCGCATAACTCATATCGGCAGCTGCAAGCACTGCCCCGATATTTTTCAGCGACTGACGTGCCTGTGCCTCCACGCCAACCGGTAATTCACCAGAAATAGGATCTAAGCCGAGCTGCCCGGAAAGGTACAGGGTATTTCCGGCCTTAATTGCATGGGAATATGGACCAACCGCTGATGGTGCATTTTTTGCTGAAATTACCTCATTCATTATTTATCCCTCCATAAAAAGAAAAAGCTCTTTTACAGTATATCACATCCATGTGATAAATGGTAGAAAAGGATTATTCTTTTAGCCATATTTCAAAGTCTTCCAAAGAAATTTTACCTTCCATGCACTTATCTCTTAAAGCACGTGCACGTATAGACCATTCCAAAAATTCTTCCCGCGTCATACGGCCATAGCGTATTCTGGCATTATGCGTTTTATAGGCACGGTTATAAAGCCGCAGGATAGGATCTTTCATTTGTTTTTGCTGATAGACACGAACTGCACCCATCTGACGGCAAGTTTTCTGGGATCCTTCAATTTTCCGATCGCAGTATTCTGCATTCATACTTCCGGTAACAGCAAAATAACGTCCACAGTTTTTACAGACTTTAAAGCAAACACCCTGTTTCAGATAACCGGCAATAATAAAATGATATAAGTCTTGCAGGGAACGGGGATAGAGAGCATTCACCATCTCCAGTGGAACTTCTTGAGCACGCAGCTCCTGTAATGTAGGGATAACCGGGTAATCACATTCCTTAGTTTTCCAAAGGGGAAGCTGGATTGCAGGGAGAAATTCTGTCACAACCACAGCATACTTAAGCGGTGAATGGTTGGTCAAGCGGTGAGTCAAAGCCAGATCAGCATAGCGGTCAACAAAGGAGGTGTCTTTTCTGTCATCATCCACATTCATGCATTCTTTTACAAGCAGTATCAAGTCTTCCCGCATTTGTTTATAAAGCGGAATAAGCCGAGACAGAAACCGCATATCGATTGCAATCGTCTGTCTCGCTGCCTGAGAAATGGCCTGACTTGCAAATCCAAAATAAGGATGTCTTTTAACAAGATTCAGTGACATATTACGCAACTGTTCCCAATGTGTATATACCTGCAGACCAGCATTAATTTCAAGGAAAATAGTTTCTGTGCGCCGCAGCTCATTATACACGTCTTCAAAATTTCCATAAATGAATGACATCACAGATTCGCCCAGCGGCATTTTGGAACTATATACCTGCAGCCGCTTATCATCGGTATAAGTTTGAAGTTCAAAAGTCTCTTCTTTAGTCTGAAAATAAACGCGTAAAGTTATATTATTTAAAATATCTGGATTGGGCACTTTTCTGCACCTCTTTTTTGCTTTCCTACCAGTGGCTTTGCAAGTAGCAACTTGTTCTAGTTATATTATATAATTAATTATATATGTTCTAAATATGTAAAAGTAAATTGTATTTTATCACTTCTATCCTCATAAAGTTAAAAAAATGTTTTCTGTTCTGCAATATTTTACAATTTCTAATAATTATCAAGGAAAAGCATAGCACAACTTCCATGTTTTTTCAAGCGCAAGTCATCACAAAAATACGTATTATTCTAGCAATATTTGTTCATCTAACGCTATTGCATTTATTTTATTTAAAAGGGAATACGTATTCTACTTAAAATATGCTATTCTTACTTTTTTATCCATTTGATTGAAAATAACTGGAAATTCTATTTTTAAATGGATAACTATTGTTGCAACTTAGAAAATAATATGGTAGAATAAATGATATATTTGAAATTGTTGTGACTGAGTTATATTTTGGGCAGCCTTTTAAAATGTTCACTGCCTATCATACAGAAAAATCATGGTAACTTTTAATATCTGCTTGTCAAACCTGAGCAAGCAGATATTTCCCAGCCAATAAGTTGAACTGGAGGCACTTGTATTATGATTGAAACACAGAAAATTGTTGCGAAAGCAAAAATGTTTGGAAAGTTTTCATTAACAATTGATGGAAAAACAATCACCTGCCAGAAACACCGGCCAACTCTGGTCTGGCTGCTCCTGGAAATTCTAATTTATACACGCCATAAACCCCTTTCTGTCGTGGAACTTATGCATGCTCTTTGGGATCGCAATTCAGGCAGTTCTGACCCCATGAATGCACTCAAAAACTTAGTGTATCGTACTCGCGATCTGTTACAAAACTCCTATGGCGAAAGAGGTACCCGTTTTATTCTGTTTTACGGAGACACGTATTGTTGGAATCCAACGTTGGAAACCCACACAGATGTTGACCGCTTTAATAAACTATGTAAATCCATTGAAGAAGCAAAATCTTCTTCTGAAAAAATACAGTTATGTGCAGAAGCCACTCATTTGTATTCCGGAGCTTTTTTGGACAGTACAGAACGCTCTCAATGGGTACTGAATACTCGTCAACTGCTTGAAGATCGTTATGCACAATGTATTGCATCTCGATGTGAATCAATGGAACAGCTGAATCGCATAGACAAGCTTCCCGAATACTGTCTGGAAGCACTGAAAAAAGCTCCACTAAACATTAAATTACATCGTTTAACGCTTTTCTGTTACCTGAAAGCAGAACGATTTTCTGAAGCACTTGCACATTATAATAATACCACTTCTTTGTTCTTTCAAAAGAAAGGAATCGACATTTCACCGGAGCTGCGTGATCTTTATCGGATGATCACCAAAAATTTCCGCCACGCACAAATGGATATTTCCTTTGTTCGCGAGGAATTGCAGGAAGCAAATGACATCCAAAATGCTTATTTCTGTGATTTCGAGGCTTTTCGGAATCTTTATCACGTTGAAGTTCGTGCCAGTGCTCGTAACCATGAACCGGCTACAATTGTACTGCTGACTTTAGCAATGGCAGATGGTTCTATCCCAGAAGAAGGCAGTGTGATTCGGGAACAAAATGCGCTAAAATCTGCAATTATCTCTTCCTTACGTGGCGGAGATATCATAACATCCTACAGTGATACGCAATTTTTGATTTTACTTCCGCAGGCAAACATGAAGAACTCCGAAAAAGCCATTAAACGTATCATGACGAATTATCATAAAGTCTGTCGCAATAAAGATTTGCGAATCATGTATAAATTTTTGCCGGTTGAAAGTCCATCATCACAGCATCTACCCAAAGATGCTAAAATGGTAAATCATACACAGGGAGGTACTTTAAATGAATGATAGGCCTTATGCTGCATCTGGTGCGGTTATTGTTGGCCGTACCGCTTTTGGAAAAGACTGCTCTGTTTGGTACAATGCAGTTATCCGTGCGGATAGCAACAAAATTTCTATTGGTGACTGCACCAACATTCAGGACTGCTGCGTTCTTCACGTGGACAGTGACTTTCCACTAAGAATTGGGAAAGGTGTAACCATTGGCCATACAGCAATTTTGCATGGCTGTACGGTGGGTGACAATACATTGATTGGAATGGGTGCAATTGTAATGAACGGTGCAGTCATTGGAAAAGATTCTATCGTCGCTGCCGGTGCACTGGTCCCTCAGAAACATACATACCCAGATGGTGCTTTGCTGATGGGCTCTCCCGTAAAAGTTAAGCGACTGCTTACATCAGAAGAAATAGAGCAAAATCGAAAAGATGCAGCACATTATGTGCAAGCAGCATATGAACAACTGAAATTAAGGTAAATAAGGGAAAAAACCACTGTGAATGCCATTCGCAGTGGTTTTCTTTATTCTTTAGTTTTCTTTATTCTTTAATTGTATCTAGTCATCATACGTATGCAGAATATCTTCCGCAATTTCCAATCTTGGCACACGTTGATTCATGGCTTGTTTTTCAATGTATCGATGCGCTTCTTGTTCTGTTAAATGCCTATATTGTACAAGTGCACATTTTGCACGACCTACAAGTTGCAGTTCATGCATCTTCTTTTGCAACTTTTGATTTTCCTTCTGCAGGGTTTCTAACCGCTGCCCGCAAGCTGCCGCTATCCGCATAGACTGATATAATAGCATTCGGTTAATCGGCTTTTGGACCACAATCACACCTGCCTGCTCTACTCTGTCTGAAACGGTTTCATAAAGTTCTGACTTAACCACCAACACAACTCCGACATTGGTTTTTTCGGCAAGATCCATCGCAAGCTCATGGCCAAACTCATCTCGAAGCGGAGCATTAATGACTACCAACTGAAAATTATGCTGCATAACCGCACGGCGTGCTTCCCCGCCGGTGGAAACACTGCTGAGCATTTTGACTGCATGTGCACTCAAAAAATCTAGGAAATACTTTTTGCTCTTGTCAGAACTCGAAGCAACCAGAACTTGTTCCACAATCATCACCAGCTTTTTCGCAAGATTTTGTTGCTTCATACCGACAAAAAATATTCTCTGTGTTCAAACTCCTGCCCATTTCCAGAAGTCCGGTAACGCTCCCATTCCCGGCGCTTTTGTTCAAAATAGCTAGCACGCAGTTTTTGAGGAACATAAGTCTGGATAAATTCGCTGTGTTCCGCTTCCTGCAGTGCTTCACTTAAATTACCCGGTAAATGCTCTAAATCTGAAGTATCTTCTTCACTTACTTGGAAAAGGTTGCGATTATCTGGCGGACAGAGCGACAATTTATCATGTATTCCTTCCAGCCCAGCCCAAAGCAACAGTGCAAAGGCAAGATGTGGATTGCAAGCAGGATCTGTACTGCGCAGTTCCATGCGCTCATGGCCGGGAGCCGGTGCTGCAGGAATACGAATGAGCTGAGAACGATTCTGATGTGACCATGTTACATATTTAGGTGCTTCAAAGCGGCCAAAACGCTCATATGAATTTGTGAGTGGATTGAGAAATAACGTGATTTCTGAAACGCGGCGCAAAATCCCAGCCATAAAACTCTCCGCCTCCGGCGCAAAACGGCCATTCTCCATCTGGAATAGGTTTCTGCCGTCCCTGCTTAATGACATATTTACATGCAAACTGCTTCCGCTGTAACCCGGCAGCGGTTTTGGCATAAATGACGCATATAAACCATTTCCTTCAGCGACTGATTTGACTGCCCCTTTAAAAGCAATAAAGTTATCAGCCGCTGTTAGAATATTGCTGTAGCGAAAATCAATTTCATTTTGTCCGGGACCTTGTTCATGCCGACTGGTTTCTGGGCGTAGTCCCATTGCTTCCAATGCAAGACAAATTTCACGGCGGACATTTTCACATTTGTCCTGTGGAGCCGTATCACAGTAAGTTCCATAATCAAACGGCTCCAATGTCGGCTCCCCATTTTCATCCGTTTTAAAAAGATAAAACTCACAAGCTGTGCCGACTTTGCAGGAAAGTCCCATTTGTCTTGCATCTTTAACTGCCGATTTCAAAAGTGCACGGCAGTCTCCTTCAAAAGGCTTACCATTAGGATAACAGACGTCGCAGAAAATGCGAACTACCTGTCCGTGAGAAGGGCGCCACGGCATTACCGTAAAGGTTCCCGGATCCGGCACAAGAAACAAATCGGATTTTACTTCATTCATAAATCCACGTACAAAGCTGGCATCAAAGCCAACTCCCGTATCAAAAGCACGATCTAATTCGCAAGGCATCACAGCTACGTTTTTCTGCATACCGTGAATATCGCAGAACGCCAGCCGGATAAATTTAACATCATTATCCTCCACATACTGCATCACTTCACTGCGTGTATAATTCATTATGGCACCTCCTGAATTCTCATGGACCTAACTGCTTTATTATAACACAAATTTTCTGAATTTGAATATCAGCTATTGATATTTTTCATTTTTTAAATTTAAAAACATTTTAAAACATTGTTGGAATATGGGATTTTTCGGCGGCTTTTAAAATGCAAATCAGCTCAAATTTCACATTGCTGCAGCTCTTTTGAATCAACTACATAGCTGAATATACAAAAAGCAGTGACAATGCTCTCTGTGCATCTGTCACTGCTTTTCATGCATATATTAAGCACCGCTTTTCAGCCAATTTTCCACTTCTTCATACAACTCTACAGATTTGAATTTGATTTTGTATGGACAACCCGTTAGCTGTGTTTCCGGTTTCGTCAATACATCATCCAGTTTTTGCTTTGGTTCTGCCGAAGGCAGGCACAATGCTGGAAACAACACGCACCACCAATTATGCCCTGCTCCTTTTCCAATTACGACACGCAGTGCACGATAAATGCCAGCAGGAAAAGTAGCCTGATTGTACTTCCGAGTCGGAAACCACGTATTCTCAAGAGAAACACGTACAGAGTCACGGCATCCATTTTTCCGAAGTTCATCTACCGCCTGCTGCTCAAGATCTGGCAGATGCTTTTTAGCGGTTTCTTCTGCCTGCGCACGGGTATGAATATTGGTAAACCAGCCGCTGCTATCCTTTAAAATACGATCACGCACTTTGAGCTTGAGTGACTGATCAGATACTGTATTACTGTTAGCAAGCACATGCAAACGCAAAACCCGGCTGGGAATATCTTCACTTTCAGCAACGACACCGGTACAGCAAAAAGTCAACGATAAGCAAAGTCCAATTGCCACTGCACGTTCCCAAATTTTCCATTTCATATTCATTCACTGCTTTCATTATGTTGTCTAAAAGGAGTATGGATAAGAAATGGTAAATTTATACATTAAATTATAACTTGTGGAATTTAATTGTTAAATACGCGGTTTTGCAGTTTTCTATTCTTTTCACGACGACGGTCCGTCTCTTCTTGATCTATTGTTAATATTCCCGCATCATCATCAATTTTTAGGACCGTTCCTTCCGCAGCATCCTTAGGAAGTTCTGATGTTTCAATAGCAAAGAATTCACCTTCCTTGTCTTCACAGATTGCGAACTTTCCCTCAAAACGATCTACACTTACCTGCTTCATCATTCTCATCCTTTTTACAATGTTTATTGATTTTCTGAAGCTGCATGGGATGTTTCCTTGCCAGCCGGTTCCTGTTTGTTCATGCTTTTCTCAAGCCATTGTTGATAGGTAATTAATACTTTACGCGGCTTACTTCCCTCATGCGGACCTATAATACCCAACTGTTCCATTTGGTCAACAATCCGCCCCGCATGTGCATAGCCCAAACGCAAACGGCGCTGCAGTAAAGAGGTGGAAGCCTGACCTGCTTCTACCACACATTTCACTGCATCATCCAGCAAGGGATCTGTATCGTCCTGAGGAGCAGGTGCTTCGGATTTTTTGTCTGCTACAGCATTCTTTTCAATTTCTTCCGCAATTTCAGGGTCATATCCCGGCTCCTGTGATTTTTTAATAAACTCGACAATACTCTCAATTTCGCTGTCGCTTACAAATGCACCCTGCACTCGCAGCGGCTTCTGCGCACCAACCGGAGAAAACAGCATGTCTCCGTTTCCTAAAAGTTTCTCAGCACCACTTGTGTCAATAATTGTTCGGCTATCTACCTGAGAAGAAACCGAAAGCGCAATCCTGCTTGGAATATTCGCTTTAATTAAGCCCGTAACAACATCAACGCTCGGGCGCTGTGTGGCAATCACCAAATGCATACCGGCAGCACGTGCCATCTGTGCCAAACGGCAGATGCTGTCCTCTACCTCGTTGGGTGCTGCCATCATTAAGTCGGCAAGCTCTTCAATAAAAATCACAATTTGCGGCATATGCTCCATCGGCTGGCCGTCCTCAGTAACAAAACTGTGCTGTGCCGCCATTGCATTATAGGATTTAATATCTCTGACATTAAATTCTGCAAAAATTTTATAGCGCTTCAGCATTTCTGTAACGGCCCAGCTGAGGGCACCGGCCGCTTTGCGCGGATCGGTGACAACCGGAACCAGAAGCTGAGGAATCCCATTATAAATAGAAAGCTCAACGACCTTTGGATCAATCATTAAAAATCGCACCTCAGCTGGTGTGGATTTATAAAGCAGACTGATGATAAAGGAATTCAGACAAACCGATTTACCGGAACCCGTGGTACCGGCAATCAGCAAATGCGGCATTTTTGAAAGGTCAGCAACTTTTGGTGCACCGGCAATATCACGGCCGAGACAAACAGTCAGTTTGCTTTTTGCTGTAATAAAGGCGTTGGATTCCACCAGATCCCGCATCCGCACAATACTTTTCTTTTTATTTGGTACTTCAATGCCTACAGCAGGCTTACCGGGAATCGGTGCCTCAATTCTGACGCCGGAAGCTGCTAAATTCATGGCAATATCATCCGAAAGATTTGTAATCTTACTAATTTTCACGCCGGCCGCCGGCTGCAGTTCATAGCGAGTAACAGATGGGCCACGGCTAATATCCACAATTTTTGTGGAAACGCCAAAACTGTGCAAGACCTGTACCAGCTGCTGGCCATTAGTTTGCAGCTCTTGCTGGACTGCGGAAGAATCGGGCATTGCTGCTGCCTCAAGCATGGAAACCGGCGGTGTATGATAACCATCCTTTTCCTGTTGCATGGCCTGCGAAAGTTCTGTATTCTGCACAGCTGAAGCCGATTTTTGCTGTATTGCCTCCTGACTTTTAACCCGCTCCATATATTTCTCCGCAGCCTGTGCGGAACTGGTATCCTCCTGTGGAGAAGTTTTTGGGGAAGTATTGGACTTGTCTTTTCGAATTGTTTTTTCCACAACAGCAGATGGAGGAACAGGAACCGACCGTTTGGAAGCCGTTTTATCGGAACCGATTCCCAATGCATTTTTAAAGCCAGACAGTTTCCGCGGTTTCGCTTCTTCATGGACAGGCTGTGGTGTCTGAACCGGATGCATGGGCATGCCCTCATCATCTAGTGGAATATCAATATCACGGTTTCGGCAGCGCTGCTTCGACTTTATCATGCCCATATGATTTTCACGAGCTGTATCTACCGCCTGCCCTACTGCTTTTGCCGGTTTTTGAATTCCCATCCAAAGGCGCACCAATGTTGTCCCTGTGAGCAGCATAAGTACCACAAAGAGCAGCAAAAGGAGAACAATACAGGCACCCGGTTTTCCCAGACCTGCAGCCAGTGGAATGCCAACTAATCCGCCGACAAGCCCAGCCCCTCCCCCATCTTTGCAGGCGAGGAAGACATCCTCCAACTGATGCCCAAAACTCTCTGAAACAACATTCCCACTGCTTGGAATGCCAAAGGCCGTTACTGTGCCGCAAAGTAAAATAATAGACGCTGCAGACAGCCCAACCTTCATACCAATTGTATCGGTCTGATGCTCAAATGCCGTTGAAAAAGCGACATAGAGAAGCAGTACCGGCCACAACAACGAGCAAACGCCAAATAAGCCCCGAACAAGATGATGCAGCATAAGCCAGACATGAATACCTGGTATTAGGGCAATGCAGAGAAGAAGGATTGCCAGTGCAAAAAGCAAAATTGCAGACGTTTGGCGGTGCCGCTGCTCTGCTTCCGGTGCGCGGCTGTTGACAGGCGGACGCTGCCTCGTTTTGGTTGTCCGATCTGCAGAATGCCCGGTTACTGACTGACGCTTGGGAGGAGATACCCTTTTTGTAGTTTGCTTGCGACTTTTTTTCCTTTGTGCCAATTCTGGACGCCCCTCATTATGTAATTCTGAGCATCAGGCAAGATTTAGCCCAATGCCTGCTCAGTTATATGATCTGTATAATGCAAATCGTGAAAAGGAAAACTGCCTTCAGAAAGCAGCTCTCTTTATGTAATGTGGCGCATAAAGCGCCGTCTTTTATTTTTTCTGTTTCTTACCAGATGAACCGGAAGACTGCTTTGTTTTAGCAGCTCTTTTCCGCTTGCCAGCTTTCTTCCGATTTTTATCAATCATCCCATACAAACAACTCAGTGCATCGGAAAGGCCGCCAAGTGAATCGATCAGCCCTTCGCGAACTGCTTCTTCACCGTCCAGTACGGTTCCCACATCCATAACCAGTTCCTGCGTATTCATCGCAAGCTGCATAAAGCGCTCAGCAGAAATATGGCTGTTTTTAGTAACAAACTGTGTAATCCGTTCCTGCATTTTCTGAAAATAGTCCATAGTCTGTGGTACACCCAACATTAACCCGTTCATGCGCACCGGATGAATGGTCATGGTTGCACTTGGTACAATAAAGCTTTGCTTTGCCGCAACAGCCAACGGTACCCCTATGCTGTGCCCTCCGCCAAGTACCAAACTGACGGTTGGTTTCTTCATACTGGCAACCATTTCAGCAAGTGCTAGACCGGCTTCCACATCGCCGCCAACTGTATTCAGAAGGATTAGTAGTCCTTCCGCTTCTTCATCTTCTTCAATATCCACTAAGCGCGGGATTACATGCTCGTATTTAGTTGTTTTGCTATTACTTGGAAGAATGGTATGCCCTTCGATTTGACCAATAATCATAAGACACTGAATCGTACGATTTTTAGAACCAGTCACAACCGTACCTGTATCTAGTGAATGGTCCTCTGGGTTTTCACCTGCTTCGGATTCAGCAGTTTCAGTATCAGCAGACATAGATGTATAATTCTTGTACATTTTATCCGTTTTCATATTTTCACCTCCGCAGCATTATTCTGCCACGCAAATAGAAAAATATGTAGAAATCCTACCGTATCTGATGCCACCGGAGCCAAGCCATTATTTATAATTAGTATAGCATAAAACGCGGAAAAAAGCACTGCACTTTCTAACATTCTACCTCTGATTCCCATGTCTCTCCTTGTGAATGGATTGACAAACTGTGCTTTTTCGTGGATAATGAAAAAGAAAATATCTTTAGCAAAATGCACGGCTAAATTTTCATTGCGCTTTCTTTCCTGTAGTAATTACGGTTACTGTGTACTGGGATACACTGCTCATCCAAAAAGGTTGGTAAAAGCAGCAATGGAAAGGGACCGCGCTAAGGAGGATTTGCAAATGGGAATGACCATTGCACAGAAAATTATCAGGGATCATCTTGTTTCTGGCGAAATGACCGTCGGCAGTGACATCGGATTAAAAATTGACCAGACACTGACACAAGACGCTACCGGGACCATGGCTTATCTGGAATTTGAAGCGATGGGCATGGATCGTGTTAAAACAGAAAAAAGCGTTGCCTATATTGACCATAATACGCTGCAAACCGGTTTTGAAAACGCCGACGATCACCGGTTTATTCAAAGTGTCGCCAAAAAGCACGGTATTTGGTTCTCAAGGCCGGGCAACGGCATCTGCCATCAGGTTCATCTGGAGCGCTTTGGAATTCCCGGAAAAACACTGATTGGTTCTGACAGTCACACTCCAACCGGCGGCGGTATTGGTATGCTTGCCATCGGTGCAGGTGGACTGGATGTCGCGGTGGCAATGAGCGGTGGTGCTTATCATATTACTATGCCCAAAATGCTGCGTGTTAATTTAACTGGAAAATTGCCGGCATGGGTTAGTGCAAAAGATATCATCTTAAAAGTTCTGCAAAAGCTGACAGTAAAGGGTGGTGTCGGCAAAATTGTAGAATATGCTGGCGATGGAGTCGCAACTTTGACAGTGCCGGAGCGTGCCACTATCACCAATATGGGAGCAGAACTGGGGGCAACCACCAGTATTTTTCCAAGTGACGAAGTGACACGTGAATTTTTGTCTGCTCAGGGACGTGAAAATGTATGGAAACCGCTTGCTTCTGACCCAGACGCTGTTTACGATGAAGAAATCACGATTGATCTTTCTTCCCTAGAACCAATGGCTGCTTGCCCAAACAGTCCTGACAACGTTAAGACAGTCCACGAACTGGCGGGTATGAAAATTGATCAGGTTTGCATAGGTTCCTGCACAAATTCCTCTTATCGCGATATGATGCGTGTTGCCTCTATTCTCAAGGATAAAACGGTGGCAGAATCTGTTAGTCTGGCAATTGCCCCTGGAAGTAAACAAGTTTATAATATGCTTGCTAAAAACGGCGCTTTAGGGGACATGATTGGCGCAGGTGCGCGTGTGCTTGAGTGCGCCTGCGGCCCCTGCATTGGTATGGGACAGGCTCCAAACAGCAGTGGTATTTCTCTACGCACTTTCAATCGGAATTTCCTGGGACGTTCCGGAACGGCAGACGGTAAAATCTATTTGGTCAGCCCTGAAACCGCTGCAGCCAGTGCTTTGGCAGGTGTCATGACCGATCCGCGCACACTTGGCAAAGAAGTCGAAATTTCAATGCCAAACTCTTTCCTGATTAATGATAATATGGTAATTCCACCAGCATCTCCGGAAGAAGCTAAAGATGTGAAAGTCTTGCGCGGACCAAATATTAAACCATTCCCTGTCACCACAGCACTGGAATCTTCCATCGAGGCAAAAGCATTGCTGAAAGTTGGTGACAACATCACAACTGATCATATTATGCCTGCCGGTGCAAAAATATTGCCTTACCGCAGTAATATTCCCCGCCTGTCTGATTTCTGCTTCACCGTATGCGATAAGGAATTTCCGGAACGTGCCCGAAAATACGGTAAAGGTATCATTATTGGCGGTCAAAATTATGGTCAGGGTTCTTCCCGTGAACATGCAGCGTTGGTCCCGCTTTATTTGGGAATTAAAGCTGTATTGGTAAAAAGTTTTGCCCGCATTCACTGTGCGAATCTTGTGAATGCAGGGATTGTCCCCTTAACTTTTGAAGATGAGAACGATTATGACCGAATCGACCAAATGGACAATCTTTCTTTGCCAAACATTAGTGAGGAAATTCGGGATGGACAAACGGTCACGGTAAAAGATGAAACAAAAGGATTTACATTTCATGCAAAAGCCCCGCTCACAGATCGGCAGCGCAGCATGATTCTCGTTGGCGGATTGCTAAACTATACAAAACAACAAGCAAAATGAACCAGATAAAGTCGGAAAAATCATCCTTTGTAAACCACTCAAAACTGACTGCCAGTACAATCAAATGGTTTGCCATTGTTTGTATGCTTGCCGATCATATTGGGTGGGGATTTTTCCCTGTATTATCTCCTATTGGGGTGGTCTTGCATATATTGGGCCGCATTACTGCGCCTTGTATGTGCTTTTTCATTGCAGAAGGCTATATGCATACTCGCAATATTAAAAATTATCTGTTGCGGCTAGGTATTTTTGCAATTATTCCTTGGCCATGTTATACCTTTTTTGCGAAAGGTCAGATAACCTTTTCATTTGGTTCTTTAGGAATGATTCTGTAGCATCTGTTTTCATGGCTCTTTCTGCATTATTTATGACAACCCCACGTTTCTTTTTCGTTCAAATGTGTGTACTTTTGGCCTTAATTCCACTTTTCTATTACAATGGGCAGCGCGGTGGTGAAAGTCACCCTGCACTAAATAAATGGTTTTTTTATATTTTTTACCCAGCTCATCTCTTCTTGCTGGGATTCCTGAAATGTTGGATCTTTTAACAGAGTATTGGATATATTCTGTTGTTGAAATTTGATTTGCGGAGGTACTTTTATGGACAAAATAAAGATGAAAACACCGCTTGTCGAGATGGACGGCGATGAAATGACGCGCGTGATTTGGAAAATGATTAAAGATATTCTGTTAACCCCATACATAGATTTAAAAACCGAATATTATGACTTGGGTCTGAAGCATCGGGATGAAACGAACGATCAAATTACAATTGATGCTGCGGAAGCTACCAAAAAATATGGTGTAGCTGTAAAATGTGCAACAATTACCCCGAATGCAGCCCGCATGAAAGAATATAATTTGCATAAGATGTGGAAAAGCCCCAATGGTACCATTCGCGCCATTTTGGATGGCACAGTTTTCCGTGCACCGATTTTAGTAAAAGGCATAACACCCTATATTCCAACGTGGAAAAAGCCAATTACAATCGCCCGCCATGCTTATGGTGACCTTTATAAAAATGTTGAAATGACAGTGCCCGCTGGTTCCAAAGCGGAGCTGGTCGTAACAGACAAGGACGGGAAAGAAAAACGGCAGACCATTCATGAGTTCAAGGATTCCGGTGTTATTCAGGGACAGCATAATCTGGATCCATCCATCACTTCCTTTGCACATGCATGCTTTAACTATGCACTCACAACAAAACAGGACCTTTGGTTTGCCTCAAAAGATACCATTTCCAAAATTTATGATCATCGATTCAAAGATATTTTTCAAGAAATCTATGAAAAGGAGTATGCAAAAAAGTTTCAAGCTGCAGGCATAACTTATTTCTATACTTTGATCGATGACGCAGTTGCGCGCGTGATTCGCAGCCAAGGCGGTTACATCTGGGCCTGTAAAAATTATGACGGCGATGTTATGAGTGATATGATAGCAACTGCATTTGGCAGCCTTGCCATGATGACCAGCGTGCTGGTGTCTCCTACCGGCGTGTACGAATATGAAGCTGCACATGGTACGGTTCAACGGCATTATTATAAATATCTGAAAGGAGAAACTACCAGCACAAACAGTGTCGCTACCCTTTTTGCATGGACCGGCGCATTGAAAAAGCGTGGTGAACTAGATCATTTGCCAAGTCTGACTGAATTTGGAAGCAAGCTTGAAAAGGCTGCTATTCAGACCATTGAAGATGGTGTGATGACCGGTGACATGTATCAACTCTCCACTTTGAAGAAGAAGCGCAAAGTGGATACGGAGACTTTCTTGAAAGAAATCAATGTTCGCCTTCAGACTCTTTTATAAGTATGACTGTCCATATTTTGGGTGATAGGAAGTCACTCACAGAAAGAAGGTATTTCGATTGCCAAAGCGTGATAATATCTCTATGTCTGTTATCCGCCGGCTTCCACGGTACTATCGTTTTTTAAATCAGTTAAAACGAGATGGCGTTACCCGTATTTCTTCAACGGAGCTTTCTGCAAAATTGGGCCTGACGGCTTCACAGATTCGTCAGGATCTCAATTGTTTCGGCGGCTTTGGTCAGCAGGGATATGGTTATATTGTTGAACAGCTTGCTGCTGAGATCGGTCGAATTCTTGGAATAGAGCATAATTATAAAACTGTACTTTTTGGCGCTGGTAATTTAGGCCGGGCAATTGCTTCTCACATGGATTTTAAGGAACTTGGCTTTCAGCTTATCGGAATTTTCGATGTTTCTCCTGAAAAAATTGGTACCATCATCCGCGGCACTGAAGTAATGGATGCCACATATTTTGAAGAATTTTGTAAAAAGTATAAACCGGAAATGGCCACGCTTTGTATCCCCCGCACGGAGGTGGAGGCCATGATAGACCGTCTGTATCCGCTCGGTATCCACAGTTATTGGAATTTCAGCCATTATGATATTACCATAAAATATCCGGATGCAATCGTTGAAAACGTTCATTTAAACGACAGTTTGCTTACACTTTGTTATCAAATCAGTCACAATAAGGACATGAAAAAGAAAAAATAAAAAACATCAGCTGCAGAATTTCCTTTGATTTCTGCAGCTGATGTTTTTTTATTGCTAAATATAAAATTTGTTATAGGCTCTTTTTCGTTTTGTACTGTTTCGCAGCAGCAACTAACCCTTTAAATAGCGGATGCGGACGGTTCGGACGGGATTTAAACTCTGGATGGAACTGACTGCCAATAAAAAATGGATGAGCATTGATTTCCATCATCTCGATAATCCGATCATCCGGACTCTTTCCGGCAAATGTAATACCTGCCTTTTCCATGCGATCCCGATAATCATTATTGACTTCATAACGGTGGCGGTGACGTTCGTAAATTAACGGCTCATTTCCATAGAGATTTGCTGCCAAGGTACCCGGGGTTAGTTTGCATGGATATTTTCCAAGACGCATCGTACCGCCCAACTGTGCCACGTCTTTTTGCTCGGGCATAAGGTCAATAACATGATTTTTACTCTGTGGATCAAATTCAGCAGAATTTGCATCTTTCAAGCCCATCACATCTCGTGCATATTCCACAATAGCAAGCTGCATTCCTAAACAGATGCCCAAAAATGGAACTTTGTTTTCCCGCGCCCAACGAATGGCAATAATCATCCCTTCAATGCCACGTTCACCAAATCCGCCTGGAACCAAAACGCCATCGACGTCCTTCAGTACTTCTCCTACATTTTCATCTGTAATCTTTTCAGAATCGACCCATTGCACATCGACATTCACATGGTTACCAATACCACCATGCGTTAGTGCTTCCGCAACACTGAGATAGGCATCACGCAGTTCCACATATTTGCCAACCAGTGCAATTTTGACACTATCTGTTAGAGAAAGCGCCGTATGCACCATACTGATCCAATCAGAAAGGTCTGGACCTCGAGTATCCAAAGAAAGGCGACGACAAACAATCTCGTCCAGTTTTTCATCGCGAAGAGCAAGCGGCACTTCATAAAGCAGCGGTAAATCCAAATTTTCAATTACACAATCCTCGCGGACGTTGCAAAACAGCGCAATTTTTTTCTTGACATCCTCACCAATCGGCTTTTCAGACCGCAACACAATAACATCCGGCTGAATGCCAATAGACAGCAGTTCTTTCACACTGTGCTGTGTTGGTTTTGATTTATGTTCGTGGGAGCAATTCAGATATGGTACGAGTGTAACATGAATGAACATACAATTTTCACGGCCCTCTTCCGTGGCAAACTGACGAATCGCCTCCAAAAAGGGCTGACTTTCAATATCGCCAACCGTACCGCCAACTTCAATAATGGCAACATCTACATTATCACGAGTAGCGGAAATACGTTCCTTAATTTCATTCGTAATGTGCGGAATTACCTGCACGGTGCTTCCGCCATAGTCGCCATTACGTTCTTTCTGAATAACATTATAGTAAATGCGTCCGGAGGTAACGTTGCTATTCTGGGAAAGGCTCTCATCAATAAAACGTTCATAATGGCCCAAGTCCAGATCTGTTTCAGCGCCATCATCTGTCACAAAAACTTCTCCATGTTGGAAAGGATTCATTGTACCAGGATCCACATTCAGATAGGGATCAAATTTTTGCATCGTAACACGCAAGCCGCGTGCCTTCAACAGACGACCAAGAGAAGCTGCCGTAATTCCCTTTCCCAACCCTGAAACAACGCCGCCTGTAACAAAGATATATTTTGCTGCCATAATATCCTCCATCCGCTTAAAATCACTCTTTTACCGTCTATCTGATAAAAAACAATACTTATTAGATTATATCTCTGCAAGCCTGTGCTTGTCAAGGTAAACGGGCTTTACTTTTTATTGAAAACTCTGTTCTAAAAAAGGAACAATCATAAACCAGCTTTTTAAAAGTGTCAAATTTATCAAGTGAAATTCGGCGATGTATTCTGAACGGTTATTTCTCCTGAGCTAATCGCAACAATACTGCCATCATGATATTGAACAGTGAGTTGACCAAACTGATCTATATCAAGAACTTTTGCTTCAACAGTTTGCTGTTTATTCCTTTGCAGCAGAACTTTTTCCCCAATAATATTTGAATGATTTTTGTAAAAATCAAGTGCTTCTTTTGCACTGCCATTTTGTTTGAGTTGGTGATACTGTATCTCAAATTCAGATAAAATAGCCGCCGTTAGCTTTTGCCGGGATACACGGTAACCAAGTTCAATTTTTAAAGATGATGCTTTTGATAAAAGCGATTTAGAGAAATCCTGACGTGTTTGGTTAACATTGATGCCAATACCAAGTATAAGATAATCCAACTGATCAATTTCTCCCGAACCTTCCGTTAAAATTCCGCATAATTTTTTTCCGTTTACATAAACATCATTCGGCCATTTAAACTGCACGCTGCACCCAAACGGTAGCAAAGCTTTTCCCACAGCGACACATCCCAGCAGAGAAAGTAAAGAACTGCCAGAAAAGTCCAATTCCGGACGCAAAATAACCGACATATATATGCCTTTATAAGGCGCAGAAATCCATCTTTTCCCGACTTTACCTTTTCCTTGCGTCTGTTGCTCCGCTATAACGACAGTACCCTCTGGTTCACCATGTTCCGCCAGCTCTTTTGCCTTATTATTAGTGGAATCCAATTGATTAAAATGAATGATTTGATGGGGAAAACATGACTTTTTAAGGTATGGCATGACTTCACTGGAAGTCAACAAATCCGGGCATGAAATTAGTTTATAACCATTTTTAGTTTCAGATTCAATTTCATAGCCTGCTGCCTGCAGTTGTTTAATGGATTTCCACACGGCAGCTCTTGTAACACCAAACTGCTCACTAATTTTCTGTCCTGAAACAAATGAAGACGGATTTTGTTTTAAAATTTTCAAAATTTTCTGTTTCATATTTCGCACTCTCATTTTATGATTCATTATTTGATCTTTAATATTATATCATATTTTGTCTTGCGGAAATGGCTTGTCCTTAAGAACTTCATAACTTATTTTATTATATTCAGCCATTCAATTTCACAAAACAGTTGACAATGAACTGCTTTTTTTCTATAATGTAAACCTATAGGAGGTAATTAGGTTGACAAATAAATTTTTCATTCAGGACATGGCTCTCTGCGGTCTTTTCACCGCACTGATTATAGTGGGCGCATACATACACATTCCTCTTCCTCTAGGCGACTATTACACGCTTCAGCTGCTTTTTGTACTTCTAGCCGGATTACTTTTAGGGGCAAAACGAGGCACTATTTCCACTGCCGTATATGTAGCACTTGGGCTATTCGGGCTGCCTGTTTTTGCCGGCGGAGGTGGACCCGGTTATGTTTTGAATCCAAGTTTTGGTTATCTACCCGGCTTTATAGTCGGTGCATGGATTGCTGGTATGCTGGTAAAACGGCTGCGAACCGTTAGTTTAAAACATTTGCTGATTGCCTGCTATTCCGCATTGTTCTTTGTCTATGCGTTCGGGCTTCCCTACAAATATCTGATTCTCAACTTCTACCTGCATACGCCGGTCACTTGGGCTGTTATTTTAGCTGCTTGTTTTCCAATTGACATCCCATGTGACATCACCCTTTGTTTTTTCTGTGCCTGTTTGGCAAAAAAGCTGTGCCCTATTACGAACAGACTTCTTCGGGCAGTACCGGCAAAATAAGAGTAAATAAAATATTGGAAAAGGAGTTGAATAAGCTTGACAGTTCAGCAATTAAAAGAAAAAATTTTTTCCCGCAAACAAATCAGCAAGCCGGAAGCAATGTTTCTGACTACCGCGCCTATGGATCAACTGTGCCCTGCAGCAAATGAAATTCGAAAACATTTCTGCGGAAATAGTTTTGATATTTGTACTATTATTAACGCAAAAAGTGGAAAGTGCAGCGAGGACTGTAAATTCTGTGCACAGTCCTCGCACTATCATACTTCTACTGAAACCTACCCTTTACTTGATACAGATAAAATTCTGGAGGAAGCAAAATATAATGATGTACGCGGCGTACTCCGCTATGGCATTGTAACTTCCGGCAAAAATCTGACCGATGCAGAAGTAGATAAACTTTGCAACAGCATTCGCGCTGTTACAAAAGAAACAAGTATTCAAGTTTGTGTTTCATGCGGATTGCTGACAGAGCCGCAATTTCAAAAGATCAAAAGAGCGGGTGCAACCCGCGTCCACAATAACCTCGAATCTTCCCCCTGCTATTTTCAGCAAGTCTGTACAACACACACAACCGCCGAAAAAGTTGCTACATTAAAAGCCGCCAAACGTGCCGGCCTGAGTCTCTGCTCCGGCGGCATTATGGGAATGGGAGAAACAATGGAAGACCGTATTGACATGGTGCTGCTTCAGCGGAAGCTAGGCATTAAATCGATTCCTGTTAATATGCTGAATCCGATTCCGGGCACACCTTATGCACATAATCAAGTTTTATCCAACGAAGAAATGTGCCGTACAGTGGCTATTTTTCGTTTTTTGATTCCGGATGCTTCCATCCGGCTTGCTGGCGGCCGTGGGCTTTTGCCGGATAAAGGAGAAGCCTGTTTCAGAAGCGGCGCAAATGCGGCAATTTCCGGAGACATGCTTACGACTTCCGGTTATACCATCGAATCAGATTTGGCTCTGTTGAAAAAACTAGGTTATGAGGTGAAACTGCAAAATGAGTAAAAATCTTTTTATTACCGGCACTGATACTGATGTTGGCAAAACATATATCACCGGACTGATTGTGAAAAAAATGATCCATACAGGTTACGATACAACCTATTTTAAGGCCGCCGCCTCTGGTAATGAACGGGATCGAAGCGGTCATTTAGTCTGCGGCGATGCCAAGCTGGTCAAAGAACTTTCCGGACTAAAAGATGAACTTTCAGAACTTGTCCCCTTCGTTTATGAAATTGCGGTTTCTCCGCATTTGGCTTCCCGCATTGAAGGAAATCCGGTAGATATGCAGATTGTAAAACAATATTACAGTCATCTTGCCGCGAAGCATGATTATCTTGCCATGGAAGGAAGCGGCGGTATCCTCTGCCCTATTATTTTTAAGGAGAAAGAGCTGTGGCTGGAAGATATCATTCAAACATTCCATATGAACAGTGTGATTGTGGCTAATGCAGGACTTGGTACGATCAATCACACGGTACTAACATCAGAATATATGAAACAAAAAAATTTACCAATCAAAGGAATTATTCTGAACCACTTTCATCCCGGCAACATAATGGAAGAAGACAACGCCAAAATGATAGAACATCGTTCCGGTGTTCCGATACTTTGCTATGTTAAAGACGGAGACACGGACTTGAATATCGACGGTAAGCTACTTGCTTCCCTTTTCAACTGAAAGGAATGGTGAAAAAACGTGATTTGGTATCCTTATGAACAGATGAAAACTATGAAGCCGCCAATCAAAGTTGAAAGCGCAAAAGGCGTGTATCTTTACACAAAAGATCAGAAGCTTATTGACTCCGTGTCATCGTGGTGGAGCGTGATTCACGGATACTGCCACCCTGTGCTGAATGAAGCTATCAAATCTCAGGTGGACAAATTCTCTCATGTCATGCTCGGTGGTCTTACCCATGAACCTGTGCTGAAGCTTTCTCAAAAGCTTCAGGAGTGGCTGCCGGGCGATTTAGACTACTGCTTTTTTTCCGACTCCGGCAGCGTAGCAGTAGAAGTTGCGTTAAAAATGGCTATTCAGTTTAACTCGAACCGCGAAAGTGACAGAAAAACTGCACTTGTGCTTGATAAGGACTGGAAAAACGCCGAGCAAGTACTTGTCGGCAGCAAAAGGAACACGATACTTGCACTGAATCACGCCTATCATGGTGACACGTTCATGGCGATGAAGGTCGGCGATGATGAAGATTATCATTTTGCATTTAAAGAGAAAAAAGGTGTAATCCATATACCAACAAAGCTGCCTGCTCTTGAAGAAGCATTTGAAAAGTACGGTAATAACTTAATATGCTTCATTGTTGAACCACTTTTGCAGGGTGCAGGCGGGATGCAAATGTATGACATTTCCTTTCTGAAACGCGCGCGGGAACTTTGTGATCAATATGACGTTATATTGATTTTTGATGAAGTTGCAACAGGTTTTGGCCGCACAGGTAACCGTTTTGTCGCAGACCTTGTCCTTCCTGATATTTTAGTGCTGGGCAAAGCACTAACCGGAGGTTACATTGGCCATGCTGTTACGGTTGCAAATCATAAAATCTATAATGGATTTTACAGTGATGATCCAACCCATGCACTTATGCATGGTCCTACATTCATGGGTAATGCTCTAGCATGTACAGTAGCCTTAAAATCTATTGAACTGTTTGAAAAAGAAGACTACATGTCCAAAATCAAGAAAATTTCAGAAGTTACCAAACGCGAAATGCAGGGATTCTCAGACCCTCGAATCAAAGAAGTCCGTATAATGGGTGGATGTGTCTGCATTGAAGTTTATGATTTAAATACGTTAAACGGCTTTCAAGAATTTGCTTATCAGCATGGTGTATTCAGCCGTCCGTTCCTGACCTACATGTATGCAATGGTTCCTTATATCATTAAGGAAGACGAACTGGTTCATGTTTTGGATGTTATGAAAGCATGGTTTAGGCACTGAATATTTAAAGTCTGAAAAAATTGGACAGAATCCGTTTGACTCATGGATTCTGTCCAATTTTTAGCGTTTTCCAATATTCTGTGCTTGCTTTTTCCTGATGGATTTGTGTGATATTTTCAGAAAATCCGGGTGCTTTTTTAGATAATCCATAAAGCGGTTAGTTTCCCCTACTACAACTCCACTTAAACAGAATAGCGCAATCAGATTAGGAAATGCCATAAGCCCATTTAAAATATCCGCAATAGTCCATACAGCTTTCAAAGTAAGGAATGGCCCAATCAATACAGCAATTACGTAAATCCAATTATAAGCAATAACAGCTTTTTTATTTTTGGTCAGGTATTCAACACAGCGTGTACCATAATAATTCCAACCCATAATAGTGGTAAATGCAAAAAGCGTCAGACATAACATTAAAATAAAAGAAGCAATCTGTGGTGCAAAAAAGAAAGCCTTCTGAAATGCATAGTTTGTAACTGTATATCCGGCAAGTCCCTTTACTTGATAGGCACCGGATGAAATAATACAAAGTCCTGTAATATTGCAAATCAGAATAGTATCAAAGAAAGTTCCCAGCATGGACACCAACCCTTGTTGGGAAGGATACTTAACTTTTCCGGCAGCCGCCGCAATAGGTGCACTTCCCAAGCCAGCTTCATTGGAAAAGATTCCGCGTGCGATACCCTTTTGAATCGCCAGCGAAACAGTTGCTCCTGTAAAGCCCCCTGCAGCTGCCATTCCATGGAATGCCCCGGAGAAAATCTGCCCGAACGTATTGCTTAGATTTGATGCATTAAAGCAAATAACATATAGTCCGCTAAGTATATAAATGAAGAACATTATCGGAATGATTTTTTCTGCAACAGCAGAAATACGCTTTAAGCCGCCAATAATAATTAACGCAATAAATGCGGTGATAACAAGAGCTGCGATTGCAATTGTCCAAGAATAGCTTTTACCAAAAAGGATAAAAGTATTTGTATTTTGGGGATCAAAAAAGCTTTGAATACCACTTGTGATACTATTTATCTGTGTCATTGTACCAATACCAAGCAGCCCGGCTAAAGAGCCAAACACAGCAAACAGAATGGCAAGCCATTTGAAATTATGGCCAAATTTTTCTTTCATACCACGCTCTATATAATAAAATGGACCACCTAGCACGTGGCCTTCCGAATTCACACTGCGGTACCGCACTGCCAAAGTTGCTTCCGCGTATTTCGTTGCCATTCCAAAACATGCAGCTAACACCATCCAAAACAATGCACCTGGCCCACCAACAGAAATTGCTGTGGCAACACCGACAATATTACCTGTGCCAACTGTAGAAGAAAGAGCCGTACAAAGTGCACCGAAACTGGAAACCTCACCTTCTCCACCCTCTTTTTTCATCATAAGACGGAAGGCCTTCGGCAAATGCCGGAATTGAAGTCCTTTTAATTTCACAGTCAGACCAATACCAACTATAAGAATGAGTGCAATCAGCGGAATCCCCCAGACCCAATTATCAAGGTGATTAAGAAAATTATTGATACTTTCCATAAATTCCTCCAGAAATATGTCTAATTTTACTTATATATCAGATATTATATCATATTTTTTACTTTATTGCAATAAAGAAAGAGAATTAGGACTTGTCTGCTTCGCCTTGTTGGTAAAGCTGAACGGAGCAAAAATGAATTTGTGCACAGATTGGACATCCTGCACCTGTACAATGATGTTTTGCATGAGATACTACAAAAGCCGCACATAAAAGAGAAGAAGTCAGAAATAGAGCTATCAGTATTCCTGCTATCCGCCGTTTTTTCTGAACAACTTTGCTCATGCTGTCCTTACCTTTCCTTAAATAGAATTTCCTGTTTATCGCTGTTAATCTGCAACTACGGTATTATTTTTATGATAACACACTAAAGATTCTTATTGAGAAAAATACAAAAAAATAAAGATCAGTCCCTCATGAATTCATATGAAATTTAAAATAAATTTCTGCACAGAGAACAAAAATCGTCATATGTGATAAAACTGTTCAGCACATCAACTAAACTGTTTGAAGAAAGATGTTCCGGCAAATTCAGTGTCTTTTGTACGATATGACGTCTGTTCGCACTTTCTTTTCCGCCGGAAAGCCCCAAAAGAAAAAGATCTGTCTTGGTAATCAGACGTCTCTGTACCACAGAGGAAGCACTGCTTTCAACTCCTGCTTTTTTCAGACAGTCTCGAAGAATATCCACTGGAATTCCCTCCACTCCCAGTTTTCCCTCTTTTCCGGGAGATGGTTTTCGCTTTTCTTTTCCGAAAATATCCGGAATATATGCATGCTTGATTTTTTGGGGATCTATTGCGCTTTTTAAGAAATTCCGTATTAAAAAGCCTGCAGAATCGCTGTCTGTTAAAATCAATAGGCCGCGGCTGTCTGCAAGGCGGCGTAGCAATTCCAGTTGCTCTTTGTTCCGAAAAATTTGAAAACCGTGTGTTTCGAGAATCAGTCCGTCAATAAGAGAAGACAGTTTAATCTTGTCGTACTTTCCTTCTACGACTACCGCTTCTTTAATTTTTAATTTCGTCACGCACTTTTCTCCTCTCCATTGGCAATGAGCATCAGGCGTGCAAGAGTTTGCTCCAAAATTAATTCACTGTCTGTTCGGGAAGATTTTAAATTTAAATCTGCCTGCAGCAAAACATCCAGACTTATTCGTAACATTTGGGTAGAAAGATGATGTATGTTTTTCTCCGCATTTGTCAAACGAAATTCGCGGCGCCTATATTCCTCAAAATGGCTGGCAGGTTCCAATGCAGTTTCACCACTCTGCAGAGCCGTACGAACGCGGTACATATCCACATAAGCGCTTGATAAAGCTGCAAGGATACGGACCGGCTGCTCATTCTGTTCCAAAAGCTGCCCAAGGATTCGATAAGCTTGCTCATGACGCCCAGCCAGCAGTGCTTTACTAAGGTCATAGATGCGCGCTTCAAGATTTCGGGTAACTAGCCTGTCAACCGTTTCTGCCGTAATTTCCCCGCTGCCTGTATAGGCACAAACCTTTTCCAGTTCGTTCAGCAGCGCAGTCATGTCATCTCCCACATAGCGAAAAATGCGGTTAGCTTCCGGTCTGGCTAAATGGCAGCCGCGTTTGCCCGCCATAGTCATCAGCATTTTTTCTAAATCGGATTGTGTGCGGCGGGGGCAGTAAAGACAAGTACCGCACTCTTTGCAAATCGCATAAATTTCTTTCCATTTCTTTTCTTTTTGAATCGGCGGTTTACTGACAGCAAAATACAAAACCAAAACAGTTGTTTCCGGTACATCTTGCAGCAATTCTTTTAGTTTTCTGTTTTCGGAGGGACTTCGGCTGTCCAACGTTAAATCGGATACAGCTACACATTTCCGCCGTGCCATAAATGGAAGTGCCTGTACGGCGTCATTCAAAGAATCCGCAGAGACATCACCTGAAAAATGCTGGGAATTAAAGTCCAAAAATTTTTTTCCGGCTGCCTTTTGAATCAGCCGCCGTGCCCAAGTAGAAACCATGTAGTTTTCTTCCCCATAAAGAAAATACACACCGGAAAGCGTATCTGCCGCAATTTGCTTTTTTAATTCTGATTCTCGGATTTCTGCCATCAATCATTCCTCCTTATCCGAATCGTACTGCCTGACGGTTCCAGCACAAGATCTTTCCCACTGCCAAGTATAACAGGCAGTCCACGACTTTGGACTGAATACTGCTTTAACGAATGAGGATAATCACACAAAACTGTCATCGGAGTCTGCAGAACCGCACTTTGTTTGGGAAGTTCCCCACAGATTAAAATTTGTGTGCTCTGCATATCAACAGGCATCTGTGTGAAATCGGCATCTTCACCACAAAGCAAAAGCGAAAGATGATTCATTTTCAGATTAGCGGCACCATTTTCACAGGTAATCAATACAGAACGCTGCCATAAAGACATTTGTGCCTGCATGCCTGCCGAAATACAGCTTCCCGCATAAGGAAGGGATGCTTCCAAAGAACCATCCAGCACTGTCCCCGCAGGCAAAATGACTTTATCCGGATGCCAGTCGCTGATAATCTTTGCTGCCTGCTGACATTCGTGATTTGAAAGGCTGAGCAGCACCGCAGCATCAAGATGCCCAACTCCGCATCGGCGCAGGATATGTTCTGTTTTCCAGCTTTCCGCCCCAAAACCGACAGCTGCCCCATGACCGGCAAAACTGACAACAGCACTTACGCCTTCCCCACTGGCTGCAATTGTAACTTTCAGTCTTTTTGCATCCACCTGATAAATAAAAAGGTTAAGCAGCAGAAGCACGGCAGAAAGCATCGCTGTCAGCTGCAGGGGCAGTTTTTGATGTCTGCAACAAAGGAGACAAGCTATTCCCAGCAAAAACAAAGTACAGGCAAGCCAAAGCGGTACGAAACAATAATCTGTCGGAATCTTGGCAAGTGGAAAAGTGGAACACCACTGTGTGCTGAGGATTAACCATCGCGCCAAAGCATCGGTAAGATTCCATGCAAGAGAAGCCACAGGTGTTAAGAAGGGGAACAAGCTAAGCAATGCCGCGGCAAAGCCTGTGTAAATCATCCACGACGAGGGTGTCAGCACCAACAGATTTGCAAAGGGTGAAACCAAAGAAATTTCATTAAAAGCCAGCAGAGAAACAGGAAGCGTAAACAACATTGCGGAAAGTGACATCATTATGGTGCCCAATATGAGTTCTGTGAATTTTCGTGTCATCCATTTCTTTTTTCTAAAAAGGAATGGCTTCACAGGAGCCATACAAACAATGATACCCAGAGTCGCTGAAAAACTGAGAATCAGGCTGATGTCGGCCGCCGCATAGGGGTTAAACAGACACAGCACAAGTACAGACAGCCCTAATGAATTAAGACTATCTGCTTTGCGGCGAAAACAATCTCCTGAAAGCAGCAGCAGATACATCATGCCACTCCGTGAAACTGAAGGTGAAAAACAGGTCACCCCCATAAAAAGTACAACACCTATACCCGCCAGCACCGAACGAAGTCTTTTGGGAATTGGAAACAGTCCCAGCATCAAAAGGAACATCTGTGCGACCGTGGACATATGCAGACCGGAAACGCACAGCAAATGAGAAACGCCAGCCCCGCGGAAAGCATCCCGAACAGTATCAGGAACTGCCTGCTTTTCTCCGACAAGCACTCCGCTCACCAAAGTATCTTCCGGTGACGGCAGATGTTCTAAAAAGCTGTCCAGTAATTTGCGGCGGATCGTGTATGGCAGTCTCTGCAGCAAAGGAATTTCAGTTGCATGGATACTGCATGGCATAAAGTCATAGAAATAGCCCTGCAAAACAATGCCGTCTGCTAAGAGCTGATTTTTTCGAGAAAAATAATCATTTCCTTCTGGCAATGCTAAGTGAAATGTACCGGTAACCCTGTCAAACTGGTCAGCAGAAAAAGTTTCTCCGGAAGAAAACTGCACTTTTTTACCCGCTAATGGTGTATTCGATTGGTTATTGCAAGTTTCCACCCGAAGTATGAATTTTGCTTTTCCATTAGAATAATCCGGCGCTTCAGATAAAATTCCGGAAAGGCGTACCGTTCTCCCAGAATATTTATTGGCCTGCAGCAGTTGCTGACTACTAAGGAAAAAGAGGATACAGGAAGCAGCAGCTGTAAATGCCGCTGCACACAACACATACGATTTCAAACCCTTCCGATGTACCAGCAAGAGCAGAAATCCTGTTGCCAAACAAGCTGTACCCAATATCAGTGCCCATTCCGCTCCCAGAAAAATAGAAACCGCCTGTGCCAGCAGATATGTAAAACCTACCAACGCAAGCGGTCTTTTCATCCTAAATCACCCGTTTTTCTCAATCCTTTGGGAACAAAGGCAGAGGCTCCAGAAAAGTAATGTCCTTACGATTCTGTGCATCCCCTTCCGCCAATACGGCAGCGCGGCCGACAATGTTTCCACCAAATTGATGAACAAGCCGCTCCATAGCAGACAGAGACTCCCCTGTACTGATAACATCGTCCACAATCAAAACCCGTTTCCCTTGAAGGCCCTTATAATCGTCCTCTGCCAGATAAAGCTCCTGAATATGGTCGGTTGTAATGGATTTTACCTGCACATGAATCGGATTCCGCATATATGCTTTCACACTTTTGCGGGCAACAATATACTTGCCACAACCCTGACGGGCCATCTCATAACAAAGCGGGATTCCTTTTGTTTCTGCTGTCACAAGTACATCGTGTTCCGGACAGTGTTTCAGCAGTTCTGCCGCGCTTGCCTTTGTAATCTCAACATCTCCCAGCATCACAAAGCCGGCAATATCCAACTTGTCGCTAACCGGACAAATTGGCAGATCGCGTTCACAGCCTGCTATCGTCATATGATAGTACTTTAAGCCATCAATTGTTTTTATTTGATTCACAAAAAACCGGCCTTTCTACTTACTATAAATAATTTGTTTTGAAGAATAGAACTTTTCCGTCAGCCGGGAGGCCATGCCATGGGCCGTCCGCCCAAAAGATGAAAATGCATATGTTTAACAGTTTGTCCGCCATCTTCGCCTATATTGCTGACAATCCGCCAGCCTTTTTCAAGGTGATTTTCTTTGGCAAGTTTTGCAGCGACTTCAAAAATATGTGCAACAATGGAGCTGTTTTCCGGTGTAACTTCTGCGACAGAAGTAATATGCTCACGCGGAATAATTAATAAATGCACAGGGGCCTGCGGCTCCAAATCTTTGAAGGCAACGCAAAGATCATCTTCATACACACGCGTACTTGGAATTTCACCCGAAGCGATTTTACAAAATACGCAATCCATTCTTTTCCCTCCTTTTCTAAAAAAATTAACGCGTTTACAATATTGCGGAACTTACAAAAAGCTTTGCAGAAGCACCCCTGCTAAAATGCATGGATACTGCAACAAAGCCTGTTACTTATTCATTATAAGCGTTTCTCCCACATTACGCAAGAGATGAAAATCTATTCAATAAAATCCGATACGATTCCGGAAACCGAATGCAGAGCAAAATCCAATTTTGTCAGGTCCTTGGCACCAGCCATTGCAAAATCCGGTTTGCCACCGCCGTTGCCACCCGCCAGTTGTGCAACTGCTTTGGCAATCTTTCCGGCATGGACACCTTTCTTCAAAGCATCCTTGCCCACAGCCACTGCTATATTTGCCTTTGCACCGTTCACTCCGGCAAAAACAGCCACCATATCCGGTGCTTTGTCACGGACTTTATCACACATCGTGCGCAGTCCCGCCGCATCTGTCCCATTCAGTTTTGCGGTGCAGACGCGTATATTTTTAAGTGTTTCCGCACCCTCTATCAGCTGCTTGACGCGCTGATCGGCAAGTTTTGCATGGAGTTTCTCCAGCTCATTTTCATTCTGTTTCAACTGAGCTGCAGCCTGCTCCGCATGTTCTGACAGATTCGCGGTACTATTTAATTTCAATGCAGCAGCAGTCTGCTGTATGGTTTTCAGACTATCATTGAGCAGAGTATAAACGCCAAGGCCTGTGACTGCTTCAATGCGGCGTACACCAGCAGCAGCACTGGTTTCCGAGAGAATTTTGAACATGCCGAGCTTTGCTGTATTGTCCACATGGGTACCTCCGCAGAATTCTTTGCTGAAATCATCCACAGAAACGACACGGACAATCTTACCGTATTTTTCTCCGAACAAAGCCATTGCACCCAGCTTCTTTGCTTCTTCAATCGGCATTTGACGGGTTTCCACTGGAATAGCAGAAAAGATGACTTGATTCACCATCTTTTCAACTTCCTGCAGTTCTTTCTCCGTTAAAGCAGCAAAATGTGTGAAATCAAAGCGGACATGCTTTTCATTCACGAATTGCCCAGCTTGTTCCACATGCTTACCCAATACTTTGCGCAAAGACGCCTGCAGCAGATGAGCGGCTGTGTGGTTGCGCATAATTGCAGCCCGACGTTCCCAGTCCGGTTGAGCCATGACATGGTCGCCGACATGAATTGTTCCGGCCTGTATTTGACAGTGATGAATAAAGTTTTTCGCATGATTCTTCGTTGTATCATTAACCTTGAGTACCACATCATCCGCACGGATGACGCCAGTGTCTCCCACCTGACCTCCGCTCTCGCCATAAAAAGCAGTTTTATCCAGCACCAAGTCAATTTTATCGTCTGCAGTAGCCGATTGTGTGCATTTACCGTCTTTAACGATGGCAAGCACCTTTGCCTGTACGGCCTTTTCTGTATAACCCAAAAATTCTGTTTCCGGAATTCCTTCCAGTAAATTGCTTTCACCTGCCCATGCATCTGCACCTGCATTTTTACGGGCAGCACGGGCACGGTCTTTTTGTTCCTGCATCTGTTTACAGAAAGTTTCCTCATCAACCGTCATATGATGCTCAGCGGCAATTTCTTTCGTAAGGTCAATTGGGAAACCATAAGTGTCATTCAGTTTGAAAGCATCCTCGCCAGAAATAACCGATCCACTGCTCTTGGCAATAATCTCATCCAACAATTGTGTCCCTTGATCAATGGTGCGGGAAAAGCTTTCTTCCTCAACAGCAATCAACTTTAAAATCATTGCCTGTTTTTCTTCCAATTCAGGATAAGCTTTTTTGTTTTCATGGATTACAGATTTTGACACATCTGCAAGAAATGGTTTGTGAATACCAAGCAAACGGCCGTGACGGGCAGCGCGGCGCAGCAGACGGCGTAAAACATAACCGCGGCCTTCATTGGAAGGCATGACACCGTCCCCAATCATAAAAGTAGAGGCGCGCACATGGTCAGTGATTACCCGCAGAGAAATGTCTGCTTGCTTGTCTTTGCCGTACTGCTTACCGGAAATTTTGCAAACTGTTTTCATGATGTTCTGAGTAGTATCAACTAAAAACATGTTATCCACCCCCTGCATAATGCAGGCGAGGCGGTCAAGTCCCATGCCGGTATCAATATTCGGATGTTCCATCGGCGGATAATGGCCATGACCATCACAGTTAAACTGGGAGAAAACAATATTCCAAAATTCCACATAGCGGTCACACTCACATCCAACACCGCAAGTAGGTTTACCGCACCCATGTTCCGGTCCACGGTCAAAATAAATTTCCGAACAAGGGCCGCAGGGACCAGAGCCGTGCTCCCAGAAATTATCTTCTTTTCCAAGACGGACAATATGGTCAGCAGCTACACCGACTTCTTTGGTCCAGATATCAAATGACTCATCATCATCTTGATATATCGTCACCCAGAGTCTGTCTACCGGCATTTTCATTACTTTCGTACAAAACTCCCATGCCCATGCAGTTGCTTCATGTTTGAAATAATCTCCGAAGGAAAAATTACCCAGCATCTCAAAAAATGTACCATGGCGGTCAGTTATACCGACATTTTCAATGTCACCGGTACGAATGCATTTTTGACAAGTGGTCACCCGTTTGCGGGGAGGTGTAACTTCACCCGTAAAATATTTTTTCATCGGTGCCATACCGCTGTTAATCAGCAGTAAGGAATTGTCGTCTTTCGGAATCAAAGAAAAACTGGGCAGACGAAGATGTCCCTTTTTTTCAAAAAATTCCTGAAAGGTTTCACGGATTTCGTTAAGTCCCATCCATTCCATCTGTTATTCTCCATCCTTTATCATGAAATTGAATCGATTATCGAGTAAAAAAGAAAAGTGCCCCCGCCCACAATGGGACGGGAACACCCGTGGTACCACCCAAATTGCGCCGAAACGCCACTTTTATCCTCTTAACGCGAGAAAAACGCCATCACTCATCGTGAGGAACTCTGGACTGGCCCGTCAACTGTGAAGAGACCGGCTTTTCAACATTCGTCGGCTTTCTGTGCATCTTCCAAGCAGAAAACATCTGTCCTTCTTTGTTTTTTCTTTATTCAACAAACAGCCAAACCATAACCATCTAAATTACAATAGTATTATTATAGACTTAATCAGCAGGCTTGTCAATCTCATTGGGATATAAGGAATCCGCAATTTTCTTAAAGACCGGACCGCAGGTCCGGCCGCCGCTGTCCCCTCCCTCATTCATTACAACTACCACATATTTAGGTGAATCTACCGGAAAAAATCCGGCATACCAACTGATAAGATCTTCTTTTCCATTTGTAAAATGTCCGGTTTGTGCAGTAGCTGTCTTTGCCGCTGCTTGAACATACATCGGTCTTCCTGGGCGTCCAGTTCCGTCTGTCGCGCCGGACTCCATAAAAGAACGCAGCAGTGCCGCATTTTTCTGGGAAATTGCTACCGTGCCTGTCCTGCTTTCGGCACGTACGGATATGCGGCCAAATCGGTCGGCTTGACCGGCATATAAAGTCGGCTGCCGAAAGATACCGCCGGAAGCAATTGCATTAACCATCGCGGCAATCTGCAGTGGAGTTGCTGTCAGGTTCCCCTGTCCAAATGAAAAGTTTGCTAACGCTTTTCGATTTTCCAACTCTGATAAAGTGGGCAAGCTGCCGCTGCTGCTGATAAAACCAGGTGCAAGTTCATCGCTCTGCCCGAAGCCCAGATTATGTGCCATACTTAAAAACTGCGCTTGTGGAACAAACTGCATCAAATGAATAAAATAGCAGTTACAGGAATCTGCAATAGCTTCACGCATTGTAATACGCCCATGCTTTTCTCCACCTGCACAGTGAAAGGATAAACCGTCCACAGTTTCACTGCCAGTACAGTTATATTGTGTGTTGGGATCTGCTCCATGCTCCAAAGCCGCAGCGGCAGACACTAACTTAAAGACAGAACCCACACTGTAAGGCTGCATTACCCGGTTCACCAAGGCACCGTCATCCTTTTTAAGCGCAGAGGCAACATTCGCTGGAGAATATCCCGGCAAACTCACAGAAGCAAGGATTTTCCCAGTTCCAGCTTCTAAAATCACAGCAGCTCCTTTTTGTAAATTTGCGGCGCTGTCCTCTGCCAGTTTCTGCAGATTCCTGTCAATGGTCAGGACAATTCCGGTCTGAGCACCAGCCGGACTTGTCTCTACTTTCGGCGTCTCACCCGGCAGCTGATGGCGCAGTGCATCTACTGCGTAAGTGATTCGGGTTGTGACATTGCTGCCGGAAAGCGTACGATTAAATGCTTTTTCAACACCGCTGACACCAGAACCGCTATTATCCAGATAGCCCAGCATATGTGCTGCAAACGTACGTTTCGGATAACGAGCGGCCTGCGGAAAGCACAGAATATCGTCAGATTCAATGGGTACATCCAGATTGGTAAGGAAAGGTGCTCCTGCTTTTAACTGCTCATAAATTTTGCGCATCCGCTGCGCAGGAAGCACTTTGCTGAGAACGGCGGCGGATTTCCGGCTTGGAACGATTGCTGTCATATAAGAAGTTTTTCCACCGGTCAGCGGCTGAAGATTCCGGTCATAAATGGTACCGCGCCCGGTCGAAAAAGTAAGCTGCAGCGTCTGCTGGGCTGCTGCTGTTTGTGCGAAAGAATGATTACAAACAGTGATGCCCAACACACGAACAGCACATATCGTAAACAGCAAGAGTATCCCTGTAAATACAATTAAAATCCGTTTTACCGGCTGTTTCATAAAAAGCACCTCCATCCAGAAAGTTTTTCCAGAAAAAGGTGCTCTTATGCATTATATCATTGAAAGCCTATGGATCAGGTGGCTGCTGTTTTAATCCGAAGAAGCGCCCCGGGCGCAATAAATGTATTTGTATAAAGCAGGACTGTCATCATCGCGTGGTTGGCAGAATGGATCTCTTCTCCATCCTCATTTTGAATATGATCCATTTTCACACAATAAGGTGCTTTCCCCGGTTCCAGAACATCGGCAGTATCTCCCCGAAAAAAGCGGTTCCTCTGCGACAAAACTGCAACGCCATTTTGATAAGATTTGCAAACAGCAATTACCTCATAGTTACGCACATAGCTGCCAAGATCCATATTTTGGTCCGGACGTCCAAAGTAAAAACCCGTACTGTATTGCCTGTGGCTGATTTTGTCTAGTTCGTCTGTAACCCATGGTGTCAGCGGATTGCCGGCAAGCGCATCATCCAAAGCCCTGCGATAGGCATTTGTCGCAGCCGCCGTATAATAGGACGATTTTGCACGGCCTTCAATTTTCAGACTATCCACACCGGCTTCCAGTAACTCCGGAAGATGTTCTGACATATTCATGTCTTTGGCATTTAAAATATAAGTGCCGTCTTTGTCCTCGTCAATAGGAAGATACTGACCAGGTCTTGTTTCTTCACACAACGCATATTTCCAGCGGCAGGGCTGTGCACAGTCACCATGATTTCCGTCACGCCCTGTAAAATAATTGGAAAGTAAACAACGTCCGGAAACGGATACGCACATTGCACCATGCACAAAACATTCTATTTCCATTTGTTTCGGTGTCTTCGCACGAATGTTGGCAATTTCCTCTAAGGAAAGTTCACGTGCCAGAACGACACGTTTTGCGCCAAGCTCATATAAGCGCCGTGCCGCTGCATAATTGGCCACGCCGGTCTGTGTGGAAATGTGAATTTCCACTTCAGGTGCAACACGCTGTGCCATTGCCATCACACCAAGGTCTGTAACGATAAAAGCATCTACTCCGGCATCTCGTGCCATTCGCAGAAATGGCTCCATCTTCTCAATATCTTCATTATGCGGAATAATGTTGCAGGTAAGGTAAACGCGCACTCCGCGGCTGTGAGAATAAGCGACAGCATTTGCAAGTTCCGCCGGCGTAAAGTTCAGTGGTGCGCTTCGCATGCCAAACTCTTTTCCTGCAAGATAAACTGCATCTGCCCCAAACTGAATCGCCGCTTTTAAACGTTCCATATCCCCTGCGGGAGACAGAAGTTCCGGTAAATAGGTCCCTGATTGTTTTGAAATCATTGCGACAATCCCGCCTTTACTAAATTTTCGGCTTGTTCTTCCGCATTGGAAGCATAATATGCCCTCTGCGTTTTGGGATTGTGGCAGAAGTACAAGTAATCAGTCGTATTAGGCTGCAGTGCCGCGTTAATAGCTGCCATACCCGGATTACAGATTGCTCCTGCAGGCAGTCCCTTAATCGTATAAGTGTTATATTTACTCTTATATTTTTTACCTACGCTCGCAGGTATGACACTTTGAGAACGATAGGGATAATACGTTGTCGAATTACAGTCAAGTGTAAAAATATTGTATTGGCTCCCGTATTTTAGGCGGTTATGCAAGACAGAAGAAACATTCAACATATCACTGGAATCTGCTGACTCTGCCTGAATAATGGATGCCATCGTTACAAGTTGGTCCAATGTCATATTCTGCGCCTTAGCTTTGTCCCGAATTTGTGCTGTATAGTGTTTATTGGCATCATCCAACATTTTTTGAAGGATATTCTGTGGGTCTTCATTCTGATAAAATTCATAGGTATCTGGGAAAAGGTATCCCTCAAATTTATAATAGCGGCCGCTTAAGCCCTTTAAATTTGAAATCATTGTGTAGGAATTATCAAATGCATTGGTATTCAGCACATCAAGAAATTTTTGTTTTGAAGAAACGACCCCGTCTTTTTCCAGCAGTTTGGCAATTTCCAGTGCATTTTGGCCTTCAGGAATTGTTACTTTTACAATATCCTTGCGACCTTCATTGGACTCAAATGTATTGGTGATTTCCTCATAGTCAGTTTTCGTATTCATTTGCCATGTTCCACTGCGAAAGCATCCATCCACCTTACGCAAATGAACATACAGGCAAAAGAAATTCGTATTCTTGATGACGCCGTCTTGTTTGAGAATTTGCGCAATTCTGCTAGTTACTGCGCGATTTGTGCGATTAGCATTTTGCTGCTGCTGGCTATTCAGTTTTTCAAATTCAGCGGGCTTAATGGATTTTTCTGTAACACTAGATGGAATCTCCACGGTAACATTCGCACTAGATCGATTTACTGCCAGCATATCATTGATACCAGCAACAAAGAACTGTCCCAAACATGCCGCCAGCAAAATCACCATGCTCCACCAAATAAGGCGGAAAAAGCGCTTATTCCCTTTCCGTTTTTCACGATTCCTTCTCCGGTGATTGCGTATGGTCCGCTTTTCATCGGCTGCCTCTCTTGCAGCTTCGGCCCGTACTGCTGCATCCCCACTAAAACTGTTCAAAGATTCATTTTCGGTCATGAAGTACCTCCTGATGACTTGCAGGATGGCGATTTGCCCTTCTGATATAATTTTTAATGATCTTCAGTTATCAGAACATCTACTTTACGGTCGTAAAAGCCATGTGGCAAATCCCCAGAGATACATGCTCGATAACAGATACCGACCGTTGCACCACCAAAAGAAGCAAGGAAACGGTCATAATACCCTTTTCCATAACCAAGTCGATAGCCCTTTGAATCAAAGCTCAGGCCTGGTACAATACATAAACCATGATGCAAATCACAAACCGGCTTGCATCGTTCCACTGCCGGCTCGAGTACACCAAACGTACCCGGTTCCAAATCATCCAAAGACTGAATAAAGTAAAACTGCATCTGATAAGTGTTGGGAATACAGCGAGGTACAGCTACGCATTTGCCCTGCAGCAAAGAATAGCGGATGATTTCTGTAGTATCCACTTCAATTGGTTTACTGACATAAGTTAAAATGACATGATTTTCCTGATAAGCGGGCAAATGAATTAATCGATTAAAAACAGCTCCATCCATTTCCTTCTTTTCGGCCTGCGGTAGGTTTTCACGGTAAAGCCGATATTGCCTGCGCAAGTCTTGTTTCATTTGTTTTAGGTTTTTTTTCACATGCATTGGATTGATTTCCTAATCTCCTTTGATTTTTCAGCGCCGCACAAGACTTCTGCCAGTTTAAGGCCAAAGTCAACTGCCACGCCAGCTCCTTTTGCTGTTATAATTTTATCACTCTGCACAACAGGCAGACTACTTACTTTACACCCCAGTTCAGACTCATAACCTGGATAGCATGTTGCTTCATGCCCTTTCAGCACACCCCAGTGCCCAAGGATAGACGGTGCGGCACAGATAGCGGCAACAAAGCTGCCGCTTTTGATGCAATGCTCCACTGCTTTTTGAACGACAGCAGAAGCTTCCAAATTTTTAGTACCGGGCATTCCGCCAGGCAAGATGACCATATCAATTGATTTTTCAGAAAAGTCGAGGTCTGAATCTGCAAGATCAGCCTTTATTTCCACACCACGTGCACCAATGACTTTCCTCTCGCCAATGCCAACAGTAGTCAGCTGCAAACCAGTCCGGCGCAAAATATCAAGCGGTGCCATCGCTTCCACTTCTTCAAATCCATTTGCTAAAAATTCATAAATCATAACTCAAAAACTCCTTTCGATTATTATTCAATAATAAAGAAAGCTCAGAGAATAACACTGCCAATCGAACTTAATCTTATCATAAAAAAGCTTTTTCAATTGCTAAGAGAAGTTCCCGATGAATTTGTTCAGGTGTTTTTAAGCTTCCTTTTACATGGCAGGAAATGCATACCCAGCCAAGTTTCTCGGCTGCATAAAGTGCTGCTTCATGGCATCCGTCCTGAAATGCTTCATCTTTTTCATGAATATCTTTCTGCGTTTCATCACCGCTGTAACGTTTGGTAAGCAAAGATTCCGACATTGCAACCGGCATGTCCAAAAAGATGGTCATGTCTGGTATTGGTAAGGCTAAGCGATGATATTCATAATCCAAAAGCCACTCTGTAAAGGAACCCCACTCGCGCCGTGGAAGCTTTGGTAACTGATAGATTAAATTCGAAGTCGTATACCGGTCAGCTAAAATCACACTGTCGGTTTCATAGGCTTGTTTCCAAAATTTTTGATAAGATGCAAAACGATCCACTGCATAAAAAGAAGCGGCAGCATACGGATTGACATCCCGCGGAGAATTTCCAAAGTCCCCTTGAAGGTACATTTTTACAAGTGCCGAGGAAGGTTGTGCATAATCAGGAAAAGTCACACGCCGGCATTGGATTTTCTTCGCCTGAAAAGCCTGCTCGAGCAAAAGTGACTGGGTCTCTTTTCCGCTGCCATCGAGGCCCTCCAAAACAAGCAGCTTTCCCATTATTTTTCACCGCTCATTTCCGCATAATGCGTCCGCACCTCATCTGCATGTCCACAGCACATTTTCCCCTCAGGACATGGGCCGTAAAGACAGGCCGGACCAGCTTTTGCAAATAAATGTGGGGCAACCTTTTTTACAAGCCAAAGCATCTGCTCTGCAACATCACGAATTTCCCACTGGGCACGATTACAGCAGCGCAGAGAAAAGAAGTGCATCAGGCTTCGCGCGTCCATCGTGCAGACCAGTTTGGTTGTGCAGGCATTTGGCAAGACAAAGCGTGCATCCTCAATTGCTTTTTTCTGTGCCTTTCGCGCTGCAGCTTTTTCAGACAGTCCCTCTTGCAAAAATGCTTTTCTGTGTTTTTCCTTCAGCAGATTTGTTAGACTGTCATAATGACGTTGGTCCTCTTCCATAGCACGCAGAAACTCTTCTTTTGCCTCCGGAATAGTCTCAATTTCCGGTGGCACAACAAAGGAAAACTGCTTTTCTGTCACATAGCGCTGGCTCTGCACACTGAAGCTCGCAATGCGGTGCCGCGTGATCTGTGCTAGCAGAGAACGCGAAACTCCTTCAATGCCAAAGGTAAAGGAAGCATGTTCAATAGGTGTTTCGTGCCCGTTCTCTGTGAGGATGTCCATAAAATGGGTCGTTTTTTCATCGGTCATCCCCTGCTGAATTTCATGAATACTAGATGATGAATAACATAGTCTGGCAGCAGAGGCTACCATCTTTTCCGGAAACTGTGTATAAGTGAGCAACTCAACGTGCGCCATAAATTTTGTGTGCCTCCATAAGTTCTGTATGCATAGTATTATATCAAAGTTTTTGTATGGATTCAACCTTCATTTAAAGCTAGCAAAAAGCTGGTTGAGTATCGTAACATTTTTCTTTCATCTCCATAAGATGGTACTAAGCAAGAATCATTTTGCCTGATAGGAGGACTACAAGATGGATGAAATGAATGAAAATCTGCGCTCCGCAAACTTCAAAGAAGCAGTTTGCATTGATGCGCAAAGGGTTTATGACTCCTGCAGCGCCAAAGACTGCCTTGAAGACCTGCAGGTTTGCTTTACAAAGGCAAAGCGCCCCATCATTGAGCGGTGTGTCAGCGTTCGGCTGCGCAATGTTGAAGTGCTCACCGTCTACTTGAACATGGAGGCAGTTCCCTTTAATAAAGGCTTCTACTCCATTGATATGACCTTTGTTTTCGATGTGTCCCTGGACGTTTACACAGCACCTGCTTCCTGCCCAATCGTGGTTGACGGAATTGCACTTTTTACCAAAAAAGCAATTCTTTATGGCAGTGATGGAAATGTAAAAGTATTTACTAGTAATAAAAACTGTGATATGAATGAAAACAACAATCAGACTCTGCCAAAAGCCGTGTGCCAAGTTGCGGAACCAGTTGGTTTATCCGCACGGGTTTGTGACTCACGTCCGGGTACCTGCCCCGGCTTCAAAATTCCAGACGATATTTGCGAACATTTCGGCGGCGACTTTGATTTTGAATGCGGGCGCAGTGTTTATGTGACAATTGGCCTGTTTTCAATCGTACAAATTGTCCGCAATGTACAAATGCTAATACCTGCCTATGACTTCTGCATTCCTTCAAAAGAATGCACACCTGTCAGTGACAATCCCTGCGAAATGTTTAAACGCATCGATTTCCCAACTGATTCATTTTTCCCACCAAAAGTGAGCGACATAGATGGCGGAAGCGGCTGTGGATGCACCCAATCACAAAAGCATCCAGATTGACAAAAATGGCAGATGCTTTTAAGCACCTGCCATTTTTCTGCAAATAAAGGGAACAATCTGTTCCACATCATCCACGTTTTAAGTGTGCAAAATTTGCCATGATCTTTTTGGTACCTTTTGTTTCAAAAGCAATTTCCAGCAGGGTGTCATTCCCCATCGGCGTCGTTGACAAAACTGTTCCTTTTCCAAAGGCTCTGTGGAGGACCGTATCGCCAGGCTTAAACACAAGGGATTTCTTTGCATGTGCCGATTCTGGTACACCAAAATGCAGCGCAGACTCCATGGCAGCTGCACGTACCTCTTTAGAGGAAACTGGAAGTGTTGTACCCGGCCGTGGCTGTTTCCAGCTTCGCACTGCCGTATGCTCGGTTAGTTCCTCTGGAATTTCATCTAGGAAGCGGCTTGGTCGGTTTCGATTCGTTGAACCAAAAATAGTACGGCTTTGCGCGTTAAGGATATAAAGTTCCTCCCGCGCGCGGGTAATGGCCACATAAGCAAGGCGACGCTCTTCCTCAATCTGCTCGGGATTGTAAATTGCCTGCACACCCGGGAAAACACCGTCCTCAAATCCGGGTAAGAAAATCACAGGAAATTCCAGTCCTTTAGCAGAATGCATGGTCATCATGACAACCGTGTCCGCTTGACTATCATAATTGTCAATGTCTGTCATTAGAGAAACTTCTTCTAGGAATCCGTCCAAACTGGACTCTTCTCCACTTTCTTCCTCATACTGCTGGATGTTCGTACCCAACTGGGTAAGGTTTGCAACCCGATCCTTGACCTCATCACTTTCCGGATTTCCGAGACTCGCTATGTAACCTGTCTGAGAAAGGATTTCATCATACAATTCTTTCAAGCTGCTATTTTTCTCTTCATTCAGTACCATAAAGCCCTGCATGATTTTGGCAAATTGAAGGAGTTTGGGCGCCGTTCTTTTTAAAGGTTCAAACTCATCGGCATGGGAAATAACGTAAAAAACGCTCTTACCAATTTGTGATGCAAGGTCAGATGCAACAGAAAGAGTCTTATCTCCGATACTGCGCTTCGGCTGATTAATAATGCGTCGCAGACGAATCTCATCACTGGGATTATTGATTACACTCAAATAAGCAATCATATCCCGAATTTCCTTGCGCTCATAAAATCGCAAGCCGCCAATAATGCGGTATGGAATACCAGACTTGACAAAATTTCTTTCCAATGCGCTGGATTGTGTATTCATACGGTACAGAATGGCATAGTCGCTGAACTTTCTGCCTTTTTCAACGCCTTCCAAAATCTGTTTGCCAATATAGTCCGCTTCATCTTGCTCATTTAGTGCAGTGTGTGTCTGAATTTTACGACCCACCGGGTTTTCAGTCCATAAGGTTTTACCTTTACGCTCTGTGTTATGGGAAATAACGGCATTTGCAGCATTCAAAATTGTCTGAGTAGAGCGGTAATTCTGCTCCAGACGAATCACCTTAGCATCAGGAAATGTTTTTTCAAAGCTGAGAATATTTTCAATGGTAGCACCGCGGAACTTGTAAATGCTCTGATCATCATCGCCCACTACACACAGATTTTTGCTTCTCTGCGCTAAAAGTTTAACCAGTATGTACTGTGCGTGATTCGTATCTTGGTACTCGTCTACCATGATATAGTGAAATTTCCGTTGATAATAAGAAAGGGCACTGCTGTTTTGCCTTAAAAGCTTCACTGCATTAGCAATCAAGTCATCAAAATCCATTGCGTCTGCCGCTTTCATTCGATTTTGATAAAGTTGATAAGCCTTTCCGATCGTTGCGGCTCGGTTGTCATTTCCGACGTTCTGTAAATATTCTTCCGGACTAATCAAAGAATCTTTTGCATGGGAAATTTCACCAAGTACAGATTTGCAGGCCAGTACCTTTTCATCAATTTTTAAATCTCTGAGGCAGTTTTTCATCAGTCGTCTGGAATCATCTGAATCATAAATTGTAAAATGATTGCTATAGCCCAGCTGCTCCCCATATTTGCGAAGCATACGGGCACAAGTGGAGTGGAAAGTACCGGCCCAAACATCCTTGCCGGCATTCCCCAGCATATCCGTCAGACGCTGTTTTAATTCCCCAGCTGCCTTGTTGGTAAACGTAATAGCAAGAATTTGCCATGGTGCGCACGGTAAAACCGCCAAATGCTCCCGCACTTTTTCAGGTATGGGGGTTTCCTCTTGTAGATACGCACGCATTGCTTGCTGATCTGCTTCACTCAGATTGGCTGAAGTATCCGCATAGGCATTTCCAAAGCGAATAATATTTGCAATCCGATTGACAAGCACGGTTGTTTTTCCGCTTCCTGCACCCGCTAGAACCAATAACGGACCATTCACAGAAAACACCGCTTTTTGCTGTTGTTTATTCATACGGGAAAATTCCTTTTCCAAGACCCGCTGTCTCAATTGCAATGCGGATTCACTCAATATACTCACCATCTAACTTTAGATTTTTGGAACAAATTTACTGCAAACGCCCGCACGTTGTTTTGTGCGGGCGTTATAATTAGCCATTTTACTCTTAAAAAAGACAATCATAATTTAGCAACAGGCATCAACCTAAAATGCTTAAAAGGACACCAGCGGCAACCGCGGAACCAATAACACCAGCCACATTGGGACCCATTGCATGCATGAGGAGAAAATTGCTCGGATTATCAGCCTGGCCTACTTTTTGGGAGACACGTGCTGCCATTGGCACAGCCGAAACACCTGCAGAACCAATCAGCGGATTCACTTTTCCATGGGTAGCCTTACACATGAGTTTGCCAAACAAAACACCGCCAGCGGTTCCGATACAAAATGCAATCAGACCCATCACGATTATTTTAATTGTTTGGCTGCTTAAAAACACTTTACCTGTTGCCGTTGCTCCAACCGTTACACCCAAAAAAATTGTAATAATATTCATGAGTTCATTCTGTGCTGTATTCGACAAGCGGGAAACCACGCCGCTTTCACGCATTAAATTTCCCAGCATCAGCATGCCAACCAGAGGGGTTGCGTCCGGCAAAAGCAAAGAAATCAAAACCGTGATAATAATAGGAAACATAATCTTTTCCAGTTTGGAAACTGGACGTAACTGCTCCATGACTATACAGCGCTCTTTTTTCGTCGTCATTGCCCTCATAATCGGAGGCTGAATAACCGGCACCAGCGCCATATAGGAATAGGCTGCCACGGCAATTGGCCCCAGCAGTTCCGGCTTTAGTTTACTGGTTACATAAATGGCAGTCGGCCCGTCTGCACCGCCGATAATTCCGATGGAGGCAGCAGCTTTTGGATCAAAGCCTAAAGCCAATGCTCCAATAAAAGTAATAAAAATTCCGAGCTGCGCAGCCGCACCCAACAGCAAACTGGAAGGACGCGCGATTAATGGGCCGAAATCTGTCATGGCACCAACACCTAGAAAAATGAGTGGCGGATAAATGCCAAGCTTAACCCCTCGGTAAAGATAGTAGAACAGGCCTCCGTTTGCTTGGGCCGTCGGTTCTGCCATAATACCAGGAAAAACATTTACCAAAAGCATGCCAAAAGCAATTGGCAATAAAAGCAGCGGCTCAAACTGCTTCTTAATTGCAAGGTAAAGCAGCACACAAGAAATTCCGATCATTACATAGTTCTGCCAATCACTTGTAGCAAATCCGGAGCTTTTCAGTATATCTGTGATTGCTGTAAGAAATTCCTGAAACACTTAAATACCGCCTCTCAGTCTTGTGAAATGTTAATTTACAGAAAGCCAAGGTTAAAACGGACGGGTATTGCTGTAAGCGCCAGCCTGTCTCCATGCAGAACGGCTGCCTGTGCGTGTAGCAGCACGGCGCACAGATAAAATTGGTGTTTCTTCTCCATAAAGTGCATAAACTGCGGCACAGATTGCTGTGACTATTTCGGGTGAAATATCATTTGCCGCTGCCGGTGCTGCGGAAACAGGTTCCGGCGATGGCAAAGAATGACGCTGCGAAACAGATGCCACTGTTGTTTCGATATCATCCGTTCCACGGCGTTTTTTCTGCGCGGTATGGACTGCGGTACTGTACAGTTTAATAATCAGGATCAGCAAAACCAGCACTGCAAAGACGATTACCAAACCGGTTGTCAGAATGACGATGGCAATCTGACCTGTACTCATTTCTCCCATGGGAACATCCTCCTAACAGAAAATCTGTCGACTGGACACTGCCAAACCTGTAATGGTACCAAATTACTGTGTAGTGCATGGTGCAAAAAATAAATGATATTTTTATTATATCTGATTTCAGCAATAATTTCAAACTATTTTTATTAATTTTCTTCAATTTGGCATTGATGATTTATTTTTATCGAATATTGAAGTCTAATTGGAAATGCGCTACAATAATTATAAATACAAGTGGAAGTGATGATGGATATGACAGACAGCGGTTTTCGGCGCTCCTACAAAGGAGAAAGTTATAATCTGGGACTAGCTGTTTACAGTTGTGGTATTCAGCGCTGCCACCCTGCCCATTCTTGGGGACCTGCTATTCGTGACCATTATTTAATTCATTATATTGTCCGAGGAAAAGGAGAGTTTTCCACAAAAGGAAAGTTGTGGGATCTGCAGGCTGGTGATGCCTTTCTTGTGCAGCCAAATCGGATTGCAAGCTATCAGGCCGACCTCAATGAACCATGGGAATATGACTGGGTTGGCTTCAATGGCAGTGACGCAAATCACTTGCTTCGTCAAACCGGATTATTGAACATGGAACCTGCTTTTCACTGTCCACCGGAAAATTGCTTTCATGCCCTCCTTTCCGACATTATGGAAGTTTCCGGCACATCAAGCAGCTCAGAAGCACGCATGGAAAGTGGACTGCTTCGCTTTTTGGCAGAATTGATGGATGTTTTCGGCATGAATACGCCGCAAAGTGACAGTGGTTATAGTTATGTTCAAAAAGCAATCCAATTTATTGACCGCAACTATTCCTGCAACATTAATGTTGAAAAAATTGCGAAAAGTGCTGGAGTTTCCCGCAGCCACCTTTATCGATTATTTATGACCTATATCAACATGCCGCCGAATGAATACTTAACACGTTACCGCATTAATAAAGCCGCTGCCTTCCTTAAAGACTGCGGGTTGACAGTCGGTGAAGCTGCTTATTCAACAGGATTTTCAGATCAATTGTATTTTTCACGTGTTTTTAAAAAATATATGGGAATGCCGCCCAGCAAATTCAGCGGCGGCACTGGCAAGGAAGTATAAATTAATGGACAGCAAAAGTACAAATATACCTGAACAGAATTCACTGACTCTTTGGACACAACAGGTTTCAAAGAACCAATTAACTCCATGGGACCGTTTTCCGGAAATTTACCTTTATATGGATCAGGTCCTTAGTTTTATGGAAGCGCAGCTGCACTTATTTGAACAGGAAAAAAACACGCTGCTTACTTCCAGTATGATCAACAATTATGTAAAAGATGGAGTCCTCCCCCGGCCTGAAAAGAAAAAATATAATCGTGACCATCTCGTCCGCTTAACCATCCTTTGTCTGTTAAAGCAGGTTCTTTCCATCCCAGATATTCACACTTTGCTGGACAGTTTGCGGGAGCATAGTGATATTCACGCTCTTTATACCTCTTTCTGCGAAGCTGAGGAAGATACTTATCGCGAAATCTGCAAACGCATTGACACGGCATCCTCGAGCGGTACGGAGGCTCTTGCCAAACTTGCCCTGCAGCTTTCTGTGGAATCCGGTGCACGCAGAACTGCAGCGGAACGTATTATTCATGAACTTCAGCAAAAAACGGAAAATGCCACAGAAAAAGAATAGAAAGGAAAAAGAGTTAGCTTTTATAAGACTTGAGGTAAAAAATTTTTTTAACTAACCCCAATTTTCAAAAATGGGAAATTGGGTTTTACAATTTTCATAATTTGTCATGTTTTTTTACAAAAAATTATTGTTGTCTAAGGACAAAACGAAAATTTGTTTCTAAAATTTTCTTATACGTGCTGATAAGGTCATTGGCACTTTACACAAACTGTATTTCGCATATCTGGGAAGCGGACAAATTCAAAATTTATTATTGGAGGAATCATATATGGCAGAGAATGGCTTAAAAGAAGCACTAGAGAAATTTGGTATTAAGAAAGCCATCAGCTATCTGCGCAAGGATCCGGAAAAGAACCTGCCGAAACTGATGGACATGATTGATAAAGCAGATAAGGATAATATCTTTGCTGCTGCACGTTACTCTTTTCATCAGGCAATTGATGATCCCGGAAGCAATTGGAACAAGTTGATTTTCCATGTTGTTAAGGAAATTGATCCCCATATTCTGGAAACATTTTTCACAAATTTCTTTATGAACTCTACTTTTATCGGCGGACAAAAACAGATGGAATACCGCAAAAAATACGGTTGTAATGTTCCATGGGCAATTTTGCTGGATCCTACCAGCGCCTGCAATCTGCACTGCACCGGCTGCTGGGCTGCCGACTATGGTAACAAATTAAACTTATCCTTTGATGAAATTGACGACATCATCAATCAGGGTACCGCAATGGGTACTTACATGTACATCTACACCGGCGGCGAACCGTTGGTACGCAAGGATGACCTGATTAAAATCTGTGAAAAGCATTCGGAATGTATTTTCCTCTGCTTCACAAACGCAACTTTGATTGACGATAAATTTGCTTCCGATCTTCAGCGCGTTGGGAATTTTGTCCCCGCCATCAGTGTGGAAGGCTTTGAAGAAGCAACGGACAGTCGCCGTGGTAAAGGTACGTTCCAGAAAATCTGCAAAGCAATTGATATTTTGAATGCACATAAAGTCCCATTCGGCATTTCCTGCTGCTACACCAGCCAAAATGTTGATTCCATCGGCAGTGAGGAATTCTTTGACTGGATGGTCGACAAGGGAGCAATCTTCACTTGGTTCTTTACCTATATGCCAATTGGCAAGGGTGCCCCGACAGATTTGATGGCAACTGCTGAACAGCGCGAGTTTATGTATCACCGCATCCGTGATTTCCGTGCGACAAAGCCGCTGTTTACCATGGACTTTTGGAACGATGCAGAATATGTTTATGGCTGCATTGCCGGCGGGCGTTCTTATCTACATATCAATGCAAACGGAGATATTGAGCCTTGTGTATTTATCCATTACAGTGACTCCAATATACGTGAAAAGACTCTTTTGGAGGCTTATTGTTCCCCACTGTTCATGCAGTATCATTTAAATCAGCCTTTTAATAAAAACATGCTTCGTCCCTGCCCGGTACTGGATAATCCTTACCGGTTGGAGGACATGGTCAATAAAACGAATGCCCATCCTACCGATCTGGTCGGTCAGGAAACACCGCATGAACTTTGCGCAAAGTGCGAGCCTGTCGCCAATCAGTGGAAACCGATTGCTGACAAACTTTGGGCAACAAGCGGTGCCAATGGACGCCATTGTTTGGAATGTGATGATACCATTCTGCCGCAAAATTTGATTCCGGTAGAGGAACGTATCTCTTTTGAAAATATGGTGAAGTTTGAGCAAGCCCAGAAAAAGCAACAAGGCAATGGCTGATTTCAAATTTTTCTATTGTTTTGTAAAATTATAAAATAGAATACAAAAGCGGAAACTGTCATATGAAAGGCAGTTTCCGTTTGTATTTTTATTTAAAATTGGCCAAATCAATCCGTTAATATTTAAGGAATCGTTACGAAAATTGTGACAGCAACTCCATGTTCTAAGGCTCCTTCTCTTAAACTTGAGCTTGTGCTAATTTGAACAGATACAAGGGTTCCCTGTGTTACAGGGACACTTCCAAAGCCTGTTGCCACACAATTAGGATCATCAGAATTGCTCGGGCCTCTTACAGTAGCGGATATACCTGTGCTCGTTGCATCTCTGAATCCACAAGGGCTGGTAAAAACAGTAGCCGTAACAGTATCCGTGTCATCAGCTAATACTTCATCACGGATATTCAATACTACTCCTGTAATAGTGGAATTTACAGGAATTGTAACAGTATTTTTTACAAATGAAGTATCCGAAGTAGCATTATTACCAAGTCCAACCCATGCACCATTATTAACAGGCTGACCAGTTGCCAAATAAATTGTCGATCCGCCTGGGCCTACAGCGCCTGTTGCACCCGTGGCACCATCAGCACCCGTGGCACCGTCAGCACCTGTTGCACCATCAGCGCCCGTGGCACCGTCAGCACCCGTGGCACCGTCAGCACCCGTGGCACCATCAGCACCCGTGGCACCATCAGCACCCGTAGCACCGTCAGCACCCGTTGCACCGTCAGCGCCCGTTGCACCCGTGGCACCGTCAGCACCCGTGGCACCGTCAGCACCCGTGGCACCATCAGCACCCGTGGCACCATCAGCACCCGTGGCGCCTGTAGCACCCGTGGCGCCCGTAGCACCCGTGGCGCCCGTAGCACCTGTAGCACCCGTGGCGCCCGTAGGGCCAATACAACAGCAGCAGTTGCAGCAACACGGCCGTCTGCAACCGCATTTACCATACAAATCGTCATATGACGGTAAATAATCTGAATTATCGCATTTATAAGTGTTCATATTCATACCTCCTATTCCAGTTTATGCATAATGTGTGAAAATGCGTTTTTTCATATAGGATGGTATTGTTAATCATGTTTTGCTTCTTTTACAGCAGCAGTTTGTTTAGAGAGCATTTCATGAAAATAATTTCGATTATAAAGGACAGATGGATTGGCTGGCTTCCATTGGGCGGCTTTCTCATTATATTCCTGTGCTTTTTTAAAATCTCCTATGCGGTCATAGCAAACACAAAGTTGAATACATGGAAGATATCCATAGCAGTCCGGCTCACAAAAGCCTCCTTTAATGGGGTTTGGACGTTGTTTGAGAGCCTGTTCATACCAATATATTGAAATAGTGTATTTCTGCTTTTTTAAAAAATAGTTTCCGATTTCACAACATATCTCCGCTCGCGGAATATCATACTGAAAACTGCGCACCAGAGCAAGCAAGGCGTCCTTATCTTTCCCCTCATGAAAAAGGCAGTCTGCTAAAACGCGGCAGGCATCAATTCGGTTTTCAACCCACGTATTGTCGTCATCCAATATTTTATATAAAATTTGTTCTGCTTTCCAATAACGGCCATGGTCACGAAGTTCCCGGGCGTAGTAATAGGACTGCCGTCTGTCCAAAATCCGACCATCTGCAATCATTTTTTCAAAAATTCTAATATTTCGCTCTGAATCATAGGCTTTAACTTTTTGGTGTGTTACTGCGATTTCTACATATTGAATGACTCCTGATGGCGGAATAACTTCATGGATAGCCCCTTCCCACCGATAGTTTTTGTCTCGACGGAGCAAACGCTCCCTATAATAATAGAATGTGCATTTACCCGTTGCATCAAACGCGACATTATAACGCATCATGACCATAGAAACATCTGAAGACAGCGTTTCTTTCAAGGTCCGAAAGGCAGCGCGGTCCTTTTCCAATAAAACATCATCCGCATCAAGCCAAAGGATATATTCTTTGGTGGCTTTTAAAAAGGAAAAGTTCCTTGCTGCTGCAAAATCGTCAATCCATGGAAACGAAAATATTTGGTCGGTATACTGTTTCGCAATTTCTATCGTTCGGTCGACAGATCCTGTATCGACGATAATGATTTCATCCACCAGGTCTTTTACCGAATCCAAACAGCGAGCCAACGTCTTTTCTTCATCTTTAACAATCATACACAAGCTGATCTCAATCATAGGCATTAATCCTTATTTAGTATTTTTAATACAGGGTATGCTATACAAAGAGAAATGCTAATAAGGCCATGTACGTTTCACTTTCAGCAATGAAATTTTTGTTTTTAAAATACTTAAAAACAGCCTAGTTGTTAAAACATTGTAATTTCATATTTACGGAGTGATGAGTATGCAAAAAATATTAGATAAAAATGGAGTCGCATAAGTTACAAAAATTTGATAATAATCTTGCATACACGCACACGAAGAAAGTTAAAGGACGTAACAGTCATCACCGAACCATATTAGTCGTATTTTTTATGAAATTCTGAACATTAAAGAGTCTGGCTCAGCCATTCAAAACGTCCCGCAGAGACATTGGGCTTTCTGCGGGACGTTTTGAATGGCAATTTTTTATAAATCGATTTGATCCTTGATTTGAGCGAAAAGTTTCTCCCCTACGCCCTTTACATTTTTAAGTTCCTCAACACTATGAAAACCACCGTGTTGCTGTCTGTAAATAATAATCCGTTTGGCAAGCGCACTGCCCACACCTTTCAGACTTTCCAGTTGGGATACAGGAGAACTGTTCAAATGTACCTTCCCATTATAGGCACTGGAAAGTGTTTTTGAAGGTGTATCGGTCGTAACAACTGCAGCAGGGCTGCAAATAGGCGGGACAAAAAAGACATTATACCCAATACACAGAGCTGCCAGTACTGCCGCAATACCAATCAAAATTCGAATATGTACCCTTTCTTCATCCATAACGTTTCATCAGATTATCTGCCAATTCTGCCACTGCGCCATTTCCGCATGGGCAAGTCACAAGATTCGCCATATGCTGCAAAGAGGGCTGTCCATCTGCAGGAACAGCCGCAAAACCGGCTGTCTTGAGCATTTCACGGTCATTTTCATAATCTCCAATGGCAAAAACTGCTTTAGGAGAAAATCCGTATTTTTTCATCAAAATCTGCAGTGTACTGCCCTTATTAACGCCTTCCGGCACAATTTCCAGATATGCAGGTGATGTAAGGACAAACTCCAGTCCGTTGTGAGGCTGTGCCTGCACAAAGGCCTTTAGCTCTGGCATTTCCTCTGGGTTGCAGCCTAACAGCGCCTTGCACCATGGCTGCGGAAAAGCGGAAATCTCTGCAGGATTCATGAGAACTTCCGGTGTCATAGAATTTTTAACATACCGGTTGCGACGAAGAATGGCTACCTCTTGAGTATTGAAAAGTTCTAATCCAACTTTCGGAAATTCTTTTGCAACGGCCTGCAGAAGTGCAGGCAGCAAAGCTGTAGAAACGGAAAAAGAAGAAATAATTTTATGTTCACAAAAGTCATACAAAATAGTGCCGTTTAGTAAAATGCAGGGGACGTCCGGATAAATCTGCGAAAAATACTGGCCTGCTGACTGTTTTGTTCGGCCGGTAGCAATGGTAAAATGGCCGCCTAATTCCTGATAATGCGCCAGCGCTTCACAATTTCGTGTGGGAATTTCAAAGTGACTGTCAATTAATGTCCCATCCATATCGCAAACCAGCAGAATATCCTTTAACTGCATAACAATTTTCCTCTTTCTATTCAGTGCTTTTGAGCCTATGCAGAAAATCCATAAAGTAAGTTGGCAGAGGACTCGTAAATTCCATATATTCTTTTGTACGCGGATGTACAAAGCCAATTACGCGTGCATGCAGACACTGCCCCTTTAACCCCGGCGCCGGCTTCTTCGGACCGTAAACAACATCGCCTGCAACCGGATGTCCAATATAAGCCATGTGTACACGAATCTGATGTGTGCGACCGGTTTCCAGCTTTAGCCGCACATATGTAAAGCCCTGATAGCGCTCCAATACATGGTAATGTGTGACTGCATTCCGGCTGGCCTTGTCTGTAACGGCCATTTTCTTTCGGTCAACTGGATGTCGGCCAATGGGTGCATCAATAGTGCCATCATCCTGTTTGAGATTTCCATGCACGACCGCTTCGTAAATACGTGTGAAACTGTGCACCTTGATTTGCTCTGCCAAAAATTTATGAGCAAAATCATTTTTTGCCACAATCAATAATCCGCTTGTATCCTTGTCTATGCGGTGAACAATACCCGGACGGATAACGCCATTGATACCGGAAAGTGTATTCCCACAATAGGCAAGCAATGCATTTACCAGCGTACCGGTATAATTTCCCGGTGCCGGATGCACAACCATTCCTTTGGGTTTATTGACCACCAGCAGATCGCCGTCTTCATATACGATGTCCAGCGGAATTGATTCAGGCAGAACATCCAGTACCTGCGGATCCGGTATAACAGCAGAAAGGTCATCTCCCGCAGCAACCCGGTAACTCTTAACAAGCTGTTTTGTTCCTTTTGTGACACAGCCCTCACCAATATATTTTTCGGCAAGTGAACGTGTGAGCCCAATGTTCTGCTCACTCAAGAATTTATCCAGCCGCATCCCTGCCTGTTCTTTTTGAACTGTAAATTGATACATTTTAGGCATTTTTTTCTTCCGCCTTTTTTTCTTCAGCACAATCACTAAGAAACAGATGCAAAACCAGCAGAATCACACCAATAACGACACAGATATCTGCAAAGTTAAAGATATATGGGAAAAAATGAAAATGAATAAAATCAATTACATAGCCTCGTACCACTCGGTCAATGATATTCCCGATTCCACCACCAAGGATTAATGTGCAGGCCACCCAAGACAGCATATTGTGATGCTGATATCGGAACAGGACAAGGGTAATGACGACGCAGATAACCGCTGTAATCAGTGCAATCAGCCACTGACAATTTTGAAAGATACCAAACGCTGCACCACGATTCTCTAAATAATCAAGTGAGAGGAAACCCGGAATCAATGTCCGTGTTCCAACTGGCAGCAGAAACTGAATGACCAGTTGTTTTATGATTTGGTCTGCAGCAACCTCTGCTGCAACGAAAATCAAAGCAAGAATAGGCATCATCATTTTCCTCCTGATACAAAAAGCGGAGCGGTCAGCCGCCCCGCTCTGCTTACTTTTATTGAGCACTTTCTGCAAGTACATGAGCACAACGTTCACAGACATCTGGATGAGCGGCATCTTTACCAACTGTATCGCTGTACATCCAGCAGCGGGCACATTTTTGACCTTCTGCACGGGAAACTGTGATCGAAAAATCCGGCAAGGCAACATCCGTAAAAGTGCCTGTCCCCTCTTTTATAACTTCCACTTTTGAAACGATTAGAACCGGTAGCAGTTCGGTTTCAATGCTCTTTGCGAAATCATATAATTCGCCCTTACAGAAAATCTGCACCTGTGCATCCAGTGAAGAACCAATTACTTTTTGTTTGCGGGCCTGCTCCAGCGCTTTCTTCACATCGTCACGGATTGCATGGATGCGGTCCCAGCGTTCTGTAAAAGCGGTATCGACTTTCACGCCGCTTTTCTCTGGAAAGTCATTGAGCATCACGGAAGAAAGATTCTCGCCCTTCGCATGCTTCATAGCCTTCCAGATTTCTTCACTGGTATAAGCAAGGATTGGCGCAATCAGCCGTGTCATTCCGCTGAGGATCGTATACATCACCGTCTGCGCAGCACGACGAGTGACGCTATCCGTTTTTTCCGTATAAAGACGGTCTTTTGCAATATCCAGATAAAAGTTACTCATATCCACAACACAGAAATTGTGAATCGCATGATAAGCATTATGAAACTCAAAGGTATCATAACCCTCACGCACTTTATCAATCAACTCATCAAATTTGCAAAGTGCCCAGCGGTCGATTTCCTGTAAATCATTTTCTGATACGGCATCAGTATCCGGATCAAAGTCATGCAAATTGCCCAGCATAAAACGAGCCGTATTGCGAATTTTGCGGTAGGCATCGGAAAGCTGTTTGAGAATTTCCTTGGAAATGCGAATATCTGCGTGATAATCTGAAGAAGCAACCCAAAGGCGCAGAATATCCGCACCATATTTATCGATAATCTCCTGAGGATTAATTCCGTTACCGAGAGATTTACTCATTTTACGGCCTTCGCCATCTACTACCCAGCCGTGTGTACACACGGCTTTGTAGGGAGCCTGTCCGCGCCACGCCGTACTAGTCAGCAGGCTGGACTGAAACCAGCCTCGGTACTGATCGGCGCCCTCCAAATAGAGATCAGCGGGCCAGTGCAGCTCCGGTCGTTGGTCCGCAACTGCTGCATGAGAAACACCTGAGTCAAACCAGACATCCATGATGTCATGTTCTTTTGTAAACTCTGTGCAGCCACATTTAGGGCACTTCGTTCCTTCCGGCAGGATATCTTTTGCATCTGTCGTGTACCATGCATCACTGCCTTCTTTGGCAAACAATGCAGAAACTTTTGCCATTGCTTCTTTGCTCATCAGTGGTTCTCCACAGTCTTTGCAGTAAAAGATTGGGATTGGCACACCCCAGCGGCGCTGACGGGAAATGCACCAGTCATTGCGTTCCCGTACCATGGAAGTGATACGGTCACGGCCCCATGCTGGAATCCACTGCACTTTATTGATTTCTTCCACTGCCTGATCTTTAATGGCATCAACCGAGCAGAACCATTGCTCGGTTGCACGGAACAAAATTGGATTTTTGCAGCGCCAGCAATGTGGATACTGATGGATGATTTTCTTCTGTGCAAACATAGCACCGATTTGTACAAGGTATTGGGCAATTGCTTTATTTGCTTCACTGGTTGTTAGACCGGCAAAACGTTCCCCTGCCTCTTCGGTCATTCGCCCATCTGCATCTACTGGAACTATAATGGGCAATTCCGGATAATGGTCATGGCAGACATTATAGTCATCCACACCATGACCGGGAGCTGTGTGGACACAACCAGTACCGCTATCCAAAGTGACGTGGTCACCGACAATGACGAGAGATTCACGGTCCAAAAATGGATGCTGTGCCTTCATATACTCGCATTCGCTGCCTTTAAAGGTAGCAATCACAGAATAGTCTGTTTTGTTTGCCTCTGCCATAACAGACTCATACAGTGCAGATGCCATAACATAATACTCATCACCGCATTGGATGAGAGAATATTCAAAATCTGGGCCAAGGCAAATTGCCTCATTTGCCGGAATTGTCCACGTTGTCGTTGTCCAAATGACAAAATAGGTATGCGCAAGGTCAGCACCTTTGGAAGTAAAAAAGCCGCCTTTGTCATCAATAACACGGAACTTGACAAAAATGGAGTCGCAGGGATCTTCCTCATATTCTATCTCTGCTTCAGCAAGAGCAGTTTTACAGTCGGGACACCAATAAACTGGTTTCAATCCCTTATAAATCAAACCTTTTTGACACATGTTGGAAAAAATTTCAATCTGCTTTGCTTCATAATCATGGGTTAAAGTCACATAGGGATGATTCCAGTCTCCCAACCCGCCAAGACGTTTAAATTCATTACGCTGACCATCAATATAAGAAAGTGCAAAGTCACGGCAAATCTTGCGCAGCTCAATATCTGAAATTGTCTCGCTGTTTGTAACACCGGCTTTTTTTCGAGCTTTCAATTCGGTGGGTAAACCATGTGTATCCCAGCCGGGAACATAGGGCGCCTTATAACCAGACATATTCTTTGAACGGACAATCATATCTTTCAACACTTTATTCAGAGCAGTCCCCAAATGGATGTCACCATTTGCATATGGAGGGCCATCATGCAGGACATAAACCGGTTTTCCTTCATTCTTTTTCATAACCTGACCGTACAAATCTTCTTTTTCCCACGTAGCCAAAGTCTCCGGCTCACGTTTCGGCAAATGTGCCTGCATTGGGAAATCCGTTTTGGGCAAATTCAGAGTGCTCTTGTAATCCATCGGTGTTCTTCTCTCCTTCAGTGTTTACGCTGCACGCAAGCAATTTTATTGAATCAGTGTTTTTTGCTGAAAATTTCAGATGTATCCGCTTCATCAAAGTCATAATCATCTGCAAATCCGGCTGGCTTCTTTGATGCATTTTCAGGTTTTACAGGGTCAAAGGGTTTTGCTGTTGGATAATTGGGCTTTCCATCTTCAGATGCAAAAGTAACCGGTTTCGGCTGATCATCTTCTGCTTCTTCTGATAAATCTTCTTTGTCTTGAGACTTATCAGGAGAAGCATTTTTTTCTGCCGCTGGCTGCTCATCTGCCGTTTTTTGTTCCGCTTCCTCTGAAACCTTTTTTGCTTCCTGATGCGGAAGGTCATTGATCAATGTAATATGTTCTTTATAAAGATTGAGCAAATTGGAACGGAAATCAGAAACTGCCTGTTTCATCTGTGACAGCTTTTCTGCCTCTCCCTCAATTTTTAAGGAAGCATTTTCCACAATTTCTTTTGCTTTCAATTGTGCATCATTGACAACTTTCTCTGCTTGCTGGCGAGCATCCCGAATGGACGCATCGCGCATTTTTTGTGCACTGACGAGCGCTTCCTTAATCTCGTCTTCCTCCTGACAGTACTGCTGGATCTGATTCTCTTGTTCTTTGACTTTATTCTGCAGCTGACGAATTTCGCTTTCCTCATGCTGCAGATGATCATGCTGTTCCGCAGTTTTCTGTATCAAGGCGTCGTAAGAAGTCTCTACCTCATCGAGAAAGTCGTCCACTTCTTCGCGCATATATCCACCACGTAAACTTGCTTTTTGAAATTTCTTGTTTTTGATGTCATTCAGTGACAGCATCCACTTTTTCCCCCAATTAAATAAACTTTCGTCCCTCCAGCCGCAGACGGCCCTTTGGGGTTTGCCGGCTTAGGGAATCAATCCGGAAACGTCCCTTTCCCCTAACTGAAAGGACTGCACCTTCCCGAACTGCAGCATCTGGTGCATAGACCAGCTGATGGTTCATCTGTATGTACCCTTTTGACAGCAAGGTATGTGATTTTGCTCTGCTAAATCCAATGCAGGCTGCCACAACACAATCAATGCGCGGCGAGGCAATAACTGCAGAAAAAGCCCGGTACTCGTGTGCAGGTGGGAACGGTTTTTCTGCACCCAAAGAGATTTTTATCCCAACTCGGCCGATCCGGGTTAACTGTAAGAGCAAAAAGTCTGCCATTTCCTGTCTGAAAAAAAACACACACCTACCAGATTCCAACAGAATATCCCCAAGCACTTTCCGCTGGACACCAGTTCCCATCAATGCTCCCAAAAAGTCACGGTGCGTTAAATGATCGTCAGTGCGAAAAGTTGCTGTAGCTGTCTCAATTGGAAACGCATCCTCAGAAAGCTCCATCCATTCTGGAAATGCCCCAAAACATACACGTTCGGCACCACAGAAGCCGCCCCAAAAAAGGTAATTCTTAAATTGCATTTTTTCGGTTTCCTGCGCGGCTAAAGCAGCCTGCCTTTCATTTAAAAATCCAATAAAATGTGCGCCGCTCCCTTGGCGGGCCAGTCTGATCGCATCCTGTAGTTTTGCCCGCAGAATTGCATCTTCATCCGGCTGCATCAGAAGTATTCACCACTACCTTCATTATCCTCCATAGCATCTTCTCCCATTAAGTCAACATTATAAGGAGTAATAATGAAAGTGTTCGTCGCCACACGTTTGATTTTGCCGCCATTTGCATAAGCTACACCGCTGAGAAAATCAATGATACGGCGGGAAATGTCTTTTTGGGTATCCTCAAGATTCAGCACAACGGTATTACAGTGCAGAAGTTCATCTGCCACGGCGCAGGTTTCTTCGCCAAAGTGTTCTGGCTTAAAAATAACCACCTGAAGCTGTGTCGCGGCTGGGTTTAGGTTTACAACTTTTCCGTCTGGATCCCGGCGAGAAGAAGGCTGCTCGCGGTGATAGGAAGAACTCCGCTCCCTACGCTGCTGCTCTGCACGGGGACGTTCCTGAGTTTCTTCTGGCTGCTCTTCTTCATAGTCATAATCGCCGTATTCTTCCTCTGGAGGATTCCATAAGTCCTTAAATTTTTGCATCAATCCTGCCATATCCTATAAGCCCTCCTAAAGATTTGTGCTTTTCTTCATTTTTTTGAATAATCTCTTGGTCCAAACAAAGATGAGCCAATACGCACCATATTAGCACCGGCTTCAATTGCCAGCTCATAATCTGCAGACATTCCCATAGATAAAAACTGCATATTAACATTATCTATTTTTTGGGCGCTTATGTCAATAAAATATTGATACATTCTGGTGAAATACGAAAAAGTTTCTTTTTTTTCTGTATTGGCCGGCGGGATGGCCATTAAACCTTTCACACAAATATTGGGCAAAACTGAAACAGTGCTAAGTAAATCACTGAGCTTTTCCGGCAAAATTCCGGATTTATTTGCTTCCCTTCCAATATTGACTTCCAGCAGTATATTGGTTACAACACCATGTTTCACCGAAAGGCGAGAAACTTCCCTTGCCAGCTTTTCACTGTCAATACTCTGAATCATGCTCACTTTTCCAATCAAATATTTGACCTTATTGGTCTGTAAATGACCGATAAACTGAACATCTGCAAGGTCCTTCCGATAATGGTCATATTTTCCGAGTAGTTCCTGCACCCGATTTTCCCCAATGCAGCGGATACCCGCCTCAATGCCATGGTTAATTATCTCCACTGGAACGGTCTTGGTAGCCGCGAGCAGAGTAATGTCTTCCCGCTTCCGACCAAAACGCTGTGCTGCGGCAGAGATATTTTCTTCCACAGTTTTCAGATTTTCTTCCACATCACAGAAACGTTTCTGCAGCTCTTCATCACTCAATGACTTTTCCATCATAAAGTCCCTTCCCTTCTGTAATGACTTCATCATAAAGCTGAATGCCTTCCTTTGTATCAAGCTTGCTTGCATCTGGATTTGGGTCACAATAAATATATGTTCCATCACTATAAAGCGGAATAATTTGTTTGAATTTCATTTCAATACCAGACATCACAAATACGCCTTCCACATTTTTTTCCTCTGTAACGCTCTTCCCATCTTTTGTCACTGCTCTCCTGACTTTTTCAAAGTGGACAGACTGCTGGCTTATCTGAATACCTTTATAAGTGTTAACTGTAACTTTAGCCGTTTCATGCCGGATATTAATAAGCGCACTATCCATCGCATTACATTCAAAAATGGCAGCTGCATCTGAATTTTTAGTTTTTTGATTGATTTGTACAACCGTGGCATTAATTGATTTTGAACTTACGAATGGGAAATTGATTTTTACGGATGTATCCGGTTTTAATTTTGCTGCAGTGGCAGCGCTTACAGGACAAACAAAATACCAGTTGAACTGTGAACAGATTTTGCCGACTACATTTTTAGCGACTGCCGCTGGTTTAACGGACTTCAGCTTTTCCGGTGATAATTCCCTGACTTCATCATAATTAAAAGCGGATTCATAGCCGTCTGTTTTGCTTGAAAAATAGCCGGAATTCCCTGCAACAACTTTACCCAGTTCCTCGCCGTTTCGAGTAGAAGATAAGGCAGAAAGCTGCTTCTGCAGCGTACTGATTCTGGCCGAAAAATTTTTAATTTTTCCGTCAGCTAATTGTTTTTTATTCATTAGATAAAGCAACTTCTGGCGAGAATCTGAAACATCTACGTTCCCGTCTTTAAAATCGCTAATCACATTAAGCAACTGGTCACTGAGCATGAAATCCAAATTTTCAGCACTAGCATCCGCTGAGGAACCTTCATTGGCAAGTTCCTGCAAACTTTTCAGCTCTTCTGTCAGTTCTTTTTTCTTCTGGAGAATTCCTGCATCAGCAACACTTTTATATGCATGAGCAACGACGCCGTCTTTATCCACTCTTCCCCCGTCCGGAATGTCATACTGCAGCACTCCGCCGCTGTTGCTGGTAAGCTGTGTCTCTTTCCGAACAGCATATCCGCTGACTGTAATGGTTTGATTGACTGTCTTATAAAGGGCAATTTCTGTTTTTTCATGAGCAAAATTAGCATGATAAATTTGATAGCCCACAAAGATAAAAATGAAGGCTGCGACTGCCATTGTGGCAATCCGTTTGAGCCACAGGCTGTTCATAAACAATATCCTTTCAAAAAGTCCTGAATTTTCCTGAGCGCATCCTGAAAAAGCTGCTCTTCGTCCAAATAGTCATCTATCCATAGCCACTGCGCCTGCTTTTCCCGGCGAAACCATGTGAGCTGACGTTTTGCATAGTGCCGTGTACTTTGTTTAATTGCCTTTGCCGCCTCACCGAGGGTGCAACTGCCAGCAAAGTAAGGCAGAAGCTCTTTGCAGCCAATCGCCTGTACAGCCGTTGGGCCGCAATTCTGCAAAGCTTCTTTTACCTCTTGCACCAGCCCGGCTTCCAGCATCTTGTCCACGCGTGCATCAATGCGCTGATAAAGTTTTTCTTTATCCCGAAAGCCAAGGCACAGGAAACATGCTTGATAAGAAGACGGCTTTACATGAGAAAGCGCCGCATTTTCTTCAAGCGTTTTTCCCGTTACGCGGTACATTTCCAGCGCACGCACCACCCGCTTGACATTATGAGGATGGATGGATTCGGCGGCATGCGGATCTACTTTAGCAAGCTCCTCATGAAGAGCCTGTGAGCCATGTTGAGCTTCAAACTCTTTAAATTCGGCACGGATTTGAGGATTGACACTCGGTGTGTATGCGATGCCCTGCAGAAGGCTGTCAATGTACAAACCTGTTCCCCCGACAATCATGGGCAGCTTGTTCCTATGTCGAATATCTGCAATTGTCTTGCGAGCAAGTTGAACATAATCCGCTACTGAAAAGGGTTTCTCCAAAGGTTGAAAATCCAACAGATGATGCGGAATCCCCCCCATCTCTTCTGCAGTCGGTTTTGCAGTAGCAATCTGCATACCTTGGTAAATCTGCATGGAGTCCGCTGAAACGACTTCTCCATTCAGCGCTTTGCAAAGCAAAACAGCCAGCTTCGTTTTTCCTGATGCGGTGGGTCCGGCAATAATTGCCACAGGAGTTTTATTCATCCTTGCATTCACCCTCCATAAGCTGGGGTATCTTAGTGAAATAACAACCATTTTCATGTTTAAAATTATGTAAACTCAACTATTATTTTAACGGAAAACTTTGGAAAAATCAATTGTAATCTTCAAAAACTAATTAAATACGACCAAATTGATGCTCCAAATCTTTCCGTCGTAAGACAATGGACACTGGCCGGCCATGCGGGCAATACCGAATATCCTCTTTTTCCATTCGAATGACAAGCTGGGCAAGTTCCATCTGCGTGCTTGTATCCCCTGCTTTCACCGCCGCACGACAGGCAATGTTGTGATAAAGCCAATCTAATTTTTCTGTCATCAGGCTGGTACGGTTTTCTGCCAGATACCCAGCAATTTCTTCAACAGCACCTTCTATATTTTCCTGCAGCATAACGGGTACCCCGCGAACCAGCACCGTGCCGTCACCAAAGTCTTCCACCGCATATCCGGCTTGCGCAAGCAGATCTAAACTTTGAAGCACAGCAGAATATTCATCTTTCGAGAGTGTTACGGTTACCGGAGAAAGCAGCATCTGCTGTGGAATATTTCCAGACTGCGCCCGAAGTTTCTCATAAAGCATCCGCTCATGAGCAGCATGTTTATCAATGAAACGCAATTCTTCATTTCCCTGCTCAACAATAATGTACGTATCAAACGCTTCTCCAACCAATTTGAGGGAAGCATCTGCTTCATTCTGCTGCACATAAGGGGCAGAGACTTCTGTGTCAGAAACCTGAGACGCAGAGTTTGGGGCTGGCGCCTGTGGTGAATTTTCTGTAAAGTTTTCTGCTTTACATTCACTATTTTTGAGGGAAGTTTTTTCCGATTCCGAATTTGGAATTTCATTTTGGAAAGTGTTTTGCTTTACAGGGATTTTAGAATCATTAGAAACTACATTTTGTTCAAATGCAGCGCTGTCGTGAACCGCCGGCGGCGTCTTTTGCAGCATGATCTGCTCCGGCATCACAGCAGGCACATGGAAAGAAGCTGGCTTTCGCATCGGCTGTGCTTCTTTCAACTTCAGCAGACTTGGCGCATCTTCCTGCTGTAATGCGGTTTTTACAGCATGATATACCGCTTCAAACACTGGCTTTTCATTCATAAAACGAACTTCCATTTTGTTAGGATGTACGTTTACATCAACTGAAGCAAAATTGACCTTAATATGTAAAACGCAAGCCGGAAATTTTCCTACCATTAAGCATCCTTTATAAGCTTCCTCTAAAGCTACCATAGCCGTTCTAGATTTAACATACCGACCATTGAGGAAAAAATTCTGCATGCTGCGGTTTGCCCGTGAAGCGACCGGCTTACTTATAAAGCCCCAAACCTTGACACCATTCAACTCATAACGGACTGGAAGCAGTGCTTGAGTAAATTCCCGGCCATAAACCGCAAAAATGGCATCTTTTAATTTCCCATCCCCGGGTGTATGCAGAGCCTCCCTTCCATCCCGCAGAAAACGAAAGGAAATTTCAGGATGTGCCAAGGCTTCATGGTCGGTGATACCGGCAACAGCGTTACCCTCCGTAACATCTTTTTTTAAGAATTTCATGCGTGCGGGGGTATTATAAAAAATATCCCGCATGACAAACGTAGTGCCTTCTGCACATCCGGCATCATCACAGGCTATTTCTTCCCCACCGGCAATGACGTAATGGGTACCGGCCAGCTCATCACGTGTGCGTGTGAGCAACTCCACATGAGAGACCGCTGCAATTGAGGCAAGCGCTTCTCCGCGGAATCCTAAGGTGCTGATTTTGGCAAGGTCATCCTGACTGCAAACTTTGCTGGTAGCGTGGCGCAGAAATGCCCGCGGCACATCCTCTCGTGTGATTCCACAGCCATTATCAGTGACTCTCATAAAAGTGACACCACCATGTTTAATTTCGATGGTTACTGCCGTGGCACCTGAATCAATGGTATTTTCCAGCAATTCCTTTGCTGCAGAAGCCGGCCGTTCGACGACTTCTCCGGCAGCAATCAATTCCGAAACATGTTTATCCAACACATTGATTTTAGGCATTTTCTCCGCTCCTTTCCCTAAACTAGCTCACCACCTGACATGTCCCTGCATTCCTTGTCAGCGCGCTTTAAAAACATCGCTTCAAAATCCAATCTGCTTTCTAGTTCTTGTTGGGAAACTGCAAAATGCAACAAACTTTTGTACCGAACACGCATTTTCTGTTCCTGACGCAGGAATTCCAAAGTCTCGGTCATATGCAAATCATGATGGGTTGCAAATCCAAAATCCGCCCAAATACGCAAAGTTCCAAAATGGTCCAGCATATCTGCATCCTGAACCAAATGTGTAGCAATATCCCGCCCATCATCTGGCCGGCGGTCATCATGAACTGCAACAATTGCAGCTGCTTGATTCAGCAATTTGGGGTTCACTTTGCCCGCAAGTAATTGTTTCATCCGTACAGCACCGGCTGCTCCATGGTTCTGATGATTGACGCTGTCATGCGATACATCATGAAAAAGCCCCGCCACAAACAGCAGTGAATCCAGTTTGGCAGATGCCCCCACCGCTTTCCGCAGTTTCAAAACCAGATGTGATACGCGGATACAGTGATCCACCGTCCACACACCGCGGCCCGCAATGTCCTGCTTCCCTTCCAGTTCTTTTTGTAAAATGGCCGTCAGTTCCTTTTGATTCATGACTGTTCCCTCTTACACAGTTCGCCTCATCTATCATCAAAATTTCTGCTTTCATCGGTCAAATTTCAACTGCCATATGCACTTTCCCCTTTTACCATCTTCACTAACTCGGCAAGCTGGTTCATACACTCAATTGGCGTTAATGTATTGACATCAAGAGTACGCAGGCACTCCAGTGCTTTCGCTTCCCCGGGTGGTGTCAACATGAGTTGTTCCGGTTCATTTTTTTCCGGCTTGGCAGCCTTCGGGGTTTGACCGGCTGGAAGATTGGAAACATTGTTGGTCAATTCAGCAAGGATCCGTTTTGCCCGTTTCACCACTTTGTTTGGTACCCCGGCAAGCTTGGCCACTTCAATGCCATAACTTTCATCCGCGCTGCCACGAACGATCCTTCGCAAAAACGTAATATCATCACCGTGCTTTTTGCAGGCGATGTTATAATTTTTGACGCCGTCCAAAAGGTCCTCCAGAACTGTCAATTCGTGATAATGGGTTGCGAAAAGCGTTTTCGCGCCTAATGTCTTTTTATTAGCAGCATATTCCACTACGGCACGAGCAATGCTCATGCCGTCATAAGTGGATGTTCCGCGTCCAATCTCATCCAAAATAATTAGACTGTCAGATGTTGCATTTTTTAAAATATCTGCAACTTCCGCCATCTCCACCATAAAAGTTGACTGTCCAGCGGCAAGATCATCGGAAGCACCAACACGTGTATAGACAGCATCGACAATTCCAATTTGTGCATAAGCGGCTGGCACAAAACAGCCAATCTGTGCCATAATGACAATGAGCGCTATTTGCCGCATGTAAGTAGATTTACCTGCCATATTGGGACCGGTGATAATAGCCACACGGTTTTCGCCCTTGTCCAGAGTCACGTCATTGGGTACAAAAGGAGCATCTAACAGTGTTTCCACAACCGGATGGCGGCTCTCTTTAAGAATCAGTTTTCCACTCATATCGACAATTGGACGGGTATAGTGGTTATCCGCACTCACCTGTGCAAAAGAAAGCAGCACATCCAGTTGGGCCACAGCTACTGCTGTGCGCTGAATTCGCTCCATTTCCCCTGCAACCTGCTTACGGACCTGCTCAAAAAGCTGATGCTCTAGCTGAACACTCCGGTCATGTGCCCCGAGGATACGGCCCTCCAGTTCTTTAAGCTCCGGTGTTATAAATCGTTCGCAGTTTGTCAAGGTTTGCTTGCGGATATATTCTTTCGGCACTTGATTTTTAAAAGCATTGGGAACTTCTATGTAATATCCAAAAACGCGGTTATAGCCAACTTTTAACTTTGAAATTCCCGTTCGCTCCCGCTCACCCGATTCAATTTTGGCTAAAACGCCGCGTCCGCTGCTCATGTCGCCTTTAAGCAAATCCAACTCTTCGCTGAATCCTGCTTTGATAATGCCGCCTTCCCGCAAAGAAAACGGAGGATCCTCCACAATGGCCCGGTCAATCAAATCTGCAACATCGTCCAATGAATCAATTTCCGCCAGAATTTTTTGCAAAAGCTGTGAATGTACATCCTTTAAAGCGGTGCGAAGTGGCGGCAAACGGCGAGCTGTACTTTCCAAAGACCGCAGTTCCCTCCCATTTGCACTGCCATAAACAACACGTGTTATCACACGTTCCAAGTCATGAATTCCGGAAAGTTCCTCCGCAAGGGTATCCCGCAAAACAGCATCTTCGCAAAGCTCCTCCACAGCATTCAGGCGGCGGCTGATTGCGGCCGGACTTAAAAGCGGCTGCTCAATCCATGTCCGAATCAGCCGTTTGCCCATCGGCGTATGCGTTTTGTCTAGTACCCAAAGCAGAGAACCGCGTTTTTCTTTACTGCGCATGGTTTCAATTAATTCCAAATTTCGGCGGGCGTTGAGATCCAGCCGCATATATTGGGCACCACTGTAAATTTGAATGGAAGAAATCCGCTCGATTCCGGTACGCTGTGTGCGATGAAGATAAGAAAAAAGTGCACCCAGTGAACCGACCAGTTCCGGTTTATCGGCAAGCTCAAGGTCTTCCAGTGAATGTTTATGAAACTGCTGCAATAATTCCTGCTTGTTTTTTTCCGCATTATATTCGGTATCGTCCATCAGTTCCAAGCTGGCAGCTAGTCGATTACGGATAAAATCCGGAAGTTCCTTAAAGTCCAACAAGGCACTGTTCACCAATATCTCCTTTGGTGAATAGCGGGAAAGTTCGTTTTCAAGCTGCTCACACAGATTTTTCTGCAGCGTAGTTGCATAGAGTTCCCCTGTAGAAATGTCCGCAAAACAGACGCCCGCGGTTTCTCCGCGGACGTAAGCAGAACAAATATAGTTGTTTCTCGACTCATCCAGCATGCTGCTTTCCAGCACGGTCCCCGGTGTCACAACACGGATAATATCGCGTTTAACCAAACCTTTAGCTTTCGCTGGGTCTTCCATCTGTTCACAAATGGCAACTTTGTAGCCCCTTGCTACTAGTTTTGCCAAATAAGTTTCATAGCTGTGAAACGGAATTCCACACATAGGTGCCCGTTCTTCCTGTCCACAGTCGCGGCCGGTAAGAGTAAGGTCCAGTTCACGAGAAGCCAATTTTGCATCATCATAGAACATCTCGTAAAAATCGCCAAGCCGGAAAAACAGGATTGTATCCGGATATTGTTTTTTAATGTCAAAATACTGCTTCATCATTGGCGAAAGATCTGCCATGAAACCGGTTACCTCCTCTTTTCTAAGTTCTTAATAATTAATGGCATCCGCCGCCGCAAGAGGAACAGTCATGTGTGCAGGAAGGTGTATAATCGGCTGTTGCCGGATCTTCTCCTTCTGCACATTTGGAAATAATTCCATAAACACGTTTTAGCAATGAGTCCATTTCTTTCTGAGCCGCCGTGTAAAGAATCATGTTTGGATTCCCCATAATCTTGGTATAGGTTTCTTGCATTTCACCTTTATACTTGTCCACCTTTTCCTGATCGTGGGAATCCTTTTGGTTTTCGTTATTCAAATTCATACGGATGAGGTTAAAATGGCCAATCATCTCCTGCAGCTCTTTGTCTGCATCGCATTTACGGCTGACTTCCTGCATTCTGCTGAAGCAAGGGTCTGCCTGCAGTGCTTTACCGAGTCCTCTGGTTGCTTCAATAACGTCCATGTGATTTTCTCCTTCGTAAACATTTATTTATAGTCATTTATGCTGGGACAACAATTTGAATAAGAACTTAATCCGCTAATTTCCCTGTCAGAATCCAATTGCGCGCTTCAGTGATTTTTACCATTTGAAACGTCCCGCAAATAGTCGGGTCCCCCGGAAAATCTACGATAATATTGCCGGATGTCCGTCCTGTCAGCAGACCGGTTTTCGGATTCTGTTCCTCAACTAGTACTCGCTGCACTGTACCAACCGCAGAAGCACACCGTTTTGCTGCAATCTGCTCCTGTGTTGTGCAAAGTTCTTGAAACCAACGGGATTTTTCTTCTGCAGGCACTGGGTCGGGCAGCTTTGCTGCACGAGTCCCTTTTCTTGGAGAATAAATAAAAGTAAATAAGCTCGTAAACTGGACTTTCTTAATTAAAGAAAGCGTATCCTGAAATTCCGCATAAGTTTCTCCCGGAAAACCGACAATAACATCACTGGTAAGGCTGATATCCGGTATCACTTTTTTGGCATACTGCACTAATTCCAGATACTGCGCACGGTTATAATGCCGATTCATCTCCTGCAGCACACGGTCATTTCCAGACTGAAACGGCAAGTGCAGATGATGCGCAATATGCTTGCCTGCCGCCATAGTATCCAACAGCTCATGGGTGCAGTCTTTCGGATGGCTCGTCATAAAACGAATCCGGTAATCCCCCTCCACTTGGTCCAGCATTTGCAGAAGTTTGGCAAAGTTCATACCGCAGTCGGGCTTTTTCCCATAGGAATTTACATTTTGTCCCAGTAAAGTAATATCTTTGTAGCCCTGCCGAACTAACTCCTGAAACTCTGCAAGCACTGCTTCTGGTGCGCGGGAACGCTCCCGTCCGCGGACATAAGGGACAATGCAGTAAGAACAGAAATTGTCACATCCGTACATAACCGTCAGCCATGCTTTTATTTTGCCATCTCGGTGAACCGGCAGTCCCTCAGTGATGAGCTGGTCCTGTTCTTCCCCACCACGAGCAAAGATACGCCTGCTGTCCGTGATGCAGGTAAAAAGTAACTTGGGAAAATTGCAAATCTGATGCGTACCAAAAAGCAGATTCACAAAAGGATAGCTGTCATGAATTCGCTTTGCCACATGCTCCTGCTCCATCATGCAGCCACACAATGCAATAATGACACTGGAATGGCGGCGTTTGATATTTTTGAGAGCACCCACATTTCCAAAAACGCGGTCTTCTGCATGTTCTCGCACGGCACAAGTATTAAACAGAATAAAATCTGCGTCTTCCGGTGTATCTGTAAAGAAAAATCCCATTTCTTCCAGCATACCTTTTATTTTTTCACTGTCTGCAACATTTTGTTGGCAGCCATAGGTATGCACAAAAGCCAGAGGCACTTTTCCCCGTTTGCGGACTTTCATAATTTCCCGCAGCTGTTCAATATAATGCCGTCCTTCTAAGAGCTGAGTTTCAGGCTTTTCTGTCAAAAGCAAGTCCTCCCTGTGCTATAATCAAAATTTTAAGCTCATTTTCTGTAAAACAGCCGCAGAGCGACTTTTCACCGGCTTTTACCAGAATGGTCCGCCTTTCCTTTTTGGTTCCGGCGAAACGAATCAACGCCGGCTCCCACCACTGTACCAATTCCAAGTCCAATAAAAGTACCCTGAGTTACAAACGAACCATTGCCGCTAATTAAAGTAACAATAATCCCCACAACAACTCCAATGCCAATGCCTAAAAGGGCAATCAGCGGAAAAAATCTTTTCTCAGGATGATTTTCTTCCTTTTCTTGGCTGTCTCGGACTTGTGTTTTGTTTACGGACTCTTTTTGTCCTGCCAATGCGGCTCCCTCCACTTCAAAAGCGGAATATACACGGAAAAAATGTTTCACTGTAGTATAACATATTGCAGGTAAAAGAGCAAGAAAAGCACCAGCATAAGCAAAAAGCCGCTGCGGAAAAAAGTTTCAGCCCGCAGCGGCTTTTACTCTAGCCTTTACAAACTATAAAATTTACTGAGCGTCAAAAAACTTTTTATGAATGACAGAAACTGCACGGTCGGCATCATCCTCATCAATCAATACAGAAATCTTAATTTCACTGGTAGAGATCATATGAATATTAATGTCCGCCTCAAACAGAGATTCAAACATGGTAGAAGCAACACCCGGGTGAGATTCCATACCAGCACCGACAATGCTGACCTTTGCAACGTGATCATCATACACAACACTGTTTGCACCAATCAACTCTACAAATGGATTGAGCAGATCGATTGTATCCTGTAAATTACTGCGGGATACAGTAAAGCTGATATCTTTGGTCCCATTGCGACCAACAGATTGCAAAATAATGTCAACATTAATGTTCTTTGCTGCCAGTTTGGTGAAAATTTTAAATGCAAGACCCGGACGATCTGGTACACCCATAATAGAAATACGGGCTACATCACTATCTTTAGCGACACCGCTAATCAGCATTTCTTCCATTTTGTTTGCCTCCCTTACAATTGTACCCGGTCGATTGGCCATACTGGAGAGGACCTCCAGTTCAATTCCATATTTTTTTGCAAGCTCCACTGAACGGTTATTGAGAACCTGCGCGCCAAGGGATGCAAGTTCCAACATTTCATCATAAGAAATAACGCTAAGTTTCCTAGCATTCTTCACTTTGCGCGGATCCGCAGTATAAACACCTTCTACGTCCGTATAGATTTGGCACAGATCCGCATGCATGGCAGCAGCAATTGCCACTGCGCTGGTATCGCTGCCGCCGCGGCCCAACGTTGTCACGTCATCATAACGGTTAATTCCCTGAAATCCGGTAACAACGACAATGTGCTTTTTATCCAGTTCTTTGCGGATACGGTCCGGTTCCACACGGTGAATACGTGCACTGCCATAAGCGGTGCTGGTAACAAATCCGGCCTGCCAACCAAGTAAAGAAACGACCGGATAGCCAAGTTTCTCAATTGCCATTGCCAGAAGTGCCGCGCTCATCTGTTCTCCGGCAGTCAGGAGCATATCCATTTCACGTTTGCTTGCACAAGGGTTAATTTCATTTGCTTTTGCAATTAGATCATCTGTGGTGTCTCCCTGTGCAGAAACGACCACAACTACATCATTCCCCTGCTTGTAGGTTTTGGTTACCGTATCTGCGACATGAAACACCCGGTCTGCATTTGCCACGGAACTGCCGCCAAACTTCTGTACAATCAGACTCATACAGTTCATCCTCCAATATCTTAATTCAATTAAACAGCAATCGCGCTGGAATTACTCCAATTACTCTATGAAAATCTGTGCACCGCGGGACTCAGTTTTCAAAAGTTTCACTTGCCAGTCGTCAAGGCCTTTTCCTTTCAAGTGGGCCTTTGCCGTCTTTTCAAAGGATTCTGCTTTCCCCGATTCCACCATAGAAAGGATTGTTGGACCAGCGCCGCTGACACAGGTGCCTAGTGTTCCGAGTTCATAACTCATTCGGCACACGTCATCGAAATTGGCGATTAGACCAGAACGATATGGCTGATGAATCCGATCCTGTACAGCAACTCGAAGATTTTCAATATTCCCAGAAAACAGAGATGCCACCATCAGCGCTGAACGAGAAAGATTATAAACAGCATCTGCTCGGCTATAGGTATCCGGCAAGATAGAACGTGCTTTTTCCGTTTTCAGCTCAAACGGCGGAATGAACACCACAAACTGGATTTTTTCAGACACTGGTACGCTGACGCTGTATACCTTGCCGCCTTCAATGGCAGAAGTAACTAAACCGCCTTCCAATGCGGGAGCAACATTGTCAGGGTGACCTTCAATTTTTGTTGCCAGTGTAACCAATTCTTTGTCACTTAAGGGGCTGCCAAGCAGCCGATTGGCCCCTAAAATGCCTGCCACAATGCAGGCAGAACTGCTGCCCAGGCCACGCGCCATCGGTATATTATTGAGCTGTACAATTTTGAGCCCCGGCAATTTTCTGCCACACTGTTCATAGAGCTGCTTTGCTGCCCAATATATTAAATTATGTTCATCCAGCGGAACTTCCACATCATCTTTACAGGAAATGTCAATGGAATCTGATTCCTCCATCCAAACCTGATTGTATAGATTTAAGGCAATGCCAAGGGAATCAAAACCAGAACCCAAATTGGCACTGGTTGCCGGTACTTGTATCCGTATCATTTTCATTACTCCAAACTCAAGTTTCTCTTTTTTATTGTATGGATAAAGAAAACCCACAATATTTACATTTCACCGATACGAATACGACTGTCAATCGTAACGCCTGAAGCTGAAAGCTGCTGCAGCTTTTTGTCACACTCTTGTTCTGGCAAATCACCCGTTACAAATGCAAATTCACCAGTTAGCGCATGTTTCCGCAGCAAACGTGACACTCCCGGAAAAAGTTCAGCGGCTTTTTCAAACGCATTGTCTGAATTGATTGCATGTGCACGAATATAGAATGCGCGGACACCGCTGCGATAATCTTCCACATAATCCGGAGCTCCATCTGACCAATATAGATATTTGCGCGCTTTCAAGTGCTTGACACAATCAATAACATCTGCCACCACCGCACTCGCAGTCGGCATTTTGCCGGCACCTTTTCCATAAAAGACAACATCGCCAGTAATATCCCCGCGTACCATAATTCCATTGAATACACCATCCACATTGGCAAGCTGGCTGTCTCGGTCAATAAACATTGGGCAGACAATAATTTGAAGTTTTTTATTATGCATCCGCTTTGCTTCACCAATGAGCTTAACCACACCGCCCCACTTTTCAGCATACTCCACATCTGCCCGAGAGATTTTTGTGATTCCCTCCGTATGCACCTGCTCAGGATAAACATGCTTGCCATAAGCAAGAGAAGCCAAAATGCAGATTTTTCGGCATGCATCAATACCTTCTATATCAGCAGTTGGGTCCCGCTCTGCATAGCCAAGCCGTTGTGCTTCAGCTAAAGCATCGGCAAAATCCGCACCGTCACGAAACATCTTCGTTAAAATATAATTTGTTGTACCATTCAGAATCCCCGCAACACCGACCACAACGTTTGCTGCCAAGCACTGACTCATGGGGCGAATAATCGGAATTCCACCTCCGACACTTGCCTCAAACAAAAAGTTGACATTATTATCTTTTGCAACCTGCAGCAAATCCGCACCTTTTGCCGCTACCAGCTCTTTATTAGAAGTCACAACACTTTTACCCGCAAGCAGACAGCGGCGCACATAATCATACGCGGGGTCCAGCCCGCCCATCACTTCCACTACAATCTTCACTTCTGGGTCATTTAAAATCTGGTCGAAAGATTTGGTAAAGGTACCCATCATCGGAGGCTCTGGAAAATCCCGACGCACAAGAACATATTTTACATGCATACGTTCATGTGCCCGGCGCGTCAGGCCCTCTGCATGCTTTGTAAGCACTTCAATAACTCCGGTTCCAACCACGCCGTATCCCATAACTGCAATCTCGACCATATTTCAGCACTCCTTACCCATTTGCATTCTGCGGACAGTTCTGCTTTGAAAATATAAATCGTACGCTTTAACAGTTTAACATCGTACGCTTTAACAGTTTAACATCTTTTTCTACAGGTTTCAACAGTTTTTCTTTGCTTAAATAGAATCAGTCAAGAGGAATATATGCACACAGGGCTGCTGCAGTATGCAAAAAGCACTACAGCAGCCTTGGTGAAGGTTTACTATTTTTTACTGGACGACGCTGAATCCGGTCCTGCCGATTCAGTTTTACTCTCATTAGGAGCCTGCGACATCTCAGAATATTTGCTGGAAGCTTCCGACTGCTGAGAAGTTTCCGGCTGACTGCTCGTTTCGTTTGTTGGTTCACTACTATCCTGCTGATTTTGGCTGTTAGTATCATCAGCCGTACTGCTGCTGTTTTCCTCATCCTCGGATGCTGCATCCAAGTCAAACTCTCCGCTGCAAGTTTGAGGCAAATTATGAATATCATAATAACCGGTTTGAGTATCTGAACAGTTGCTTCCCGCCAGCAAACCAGAATGCATACAATACTGTCTGGCAACCATATTGCCGTCAAACGTAAAATCTTTGGGTGCTTTGGTAGAAAGATACTTTTCAAAAATGCCTCTCCACAACGCCTTGGAATAACTGGTGCTGGAAAGTGTCTTATTCCGGCCATAGCCTGTCCACACCGCACCGGTCGCATAAGGGGAACAACCAACAAACCAGCTATTCACATCTTTATCCGTTGTACCGGTTTTACCAACAATGTCCCATCCGTCAATATTGACTGCTTTTGCAGTTCCTTCTGTTACAACTGTACGCAGCAAACGATTCATGATAGATGCGGAAACCGAACTAATTGCCTGAACAGGGGCTCTTTTTGTATTATCGATAATGACATTTCCACTGTGATCGACGATCTTATAAAACGTATAAGGCTGATAATACTTTCCTCCATTGCCAAATATCTCAAAGGCAGCTGCCATATTCAGTACAGTCACACCGTGCGTTTGACCACCAAGAGCCATACCGCCTAGTGATTTGCTGTCTGTCTGCACAAGGCAGTTGGAAAAGCCGAGTTTCTGTGTCATAAAATTATAACTCTGTAAGACCCCATAAGCCTTACATACCTGAGCAGCAGCGCAGTTGTAGGAATTTGCCAGTGCTTCCTGTACCGTCACGTCTCCATGACAGACAGCAGACATTGTTTCTGAACTGTAGTTATTGGGTCCGGCACTGCCATTTGGAAAATAATTGTCGATTTTTTCATCTTTTACTAAAGAAGAATAAGTAATCTGGCCTTTATCCAGAGCCGGTGCATAAGTTGAAATCGGCTTTACAGAAGAACCAGATTGGAACTTCAGCATTGTAGCATAAGAATTTACAAGATTGCCTGTCTTAACATTGCGGCTTCCGACAGTTGCTAAAACCCGACCGTCATATCCTACTGCACAAAATCCTGTTTGTACCTGTTGATCATCATCCAACACACCACTGTGAAGAATATAATTTTGTGCGATATTCTGGAGATTTTTGTCCTCTGCCGAATAAATTTTAAGCCCGGAACTGTAAATCATGTTACTTGCCGCACTTGCAGAGCAACTGTATTTACTCATCAACGCACTTTGCACATCACGAATAACTGCTTCCGTATACCAATCCCATACCTGTTGAGTATTGCTGGAACTTTTTTTACCGACAAAAGTCATATGCTCACTTTCATTCATGGCCTGTGCATATTCAGCATCTGTAATTCGCTTCTGGTCATGCATAGCAGCCAGAACAATCTGCTGGCGTTTACGGTTATTATCTTTATTGACCAGCGGTGTATACTTTGCAGGATTCTGTGTGATCCCCGCAATTGCCGCACATTGAGCAATATCACAATTCTGAATGTTTTTCCCAAAATACAGATTTGCCGCAGCCTGCACTCCCTGTGTGCCTGAGCCAAATGGGACACAATTCAAATATGCTTCTAAGATCTGCTCTTTACTGTATTTTTTCTCTAAATTAATCGCACGGAAAATTTCCTTCACTTTGCGTGTAAGGCTGACTTCATTTTCCTGTGTCAAATTTTTAATCAACTGCTGCGTAATCGTAGATCCACCAAAATTGTCAGCCCCACCTGCAAGGTTGAAAACAGCATGCATGGTGCGTCCCCAGTCCACACCTTTATGGTCCCAGAAGCGTTTGTCCTCAATGGACACAATCGCATCTTTCATGGCCTGGGGGATTTTCGCATAATTTACCCAAATACGTTGTTCCCCACTGTGCAGGGAAAGTTTTTGCACAGGCTGATTTTTATTATCTCCAGAACCATTTACATAAAGATAGCTTGTATAAGTCTGCTTATACTCCTTTAGGTCGATTTTAACAGATTCATCTTTCATACTGTATATGAAAGTAAGCAGGGAAATGCCCACGATTACCGCTGTTATCAGCAAAATTGCAAAAATCGTCAGCAAGATTCTACCAGCTACTTTAAAAGCCGATAGGGTAGTAGAACCAACTGTGCGATCCTTCAGTTGCCCCTTCGTCAAATTCGTCGCTCTGTCCGTTTTCCTCATACTTGTTTTTCCTCCACTGTCGCAGCCAACGTCCGGATGCGATTGAAAAGGGTATTACAACTTCATTTCAACAAATCATATATACCATCATACATTGTTTAAACCCATTCATTGAATATGTTGCCCGCCGTTGGTATCAATCATAAATCACTGTCTTCAGCTTCACCCTTTTGCAATTTCTGCTGAGTGTAAATAAAGAAATGTATATTTTTCCATAAAATACACAAACTGCATCTGAGGTGATGCTCTATGAAGAAACTGAATACGGTAATATTGGTATGCGCAGTTGCCATTACTGCTCTGCTGGTAGTTACTTTATCCATAACCAGCGAAGTACGTGAAACAAAAAAGACTCCATCCAGCACATTCGTTTATTCTAGCGCAAATGCAGCATCAAGTCAAGAAAGTAACACGCTTTCCACAACTTCGCCGGCTTCATCCAGCGCAAGTGAGCAGCAGGCAATTTACCTTGTGAAAACTTATAAAGGGAAAATAGGAATTTTCCATGTCGGCGAAACTGTACCTTTCCGCATATTAAATGTTTTGGTCCAAAACCTGCCAAAAGCCGATCAACAGCTTCTGGAAAGCGGCATTTCTGTCCAGACTTCTGAGGAGCTGCAACAAATTATCGAAGACTACGTCAGCTAATTTCAGTGACTTCTTAAACTAATCCGTATGAATGATATGATTCTCCTTCTTCTATGTGATCTCAATATTTACGGACAAGTTTGTTCTCTTTATAAGAGAGTAATGGGAATGAACTAATTTTGTCCGTAAAATGCTGAGTAAAATAATTTGTGGAAGTCATTCATGAACTGCCACTTATTTCCCATACGGACATCAGAATTTATTTTCATCCTGATGCCCGCATACCCAATTTTATTCTAAAAATTAAAAACTCGGAAGGGAAGTAAAACTTATGCAGCCACAACCCCATAACACATTTCCGCCTCAGCATCAAAACCGCCAGCCTGGCAGGGAAGCCGAAATGAATCCACGTCCTCAGTATGATAATCCAGCATACAAGGCATCAGGAAAACTGGCCGGAAAAAAAGCAATCATAACAGGAGGTGACAGCGGGATTGGCCGTGCAATTGCATTGGCTTACGCTAAAGAAGGCGCAGATGTGGCGATTATCCATCTCTGTGAAAACGGCGATGCACAAGAAACCATCAAAGCTATCGAGAGCATAGGCAGAAAGTGCATAGCAATCCCCTCGGATCTTCGTATTGAAAAGAATGCTGCTCATGCAGTGGAACAGGCTGTATCACAGCTTGGTGGAATCGATATTCTAATTAATAACGCTGCCGTACAGTATCCGCAAAACAGCCTGCTGGATATTACGGAAGAACAACTGATAGATACTTTTAAAAGCAATTTCTTTTCGTACTTTTATATGACAAAGGCAGTATTACCTCATCTATCAAACGGCTGTGCCATGATAAACACTGCCTCCATTACTGCTTTTGAAGGTAACCAAACCTTAATTGATTACTCCTCTACCAAAGGGGCAATCGTTTCATTTACACGGTCGATGGCTCTTTCCTTAATAGACAAGGGCATTCGTGTCAATGCGGTTGCACCCGGTCCTGTCTGGACACCGTTGATTGTATCCAGCTTTGCTCCGGAAAAAGTGCAGACCTTCGGTTCTACCAGCCCAATGCAAAGGGCTGCTCAGCCATATGAATTGGCACCTGCTTATGTCTTTCTGGGATGTGAAGATTCTTCTAATATATCGGGTCAAATTTTTCATGTCAATAGCGGAACAATTATCAACTAAGCATAAAATTGGATTGATTTTAGGTAGTAAGTGGTGTATTTGCCCTGTTAGACTATGAAAAGTTATAAAAAAAGAACCGGAGATATTTTTGATGTCTCCGGTTCTTTTTTATCAAGAGAGCGGTTTCAATGAAAGCAATGGAAAATTACGCCATATCATCAGGCTCGTCCATATTCTTAACATACAAAGTATGAAACAATCTAGAGACAGTTAAGTGATATTACAAATTCACTTAATCATGCAGTGGAATCAAGATATTACAATTCTTGTGAATGACCGTCTAAGGAATCTGCTTACAGCGTATGGTAACACGCCGCTGCCCATCAAGCGTACAAGTGAACAAAGTCAAGTCCCAATCACCGGACTCCATTTGCTTCACATCTTGTTTGGGAATCGTTTCCATTCCCGAAACACGGTAGCGATATACGTTTCCGTTAACATCTGTAAAAGTAACTGAATCTCCTATAGACAAACAATGCAGAAGGCCAAAATGCCGCTGATAATTATGGCCTGCAATAATTAATGTTCCTTTTTGCAAGGAACCCTGATAACGGCACGGAGCGATACGAAGCAAAGGATAACTCCACTTGTTCAGCACCGGAAGTGTAAGATGAAGAGACGGAATTTTTACGATGCCAATATAAGAGTGTCCATTCACAGAAAATTCAGAAGTTTTCCCATTGTCAGTCTGAGCTGTTTGTCCCACAAAACTAACCTGCTGATTTGGCAACTGCTTTTCAATTTGTGTAACGACATCAGCGGCTGCTTTGCCTGCCCGCTGATCATCCCAGCGGTTATACAGAACAAGTATTAAAGCACTCAGGACCAAAATCGTACCCAGCGCCATAAAAATTGTCCCTTTTTTACTTCTGTGGACCATTTTCTTAACCTTTCCGTTTCTTATTCATGAGCCAGCCAATACTAAAAAGGACTATACCGGAAGCTGCCAGCAACGGTACCGGCCACCAGAGCTGTCCAGTCTGCGGCAAATTAGAACCGGAAACTGCAGAAGAACGCTGACCTGCTGATGAACGAACTGTCCCGATCGGCACTGAGGTATCATCCTGATGATAATGATTGGGAGGAACTGAAGGTTCTCGCTGTGGACCGGAAGAGCTTCCCGGCCATGTATTTGTAATGACATAAGACGTTGTGTCTGTACTGTTGGTTGTTTCGATAGTTACCTGATAAGGATTTGGAATACTGCGTTCCACGACTGTCCACTGAGCAGAACTGTCTTCACTGGACCATTCGTAAGTCCAATTATTTTGATCGGATAAAACTTGCGTATCCAATAATTTTCCATTTTGTAAAATATCAATTGTGATACGGAGGGGACGTTTTGCGTCATGGCCGCTATCTGTCCAATGCTTAATGACTTTGTAATGCCAGTTCGACGGGGGATTTCCATGTGAATTCTCTGGGAAAGAATCCTGCGAAGGCGGGTACACTGGTTCTGACGCAGCAGCGCTGTTTCCTTTTGGATTGACAGTAACATGATAGTCCCATGTATGGGTCTGGCTATCATAGTTTGGCAGGGAAATCAAAAAAGGATGAAATTGATAAGTCGTGGAACCACTCATAGAATGTCCCAACAAAACAAGATACAATCCGCTTTGAAGATTGTTAAAAACCGCTTTTCCGTCATTCCCGGACAGTTGAGATGCTGTGACAGGCTTTCCATCTGCAGCAACATATTCGGACAAGGTAGCCGCAGAAGCATCCCACTCACTGGCAGCAGATAATCCATTGATTTTAATTTTATCTTGATACGTTGAAAATGGGCCTGCATATTCGAATGAACCATTTTTTTTCACTGCTGCAACTCGATAAATTCTGACTGGAACCTCTTTCAGAATCTGTCCTCCGTCTTGGCAGTTTACAGTCATAGAGCAAACTTTACTCAGGTCTGCACTGTCATCTGAAGCGGCATAAGTTTGAATCGGCAGCCAAAAACAAACCAGTAAAGCACAAAAAGCCACTGCCATTAAATGTAAAAAGTGTCGTTTCGCTTTCATTGCTTTTGAACGCCATCCTTCCCTTACCCATAATTTTCAAATTCATTTACTTGTGCTTGCGCCGAATTGTGCTGCTTAAAAGGACAGCAAGCATTGCAAGCAAAATCGGAGCTGCCACAACAGGAGCAACAATAATTGGATCAATTTGTACCGCATCTTCTGTAACCTTCAAATCTGCTGCAGCATTTGGAATCCGAAAGCCGCGTACCAACAGCCTATGGGTATTGATTGCATATGGCGTGCAAGTGAGCAGCGTCACATAATCTTTTCCCGGCGTAATAGCCAAATTTGAAACCTCTGCAGGAAGAACAATCGAAATCTGGTCAACTTGATAAGTTAAAGTCTGATTTAAAATGCTTAGAGTAAAAGTATCCCCTGCTTTCAACTGATCAAGATCCGTGAAAAGTTTTGCAGAGGGCAGCCCACGGTGACCTGTAATAATAGCATGTGTACTTTTGCCGCCGACCGGCAGAGAAGAGCCCTCCAGATGACCGGTCCCGGCAGCCAGTATTTCAGCAGAAGTCCCATGATAAATTGGCAGCTGCACACCTATCTTCTGAATAGTAATATAACCCATCATTCCATTTCCTGTCAAGTTTAAAAGAGATTTGTAGGTTGCATCTTTAGGTTCACCATTTTGAAATTTCAGTGGACTTTCAGCCAATTTATGGTTATAATCATTTGCAGCCTGCCACTCCTTCTTGATATCTTTGGTTGTCAGGGTGGAAACTTTATATTTATAGTCCTCAACTGCACGCGTTGCATGCTTTTGGTTAATAAAATTACTGATGGTTGGGTACAGCAGCACGGAGAGACCTACGAGAAAAATGACGATTAGAAGAATTGTTGACAGATAGTTTTTTTTCTTCGTTTTCTTCATAAGTCTCCCCCTACTGCCGCTTACAGACGGCACATAAGCTGTCTGCATGCGGACAGTGGATAATGAAAATCGAACTAGTTTGTTTGTACAGCATCAATATTTGCTCGTAAATATTCGATGCAGTTCTTTATTTTGTTTTATTGGCCATACGCTTTTTAGTAATCAGTAAAACTGCCGCACCTGCCATCAGGCAAATACCGATAATGGTAAAGATTGTAGTTCCGATACCACCTGTGGAAGGCAGAAGCGAACCGCTGTTATTAACAACGTTAAATGCGATACTGTTTGCTTCAGATGATAAAACCGAATGGTTGCTATCGGCTCCTGTAACCGTAGCGGAAACATTTGCTGAACTGCCGTCAGCATTTGCCGGACTTGCCGTGAGAACAATCTTCAAATCTTCTGTCAAAGCATTATAGCCTGCCGGTGCTCCAGCTTCATGCAAATAATATTCTTTCACATCATCCAGACCGTTAATTTTGACCTTGCCTGCAACGATTGTGTTTGTGTAGGTAATATTGGTGTCGGGATCAGTGTAGGACGTGACTGTCTTGTCTGCCAACAGTTTGGCTGCTGCCTGCTGATCAGGAGCGATCGTGTAGGTATGAATACCGCCGTCGGCTTCATTATCAATGAAAATGTATTTTGTAGATGTATCCCCTTTTGTCGAAAGAAGATTAAAGGTTGCCCCTTCAATTTGGTTTCCTTTTGCATCTGTCTTGGTAACATCGACATGGAAAGTCCAGTCATATACCGTCTTTTGGGGAGTATTGACCGTTTGGCTGTCATCATATGGATTGCTGCTGTATTGCAGATAAGCAGTGTTTGGATTGTTAGCACTATGAATTTTTGCATTTTGATTGAGAACAGCTGTGTAATAGGTATACAGTTTGGCACCGGCAGACAAATTATAGGCCTTTGCTAATTTTACCATATCTACGCTGACTGTGAAAGTATCATTGGCAGATGGACTTCCCGCAACCGTGTAATACTGCGCATCTACGGGTTGCGTCTTCTTGTCATCCAAATACATTTTTGCATCTTTTTGATAAGTTAAGCCGTTTGACATTTCATCATGGATGGTATAAGTATAGTGTGTAAAGCCGGTTAGAATTGGCACGGAAGTAATCGTTCTGTATTCAATTGTGTCACCAATTTGGTTGTCACCATAGTTTCCCCATTCCGTACCCTGTTCTGCATCATTGTGTTTAATCTGTTTTGTAAGAGTCGGGGTCCCTAATTTAGGTGCAACAGTTGCATTGCGGCTTAAGGTAGTCAGAGTTACCGCAGCAACCACTTCATTTCCATGACTGCTGGCCGTACCATAAACCAGATAATAACCATTTGTCAGATTGTCAATCGTTGCCTTTTCAGTATTAGCCGGAACGGTTACTGAACCCGTTTCAGACATTTTTCCGTTTGCTATGTAATTTTTATAAATTGTACTGGCAAATGTGTTTAATTCATCTGAGTTATCTTTCAATGTGCTTAAATACGAAATCAGGTTATTCCCTTGATAGGTTGTTCCATCGGCAGCATAGGAAAGGTTCAAGCCATCAATGGGGGTGTATGTAATTGCAGCATTGGTATCACTTGTATCTTTGGCAGCATCTGTTGCATTAAACAGCTTATAAGCTTTGTAGGTCTTGCCTGCAATCGATACCTGACTATTGGTATTATCAATTGTAATACTATAAGTTTTTCCGGAATCCGTGTTTTCTGTCGCTGCAAATGCCGGACATGCAGCGGTAAAAGCCATTACCGCTGACAGCGCAGCTGCCGCAATCACTTTTAATGTTTTGCGAAACGAGTTTTTCTTCATTACCTTTCTCCTTTTCATGAACGGATTTTTCATAAATGTCTTTGTTTCTGGCAGATCGTACTCAACACACTTCATGTATCTCTGCACCGGTGCTTGTGTTGAAAGTATGCACCTGCAATGCCACATAACAGCAGCAGTATGCCAATGAAATATATAGGAACAACGCCGCCGCCGCCGGTTACCGGCAGCGTATACGTTGGTGTGTCTTTTTTTTGATTCGTAATGGTAATCACACCATCCGAACCGGACGGATTAGAATAAGATGTTGTGTACTGATCGGTAACATTCTTTCCCCCGGAATCCGTCACTTCTATTTCTTTGACTTGATAAACATGTTTTTCTCCATAACTGTACCATAATACATAAGACCAGTTGCTTCCACTGCACCAACAGTCATTCCAGCATTTACAAGTACATCCATCGTTCATTGCAGAGGCAGAAGTTCCACTGCACCAAGTAGTATAACTCCAATACCCATAACTGCAACACCCGCCTTCATTAAGGTCATGCCATGTATAGGACCAGCCATTTTGCTGATTAAGTATAACGGGACTGCCGAACGCCTCATCATCCTGATAAAGCTGTACTTTGACATTCAAGTTTTCCACTTGCTTTCCTGTCATAACATTTCCAGACGAATCTTTCCAGACTTTGCGGACGGTGATATCGTTTGTCAGCTTTCCAACAAAATCATCGCGGTGATTTTCTCCCCGGATATTCACATTGTTACCAATAATCGTTCCATTTAAATTTTGCATAACGTTAATCGTTGCATCAGGTGCAAGCACCACACCATAAAGCAATTGCGTATTAATCGTAAGGCTCGGATCACAATTGACAAAGTTCCAGATAACTTTATTATATCGAAATTGTGTCGTTTCATTAAAGCCAATAAACTGTCCATCAACTTCTATTTTGCTGATTGGCATATTCAGGGTTTTCACTCCACTGCAGTCAACATTAATAACAACTGCACCGCCACTTGTCCCTGTATGTAAACCTTTTACCCCAAAGCGATTATATTGAGAAAGTTCGCTGGCTTTAATGTTATAAACACCGACTCCATCTTGTTTCGTCAGTTGAAGATAACTTTCATTGCAGCTTCCGCCCCACTTATTTAAATGAGAAGCATCAACATTGGCATTTTTCTGCTCCTTCAATTCAAGAGAAATGGCATCTACCTCTGCTTTGACTTTCTCTAAATTGATAAATGGAGTCCTGGAAGTGTCAGCGTCCTGCCAAATGGTATTGGGGCAATCTATCTTTGTACCGTTGACAGCAAAATGGTTTCCATTATCTGTCACAGACACTGAATTGGATGAGCCTACCACCAAAACATTTTGAGGACACGATGCGCTGGTTGGATGAACTCTCTGATAATTTTGTACATAGCTGAGTTCTTCCAAGTTCCTTGTACCAAAATTCACATTTGCCTGTAAATTTTTTGCAAGAACATTGCTACAGGTATCTGCGTATAAGGCGGCAGTGTCAAACGCAACTACGCCAAAATTGCCCGCTACTCCCAAAGCGCAGTCTTTGTGGTAATACTTTGTATTTGTATAGGTATCAGAATCGGACTGAATCAGTTTATATGACAAATTCGGATTAATGGAATAATGGTTTGGGTTTTGCAGCCCTGCAGAATGATAATCTGCCATTGCTGCTGTTTTTTGTGCTGCTCCAGATGCAATTTTAGTTGCCGATACTTCGGAGGATGTGGACGCATCCCAAGTTAATGTCAGGCTAGACGGCTTTCCTTGTGAAGACGCCGTACTGCTGTTACTGGATGTCGTTTCCTGCATCGTACTGTCCACAGTTTTTAAAGTCTTTCCTGCAAGAAATGTGATGGTCAAATTTTGAGGTTGTAAACTCTGACTGCCAGAATTGGCCGTAGAAGAAGCAGATGAATTTTCCAAAGCAGTACTGTTTACCGCCGAACTGGTCTTTGTGGCAGAGGAAGTGGATTCTTCTGAAGAAAGAGTATTCTGTTCGCTTGTTTTTGCAAATTTCGTTTCTTCTTGGCTGACAGTCTGAACGGCTGCGCTCTCGGCTGAAGGTGCAGAAACCTTTGCATCTTTCTGTAATGGAACTTTCTTGGGAGGTTTTACTTTCGAATTGGAAATATAATTCAATGTAAAGTCAGCAGTTTGATGTTCATTTAACATAAAATAATAGTCTGCATTTCCATCTGCTGCAAACTGACGGTGCAGCAGAACAATTCCATTTGCAAAATGAGAAGTACTGTTTTCAGATGGAGAAGATGTGGAATTTAGACTTGCCTGCCCCAGTTTAGCGGGAATTTTTACACTTTCTTTTTGAAAAACATATTTTTTAGAAAGTCCTGCATCTGCACTTTTCGTGGAAAGAAGAAACACTGTAGTTTTTTGTCCATCTACAGCGGCAGCCGAAACATGTACAGGGATTTCTTTCCCCAATTTCACCCGACAAGGATTAGCGGAAACATCTAAATTTCGGCATTCCATGCTGATTGCAGGACGAAGAAGCATGCTAAACACAGTGAAAACAGTGAAGATAGAAAGGACAAACACTAGGACAACAATTTTGCCCTGCTTTTTATGTCTCACGAAATAACTCTCAAGCTGATGAGTAATGTCTGCTGCCATAGCTCCTCCTTCCCGAAAATTTTATAAAAATCATCGAACAATTCCAAATTGGTGAAAAGGCCAAACGCGCATAGAAACCTTACCAATCACAAGGTTTTTAGGAATACATCCAATAGAAGAAGATCGGCTGTCCAAAGCAGTTGCGCGGTGGTCTCCCAAAACAAAATACTTATTTTCCGGAACCTGATAGGGAAACTGAATATTGCACTGCCCAAAACTTTTGGAAGTAATGTATGGTTCCTGAAGCTTTTGATGATTGACAAACACTGTTCCGTCTTTCTGAATCAGAATCATGTCGCCCGGCAATCCAATGACACGTTTTAAAAGAACCTCATTATTGTAATAAAATGCAATTAAATCGCCTTTTTTTAATGGAGAGTCCTTCAGTGCCACAACAATCTGACCAGGTTCAAAAGTTGGCTCCATGCTGGTACCTGTTACCCGCAGCACTGGCAGCCAGAGAGTTGCCACCAAAACAGCCACAGCTGCCACAATTAACAGAATATAAACTGTGCTGCGCAGCGTTTTGTGGTATTCTGATTTGTGTTGTTCGCGTTTTAGCTCTACTTCCCACTGCTGAGAAGTGGGAGCTTCCTGCTGCTTATTCATCATACAGGGCCTCATTTGCGCGATTCTTCTGCTCCTCTGCATCTGGTTTCAGGGTATCTGACTTTTCCGGTTTTGCAGACACCTCTTGTTCTTTTTCACCCATCTGTTGAATGGCTTCTAAACACTGTGCTGTCATTTTTTGGGCAGCAGCGAGAATTTCTTCGATGTGACAAGCCGCTTCCGGAACAGAATGGAACTCTTTTTTATCCTCCGGAGCAGCAGTTGCAGATTCCCGTAATGCTTGATTTTCTTTTTGAAGTGTTTCGATTGTTTGATGAAGAGTTGCACTTTCTTCATTTAAGTTTTTTATGTTACCTTTTAGCTGTTCATTTTCATGAGAAAGCGAAACCATCATTTGCAATAATTCGACTCGTTTTAATTTATGTAGTTCTTTATCGGTCATGTACGAGCCTCCTTGACTGATTTCAAACAAATAAAAAGATAGTTAGAATCTTTTATTCATTCTCAATTCTTAACTTTTGCTATATCGATTATAATGAAGTTTTTCTATCCAGTCAATAAACTCTGGTATTGAATCCAATATTTCTCCATATTTCAGAAAATTGTCCAGAATAATGGTACTAATTGGTCATATGTGAATCTTTAATGACAAAAAAATAATTGTTAAAGACTCCAATTGTGTATTTTAATAATTCTAAATTATTTTATAAAATAATTAATAAATTATTTATAATTTTCAATATTTTAATAATTTTTATATATAATTTAGTTAAAATGAAATTTTTTGATATAAGAACCGTCATGCAAACTTTTCATCTCTTCATAAAAACAACGGGCAAAAGGAAGGGCGCCATACCAGTTGGTATGACGCCCTGAGAAAAGCAAGAATTACTTCATGCCATCCTCATAAGATTTAATCATTTTTTTAACCATCTGGCCGCCTACGCTGCCAGCTTCACGGCTGGTAAGATCACCGTTATAACCCTGCTTGAGGTTCACACCGACTTCGGAAGCTGCTTCCATCTTAAATTTGTCCAGTGCTGCGCGAGCCTCTGGAACAACCAGTTTGTTGCTGCCAGTAGAATTGTTAGCCATCTTCAATACACTCCTTTGTCCTATTGAAAATAATATATTTTGCGTTTGCAGTCATAGTTTGCATCTACAAACCCATATTTATAACTGTAAATTTAAGGCTTGTTTTCATGAAAATTTTAATTTCATTTTTCATGAAAATGGCTAAGAAAGTTTTGCCAGATGTGACAGCGTACAACATTGATACCCTTTTTGCTGTAAGTCCTGCAAAATCAGTGGAAGCGCAGAAGCAGTGTTCAGAGCACTGCAGTTTAGCAACAGTATTCCACCGGGGCAAAGGCGGGAAACAGCCTGTCGCCGAATAACCTGCGGAGCAACATTCCGCCAGTCATCTGTTACAACAGAACAGTCTGCAACCCGTAAGTCCAGCGAATGGGCAACCCGTATCAGCTGATCATCACATTTCCGATATGGTGGGCGCAGCCACACGGGTGTCACTCCTGATTCTTCTCGAATGGTATGAATACAGGTTAGCAAGTCCTCCTTTTGCTGCTGGACAGTCATAAGTGTCATATCCCGATGCACATTCCCATGACAGCTAAGTTCCTGCCCTTCTTCTGCAATTTGCCGCAATTGATTAGGATACTTCTGTGCCCATACTCCCGTTACAAAAAAAGTAGCCTTTGCTTTTTTATTTCGCAGCACTCGTAAAATGCGGGAAATTTGTCCCGCATCTGTGTCCACATCAAATGTGATAGCTGCCGCTTTTTGGCTTGTTTGAATCATTTGCAGCGGTTCCGTATCCGGCTGTACTGCCTGAACAGACAACCTTGGAATTAAAAAGCTGCATAGAAGCAAAAGGACAAACAGCAAAGCCAACGCACACAGTTGCTTATTAGTTGTCAGAAAACGCACTTCTGCATCCCTCCTTACCGTAAAAGTATCATATGCAAAAATTTACCAAGTTATTTTGACATAAAAATAGTAAGCCACAGGGCAGCATTATTGAATACTGCTCCGTGGCTTACTATGAAAATAGGGTTTTACACACCCTCTTTATCAGCTTCGACTGCTAATAAATCGGTTTTATCCGCATGGCCGGAATAAGTAGGAACCAAACGATGAACCGTCTCTACCATTTTTGTGTTATCCACACCGGCTTCTCCGCGCAGTTCTTCCATATCTGTAAGGAAACTTTCTTCATTAAACTTGATTGGTGAACCAATATAAATTAAATCATGGCTTGTCTTTTCGCATTTTCCCTCTGCATCCAACAATAACTCCTCATAAAGTTTTTCACCAGGACGCAAGCCCGTATAGACAATCTTAATATCTACATCGGGTTCATAGCCAGAAAGGCGAATTAGATTGCGGGCAAGGTCAACAATTTTGACCGGCTGACCCATATCCAGTACAAAAATCTCGCCACCATGAGCCATGCCGCCAGCCTGAATCACCAAACGGGCAGCTTCTGGAATCGTCATAAAATACCGGATAATGTCAGGATGCGTAACCGTCACCGGACCACCTGCAGCAATCTGCCGTTTAAATAACGGAATTACGCTGCCGCTGCTTCCCAGCACATTACCAAAGCGAACGGCCGCATATTCGGTATGCTTGCTGTGACGACTCATATACTGAATAATCAACTCACAGATACGCTTTGTCGCCCCCATGATATTTGTTGGATTGACCGCTTTATCTGTAGAAATCAGTACCATACGTTTTACGCCATACTCATCACACGCCTGTGCAACGTTCAAAGTGCCGAATACATTATTTTTTACAGCCTCACCGGGACTGAGTTCCATCAGTGGAACATGTTTGTGCGCAGCTGCATGAAAAACAACATCCGGACGGTAAACCCGCATAACATGTTCCACACGCGCCTTTTCTCGAACAGAACCAATGATAACTTCCAAATCGAGCTGATCACCATACTTGATTTTCATCTCGTTCTGAAGATCATAGGCATTATTCTCATAAATTTCAAAGACAATAATTTTCTTTGGCTTAAAGTGTGCAATCTGCCGACAAAGTTCACTGCCGATAGAGCCGCCGCCGCCCGTTACCATAATGGTCTTGTCCTGCAAATATCCGCTGATTTCTTCCGTATTCAGATGGATCTCCTCGCGCCCCAAAAGGTCGTTAATATCCACATCATGGACCTGCATACTGGCAGGGCTGCCCTCTACAACTTCATACAGTGCCGGAACCGTCTTCAGTTCACACCCAGTGGAAGCACAAATACGCATGATCTCCTGCTTGTCCTTTGTGGAAATGGTAGACATAGCAAGCAGTATCACATCAATATTATAGCGTGCTGCCATTCGCGGAATCAGACTGCGTCCTCCAACGATTTTAATACCATTAATACGAGAACCGCGTTTTTTGGGGTCATCATCAATCGCAATGACCGGAATTCCTTTGCTCTCCGGCGCATTTTTCATATCTTTAATAATCATTGAACCCATTTCACCGGCGCCAATAATCATGACACGCTTAAACTCCACTGACATTCTGCCGGTATGACGAGAACGGTGCAGGCGGTAGGTGAAACGTACACTAATACGTGTAATACAGACAAAGCCGAAAATAAGTACATAGGCAATTGCATAAACGCCCCGCCAGAACTGACGTAAATCAAAAAATGGACTTAAATTCCGCACAAGGATAAAACATAAGACTGCCGGAACTGTAGTTCCCAGAAAAATTTCAAAAATTTCATCAATGCTGCAGTATTCCCAACGCGTGTTGTAGAAACGCGCTACAAAGAAACAAATAATGTGTATCAAAATCAGCCATGGAATCCAAAACCGGAAAGTTTCCTGATTGTAATGTTCCAGTGTAAAAGAATCGAACCGAATTACGAAAGCAAACCAATAGCCCAAAAAAACACTTAAACAATCTACTACCAGCTGCGGAATCAAGCTTTTTAATGAGATACTCCGGAAAACCCGGTTGTTTTTAATCATTTTCAAAACTCCTATATATGCGGTGTATTCGCAATCTGACCCAAACATTATATCACATTTGCTAATTAATTGAAACCAAAAAGTCCACTTTCATGAATTCTCTGTTATAAGCATGACTGTGAAACCACCACAAGCGGCGGACCCTGCAGCGTCAAGATTTGGTCTGAAAACAGCCGAGCTTCTTCCCTGCTGTGTGTAACCAAAACGGTCAGCATTTGTGTACCCTCATGCATAAGGACTTCTGCACAGAGGTCCCGAGTCCGCGCGTCCAATGCATGGAAAGGTTCATCCAAAAGCAATAGTTCCGGCTGAAAGGCAAGTGCACGTGCAAGGGCAGCGCGCTGCCGCATTCCGCCGGATAATTTCCCCGGCAATACATCTTCGCTGCCGGCAAGATCGAATTTTCTCAGCCATTTTCCGGCTTCTTCCGCCGTTTGCTGTTTCGGTCCATGTAAGACAGCTGCGACATTCTTTCGGGCAGTTTCCCATGGAAGAAGACGCTCCTCTTGAAAAACAACCGCTGTACGAAACGGGCAGTCAACCTTTCCGGACACCGGCATTTCCAATCCTGCCAACAAGCGAAGCAGGGTTGTCTTCCCGCATCCAGACGGTCCAAAAAGACATACAACCCCTTTTTCCGGAAACCGCAGACTGAAATCCTGCAGAATTATTTTCTCACGGTTATAGGCAAAATTGACATGTTTCAAACTTATTGGCATCGTTTTTCCCCCGCGTACAGTTTCTTAACCGGCATCTGTATGAGTCGGACAAGTCCTTTTTCCAGCAAAATACTCAATAAAACAATCGCAGCCGTCCATGCAAAAAGGTCTGGCGTTTCCAAATAAATTTTGGCGTCATACAGATTGCCGCCAATCGACAAGTGCGTATCGGCCAATACTTCTGCTGCCACTCCGGCTTTCCATGCCATTCCGATTCCTGTACTGCAAGCCGCTGAAAAATATGGCAAAACAGACGGAATATAAACCTGCATCCATGTACGCCTTCTGCCAAATCGATAAACTTGCGCCATTTCCAACAGATCAGAATCTGTTTCCGAAATACCATTCGAAACATTTCTCCAGAAAGAAGGCATGACAATCAGGCAAGAAGTTAACACAGGTACTTTTGCTGTGCTGAGCCAAACTAATGCAAGAATAATGAAAGAGGCAACCGGAGTTGCATTGATAATGCTGATAATTGGATAAAAGACAGCATAGCAAAGTCGGCTTTGATTGGTAAGCACTGCTAACAAAGTACCAATCCCCATTCCGAGGAAAAATCCGAGTAAAATACGCCCCATGCTGCTTACAATTGTCAGCCAAAAACTACCGACAAAAATAAGTTGGCAAAGTCTGCGAAAAACACAAAGAGGAGATACTAACAGTATCTCCTCATGAACTGCCCCGGCCAGAACTTGCCAAACAGTCAGCCACACGGCTGCTGAAATCACCCAGTATGTTAGTCGGGGCTGCTGTGTTCCCTGCTTCAAATTTTGTTTATTTTTTGTAATAAAATCCATCATCCGGAAGCTTTCCTCCAACAGATTTGGGGTTTTGCTGAAACAGAATTTCAAAGAATGGCTGGATCTTTTCTTTCATTTCTTTTCCATCCATATATGTAATGCTGCAATTGGGAATGGTCTTCGCTGCTACAGAAGCCGGCATACCTAAATATTTTTCTGCCAACTTTCCGGTTTGTACTGCATTAGCATTCGCATATTTCGTGCTTTCCTGATATCCCTGCAGGAATTTGTTCAAGGTGTCTTTGTGTTGTTCCGCAAAAGCTTTGCGTACAGCCAAACAACCCATAGACAAGACACTGCCGCCTTTTGCTGCTTTATTCCATTCATCCGTAAGATTTAAGGCAAGTTTTGCTGTCTTACATTTCGCAAGTGCCTGCGTAACAAAAGGCTCCGGCAAGACAACAATTTTGGCTTGTCCGGAAAGAAGCTTCGTCACTGTTTCCGCATGTTCGGAAACATAAACGACTTTTACATCTTTTCCCGGAACCAAACCATTCTGCTTTAAAATATAATTGAGAACATATTCCGGCACAGCGCCTTTACCGGAACTGTAAATTGTTTTGCCTTTTAAGTCCCGAATAGCTGAAACTTTTTCTCCATTAGTTACAATTGACAAAACGCCAAGGGTATTAATGGCAACCATCTGCACTTTACCGGACGTTTTCTGATACAGAGTCGCTGCCAGATTGGTTGGCAAAGCAGCAATGTCAACTTCACCGGATGTCAACTTGGCAACCGCTGCATTCGGTTGTGTATCCACAGTAAATTTGTAATTTTCTGCTGTTTCTTTTGCATTTGCATCCTGCATCAATTTTACCATTCCGAGTCCAGTGGGCCCTTTCAGCATTCCAACTTTGACCGTTGCTTTTTCTGCAGAAGCCGCTGAAGCAGCTTCAGAGGAAGAAATCGCTGCGTTTGCTGACGATGGAGCCGAAGAAGCACTGCTTCCACATCCGACAGCAGACAATGCCATTACAACAGCTAAGGCCAATGCAGAAATTTTTTTAGTCAGTTGCATATTCAAACATCCTTCTTTCGAAAATTATTGATAGCTGCTATTTTCCATTCTAAACAATTCATATTTGATTGGTCGCCGAAATTTCAGTTAACCGGCGGCGGTCCTGAATGTACACATGTCGGCCTTGCTGCTTTAGGATTCCGCACTGCTGCATATTTTCCAACACCCGGTAAAGTGAGGAGCGGCTGATTCCTAACAGTCCTGAAAGGTTTGCTACCGTGCATGGAAGAGAAACAAGCCCGTTTTTATCCGTTTTTTGTGCCAGTAACCATGCAGACAGCCTTTGTTCCGCAGTACCACCCGAAGCAACACTAATCCGCCGCGTAAGAAAAGCGACCCTGCCAGAAAGGTAAGAAATATAATTTTCTGCTGTTTTTACATCTGCTTTTAAAAGTTTTCTCAATAGTGGAAGTTCCAAAAACAGGATCTTTGTGACACGTTTTGTGCGCAAAAGTGACAGCGTATCATCTCCCTGAAGAAAAGCAGCCGCCAGCCCAAATACATCTCCCGTTTCAAAGAAATTCATCAAAACTTCTCCCCCGCCTGCTGACTGGCGAAATGCTCGCACTTCTCCACAGCATACCAGACCAATTTGTCTTTTTTGTGGGAGAGTCTCTCCAGCTGAAAAAGAGCAGCAGTGACAGCCGCAATCTTGAAAAGCTGCTTGTGCAGTTTGAAATGACACCCCTTGGAACAGTGGAATGCCCTGCATCATTCTGAAAAAATCTTCTTTTTTCTTCAGTTCTTGCACGATTTTGCCTCCGAAATGTATCATATCGGACAGTTTATTCATTCAAAATTATACAGCTGATTGCCTGTCTTGTCAAGGATAGGAAGGAATTTGCTGCAAACAATGACTCACCAAAGAAAGGGTTTGCTGCAAGCAATAAAAAACTGCTACAGGCAAAACCCTGCAGCAGTACAAAAAATATTGGATTTTCTATTCTTTCTCGCCATTATCTTCATCACAACAGCCACAGCCACAACCACAGTCATCGTCATCGCTGTCACAATCTTCATCATCGGCAACCTCAAATTCCAATAGTTCCCCGCAATTTGGGCATTTCATTTGGCCATCTTCCACGATATCCTGAGAAAGGCAAATGGTTTCATGGCAGTTTGGGCAAGTGACCTCATAGTAGTCATCCTCGTCTTCATCCTCATCATTTTCCTCTTCTTCATCGTCGTCATTTACACCGTAAATAACACGCTCCAAGGAACCAAGATCCTCATCAACTTCATCCAGTTGTCCAGCCACATTTGTGACGGTATCTTCAACCTCTGTAGTGGATTTCGCAAGGTCATCCAGAAGATCGATGATTGCATGGATTACTTTAACCTCTTTCTTGTCTGCGTCTAATTCCAGCCCTTCTGCCAGGCCGCGAATATACGAAACTTTTTCGGTAACTGTCATGATAAGCCTCCTTTTTGGCTATTCTATCTAAGATAAGGATAAGAAACTGTAGGTAAGGCCAGAAGCCATACTGTTCTATACAAGTATGGTTCAAGCACGCTCCATATATTCACCAGTTCGCGTATCGATACGAATCATTTCCCCTTCGTTGATAAAAAGTGGAACTTTAATCTCAGCACCTGTCTCCAATGTGGCTGGCTTTGTTGCATTGGTGGCTGTGTCACCTTTAAAACCTGGCTCTGTTTGGGTAACTTGCAGTTCCACAAAGTTCGGCGGCTCAATACCAAATACCTTGTCCTTATAGGATAAGATTCTGCAGTTCATATTTTCCTTTACAAATTTAAAACTTTCGCCCAAAACGTCTTTGTTAATCGGAATCTGCTCGAAAGTATCAGGGTCCATAAAGTAATAAAGATCACCGTCATTGTAAAGATACTGCATTTCCTTACGCTCAATATAAGCAACTGGAAATTTATCATTTGGGTTAAATGTGCGCTCTGTCACAGCACCGGTAATAACATTGCGGATTTTTGTGCGAACAAAAGCAGCACCTTTCCCCGGTTTAACATGCTGGAATTCAATAATGGAAACGACCTGACCATCCATATCGAATGTCACGCCATTTCTGAAATCGCCTGCAGAAATCATTCGTATATCCTCCAATTCAAATCTATAACAATAGCAAACTTTATTTAAGTGTATCGTATTTTCGGCAAAATTTCAAGCTATTTCACAAAAAAAGCGTCAAATTAGGCTTTGAAGCGCATACAATGCCAAAAAATAACTTACTTTGCCAAATCCACAGATCTGCCCTGCACACACCGGTGCAATCACGCTGGTATTACGGAAGTCCTCCCGTGCATGGATATTGCTCATATGCGTCTCAACAAACGGGATTCCGTGCACACAGGTAATGGCATCTCGTAACGCATAACTGTAATGTGTAAGTGCACCAGCATTTAGGATACAACCGTCATATGCCCCACGCACCGAATGAATTTTATCAATTAAATCTCCTTCATGGTTTGATTGATAAATATCAAGAGTAAAACCAAGTTTTTCAGCAAACCGCTTAACATCGTGATTAATGCTTTCTGTGGTTTCCGTTCCATAAACATTTTGCTCCCGTACACCGACCATATCGAGGTTTGGCCCCAACAGCAGCAGAATCTTTTTTCTTGCCATATCCGTTACTCCTTCGGTGAAATATGCCGCCCTGTATTTTTTAATTCTTGACGAATTGATTGTTCCCAATGTCTCCTGCGCAGGAAGGAAGCAGAACCTTCCGTAATACGCGGCGTAACCAGAATGGATTGCAGGCCGACCAAATTGGCCCCCAAAATATCCGTAAAGATCTGATCCCCGATAGCTACGGTTTCCGACCGCCTGACATGAAGTTTTGACATAGCCCGCAAATACCCGACAGGCAATGGCTTTAGTGCAAAGCTGACGTATGGCAGCCCGTATTGTGCGGCAAAAGGTGCAACACGCCACTTAAAGTTATTAGAAAGGATAATCAATTTAAAACCATTATTCTGCATCTTTTGCACCCACTGAATCGTACCGGAAAATGGAATCTGGCTGTCCGGCGGAGAAAGGGTATTGTCAACATCCAGTAAGATGGCTTTTACATGCATACGATGCAACATTGGAGGCGTAATCTGTGTGACCCAGTCAACCGAATAGGATGGCATGTTCAGTGTCAATAACAGTCACCCTCCTTTTTGTTCTTTTACGTTAAAAAAGCGGGCTCTAAGCCCGCTTTCCATGTACCTAAGAAACCAAAGTGAAAGTTAAGCAATTCAGTAAATTACTTATACTTGCGCTTGCGGGCTGCTTCGGATTTTTTCTTCCTCCGAACAGAAGGCTTTTCATAAGCCTCTCTCTTGCGGACCTCAGCGATGACGCCAGAGCGGGCGCACTGCTTTTTAAAGCGGCGCAGGGCGCTGTCCAGGGATTCATTGTCCTTTACTCGAATCTCAGCCATGTATTTTCCCTCCCATCCGCCAAAAGGCAGGGGTTATCTGTAATCAATATCTGTTACATAATCAATATTATACTTATTCATAAAACTTCTGTCAAGTCTTCTTTCCCGAAATCCTGCTTTCAAAAATTCAAAAACTTTCGGAAAAGTGTTGACATTTGTCCAATAAAATGATATGATTATTTTCGCGTTTGGAGTTAATGACAGCACATGCATAATATAGGGGTATAGCTCAGTTGGTAGAGCAGTGGTCTCCAAAACCACGTGCCGAGGGTTCAAGTCCTTCTGCCCCTGCCATACGGCTCGGTAGTTCAGCTGGTTAGAACGCTAGCCTGTCACGCTAGAGGTCGACGGTTCGATCCCGTTCCGAGTCGCCATTTTGCTGCTATGGCTCAGTTGGCAGAGCACATCCTTGGTAAGGATGAGGTCACGCGTTCGAATCGCGTTAGCAGCTCCATCAAAAAAGCTAGGAAACTTGCGGGTTTCCTAGCTTTTTTGTTTTATCCGAGTGTTAGTCATTTGAAGTCATTTGACAGCGTTCCGGTAGTCAAAAAGTTGTCAACGATATAAAGGAACCAAATAATTATTTTATTAAGACTATAGCAAATTAATTTATAAACTGGAAAATCCATCAAAATGAAACCATCCAAGGATATCCTGAACGGTAATCGCATCAAAGGCAGACGGTAAGGCTTTGAAGATGATGTCAACAGAGCGTGCTTTCACTTTACGAAGAAACGCCTTGATTTTTGACCACATCTGTTCAATCGGATTGAAGTCGAGACTGTATGGCGGAAGATAAAGGATGTGTGTGCCAACCCTTTCAATGGCCTGCTTGACCCCTTTGACTTTATGGCAACGCAAATTATCCATCACAACGATATCACCTGTATGAAGAGTTGGTACAAGACACTGCTCAATATATTCCTTGAAAGTTTCCCCATTTAACGAACCTGACAAAAACAAAGGAACCGTAGATCCGTCTGTCCGGACAGACGAAAGAATTATCGTGATTTTCCCTGTATTCAGCGGTGTATGGTCGTTTGCCCGTTGCCCATCTTTGGCCCGGGCATAGCGCCTTGTCATGTCGGTATTTACGCCGCTTTCATCCAGAAATACAAGACGGGATGCTGATTCGTAAATTCACCTGATCCTTGATTTGCTGGAGCGTGATATCCGGCTGAGAATTAATCAGACTTTTCATACGCTTCAAGTCTTGTGAATTTAAAGCGGGTTTCCTGCCATACGCATGAGGTCTGGGTTGTACGCTGCCCGTTTTCTTTACCAATTGAAACAAATTATATACAGCTGTCTTTTTCACCCGAAAGGTACTCAGAATTTCTTGTATTCGCATCCCGTTTGTGCGTGCTATTACAATTAAGTTCCGTACTTCTATACTTATCATCTTTTTTCTCTTTATTATATGCCTTCCTCTTAATTTATTAAATTGCTATATCCCGATTTTTATACCACCGGCTACATCATCGAGGTGCCGGACGAGGCCGCGGCGCTCATGGATCTTTCGAGCACGCCGAAGCCGCTTATTATTTGCGGAAATACTATTACAAGGCATATTATTCTCTGGATCGCGGCGACGGCATCGAACGCGACATTCTATTCGTATCCCTGTCCCCCTGCGGAAATCTATGAGTGTAAAGTGGCGGTCGAACAGGGCTCCATACCGCCATCGCTTACCTGCCGGACAAGCAGGTTAAACGCATCTATGCTTATTACTTCTTGGAAATGAGCAAAAATGCCATTGCAAAAACAGAGGGTATCCATGAAAGTACGGTACGTGAATCAATTGTATCCGGGTTGAAAAACATTCAAAAATACATAAGACGGTATTTTTGACCCCGAATCGGCCCCCAAAATAAAAAGGCTTATGATGGATATATTTTTATTCTTCGTTGAAAATTGAATCAGGGACAAGCCGGATATATACCGAAAGCAGCGGCATACAGAGAGCCGGACGGCGGGTGCGCCACAGTCTTTTCTTGCGCAGGAGATGGTAAGTTGATGTGGGATTCAAAGCACAGCGACTATGCCGGTTTCTGCATGACAATGTTATCAGAAACCGAGACACAAATTAAGGCTGCCCAGTGCACCTTGGATGCGGCAGACATGGAATTGAAGGCCTTTGCTGGAAACTTCGGAAAACCGAAAGCGCGAGTATGACCGGCTGCTGAGTTGGGCGGACCTGTATGGCAAAATCTCTTTCGTGGCAAAGAAAATGATTGTGTCGCAGTTTATCAAGTCCATCCTCGTCGGCAGGAACTACAATATCGAAGAGGACTTCAACGTCACCTTTGATGAGTTCCAAAGTTTCTGCGGCGTGAAGTTCAGTGAAAACGTAAAGGTCGAAGACACAGCGCTTCGCTTGTACGCACAGCATAAGAGCAAAAAATGAGGAAATCCTTTTACAGATTTCCTCATAAATGGTGGACCTGAACGGGATCGAACCGTCGACCTCTCGGATGCGAACCGAACGCTCTCCCAGCTGAGCTACAGGCCCAAATGCAACAGGGATAATTATCTCACAGATACACCAATTTGTCAATATATGAAATTAAAAACTTTCCCTTGGAAATATCAACAAAAGACAAAACGTTCTATTGCTTTTGCAAGCCCATCATGGTCACAGTCTGCTGTTTTAAAAGAAGCATGCTCACAAACCTTTCCATCTGCATTCCCCATAGCAACACTTGTTTTCGCCCAATCCAGCATAGAAATATCATTAAGCCCATCCCCAACTGCCATAACAGAATCACGCGGAACATTGAGTAACCCCGCAAGAGCTTTCAGTCCTCCGCCTTTTGTTGCCGTGCAATGGGTTACTTCAATAGAATTATTAATAGAATTAGTTATAGAAACTTCAGGCCATGTTTCAAGCTTCTTCCAACATGTCAAAAAATCATCTGTGTCGTTAAAAATAGAAAAAATTTTTTCAGGACATGATTGCGTACCTGTCAGAAAGTCAGCAATGTCATCTACAGGTATTCGGGATGCTAAAAAAGTTTTTTCATGTAAAACACTTACGCCATATTTTAAAGGGTCTTGATAACGTGCCTTGCTCGTATAGGCTTTCCCATTTATGTAAAGATCCATATACGAACTTTTATAGCTGCTAATTTCTGTAAGAGCGCGGAGTGCTAATTTGCAGCTCATGAGATCCTGATGCAAAATTTTCTGTTTCATCCGGTCATAAACGACAGCACCGTTGCTGCAGAGATAATAACGGATGCCGTTGATTTTTTCAAGCTGCGGGGGTAACCCTGAAAACTGTCGTCCCGTAGCAGGAACAACTAAGACACCTGCGTTTATAGCACGCTGTAAAACTTCCTGATTACCTGCAGAAAGTGTATTCTGACTGTTTAAAGTTGTGCCGTCCATATCAACCGCAAGGATTTTAATGCTCATGTTTTTTCCTTTCCACCCGTATTTGTAATCCTTCCATGCAGCGAAGTGCCTCCTCATTCTGCTGACTGTCAGTGCAGGAAGTGCATTCTGCATCCACGCTGACAGCCGCTTCCGGCAATGCTGTCTTTACAATCACCGCATTGGAAAGCACGCAGATATTGCTGGCAAGCCCACACAGCTCAACACTGCCATACTGATGATTTTGCAAAAATGGAACCAAGTCAAGACAGCCAAAACAAGGCTTTTCAAAACGGCGGCAGTCTTTTAGCAGTTCCGCCGTTTTCCCGTAAAGTTTCCATCCATTTGTATTTTTAACACAATGTACGATGGGCAGTGCCCTGCCCTCAGTAGTCTGTAAGTAATTATTATCGTGCGTATCCAATGTATATACAACATCATCGTCAGATGATTGATAAGTTCGTATTTTTCGGCAGATTGGTTCTTCCAACAAACGGGCCTCTGGAAAACCCAAACTGCCTGTGACAAAATCATTTTGGTAGTCAACAACAATGAAAAGTTTTTTCATTTTTCAGTACTCCCCTTCTCTTCTGTGGCATATTTTTTACAAAAGCGATTCATACAGCAGATACGACACTGGGGATTGCGCGCAGTACAAACAGCGCGTCCATGCAGCACCAACCGATGACAAAAATCATTGCTTTCATCCGGCGGAAGAAGCGACCGGAGCTGATTTTCTACTTTCCTGGGATTCTTTCCCTCCGAAAGTCCTAATCGGCCACAAATACGAATACAATGCGTATCTGTGACAACCGCCGGTTTATGAAAGACATCTCCTAAAATGAGGTTCGCTGTTTTGCGGCCAACTCCGGGCAGCCTAAGCAGTTCCTCCATGCTGTCCGGTATAGCCGAGCCAAAATCATCGCGAATCATCCGGCACATGCCACAAATATCCCGTGCTTTTGTTTGATAAAGCCCACAGGAGTGGATGTACCTGCCGACTTCTTCCGGAGTTGCTTCACAAAAAGATTCCAATGTGGGAAATCTGGAAAAGAGTATTGGCGTAACTTTATTGACACGTGCATCCGTACACTGTGCAGAAAGACGGGTGGCAATCAGGAGCTGCAACGGATCCGAATAAGTTAAGGAACAAAGAGAATCCGGATATTCTTTTTTCAGTGCTTCCACTGCCAAAGCTGTCTGCTCTTTTGGTGTCATATCTATAAAACCGCCTTTCTACCTTCTTTTACTCTATTTATTTTACTGCAAATCCGGGAAATAGTAAAGACATCTTTCGCCTTCAGCAAATCGTTCTGTCTGCAGAAAAGCGACTTCTCTGATGCAGTTTTCTGTTGGTAAGTGTTGTTTTTTTAAGGGTCAAACAGTATAATAAGATAGTATAGGAATATGCAGCTTATAGAGGTAGAGGAAATAGAAAAAGATAGCAAGGAGTATGCAGAAATGTACAAAGATATGATGGATACGATTGGTTTTGTCAGCAAATACGACCCGGAAATCGGAGACGCCATGCAGAAAGAACTTGCACGCCAGCGGCGCAACATCGAGTTGATTGCCTCGGAAAACATCGTGTCACCGGCTGTAATGGCAGCCATGGGAAGTGTACTGACCAATAAATATGCAGAAGGTTATCCGGGCAAGCGCTATTACGGCGGCTGCCAGTACGTTGATATTGTGGAGGATGTTGCCAGAAAGCGTGCCTGCAAGCTGTTTGGTGCTGAGCATGCGAATGTCCAGCCGCACTCCGGCGCACAGGCAAATACTGCCGTATACTTTGCCCTGCTGAAACCCGGTGACACTGTCATGGGTATGAATCTTGCGGAAGGCGGCCATTTGACGCACGGATCTCCAGTCAACATTTCCGGCAGCTATTTCCATTTTGTTCCCTACGGTGTGGATGCAAAAACCGGCCGCATCGACTATGACAAGCTGATTGAACAGGCAAAAGAAGTGAAGCCAAAAATGATTGTCGGCGGTGCCAGTGCTTATCCGCGTATCATTGATTTCCAGAAGTTCCGGGAAGCAGCGGATGCCTGCGGTGCCATTCTGATGATTGACATGGCACACATTGCCGGCCTCGTTGCCGCAGGACTGCACCCCAATCCGGTCGAATACGCGGACATTGTCACGACAACGACACATAAAACACTGCGCGGCCCGCGCGGCGGGTTAATCCTCTGCAAAGAAAAATATGCAAAGGCAATCGACAAGGCTATTTTCCCGGGAACGCAGGGCGGCCCTCTGATGCATGTGATTGCAAGTAAAGCCGTCTGCCTTGGGGAAGCTTTGAAGCCGGAATTCAAAGAATATGAAAAGAGAATCATTGAAAACGCAAAAGCACTCGCCAACGGTTTGCTCAAGCGCGGTGTCAAGCTTGTCTCCGGCGGAACAGACAACCATCTGATGCTGATCGACCTGACCGGCATGGACCTCACCGGAAAAGACTTGGAAAGCCGCCTAGACAGCATCCGCATTACCGCCAACAAAAATACAGTCCCCGGCGAGCAGCGCAGCCCGTTTAAGACTTCCGGCCTGCGTCTTGGCACACCGGCCGTCACAACCCGCGGCATGCAGCCGGAAGACATGGATGTTATTGCCGAATGTATTGCTGACACCATCAAAGACTTTGACGGAACCAAAGAGGCTTCCCTTGCAAAAGTAGATGCCCTCTGCAAAAAATATCCTCTGTACGAATAATACAAACGCCAAGTTGTATCACATTTTACCGGTACAATCATAACAGGTTCCTTATGTAAGGCGATTCGGAGGATGATTCCATGTCAGCACCACTTGCAGAGCGTATCCGCCCACAAACACTGGATGAAATTGTCGGACAGCGTCATCTGCTTGCAGAAGGCAGACCTCTGCGGCGGATTATTGAAAGCGGAGAAATTCCAAATTTAGTTTTTTACGGCCCATCCGGCGTGGGAAAAACCACGCTGGCTTCTATCATTGCGAAGCGTACAAAAAAACAGCTTTACAAGCTGAACGGGACCTCCGCTACGACTGCGGACATTCGCGCAGTCGTGGGAAAAGTCGGTACACTGGAAGCTGTAAATGGTATTCTTCTGTATCTGGATGAAATTCAGTATTTTAATAAGAAGCAGCAGCAGACGCTGCTGGAATTTATTGAAAACGGCGATATTACGCTGATTGCCTCTACAACGGAAAATCCGTACTTTTACATTTACAATGCGATTTTAAGCCGTTCGACTGTATTTGAATTTAAAACGGTAGAACCTGACGAGATTATTCCCGCAGTCAAACGGGCATTCCGTATTCTTTCAAAGGAACGCGGCCTTCCAATCGAGGTGGACGACAATGCACTCCGACGCATCGCCACTGCCTGCGGCGGAGATGTGCGCAAAGCCATCAATGCGGCGGAGCTCTGCACCTTAGCCGCAGAGGAAAAGGACAATGCCCTGCATATTCCGGAAGCACTGGCGCGTGAATTGACACAAAGCAGTGCCCCGCGCTATGACCGTGAAGGGGATGAACATTATGACATTGTCTCAGCTTACCAAAAATCCATGCGCGGCTCTGACCCGGATGCAGCACTGTATTATCTCGCCCGTCTGCTTGCGGCCGGGGATTTGCCCTCGGCCTGCCGGCGGCTGATGGTATGCGCCTGTGAGGATGTCGGCCTTGCTTATCCACAGATTATTCCAATTGTAAAGGCCGCCGTGGATGCTGCCCAGATGGTTGGTCTGCCAGAAGCACGTATTCCCCTCGCAGATGCTGTGATTCTGGTCAGTCAGGCGCCAAAAAGCAACACCGGAGAGGCATCTATTAATGCCGCGATGGCCGATGTACAGGCCGGAAAAATCGGTGCCATTCCTCGTCAGCTTCAAAACAAACACTATGACGGCGACGATGCTGCCCGAAAAGGTCAATTTTATCAATATCCGCATGCTTTCCCCCACCACTGGGTACAGCAGCAATATCTTCCGGATATTTTGAAAGGAACCGTCTACTATACTCCGGGGGACAACAAAAATGAGCAATCCTTTGCTGCTTATTGGCAGCACATCAAACATCATAATGAATCATAAGTGTAAATGCAAATGAAACAGCTTTCAGAAAAGAGGAAAGGATACAGCATGAACAACAAATCGCTTTTCAGTCTGACGTATGGAATGTATGCAATCGGTGTAACAGATGGGAAACGTCCCTCTGCCTGCATTGTCAATACTGTCACACAGGTTTCAAACCACCCCAATATGCTAACGGTCAGCATGAATCGTAAGAACTACAGCTATGCATGTATCCGCAAAAGCGGTCTGTTCACCGTCAGTGTCCTCAGCGAAAATACCTCCGGCGCTGCGATTGGCGCGCTTGGTTTTACCTCTGGCCGCAGTGAAAACAAGCTGGAAAATATCCGCTACAAAATGCTGCGGGAAGGTGTTCCCGTAATTAAGGAAAACAGCTGCTGCTGGTTCCTCTGCAAAGTGACAGATTCTATGGAAACGCCCACTCACACAGTGTTTTTAGCAGAAATTTTAGCGGGCAGTGACAAAACCGTCGGCGACCCTATGACTTACGCCTATTATCACAAAGTGATCAAAGGGAATGCGCCTAAAAATGCGCCCACCTATCAGGAACCCGATCCGGATCTTTCCGGAAATGACGGCGACAGCTTTATCTGCCGTATCTGCAAATATGTTTATTCGGACTCTAGTGTACCTTTTGAGGAACTTCCCGATGACTGGGTATGTCCGATCTGCGGGGCACCAAAGTCTGCATTTCAGCGGAAAACGCCAAATACCTGACGAACAAACTATTTTGAAATAGAAAGAAAAGGCCGGCTGAAACAGGTTTTCTGTCCAGTCGGCCTTACTTTTTGCTAAATAAAAAAGATGCGCCCCGAAAGGCCAAAAGCCATTTCAAAGCGCATCTTTTTATGCATTTCTGCATAATGTATAGAATTAGTAAAATATTCTTACCATCAGAAGAATTACTGGAGCAGCTGCAGGACCTGAGAAGGCTGCTGATTTGCCTGTGCCAGCATTGCCTGTGCGGCCTGTGTCAACACGTTGTTCTGCGTGTAATTCATCATCTCAGAAGCCATATCAGTATCGCGGATACGGCTGTTTGCACTGGTCAGGTTCTCACTGGTTGTATCGAGGTTGTTAACCGTGTGGTCCAAACGGTTTTCAATAGCACCGAGCTGAGAGCGCTGTTTGGAAACAGAATCAATTGCATCGTTGATTTTTTTAATGGCTTCGCCTGCACCACTCTGCGTGGTGATGTCGATGTCATTTTTGCCAACTCCCAGCGCGCTTGCGTGTATATCGTTAATGGAAATTTTCAGCTGATTGTAGTCATTATAGGTATCACCGACCTGCAGGGTCAAACCATTTGCAGAAGAAGACGCTCCCCCAGCCGGTGTCTTAAATTCAAGACCAGTTGCACTAGCAGGAGTAGTAGTATTGTTAAGTGTCGCTTCATATCCTGTCTTGTCTTTGATTTCAGATACCAAAGCATCCAAACTACCGTTGGTATTAGCAACACCGTTTGCAGTAATATCGGCAGGGGCTTTCGCTACAACTGCGTTGATGCCTTTGGCTGTAGCTGCATCCGCAAGAGTCTGAGTAGAGTAAACGCCAAACTCTTGATTACCAACTGTGAAAGACTGATCAGCAGCTACAGTTGCTGACTGATAAGCATCAGTGCCGCCAGTAGATGTCACAGCCGTCCCTGTAGAATCCTGAATAATCTTTGCGCCTTTGGAGCCAAGATCGGCAGACGTCAAGGTAATTGTACCAGCAGTTGCACCATCTGCAAAAGTACCAAGCTCTTTTGTATCAGCATCATTGTTCAAAATACCCACAAAAGCTGTGCCCAAATCTGCAGCAGCAGCACCACCAGCAGATGCTGTTGCGGTACCCACTTTTTTGCCATCTTCATAAATATCTACAGACGATGCAGTATTACTAGCAGAAACTACGTTGAAAGTCTTGTCGATAACTTTGTCGCCAGACTGAAGTTTAAAAGAATAATCTGTAGTAGCACTTGCAGTAGCAGTACCTGCAGTATTCCCAGTAACTGCCGCTGTCGTAGAAGTCAGTGCCGTAGCCGGATTTGTAGTCAATGTCAAAGCATCTTTTCCGTCAATTGTCGGGACACCGGCAGTGCCGTTTGTACCCAACGTGCCATCCAACAGATTGATACCATTAAAGTTTGTGGAATCAGAAATCTGGTCAATCTGGGACTGCAGCTGGGTAACCTCATCGTTGTAGTTGCCGCGCTGGCTGTCCGTATAGGTACCGTTGGAAGCCTTTGTGGCCAGTTCGGACATACGGTTCAGCATATCATGCACTTCATTCAGAGCACCTTCAGCGGTCTGCGCAAGAGAAATGCCGTCCTGAGAGTTATCGGAAGCTGCATCCAAATCCTTAATCTGAGCCTTCATATGTTCGCTGATTGCCAGACCTGCCGCGTCATCCGCTGCGGAATTGATTTTGTAGCCAGAAGACAGTTTCTGCAGGGACTTTGCCACGTTGCTGCTGTTCAGACGCATCTGATGTTCTGCGTTAATTGCCATTGTATTCGTTCTTACGACCATGCTCATAACAATACCTCCATGTTTCGGCCGGATGCTTCCCTGCATCCATAGGCCATCTTTGAATCATAAGATTTTTAAATTTATTTCAAACCCGATTCAGCCGCGCGCCAGCTGCACCGAGAATGAAATCAGATGAAGAGCAATCTTCCGCTGCATTATCTCAAGCGGTTATTTAAGATTGTTAATACTATTATCGGGTTTTTTCGCCAAACTTCAATGTGCAATTTTACCAAATAGAAGAGGGAATTATTGGGATTATATGATCATTATTTTGTAATTCGGTTAGAGCTATAAACCTCACGGCAGATTTGAAACTTGACATTCGTACAATTTTTACTTATAATTTTTTTACTTATAATTTTTGTATAATTATAAATCTATAATATAAGTTTATAGGATAAGCAAAAGAAATCAATATAAAATTTCATGCTGCCATGTTGCCCCAAAGGAGGAATCCAAACAGAATGAATGCGCCGCTGTCATCCTATGTAAACTGCCCCTGTGAAATCAAATCAGAAAAGAATGTCCTGCTGGCCACTGGCCTGCTGGCCGGATTTTACAACAATGAACTTGTTATCCGCGACCAGCGCTGCACGCTGGCTTTGGCCCACTACAACCGGCCGGTAAAAGTGTATCTGCATGGTGCGGACCTGAGCGGATGTGAACTGATGGGTAAAGTTTATATTTCCACAAATTCTTTTATGCGAATTAAAGATATCCAGATGCTGACGGGGCGTGAACGCCGCAACTGCTTTCGGCTGGCAGTGGATCTTGAAGGCATTGTTTGCCGCGCCAGTGAAATCTGCCGGGCGCAGAGCATCAATCGGCTGCGGGAAATGAATTATTCAAAAGAAGTTGAGAAAATTCATTTGGCAGCGGCTGCAGCCGGACGGGAATTGACCAAAGAAGAATTGGAACAGCGTGTCCCAAAACCCAAACTGCGCACTCCGCTCTCTTATCCTGCAAAAATTGCAGATTTAGGGGCCGGCGGGCTGAAGCTTATCAGCAAAGAGTCATTCCGCAGACATGAACGGCTCATTGTTCGTCTGGAACTTCTCAACAAGTCTGCAGAACTTTCCTGCCTGACTGTGCGGGAATCTGCAAAATGTAAAGATTCTCCGTTCAAAATTGTTGGCTGTAAATTTGAGGATGTGACCAGCCGGCAAAACAATCTTCTCTGTTCTTATCTGCTGCAGGAACAGGGACGGCAGATACGGAAAAGTAAGCGTGTTTAATTGGATTTTTCAGCATAAAATACATAAAAAGGGCTGCTATTCAAGCAGTCCTTTTGTTTTTCTGTATTCAGCTGTTCTGGTAAATTTCCGCACTTTTCCGCAGCTTAAATCCTTCAACCATGCTTTTAAGGGTTTCCGCCTGTCCGGAAAGTTCCTCACTGGCAGCCGCATCTTCTTCCGAAGTTGCAGAATTGGTCTGGATTACATTGGTGATATTATCCACGCTCTGGGTAACTTTCTGCACCGCTTCAGCCTGCTGTGAAGAGGTCTCTGTAATCTTATTAATCGTCGTTACCATATTCTCGGCACCCTGCAGGGCTGTCTCCAAAGACTGTGCTGTGCTGTTGACAATCTCCGTTCCCCTCTCAACGGCAGCCGAAGCCTCCTCAATCAGTTTTGCCGTATTCTGGGATGCCTCCTGACTCTTATTGGCAAGGTTCCGCACTTCATCGGCAACTACTGCAAACCCTTTGCCTGCAGCACCTGCGCGCGCAGCTTCCACAGATGCATTCAGTGCCAAAATATTAGTCTGGAAGGCAATGTCCTGAATGGTCTTAACAATTGTGCTAATCTTATTGGATGTTTCACTAATCAGCGTCATGGCGGCAATCATGTCTTTCATCTGCTGATTGCTTTTAGACATGCAGCTGCCTAAATCCTTTGCATTCGCATTGGCTTCTTTTGCACTTTGGGCATTTTCTCCGATCTTTGTGAAAATCTGGTCGACTGTTTCCTCCAGTTTTTGAGCAGAACTGGCCTGCTGCGTGGAACCCTGCGACAATGCCTGTGCACCTGCAGAAACCTGATTTGCTCCGCTGGCCACCTGATTGGCAGCTACGGTGATTTGGTTCATAGTATTGCTGATACCCTGCTTAATAATGCCAAGCTGCTGCCGCACCTCCATAAATTCGCCGACATAATAGTCATCGCCCAATTGAGTATGTACCTGAAAATTTCCCTTTGACATCTCGTGCAAATTATAGGAAATATCAGAAATAATAGACTGGATATTTGCGGCTGTACGCGCCAGCATCTGATTTAACTGACCAACTTCATCATCTGCGGAATATTCAGGCTGCACACCAAAATTGCCTTTCCCCAGTTCCTTCGTCACATTCCACAGAGAATCCAGTGATCGAGAAATCACTTTCTCAGCCCTGCCACCCAGAACAATGGCAGCTGCAACGGACAGCGCAAGAAACACAATCAATACTACAATCCATGTTTGTGCCATACTTTGTACTTCTGCCTGATCCGTGCATTGACTCATACGGTACATACCAACCATACAGGCAACCAACATAGCTGCCCCTATAAGCATAAGGCCACCCATACTATATACAATTTTTCGGGATAATTTTTTGCCTGTCTTCATTTGAGAATCCTTCCTTTATAACTTTCGTTCTTAAAATATATAATTTTCAGAGAAAATCTCTCTTAGAATTTACCGAGTTGTAAATCATTATCCCCCTGAAACACCAAACACTGTTCCTCAACATCTTTACAAACACGTGTCATTCCATGAATCCGCAGAACCGCAATCGGATATAATTTTTCGATTTTCATTTTTGCTTTTCCGATTTGTTTCTCTTGTTCCATAATATTGTCCATCTGCTGCTGAAGCTTTTTCAATTTGATTTGAAAAATAGAAAGCCGAAAAGAAATCCCTTCGATGGCTTTTTTAATTTCGGGATCTTCTTTCCCCTCTTGCAGTAGATCTCTCTGTTTTTCAGCTGTCTGCGTCTTTAAACGCATTGTCTTACAGTCGTTCGCTATTTTTGTTTTAAAGGCTGTAAACTCCGGCGTCGGTTCAAGGTTAAGCCTTGTAACGATGCCACGCTCATTGCCAACAACTCTAGCCTGAATGCCAGTCATGGCGGTCACAGAGCCGCCGGCAATAGCGCCCTGCCCGGATTCCACCATTACAGACCTGCCACAAACAATTGTTGAATTAATAATGCTGTCTGCATAGGCACTGCCGCCTGCCTTTGCAAAAGCATTTTCAATATAGCGGCACTTTATGTCTTTGCCTGCTTCCAAATGGCCTTTATTATTACCGTTAATGCCATTGCCAACAAACAGATTTTTTCCGGCAATCACAGTACCCGCACCAATACTGCCAGAAATGTTGATGTCTCCAGTTGCTTTGACCCAAAAATCATCCCGCACATTGCCGCGCACAAAAACATTTCCCTTTACATCAATGTTTCCGGTAGAAAGGTCCACATCATTTTCAATGGTTATAACATCTGTAACATGGTATTTACCATCTTCATAAAAAATCTGACCATCATTTTGCGCAAGAAGCTCGGTACCATTTTCAGATAGATAAGTACCTGAGCCTTTTGGAAGTGCTGGCATTTTTCCTTCCTGTGCAGGAATTTTTTCGCCAAGGACTGTCATGCCAGATTCGCCCTTGGTTGCCTGAATAACTTTGCAGATGATTTCATCTTTCTCCACATGCACAAGCCAGTTTAAATCTCTGTAATTAACGATGTCATGATTGGTTGTCATCACAGGTGTTCCAACCGTATGCGGAATAACCTCTTCAATTTTTCCGTCCCGGCCTCGCTTCGGTTCTTTCCCTTTTGCAATTTGTGTGAGCAGCATGCAGCTTTCCGGTTCTGTGAGGCGGAGCACTGCTTGATGATCAATTCCAAAAGTTACATGCGCATCCAGCAGTGCCTTTTGGATGTCTGCTTCTGCAACAGACGTTCCTCCCCGCAGCGGCGGCAATATAAAGGCCCACGCGATTGTTTGATCCTTAGAAATGAAAATATTTACTTTGCCAAAAATTTTGGGCGGCGGGTTTATTTGTTCCGTTATTTCAACACTGAGCAGCGTTGACTCCATATCCTGATTCAATTGGCAAAACGCGGAAGAAGTTTCTTCATTCAATGGAGCAGAGGTATCCAAATAGCTTTCCAAAGCCGGCCGCTTATTTCCCCAGCCTTTTTCCTGTCTCCAAATATTATAAAATTTTTGCAAATTTGCAATATCTGGTGCTGGAAATACTGCCGTATTTTTTTTGTCCTCATGGACCTCATCCTCATGCAAATGAAATGAAGTTTCCACTTTTTCTTGGGGAGGAAGATTCGCTTTTTTCTCTTCTTCCTCTTTTCTGCGTCCGGAAAACTTTTGATACAGAGACCAAAGCAAACTCTTTTTGCTGTCTGGATCATTGTTTTCCTTTGCTTGTTCTTTCATAATTTTCACCTCCACACAGCGCAAAATACAAATCTTCCAGTGCTTGGTTTAGAGTATCATTTTAGAGGAAGTAATGAGAATAATAAAAAGATTGTTACTGTGTATATTATACAGCAGGATTCTCCCAACGTCCACATGTTTTTGCAAAAAAATCGTTGAACCTTTTGTTAAACCTTTTTAAAATATATGTATATATAAATTTTATTTCAATATTTATGCATATCATCCTGTAATCTACAATTTAGAAATCTTTACCTCACTTTTACATAAAAGTGCCCCGATTTTTACTAAAATAAAAATCGGGGCACCTGAATGATTTTCTTATTATGCCAACAAATTCATTGCCACAGCTGCTGTCTGCATTTGTGGAATCATACAATTCTGCACTTGCAGATAACGCTGCACACCAGTCGACAGGGTATCCTGAGAAACAGCATTTTCTTTCTTTGCAGCATTTTCCAAATGTTGTTGAAAAGTTGATGTGCTTTTAGAATTTGCTATCTTGCCGGAAGAAGCAGCCGTGCCGTCTGCCGCAGGCGGTGCAGCAGAGACTGGATATACCGCTGTCACATCCTGCGGAATCTCTTGTTGCACAGATTGAATCGGACTGCGAACTGCAGGCTGTGCTGCTATGGCAGCAAAGTCCGAAGAAGCCAAAGCAGTTCCATAACTCAGCGAAGAACTTCCTTCCTGTTGTGCAAGAAGCTGCTGTGCATGTGCACTCAACTGAATTTTATCTGCTGTTAATGCAGAACTGCCGGAAACACGGGCTGCCGGTTCTACTGCAGTTTCCGTTAGGCTAACCGGTTGAACTTGCTGCACTGGCCCATCCGTCCGCACACGGCGAAGCTGCTGCATGCGGGCAGCATTCAAACGAACGTTATCATCATAATTCACCCTATTCACCTGCATACTCATAGAAAAGGCCTCCCTTCTCAGCAACAATTCTAAAATTTTCGCTATCTCATATTTTCTTATAGACTCTATTATTAAAATATCACTTTTTTTGCTAAAATAATCCGTTTATAGAAAAATAAAAGAATTTTAATGAAAATTTTCACAATTGGCTCACAAATTCTCCGGCTAAAGAATCTTATCCAGAAAATCCTGCAGACGTTGTGTTTTGGGATGGGTAAAAAAAGTTTCCGGGTCGGCCTGCTCCAAGATGGTACCTCCATCCATGAAAAGGACGCGTGTGCCCACTTCACGAGCAAAAGCCATCTCATGTGTAACGACAACCATTGTCATCCCGTCATTTGCCAGTTCTTTCATGACTTTTAACACTTCACCAACCATCTCAGGGTCGAGGGCACTGGTCGGCTCATCAAACAACATCACATCCGGTTCCATCGCCATTGCACGCACAATCGCAATACGCTGTTTTTGGCCACCGGAAAGCTGGCCCGGGTAAGCCCCCGCTTTATCCGAAAGTCCAACACGTTCAAGGAGAGACATGGCCTGTTCATCTGCCTGCTGCTGGGTTTTCAGTTTCAGTGTCACCGGTGCCAGTGTGATATTTTGCCGCACCGTCAAATGCGGAAATAAATTAAAGTGCTGAAAAACCATGCCAATCTTCCGGCGAAGCAAATCCACATCACATTGCGGTGTATTGATCTGCTGCCCTTCAAACCAGATTTCCCCGTCGGTCGGCTTTTCCAGTAGATTCAAGCAGCGCAGGAACGTACTCTTCCCGGAACCGGAAGGACCGACAACAACAACCTTTTCGCCTTTTTCAATCTGCTGATCAATTCCTTTGAGAACCTCAATGGTCCCATTTTGCGTATGAAAACTTTTATGCAGATTCTTAACGGTTATCATTCCTGTGCAGCCTCCTCTCAAACTTGGTCAGCAGTGCTGACATCCCAATCACGATGACTAGATAGACTGCTGCCGTTGTCAGCAGCGGCGTATAAGGCAGGAATGTGATACTGCGGATAATATCACCACTCTTGGTCAGGTCCTGAATACCAATATAACCGGCAACTGATGTTTCCTTAAGCAGAGAGATAAACTCGTTGCCGATGGCCGGCAACACATTTTTCAATGCCTGTGGAAAGACAATTTTCACCATAGTCGTGCGTTCACTCAGCCCCAACGAACGTCCTGCTTCTATCTGACCGTGGTCCACCGATTGAATGCCGCTGCGAATCACCTCAGCGACATAGGCACCAGAGTTGATTCCAAAAGCTAAAATTGCTGTTCCAACATCGCTGATAGGCGTTCCTACAACAATGATATAATACATAATCAGCAACTGTACAACCACAGGTGTCCCGCGAATCACGGTGAGATACAAGTTGGCAATTCCATTGAGCACCCTGAGCTTTTGGGGATTGTTGATATGCGCAATACGAATCAGCGCCACCAATGTACCCAGCACCACACCAATCAGCACCGCAAAAACAGTGATGACTAAAGTGTTGCCCAAACCCGTTAAAATGTATTGATAACGGTTATCCTGTACAAAGCATTGATAAAACTGCCCCGAAAGTCCTGAAAAAAAAGACGCTGAAGCTGCTGTGGAAATTGGCTGCATGGATACCTCCTAAACTAATCGAAAAAGCAGAGGGGCACATGTTTTCCCACTCCGCTCTGCTGTCTTTGTTTTAGTCACTGTTTTCCAGATTGGATTTATACTTGGCGACAATTTTGTCCAGCTCTCCATTGGACTTCATTTCTTTAATGACACCGTTTATCGTATTCAGCAAGCTGGTATTTCCTTTTTTAACTGCAACAGCATAATGTTCCACTGTCAAAGCGTCTGAAAGCTTTGTAATCTTTCCAACATTCTTAGATACGAATTTACGCGCCGGGTAATCATCGATGACCACAGCATCTACACGACCGGAAATTAAATCAGAGACAGCATCGGAACCTTTATTGTAACGCTTGATAGAACCAACTTTAATATCGCTGGTATGCTTTTCGTCCGTACAATAATCGTCGCCAGTTGTCCCCTGCTGCACACCGACTTTTTTCCCGTTCAAATCCTTGCGTGACTTGATGGCACTTCCTTTTCTCACAATAATGGACTGCGTTGCATCAAAGTACGGAACAGAAAAATCAACATTTTTTTTGCGGTCCGCATTTTCAGTCATGCCAGCTGCAACAAAATCACATTTTCCGGACTGCAGCTCTGTAATAAGAGCAGAAAAATCCACATCCCGGACTTGCAGCTTTTTCCCCAGCTTTGCAGCAATTTTATTGGAAAGCTCGACATCAATTCCAACAATCTTGCCACCAGCTTTATATTCAAATGGTTCAAATTCTGCATTGGTAGACATGGTCACGGTACTCCCAGATGCACTCGCTGCATTCGCAGAAGTGTTGGTGTTTCCAGTGCTTCCGGACGGATTGGCACAAGCTGCCATAGGCAGCAGCATCGCAACAGAAACAACTGCCGCAAAAACATTTTTCATTTTTCGCATATGACATTTCTCCTTCATCATCAATTGCTGTGACAAAAAGCCATAAATTTGTGTCAGGAAATCAAAGTTCCCACATGAAAAGGCGTCAGCAACGCAGAGTCGCTGACGTCTTCGTTCTGAAACGATTTTATTGTAGCATAGTGTTAAATTAAAAGCAAGGCTAAAATTTATATTTTTTCATTTTTTATACATTTTTCAGCCGCGCGATAGCTAAAACAGCCTGATTTTCTCATTTTCGCATCAACCTCTTCTGTCTTATAAAAGAAGATATGAAAAATTATGCAAGTTGTTCGGCAGATTCGTATGTACTGAACGGTTTTTCAGAAAGGCATTTGCTGTTCTGTTCTATTTGTGTCTGCCAGCCTCAACTCATCAGTAATTCGCATTTTGATAAATCGTATACGCGGCCGGAATATCTAATTTACAGAAAGTTCCGACTGTCCGCGTACCACCAAACATGCAGTCGAAGGCAAGTTGGTGCAGGACTTCATCTGGCTGAATCCCCACCCCTCTCAGTTCAGAAAAGCAAGTCGGCATATCAAGGGAACGGAAAAACTGAACTGTCAGCTCAATCCCATTCTTTGCTTTTTCCGCGACTGTACCAGTTTGCACACCAAGCACCTTTTCCGCATAGCGTGCAAAGCGTTCTGGTGCACTTGGCATAACGTAATTTGCCCAAGAACCCCACACAGCCGAGAGCGTTGCTCCGTGAGTTGCATCAAACATCGCACTCAATGCATGCCCAAGCTGGTGAACCGAAAAGTCCTTTTCATTTCCAAGGCCTGTCAAGTTATTGTGTGAAATGCTGCCGCACCACATCAGTTCACTCATGGCATCATAATTTTGCTGATTGTGATGGGCAGCATGGCCATTGCGGATAATGACACGCATAACCGCTTCCGCAATCTCATCAGTCAACTGATTATTGCGGTCAACCGTAAAATATCGATCCAATGTATGCATCAGCATATCGGTAATTCCGCAGGAAAGCTGAAACGGCGGTAAGGTATAGGTCAGCTCCGGATTCATAATGGCAAAAACCGGACGGTTATAATCGGTATTTAAGCCGCGCTTCTGTTTATGTTCCTCATCTGTCAAAACAGCGGAATCGCTGCTCTCACTGCCTGCTGCAGGAATCGTGAGAATTGACCCAACCGGATAGGCACCGGTCACCGGCGCTTTATGAGTCCAAAAGTCCCAAATATCTTTTCCGGGATGCGCCATCCCAATAGCAACTGCCTTTGCGGTGTCAATCACACTGCCGCCACCAACTGCCAGTACAAAATCAGCGTGGAAGTCCCTGGCACACTCCAGCGCTTTTCGAGTAAAGTCTAAACGAGGATTGGGCTTAACACCGCCTGCCGTTTTGAAAGGAAGCCCTGCATCGCGGAGAAGATTTTCTACCCGACCAATTAAACCGCTTCGTACAGCACTTCCACCGCCGTACAGGACAAGCACACGACTGCCACCATATTCTTTGATTTTATCTGCTACTTTCGCTTCTGCATCTTTCCCAAAAACCACTTCCGTAGGACATTTGAACACAAAACTCTGCACACTCAAAAACCTCTCTTCACACAAAAAACGGGCTTCACCAGTTATAACATCCACTGTTATGCAGCCCGATAGTCTATCTCCTCCACTATTCTGCTTCAAAAAAGACTTTCATTGCCTGATAAGTCATGTATTCATCCAGTTTGCTCACAACTTCAAACGGAGAGTGCATGGAAATCACCGGTACACCAACATCCACAACATCGACATTTAGGCCGGCAATATACATAGCGACAGTCCCGCCGCCGCCGGCGTCGACTTTGCCAAGTTCGCCAATCTGCCACAGAACACCGTTGTCATCAAACAGGCGGCGGATTTGTGAAAGAAATTCTGCCGTTGCCTCGCTGGTATCACTCTTCCCTCGTGCGCCAGTATATTTGCACACACCGACACCACCATTCAAATAAGTTGAATTGTTCGCTTCATAAACATCCGCATAGTTTGGATCAAAAGCCGCTGTGACATCTGCAGACAGACAATGAGATTTTGCCAGTACATGGCGCGCCTTCAAGCCTTCGGCTTCTGCTAGATTCTCGATAAAGTCATGCAAAAAATTAGAGTTCAGACCTGTATTGCCGACACTTCCGATTTCTTCCCTGTCTGCCAGGACGGTAACCGTTGTACATTTGGGGACCTTTGTCTTGACTGCAGCCATCAGTTCCGCATAGGCACAGGAACGGTCGTCCTGCCCGTAAGCGCCAACCATGGAACGGTCAAACCCAATATCACAAGGATGAAAAGCAGGCACAAATGCAAGGTCGGCTGAGACAAAGTCCTCTTCTGTAATTCCGAATTGCTCATTCAGCAGACGCATCACGTTCAGTTTGAACAAATACTCCCCGTCTTCGTCACGTACTGGACGGCTGCCAACTAAAATATTCAGCTTTTCACCCTCAATTGCCTTGCCAAGCGGTTTTGTGCTCTGCTCAGAGGCAAGATGCGGCAGCAGGTCGGTGATAGTAAACATAGGGTCCCCAGGATTTTCTCCCAGTCTGATGTCAACCATGGTACCGTCTTTGCGGCAGATGCGTCCGTGCATTGCCAGTGGAATGGTCGTCCACTGATATTTTTTAATCCCGCCATAATAATGCGTTTTCATTTGTGCTAAATCCTTATCTTCAAACAGCGGATGGGGCTTAAGGTCCAAACGCGGACAGTCAATGTGCGCCGCCTCTATGCGAACACCGTTTTTACAGCCCTCCGTTCCGAAAATTGTTAGGATTAAAGATTTGCCTCGGTTATTAAAATAGACACGGTCTCCTGCCTGATATGCTTTTTCCGAATCATATGGTTGAAAGCCTGCATCCTCTGCAATTTGAATCGCGGCAATAACTGCTTCACGTTCTGTCTTGGCATTTTCCAAGAATTCTTTGTAGCCTTTGCAAAATTCATCCGCTTTCTTAATTTTAGCATCACTCACGGAAAAAAATCCGTTTTTTCGGTTGACCAAAAGCTTTTTGGTTAACTCCTTTGCATCAACTTTTGCACTTTTTTTTGCCATTCTGACTTCCCCCATTTATTTATTTTGGGCTGATACAGCCTGTGTATAATATAGCCGCTTATATTGAACATAATTCTCCAAAACTTTCTGCGTGTATTGCTGCGTTTCCGGAAAAGGGATTTTGCGGAGTGTCTGACGGTCATCTGAAAAATTTTTATCTTGCAGCCATCCGCCCACATTGCCCATTCCTGCATTATATGCCGCAAGTGCTGTGGCTGGTTTCGGGTAAACTTTTAAAAGGATAGAAAGATATTTGCATCCAAAGCGAATGTTCGTTTTGGGATCATACAAATCATCTTCCATATATTCTCGGCCATCACTTTTATTCATTTCAGCGGTAAGTGAGTGAAAAGTATCGGGCATGATTTGCATCAGGCCGATGGCGCCTGCATTGGATACGCATTTGGGGTCAAAACCACTTTCCTGCTTAATCACTGCATAAACCAAAGCAGGCTCAAGATGACATTCTTTCGCTTCCTTCTCAACATACTCAGCGTAAGTTCGCGGATAGGAAGCATACTCAAACTGCCGGCTGGATGTTTTGAGAGACAGTGTACAGACATATACAATAAATACCAAAACAATTAAAACTGCTGTGGAAATGATACCACGATTCCGTATGATCACCATACGCCTTGGCTTTGTCTGTACATTGCTTTCAAATTTCATAGGTTTTCTTCCCCCAACCATACGCTCAGTTGCTTAGCAGCAGCTGAAGGAACTTTTTCCGGCAAAGTTGCTCCATCCAAAAGAAAATCCGCGTGTGAGCGAAAATAGGAATCATCATGCTGAGACGCCATCCGGCGAAGAGCCTCGTCTTTGCTGATGCCATCCCGCTTCAAAATGCGGGAAAGGCGCAGTTCCTGCGGAGCAAGCACAGCTGCCGTCATGGTGCAGAACTGCTCCAGTCCGCCCTCAAACAACAGCGGTGCATCCAAGAAAATGGCTTTCACAGTATCGTCCCTGCTAAACTGCTGAAGCTGCTGAAGAATGATTTTACGAATTGCGGGATGGGTAACCGAATTGAGCCTGCGCACCGAATCCGCATCGGCAAAAGCACGCATAGCAAGTTTTCGCCGGTTTAAAGTGCCGTTTTGCAGGATATCGGCACCAAATTCTTTTTGAAGGGCCTGACGGACTTCCGCATGATCTGTCACTTCCCGTGCAATCTTGTCACAGTCAATTACTGCACCGCCAAGCTTTTGAAAAGCAGCAGACCATGTTGACTTGCCCGCGCCGGTCGGGCCTGTTAACCCAATCACTGGCTTAACCAAGATGAAGCACCTCAAATCCGGCTGCCCGCATCAGCCGATTGTAAACCGCCAGTCCGACTCCCTCCGGTTTCGGGCAGCGTGCATAAACGGTGGAAGCGCCACGTTCATCGAATTCCCGCAGGGCATCAAACAGTTCGTGCGCCATTGCGGAATCATCTGTACTTTTACCATAACAAATTGCAGGCACTGCAAGGGCGGCATCATCCCCGTCATAGCAGAGCGCCATGACGCCGGAAGCGGCATGTTCATTGACGTATCCGATATACTGCCGGTCTGTGCCGTCTAGGATAATGACATTAGCTTTCGGTGAATAATGCTTATATTTCATGCCCGGTGATGCTGCTCGCACGCCTGGTTTCAGCGGATGCAGCACCGCGTCATCCATTTCAACTGTACCGAGTACAGCGCGGAGTTGTTCCAGTGTGATTCCGCCGGGACGCAGCAGGCGCGGCGGACAGTCCGCCAGCGTAATGACCGTGCTCTCCACACCAACGCCGCATGGGCCGCCGTCCAGCACCGCATCAATCTTACCGCTCAAATCATGTAAAACATGCTGTGCAGTTGTCGGACTCGGCCGACCGGAAGTATTCGCGGAAGGTGCTGCCAGCGGCAGCCCGCTCTCTGAAATAATCCGCTGTGCTGCCGGATGTGACGGAAAACGAACGGCTACCGTAGGCAGCCCAGCACTGACCTCGTCCGGAATGCAGGCAGCTTTGGGTAAAACCATTGTCAAAGGACCGGGCCAAAAGGCTTCTGCCAGTTTTTTTGCCGAATCCGGCACTTCCTTTACCAGATTATAAATCTGCTGGAACGCAGAAATATGTACAATCAGCGGATTATCTGCAGGACGCCCCTTGGCTGCAAAAATTTTAGCCACCGCTTTTCCATTCAGCGCATTTGCCGCTAAACCATAGACTGTTTCTGTTGGCATACCAACCAGTCCACCGCTGCGCAGTATCTGGGCCGCACGTGCAAAGCCTGCATCATCTGCTTTTAGAGATTCCGTCTGCATTGTTTTCCTCCTTTATTTCTCCTGTCCGTTTTCCATAGAATTTTCCAGCTGGCTTGCACGGTCAGCGGCAATCAGCGGATCAATCACTTCATCCAGCGAACCGTTGAGGATGTCCTCCAGCCGGTAAAGTGTCAAACCAATTCGATGGTCGGTTACACGGCTCTGCGGATAATTGTAAGTTCGGATACGTTCGCTGCGGTCACCGGTCCCCACCTGACTGCGGCGCTCAGACGCAATGGCCTCATCATGCTTACGCTGTTCCCTGTCAAAAAGTCTGCTCCGCAGCACACGCATTGCCTTATCTTTATTTTTGTACTGGCTCCGTTCATCCTGACACTCAACCACCATACCGGTCGGCAAATGTGTAATCCGGATGGCAGAGCTTGTTTTGTTAATATGCTGACCGCCGGCACCGCTGGAACGAAAAGTGTCAATCTGCAGATCTTTAGGGTCAATCTGCACTTCCACCTCATCTGCCTCCGGCAGCACCGCAACCGTTGCCGTGGAAGTATGGATACGGCCCTGCGCTTCTGTTTCGGGCACCCTTTGTACACGGTGGACACCACTTTCATATTTGAGCCGTGACCATGCTCCATGACCGGAAACCATAAAGCTGATTTCCTTGTAACCGCCAAGTTCCGTTTCATTTTCATTCAAAATTTCTGTTTTCCATCCGCGGTTCTGTGCATACATGTTATACATTCGATACAGTACAGCAGAAAAAAGTGCCGCCTCTTCGCCGCCGGCACCACCCCGAATCTCTACAATTACATTTTTATCGTCATTAGGGTCTTTGGGCAGCAGCAGAATCTTGATTTCCTCTGTAAGCTGTTTTAACCGGCTTTCGGCCTCTTTTAACTGCTGCGCTGCCAAATCATGCAATTCCCTGTTTTCTCCGTCCGACAGCAGTTCCTGCGCCTCTGTACGGTCACGCTGCACTGCCTGATATTGCTTGAAATGTGTCACAAGCGGTTCCAGATTGCTGTATTCTTTCATAAGCTCCGTATACAGGCTTTGATCTGCCGCTACTGCCGGATCGCACAAGCGGGCATTAATTTCCTCAAAGCGTTTCTCAAAGACTGTAAGGTTTTCAAACATAAAATGGAATAACTCCTTTCGGGACGGCTTTCCAACCCAAATACAAAATATTCAGACAATAAGAATCATTTTTTCATGGCTTCGTCTGTGTCCGGATGCGTAATTTTCCGGATATTCTTTTCACACTTCCGTCTGGGCAGCATAATCTCCCTGCCGCAGGAAGTACAGCGGATTTTAAAGTCCATCCCAACACGCAGCACAAGAAATGTTCTGCAGCCGCAGGGATGTGGCTTTTTCATGAATAAAAGATCCCCAGGATGGACATTCATATGCCACTGCTCCTTTCACATTTACAGATAATATAAGTATAGCATTTCTCAGCATCGGAAACAATATCCTTTTTATGAACCCCCTCTGCGTGTAAGCGCACTTGCACACTAACGACTTTCCATGTAAGATAACATGTAAGATAATAAGGAAAAATGTTGGAAACGTGAAAATGAAAAGGAGCAGAAAAATGCAGACAGCAGAGGAACCGCCATTAACATCACAGCAAGTCCAAAAGGGGCTTTCAACGCATACGCTTGGGAAAAAAACAATTTGTCTCTCCACAACCAGCTCTACGAATGATGAAATCAAAAAACTCGCACTTGCCGGCGCCCCGGATGGTACCGTCGTCACTGCAGAACAGCAGACAAACGGAAGAGGCCGCCGTGGTCATGTCTGGGACAGTCCATCCGACGGCGGTCTGTACTTTACCGTTCTTCTGCGGGCTCCTCATCTTCCGCAGCCACTGACAAATGTAACGCTTCTTTCGGGATTAGCTGTATGCAATGCCCTGCGGGAAAATTTTCCCGTGAATGCCCAAATCAAATGGCCAAACGACATTGTCATCGGAAGCAAAAAAATTTGCGGAATCATTGCAGAAGCGGACTTAAATAAAGACGGCTCACACTGGGTATCAGTCGGCATCGGCATCAATGTGAACAACACTTCTTTTCCAAAGGAACTGATGCGGCGGGCCACTTCCCTGCAAATGGAAACTGGCCATCCATGCAGCCGCTGTGCTGTACTTCAGCGTATTTTGGAGCAGATGGAACCTCTGCTGGAAAACGGAAGTTTGCCAAAACGCTATACCGAACTTTGCATTTCACTTGGAAAGGAAGTTCAGTTTACCCAGGACCGGAAACGATACTCCGGCACAGCCTGCGGCATTACACAAAACGGTGAACTTTTAGTAAAACTTCCAAACGGACAGGAAACTGCTGTTGGTTCCGGTGAAGTGATCGTACAGGGAATTTACGGAGAATAAAAAAGAGCTTTTACAGCTCTCCAAGATATTCCTTATGGATTTATCCGGCTTTTGCATGTATATCCATCTGCGGATACGGGATATGATAGCCGTTGGCATCAAACGCAAGCTTAACTTTTTCCTGCATCTCAAAGTAAAGGTTCCAGTATTCCTCCGTTTTGCACCAAAGCCGCGCGGTAAGCAGCATAGCACTGTCGCCCTGTTTGCTGACGACAACCAGTGGGGCCGGCTCAGAAAGCACTTTCGGATTTTCTTCAGCCAGTTTCTGCAGCAGCTTCTTCGCCCCCAACAGATCATCGCTGTAATCAATTCCAAACTCCAGATCCAGCCGGCGCTTATCCTGCGCCGTATAATTAGTAATGATACTGTCCGTCAGTTTAGAGTTTGGAAAAATAACTTCTTTGTTGTCAAATGTGCGCAGCGTAGTAAACATCAGTTCAATACGCTCAACGGTTCCCTCCACACTCTCAGCCGCGATATAATCCCCAACATGAAAAGGTTTGGTAAAAAGCATCTGGATTCCACCCGCTACATTTGCCATATTATCTTTCAGTGCAAGACTGACGCCGAAGCCAACTGCGCTGAACGCACCTACAATGACATTTGTATTTAGGCCCAGAGAGGACAGTGCCATAATAATCGCAATAATTTTAACCAGTGCGGAAACCGCCGAGGATAAAAAAGAAATGATTCCCAAATCACGGTTTGCTTTTTCCAGTGCTTTCTCACAGACGCGCCGCAAAATCTTACTGACAATCCAGCCAATAAAGATTACAACAGCTGCTTCCAGAAATCTGGGACCAAATTCAGAAAATCCACTTAGGAATTGTGTACCAAACTGTCTAATCTCCATTGTTTTCCTCCCGTTATATGACCTGGAACAGATAAAACTTCAGATACTCTGTTTCCGGAACATTCCACAGAATCGGATGGTCCGGTGACTGTTGGCGTGCCTCAATCTGCCGAAGCGTAACTTGCGCATCGGATGCTGCGGCGTGCAGCATTTTACAGAAAAGTGCATCCGGCATGAAATGTGAACAGGAACAGGTTGCCAAATAGCCGCCGCGTGGGAGCAGATGCATTGCGCGCAGATTGATTTCTTTGTAACCGCGTGCTGCGTGCTCCACCGTTCGTCTGCTTTTTGTAAATGCCGGTGGGTCCAAAATAATAAAGTCATATTGTTTCGGCTGCAAAGTCGGCAACAAATCAAACACATTTGCCTTTTCGCAGTCTATGACATTTTCAAAACCGTTGAGCCGGATATTCTCTTCCGCCATGGAAACTGCCTCTGCGCTGATGTCAACTGCATGAACATGAGCGGCACCGCCTTTGGCTGCATTCAGTGCAAAAGAACCTGTATGGGTAAAACAGTCCAAGACATTTTTTCCGGCTGAAAGTTTGGAAACTGCCAGCCGATTATATTTCTGGTCAAGAAAGAATCCTGTTTTCTGGCCATTTTCAAAATCGACGAGATAGTGAATCCCATTTTCGATGATCTCGGTTTTCGTGCTTTTGGGTACGGGCACACCCGGCAGATGGAAAAAGCCCTTGCTCTGCTGCATACCTTCCCGTTCGCGGATGGCAACGTCGTTCCGCTCATAAATGCCATCAATTTTTTGTCCGTCTTCCGTAAGGACACGGTAAAGTGCTTGAAAAATCGTGGGCTTAATTTGTTCAAATCCAAGAGAAAGTGTCTGGGTAACCAAAATATTATGGAAGCGGTCGACTGTCAGTCCCGGGAATTGGTCTGCTTCGCCAAAAATAACGCGGCAGCAGTCTGTGTCACTGCCCATCACCGTTTTCCGGTAATTCCACGCATAACGGATGCGCCGCGTAAAAAAAGCTTCATCAAATGTATCATTCGCATTGCGTGACAAAAGGCGCACCCGAATCTTACTATGGCTATTGTAAAACCCCGTTCCAAGATAACGCCCTTTTTCTGAAAATACATCGGTAAGCGCACCGTCCTTCGGAGCTTCCTCTGACAAGGTAACTTCTGTATTATAAATCCACGGATGGCCCCCGATTATTGCGCGTTCCGCTTTTTTTGTTACGGTAACTTTTCCATATCCTCTGTTTCTCATTTTGTTCCTCCAAACTAAGGCCTCTGGATATAAATTCTAAAAATCAATCTTTATCAATAATGATAACGGATATTGCATGGAAATGCAACAAAAAGCAAAAGCGGTCTGGCTAATTCTGACATCAAAATGCTGTTTTTCTGGGGTTATGTTGACATCGAGTCTGAAAATGATATAATTAAATAAAATTATATTATATCAGATGCGAATAATTGAATAATTTTGTCGAAAATTTTAAAATGATGTAAAAAGGAGCGTTATTGTTATGGCAGAAAAGAAAACTGCAACCGAGAAAATTGCATCCAAAACCAGTGTATATCAAATACTTTCTCATCAAAGTGGCAATGCTCTCAGTGTTGAAAATGCCCGTACTGAAAATGGTGCACTGCTAACTGTAGACGCTCCAGATAAAGAAAGTGCTTCACAGACTTGGAAAGTTATTCCAGAAGCCAATGGAACCTGCAAAATCATGAACGCAGCCAGCCAAAAAGCTATTGATGTCATTAATGGCAGTACAGAAAACGGTGCCTGGCTCCACCAATGGAATCCTTGTGAAACTGATACACAGCTCTGGGAAATTGTGCCAACATCTGCTGGATATTATAAAGTAATTTCCAAAGCAAGCGGCAAAGCCCTTGATATTGTAGATATTTCTCACGAGGCCGGTGCTCATGTGCAAATTTGGGAACCTTCCAGTGGTGAAAATCAGGAATGGAGATTCCGAAAGCTTACTTCTGCGGAGGAAACGAAAAAAAAGCCGGCAGCAAAACATCGCCGCGGCAGTGGTCGTAAATCTGTTAAAAAGCGTGCAGCTGTATCCTCCACCTCATCTGCAACAGAAAAACCTGCAGAAGCAGCAAAACCAATTGTCACAATTCAACCGGAAAAAGCTAAGACAATTGTCAATACTGAACCGAAAAAAGCAGTGTTGACAATGTCCAATGATTTTCTTTCTAAAGAAGAAAAATGACTCAGTGAATTGATGTGAGCTGACATTCCTTGGAATGTCAGCTTTTCTTTTTGTTTATTTTTGCTGTTTATAATTTGCTTGAAGTTGCGAAAAATAATTAGTGAGGTGATCGTAATGAACTCACAGGGCCGCACTTATCGAGATGTATTCACATTAATGCGTGAAGAACCGGAAGCCAGGTTATATTTTGAAAAGCTTCCTGCCACAGTCAGAGAACAAATGAGCACACACGCATTTCGTATAAATTCTATGAATAGTATGCGCAGTTATGCAGAAAATCTGACTCACAATACGCAATAATTTTTGTGAAAAGCGGAACACTGTTCTGGTTAACTTCCAGAACAGTGTTCAACTTTTTTACGCATTTGACCGAAACCAGTATAAATGTTCTTTACTGATTGACAAACAACCATAAATTCAGTTTACAGCTTTAAGCTTTTAACATAAAAAGTCAGCTAGTACCTATTACATTGAGTCCAGCACCATCTTGCTACGCGAAAAATATCGAATAGCTGAGAATTAGTACCAGCGTTTACTGGCAAATCCGGAAGTACCGGAAGTATCAGATTCCCAGCCATTTTCAAGTGCATGAATGAGGATACTGACAAACATCTGGTAATCTTGATACGTAAAATTGGTGTCACTGGCTAAATCAGCAGTATCATCCGTTGCTGCAAGCTGTGCTAAGCCAGAGGTATTGACACCATTTCCCGAAACAGAAGCAGGAACATGCATGGAGGGGACTTCAAGGTTTTGGCCCATTAAACTCATGACTTTATTCACATAATTTTGTGTTTCTGCAAACGGAGGAACTCCGCCATATTTGTCAACATTTCCGCACCCCGCATTATATCCTGCAAGAGCTAATTTCACATTTCCATGGTAGTGCTTCAAATCTGCAGCAAGTTCCCGGGCACCACCCATAATATTTTGTTCCGGATCAAGGATATCCGTAATGCCATACTCTTTTGCAGTTGACGGCATCAACTGCATAATACCGGATGCACCTGCAGAAGAAACACAATCCGGCTGAAAATTTGATTCCGCTTTTGCAACTGCTTTCAGCATGTTTTCCGGCACGCCGTAAGTCTGTGAAGCTTTTGCAAAAATGTTTTCCAAAGTTGATGGAGCCGTGATAGACGCTTCCTGTTGATTCAGTGCATTGCGGAAAGAGGTACCTGCTGCAGTGACATTAGCTGCTGTACTGCCCGAAGTTTTAGAAGCGCTGGGAACTGTCAACAATCTGGGGTCAAAATAAATATCCATACCTAATTCCTCCTAATGATGACTTTATGACTTTTATAGCTGCTGCATCCTGCCCTAAGTGATTCTTGCATATTACCAGACCCATTCGCCGCGGTTCACGGATTTAATACGCATAGAACCATCTGATGCGTAAAAATACAGTGTTCTACCATAATTTTTTCCGGTGTCCTCTGCAATAATGGGAATGCGCAGCCGAAGAAGTTCTTGTTTCACTGCCACAACATTTCTCTGCCCAATATTGGCTAGCGAAGAATTGTTGACACCGGAAAACATTTGAGCGCCCCCGGCAATTTTAGCTTTTATACGAAAAACATGTGCACCCAATCGCTCCATTCGGTGAACAAGAAGCTCAATAGCCGTATCCGCAAATTTATATGCCTGACTTTTATCGGCTGACATCTGAACACTGGAGGGCAACATAATATGTGACAATCCGGCTATTTTCATAGCTGAATCATAAAGGCAAATGCCTACGCATGAACCTAATGCATAAGTCACCAAAACATTGGGTGCTTTTACAACATTTAAATCAGAAATGCCTACTGTAATCATCTGGTTCATGAGTCCAGCCCCAAGTTCTTCATGATTTTATTCAGTGATTCCATATCCGGTATCATGAGTACCTGACTGGATGCGCTTTGACCATCTGCATTAAATTCATCATTTATAAAGATGATTTTATCACTAATATTCGCATAATGAATTGCAGGTACGCTGAGAATTGCACCTGCCATATCAATACAAATATCCGGAACTGAAATGTTCATTCTAAGATTAGCAAGTGTAGAAATAGCATTGACATAAGATGCTGCCATAATGTTGCCGACTTCTTTCAGCGCAGAAAGCTCCATCTCCCCCATTTCATTAAAGCTTTTCAGTTCGCAGCCAAGCAGCGTATTAAGAAGCATATGGGCAAAATCTTTCTGCAGCAAGAAAATCATCATGCCCTTGACATCATCCGTCATGGTAAACAACAAACTGACCAATAAATTCTCCGGACCGCCAAGGCTGTCGACAACCGTGTTATAATCCAGAATACTGATTTTGGGCACTGCAATGTTAATTGGTTTAGAAAGCATCTCAGAGAGTGCTGTTGCCGCATTTCCAGACCCGATATTTCCGATTTCTCTTAGTACATCTAAATGCATATCATCCAAGTCCGTAAAATCATGAAATGCCATGGAAGAATCCCTCTTTCTTAATCATTTCTTTCTGTATTCGTTTGGAAATCAGGACCGCAGGTTGTTAATGACATCTTCGACTTCATTATTTGCCTGCAGTACACGTGCGCTTAACTGATAACCGCGCTGTGCCATAATCAGATTTGACATTTCCTCTACCAGTTTCGTACCTGACTGCTCCAAATAGCCATTACGGATTTCTGTATTTGCCACCTCAGGCTGTCCGGAAGCTGTATTTTCTGCATACAAATTATCCGACAATTGTGTCAGGGATTCCGGATTTGGAAAACGAAAAACACCGATTTGCTGAGAAACATCATGAAAAACGCCGACTGTAGGATCACGTTCCAACGGAATGCGGCCTCCCTGTGCATTCAGGACAAAATGGCCTGCCTGATCGGCAAGATAATAAGTTCCGGTACCGTCATTGGCTGCTTCAAACGCGCCGCAGCGCGTATAAGCCGGTGTTCCGTTATTGTCCACAGCAAAAAAGCCGTCTCCTAATAAGGCATAGTCGAGGTCACTTTTTGTATGTTGTAATGCACCCTGTTCCATCTTCATGCCCGTCATGACATTGCGGGTTCCCGTTCCCTGCAGCGGCTGCGAGGTATTGTTGACATACATCTTGTAATGGAGCAGGTCTTCAAAAGTATCCGTATCTGGTTTGTAACCAGGGGTGTTTGAATTCGCAATATTGTTACCGACAACATTCATGTCACTTTGATAGGCGACCAAGCCGGATGCACCGGTATAAAATCCAATATTCATAGATTGTTTATTCTCCTTTTATAAGCTGGCAATCTGTGTGGCGGCTTTTTGATCCGTCTGGTCAACTATCTGCAGCGCCGAACTGCAGGACTTCAGTGCACTCTGCGCCTCCATCAGCAAAGGCATTTCATGGTTCAGATCTACATTAGAGGATTCCAGTGCTCTCTGTTTCAAAGAAACATTTGCCCCTGGTGCACCTGACGGTGCATTTGCGGGAGCTGCAAACAAGCCATTGGCATATTGCGTCAATTCTGCATTTGCGGCAGGAGTTGTCAGCAGAACGGTACCCGCCTGCTGGCCGTTACTTTTTAAAATAGTACCGCCGGACAAAACTGTAAAGTTTGTGTCCCCCACCTGAATTGGCCGGCCATCTGTGCCAAGCACACGTCCATAGTCTGGCAGCTCTAAGTAACCTGCTGTGTCCACATTAAATCCGCCGTTGCGTGTGATATATCGCCTTCCGTCAGAACCCTGTATGGTAAAGTAGCCGTTTCCATTGATGGCAACATCCAGATTCCGGTTTGTCTGTTTAATATTATTGACATTAAATTCTGTCGAAACATTTTTGACAATTGTCATAGGAGTATCATGACCGATTTCTCCGGTATTGCCGTTTTCAAGTCGGTAAGACAATTCTTCCTCAAAAGGTACCGCTACGGCACGTTGTGTTCGGTAACCTGGTGTTTGGCTGTTCACAATATTATTTCCTTCTGTCTCCAGCTTTTTCTGCTGTGCCATTAGTCCAGATGCAATGGTGTACAATTCACTTAACATGTCCTCGGCTCCTTTTCACACAAATATGCGGAGAGCTTTTTACTGAGTTTTGCCAGCCCGGAAGTTCGCGCGCTGGAAGCACGCTGCTGACTGACTCCAAGCACCTCGCCAATCTCCCGCAGATTTAGATTTTCATAGTAACAAAGTGTGATAACTTCCCTTTCCCGTTTGGGGAGTTCTTCAATTGCCTGCTGCAATACCGTGCAAAGTTCTTGACGCATCACTCTGGCTTCCGGTGAAGTTTTGTCGCCGTTTTCCGCGTTACTGCGACTGATCAGTTGTGAAGCATTTTCCAGCAATTCCTCAAAAGAATAAATTTCAGCATTGGAAATTTCTGTAATATATTTGTCATAGTCCTCCATTTTCATGTTCAGATTGCTGCAAAGCTCTTTCTGCGTCGGTTTCCTGCCAAATTTTGCCGTCAGTATTTCCTGCTCATGCTGGATAGTTCGTTTTGCAACACGAACCCGATAGGGCAGCCAGCTCTGCTTACGCATATAACTAAGTACGGAACCACGCAAACGCTTAAAAATATAAGTGTCGAAACTTGCGCCCCGCGAAGGATCAAACTTTTCAATGCAGTCAATCAAAGCCAATACACCTTGATTAATAAAATCCTCATACTGCATATTGGACGGCAGGATAGAGCGCATACTCATCACAGTTTTTTTGACAGAACTCAGATAATGCATAACCAGCTGATTGCGAATCTGCAGGTCGCCAGTCTCTTTATACCGAAGCATAAGCTCCTCCGGATTCAAATTGCCTGCATCTTCCATATGTTCTGCAGCAGAACTGTTCATTTGAACTCCCCCCTTTCCATTTACTGATTACTGAGGAATTGCTATCGTACCAAGCGACTGAATCTGAACAGACGGATCAATTTCATTATAAGATAATACAGTAATATGAGGACAAAACTGATCGACAAGCTTTTTAAAGTAAACACGAACAACAGGTGATGTCAAAATAATCGGTGTTTGTACTACTTTCCGCACCGTATTAACTTCTTCATTGGTAGCAGAAGCGATCTTCTGAATCATTTCCGGCTCTAAGGAGAGGTAAGAACCGCCATCCATCTTTTTAACCGAATTCATAATGAGGTTTTCGATGCCGGCGTCCAAACTGATGACTTTCATTTGTCCTGCCTCTGCAAAGCTGTGTGTAATCACACGGCGTAAGGACTGACGGACATATTCGGTTAAAATATCAGTATCTTTAATGGTCGGTGCATAGTCTGACATTGTTTCCAAAATGGTTTCCAAATCACGGATTGGAACACCCTCACGAAGCAGATTCTTCAAGATTTTTTCCAAATCGCCCACTGATACAATCCCCGGTATGGTATCCTCTACAACGCTTGGATTGACTTTCTTCAAATTCTCCAGCATCTTTTTCACTTCCTGCCGGCTGAGCAATTCATCAGCATGCGTGCGGATGACCTCAGACAGATGCGTAATAATCACAGACGTTGGGTCAATCAGAATATAACCAGCCATTTCCGCTTTGACCTTCTGGTCGCTGCTAACCCATTTTGCCGGCATCCCGAATGCCGGTTCAACGGTATCAATCCCATCAATATCATCCTTGGGCCGGTCTTCTGGAACCAGTGCAAGGAAGTGATCTGTCAGCACTTCACCCTGAGCAACCGGTTCCCCTTTAATGCGAATTTGATACTGGTTCGGATTCAGTTGGCCGCTGTCCTGAAGACGGACAAAGGGAATGACCATCCCCATTTCATCCGCAAACTGTTTACGAAACATAACCACTCGATCCACAAAGCTGCCACCGCTTTTTTCATCCACAAGCGGAAGCAGGCTGTAGCCGAATTCAATGCCAATCGGGTCTACATTCAAAAGGTTATAGACATTGTCAAGATTTTTATAATACTCAACATCACTCGTAACTTCCTGTGTAACCGGCGGGCCCTCTACAGCCAGTTCCGGCTGAGCTGCCTGCGCTTTCATCTTTTTGTCAATCATATAACCGCCGCTGATCAGCAGAACCGACAGCAGGATAACCTGCACTGGCGGAAAGCCAATGAAAATCAGGAAAAGCAGGGCTGTACCGGCAATTTTCAGTACACGCGGCTGGCGTGTAAACTGCTTCACAACTTCATCATTCAGATTAGACTGTGAAGAAGTCCGTGTCACAATCATACCAGTTGCCACAGAAATCAGCAGTGCCGGAATCTGCGACATCAGCCCGTCACCAACGGTTGCCTGCGAATAGGTGGACAGAACCGACTGAATATCCCCGCCGTTCATCATTCCCACAATAATTCCGCCGACAAGGTTAATAATGGTAATTACAATGGAAATGGTTGCATCTCCCTTGACAAATTTTGAAGCACCATCCATGGAACCAAAGAAGTTGGCTTCCCGCTGGATTTTCTGGCGGCGGTCTCTTGCCTGCTCCTCATTGATGAGTCCCGAACTCAAGTCTGCATCAATGGCCATCTGCTTGCCGGGCATTGCATCCAATGTGAAACGTGCCGAAACTTCAGCGACACGTTCGGAACCTTTGGTAATTACCAAAAACTGCACCAGTACAATGATGAAGAAGATTACAAGCCCAACAGCAAGGTTTCCCCGAATAACAAATGAACCGAATGTTTTGACTACCTCACCGGCATAGCCGTGGTTAGAAAGGATGGAACGTGTGGACGAAACATTCAGACCCAACCGAAACAAAGTCGTAATCAGCAGCAGAGACGGAAAGACGGAAAATTCCAACGGCTCTTTTATGTACATGGTGAGCAAGAGAATGACAAGGGACAGCGCCAAATTAGTAATGAAGAGAAAATCCAGCAGCTGTGTCGGCAGCGGGACAATCAATAAAAAGACTATTAAGATTACAAATATGGCGACAATATTGCTAAAAATCTTTTTCATCCTTTAAAGTCCTTTTTCTTAAGTTGATAAACGAAAGCCAAAACTTCCGCTACTGCCTTGTAATATTTTTCAGGGATCTCCTGATTAATCTCGACTGCTGAATACAGCCCACGGGCAAGCGGCTTATTTTCTGTCACATAAACGCCATGTTCCTCTGCCACCTTCACAATTCGGAGTGCAAGGGAATCCAAGCCTTTTGCCACGACAATCGGTGCATTGAAATGTTCGGAATCATATTGAATGGCAACTGCAACATGGGTTGGATTTCGGATCACGACATCAGCATTGGGAACATTCTGCATCATGCGCTTTCGTGACATTGCCTGCTGCTTATCGCGGATTTCTCCCTTTACCTGAGGGTCCCCTTCCGTTTCCTTGTATTCCTCTTTAATTTCCTGTTTCGTCATACGCAGTCTTTTGTTATAATCCCACCACTGGAAAATATAATCAAACACAGCAAGTGCAATAAAGACCAGCGAAATCTGTGTAACCATCGTAAAGGTAGTATCACAAAGATTACCGAAGGCCTGCCCAACCGGCATATCCATAAACTTCGGAAGCTGGCCAATCCAGCCATTTAAAACTTTCCATACAATAACAATAAGCAGAAGAATCTTAAGAATGGATTTAATAAGCTCCATGACACCGCGCAGAGAAAATAAATTTCGAATTCCATTTAGAGGATTCATCCGGCTCGCTTTAAAAGCAAAACCTTTTGCCGAAAAAAGAAATCTCGTTTGCAGAAGTGTCAGGATAATAGCAATCAGGGCACAGGCAAGCGCAACTGGAAGAACTGCGATGGCAAAAACGGCTAAACCTTTGTAGAACAAAGTCGGAAGCTGGTTAACCGTTACTTCCTCCATAGAAACACCAAGTCCAATAAAATCATGCAGAGACATTTTGATTTGGCCAAGAATTGTGGAGCCAAGAATTTTTAAAACAATAAAAGGAACCAGCATTGTTGCCACAGTAATGATTTCCTGACTTAAAAATACATTGCCTTTCTTTCGTTCATCATGTTTACGCTTGGGTGTTGCTTGTTCTGTCTTTTCGCCGCTGGAATTCTCTGCCACTTCACCACCTCCTCTGCATTTATCCGGCTGAGGCTTTTAAACTATAAAGGACCTGCTCCATCGCTTTCAGCATCCCGTCTGTATAGTTGGTAATAAAGTTGCTAATTGGAGCAGCAAACAGGAACATCAGGGTAATTCCCAGCAGAATCTTCAGCTGCATGCTGACCACAAAGACATTAATCTGCGGAATTAGTTTCATTAAAATTCCCATTGCCACTTCCAACACCATATCCGCTGCAATAAACGGCATGGTTAAGCGCATGACCAGTGAAAATGTATTGACAAACAGCTGCATGACAAAAGAGGACATACGCGTGAGATGGGCAAGCTGCCCAATTGGAATAATGCTGAAAGAAGAAGTGAAAATCCGGATAAGGACCAAATGACTGTCCGTTGCAAAAAAATACAGAAAGAAGAGAATATCCAGTAATTTTCCGGAAAGAGACATCTGTATATTCGTGCCGGGGTCAAAAACCTTGGCCATGGACAAGCCAAAAGTCAAGTCCATCACATCGCCTGCAAACATGAGCAGATAATAAAAAATCTGAAAAATAAACCCGCAGGCCAAACCAGCCAACATTTCCTTGCCAATTGCCAGCACCAGACCAAAATCCGTCAGGTTTGTGGGAGCTGTCCCCTGCAGCCCGGGAGCGATGATTGCTGTGAGTAATGCCGCAAGTCCCACCCGCAGACGGGACGGAACATTTTTGCTCATAAGAAGCGGATTAAAAACGACCATACCGCACATGCGGCAAAAAACTAGGATCCATGCCAGAAGCGTCTGCATCTGTATTGTCATAGACACACCCACCTACAGCTGTATAATCATTTTGCAGATTGATTGAAATAGATCTGTCATCACGGTAATCATCCAGGAACCCAACATCATCATTAGAAACGCGGTAACAATAATTTTAGGAACAAAGGTAATCGTTTGTTCATGAATTTGTGTAGCCGCTTCAAAAATCGCAACGACAAGTCCTATCGCAATACTGACAACCAAAAAAGGTACAGAAAGTTTGAGCATAACCAAAATTGCTTCATGAAAAATGGATAAAACTTGGTCAGCTGTCATGGGTATTCCCTCCTTTCGTCATTTTTCGCAACTAATGGAAACCTCGAATCAAAGAATCAAACAGCAGCCCCCAGCCATCGACCACCACAAAAAGCATAAGCTTAAAAGGAAGCGAAATCATTGACGGCGGCAGCATGACCATGCCCATAGACATTAAGACACTGGATACCACCATATCGATAATCAGGAACGGAATAAACAGCAGGAAACCAATCGTGAAGGCACGTTTCAATTCACTGGTGACAAATGCCGGCATAATAATTCGAAATCCAAGGCTCAGCAGCTCATTTGGTTCCACCTTTTTCAAGCTGTGTTTCTGTCCTGAAAGTTCCAGAAACATGTTCATTTCTTTTACGCCAGTCTGTTTCAGCATGAAAATTTTCAGTGGCTTTTTTGCTTTTTCAATTGCTTGTGTCTGCGTGATCTGGCCTTTTGTATAAGGCTGAACGGCCTGCGTGTTGACTTGCGATAAAGTCGGTGCCATCACAAACAGCGTAAGGGCCAAGGCAATACCAATCAAAACTTGATTCGGGGGTGTTGTCTGCAGCCCTAAGGCATTTCTCAGGAGCGAAAGCACAATGATGATACGGGTAAAGCTGGTCATCATCAGCAGCAGTGTCGGGGCCAGTGCAATAGCTGCAAAAAGGATGAGCACCTGCAGCGGCCCCATTGAGTTTCCGGAATCCTTTCCAGTATCCATACTGATATTATATTTGGCAGCATGAGCACCGGTTGTACAAAGGAAAAAAAGAAGGAATAAAAGGATTCCAAGTGAAATCAAAAAGCGTACAAGATTTCGTTTCAGCTCTTTTTTGCGCAGTGCGGAATCTATTGCCGCACCAGACGGTAGTCTGGTCATGGGCCCTTCCTCCTCTTATCCGGCTTGTTTGGAATCGGGAAACCGAAGGTTTTCAATGATTTTTTTAAAATCTCTGAAAACTGCCCTTTTCCCATTGGGGCAGTGGATGGCCCTTTGTCTGGATACTGCTCGGCATCCAGTTCCTGCAGCAATGTGATCTGTTGCTGTGTGATACCCAAAAGCAGAACTTTATCATGAATTCTGACAATAATAAGTCCGCAATTTGAACCAAGTGACATTCTTTCTAACACTTTCATACTGGATGAAGTTCCCGTTGCTCTGCCCCCATAGTGCTTACCCAATAATTTCGTAAACCAGTACGCTCCTATGAAAATCAGGACAATCAATGCCAGTGTACCCAAAGCTGAAAATATGTTGCTCACCCCATCTGTCAACAGCAGTACCTCCCAAAGGATCCTTCTTACAGTGGCAAAACTTTATTGACTGTTTGAACAATTCTGTCCTGCTTAAATGGTTTTACAATAAAGTCAATGGCCCCCAGTGTAATAGCATCCATCACCATGGATTCCTGCCCCATGGCCGAACACATAATCACCTTTGCGTTCGCATCAATTTTCTTGATTTCCCGCAACGCATCAATGCCGTTCATGTTTGGCATGGTAATATCCATAATGACCAGGTCCGGTTTTTCCTGCGGGTAATGTTCCACAGCATGTTGGCCATCTTCACATTCCACAAAATTTGTGTACCCCGCTTTGGAAAGATAATTTTTAATCATCATTCGCATAAAGCCAGCATCATCTACGAGCATAATCTTATACATGGTGATTCTCCTTTGTTATTAAACTTGTTTTTATAAATTACTTAAAGAATCCATTAATTCTTTTGTCCCAACGATTTCAGTAATTCTCACACCGAAATTGTCACCGATAACCACAACATCTCCATGAGCCAAAAGCTGTCCATTAACAATAATGTCAACAGGTGCACCGGCTTGTTTATCCAATTCAATTACGGTACCCTGACCAAAATCGGCAATTTCACGAATCGGCCTACGCGTCTTACCAATCTCAACGGAAACTTCCAGCGGTACATTCATCAGCATTTCTATATTCACACTATTAAGCGGTGCCACATTGTTGTTCCCCTGTTGTGAGAAATCAGGAAATTTCGCTTTTTTAACGCCAACAGGTGACTGATTACTGATTATACCGCCCATTGGGCCAGAAAAGCTTGGCCCTTGCTGCTGCGGATAAGAATATCCACCTTGCTGCATGGGCATCTGCTGTGGAACAGCCTGCTGCTGCATGGGCATCTGCTGTGAAACAGCCTGCTGCTGCATGGGCATCTGCTGCGGAACAGCCTGCTGCTGCATGGGCATCTGCTGCGGAACAGCCTGCTGCTGCATGGGCATCTGCTGTGGAACAGCCTGCTGCTGCATGGGCATCTGCTGTGGAACAGCCTGCTGCTGCTCAGAGGGCTGTTGCGGAACAGTCTGCTGCTGCTCGGAGGGCTGTTGTGGAACAGCCTGCTGCTGCTGCACCGGGGGCTGTTGCGGAGCGGCCTGCTGCTGCTCAGAGGGCTGTTGTGGAACAGCCTGTTGCTGCTCAGAGGGCTGTTGTGGAACAGCCTGTTGCTGCTGCACCGGGGGCTGTTGTGGAACAGCCTGTTGCTGCTCCGAGGGCTGCTGTGGAGCAACCTGCTGCTGCTCGGAGGACTGCTGCGATGCTGTCTGTTCAGAATTGCTCTGTGCTGGACTGGGAGCTTCCGCCTGATTCGCATTCATCAATATTGTGACAATGTCTTTTGCAAAACTTGTTGGCAGCATACTGATAAAATTGCTGTTCATAACACCATTAATTGTTAGATTGAAAGAGACACCGACCATATCCTCCACGGTGCTTTTACCAAATACGGTCTTGTTGATGCTTTCCCCTTTTTGGGAAACAAAGGCTTCCGGTGTTGAAATGTTGACCGATCGGCTAAACACCTCTGACAACGCTGTTGCTGCCGCGCCCATCATCTGATTGGCTACTTCACATGCTGCACTCATACTCAAGTCATCAAATTCAAAATTTTCATCTTCATCCGGAATGTCATCATTTCCCATCAAAAGATTTAGAATAATCTGCATGTCACGACGTCGAAAGACCATGATATTGGTACCAAAAACGCCTTCTACAAATTCTATCTTGACAACCATTGCTGGTTCAAGAGCAGCATAATCTTCATCTTTCATCGGTTTTACATTCATTTTTGGAGTTGTGATAACCACCTGTCGGTCCAACATGGAAGACAGCGACGTTGCCGCTGAACCCATGCCGATATTCATCACCTCGCCAATGGCATCCAGCTCGTCCGATTTAAATTCATATTCACTGCTTTGCGTGCTCGCATCTTGGCTGTTACTCACTTGATATCCCCCATTTCTATACAGCAACTACATCAATGAGCTTAACCGACTTTTTTAATTTGGAAACGCCAAGTTTTGCATTATACCACGGCTCATTGTCGATCATTACACAGATATCGCTGTTTATATTTTTATTCAGGGCAATTACATCCTGCACCTGCAGCTGTAAAATTTCCCCCAAAGGCATCTGGAATTGGTCAAGGACCGCTTTAATTTCAATATCAGACTTTTTTATAGAGTCCATAATAATTTCCCGTTTTTCTTTTTCTTTTTCGGGATCCTGCTGTTGTTTTCCCGTGCGGGAATAGCGGTTTTTAAAGCTGTCGACAACTTCTTCAATACTTTCAGCAGGCAGGCAAATGGTAATCGTTCCTGTATAATTATCCATCTTTACACTTAGGGCAACAATCACAACCACATCCTGCGGGGCAAATGCCTGAAGCAGCCGCGCATTCGTTTCCACACTGGTCAGCGTTGTTTGGACGGGGACATAAGAATTCCATGATTCCTGCAAATACTTTGTAACTTGAACAAAAACGCTGTTGAGCAAAGTTAACTCAATTTCTGTAAAATCGCGCTGCGGAATATAAACCTCACCGCCATGACTTGTTCCACCCAGCATACGTTCCACAATCAGATAGCCCAGACTGGTACTCATATCTAAGAGTAAGGAGGTTTCTTCATAATGCTCATCTTCCGGCTTAAAATCAATAATTCCCGTTAAAGAGCTGTCTGGCAGAGCATTGTTAAATTCGAAGTAGCGCTCTTCCTCGACCTGCACAACTTCTACCTCACAAACATCCCGCAGCAGACTGGTAAAATAGGAAGATAAAACTCGGGCAAAATTTTCATGCAGTCCATTAAGTGATTTGAGTTGTTCTTTGGTGAACTTTTTCGGTGAACTGAAGTCATATTCTTTGATTTTCGGCTTTTTCTCAACTTCTGTATCGATATCACCGGCATGCATCCGCTTCATAAGTTCGTCAATTTGACTTTGTGACAGGTTCTCTGGCATATAAAATGATCACTCCTTTACGCCGTCAAGCAGCAACTAAAATCATTTTGAAGAAGCAGTTGCGGCAGAAGATGCCTTGGATGACGCCGCTGATGATGCTGCTGACGATACATCAGACGAAGCTGCCACGCCTGCCCCACTATTGGATGTGGGATATTTGCTGGTATCATAAGTCCCTTTTAAAACTGCGCCAGCACTTTTCAGATTTGCTTCCGTACCATAAATTTTAATTTCAACGCGTCGATTTTTTGCACGGCCCGCTTCCGTGTCATTGCTGGCAATCGGTTGGCTTTTGCCGAACCCAATCGAAATAAACAAAGAATTTCTTATTTTCTCGGATTCATTGAGATATGTAACAACACTGGCGGCACGCTCACCGGATAAACGCCAGTCATTTACCGGATAGTTTGGGATTTTTGTATCAGCAGTGTGCCCTTCAACTTGTATGCGCTGTATCTTACTTTCCATATTTTTGAGCCCCTGACCAAGAAAATCGAGACTGGAACATGCTGTACTTGTCAGCTCTGAGTCATCCGGTTTAAACATCATAGCATTACTGAATTTAATATAAACGGTTCCAACACCATTCTTCGTCACTTCAATATCTGCTTGTTTATTGTTTTCTTGGACATAATTGACTAGATATTGATAAAGTTCATCCATTGTTTTCGGAAGCTGGTTGCCCTTTGCATTGTTGTTATGCACATAGCCGGTATTGGAATTAGAAGAAACCCCGCTTGTTGCATTGACGACAACCAACTGCCCCGGCATTGAGTCTTTTCCCGTCATGGTACGTATCATGGCCTGAAATTTACTTTGATTGACACTGGACATACTGTACAACACAATGAAGAAAGTCAGCAGCAGCGTTACCATATCGGAATAAGTGTTTAACCAGGAACCGGAGCTGTCTTCATCTCCGCTTTTTTTCCGAAAGCTCATCTCTCCACCTTCTCTCTGCAAACCGGTAAAACGTTCATTCTTATTTCTTCTTTTCCTTTGCTTTCTTAGCGGGGGATGCGCCTTCCGCACTATCTTCATTGGAATCATACTGCCCGTCCGGCAGCAGTTCTGCTAAACGTGTTTCTATGTATTTGGGGTTTTCACCCGCCTGTATCCCCTGCACCCCTTCATAAACAATGGTTTTGCAGAGCATTTCTTCTTCATGGCGAACACGCAGCTTATTGGAAACTGGAATAAAAACCATGTTTGATAAAAGGGACCCATAAAAAGTTGTGACCAAGGCAACTGCCATGTTTGGACCAACCGCTGCGGAATCATTTAAATTATGCATCAAATTAATTAATCCAATTAAAGTACCAATCATTCCAAAACCGGGAGCAAATGCCCCGCCTTTATCATACAGTGCTCTGTCTCTTGTATGGCGGTCTTCCATATATTCCAGTTCAGTTTCCATCTGCTGTTTCACTTTGTCCGGATCTACAGAATCGACTACCATCATCAGGCTGCTTTTCATAAAGGGATCTTCGACATTTTCAATATCCTCTTCAAGGGCCAGCAAACCGCTCACACGTGCTTTTTTCGCAAATCCTACAATTTGAGCAATGTAAGCTGCTGGGTTGTATTGATTTGGTGAAAAAATAATTTTCATGTGCTTTCCAATCTTTTTAAATTGGCTGATTGGAAATGCAACCATTAAACAAGCAAGGGTGCCGCCAACAACAATCAGTACACTTGGTATATCAATGAAATTCATTAATAATGATGATGCGTCATTAAAATGTGCTGTCACCACATGTGTTTTGGGGTCCGTACTTGTCAGGATACCAAGAACAATCATGACTATACCAATAATTGGCCCCAAAATTGAGTTTAAATCCATTCCTAATTCTCCCTTTCCAACAGCCGATTACTGCACCCTTACCAGGCCGCGGAAAACTTCCCGGCGAAAATCAATGATCTTTTGAATAACTTCTTTGGTACTTTCCTGCACAATATAGAGGTCTTTATTGGTCATGGAAATGGTTGTATCAGGCATCTCGGAAATTGTCTCAATCAGCTCGTCATTCAAGGCAAATTCCACCCCATTAAGTTTGGTAAGCATGATCATTCCTTTTTCCTCCTATTTGTTTATTCCGCCGCCATGGGCAAACAGAAAAAGCTCTTTTCCGCTTGCCCACAGCGGCGGCGGGCACCACCGCTGTGTATGAGAATATCCGTCAGCGTTTTAAGTTAACCAGCTCTTCCATCATAGAATCTGAAACCGTAATGATACGGGAATTTGCCTGAAACCCACGCTGGGTCATAATCATATCCGCAAATTCAGAAGCCAAGTCGACATTTGACATTTCAAGCGCATCACTTTTCAGTGTGCCGGTACTGTCTTCTCCGGGGATGGAAACTTTCGGGTCGCCGGAGTTGAGGGACGCTTTAAAATAGTTGCTGCCGACTGCCTGCAGGCCGGAAGGATTTGCAAAATTGGCAAGACAGATTCGGCCTACCTGAACTGTACCTTTATCTGCATTGTGTACGGTTACTGCCCCGTCACTGCCAATCGCAATATCGTCAATCTCATTTAAGGTAACCGCACCGCCTGCTGTACCGCCTTTCATGACAAATGTTTGGGACGTCAAGCCCAAATTTTGGGACTTTTCGGTGCTGGTAACGTCATAACCACCTGACGGAGAACTATTATCTTGAAAAGCAATTCCCGGCGTATCTGAAGTGGATGCCGGGCCATTAGAAGAAGATAGAAACTCTGCTTTTGACGGAAGTGTCAAGGTCGGTCCACGACTATTTGGTGAATCCGAAGGAATGCTTCCTTCTTGAAAACTGCTGTTTAAATCGACCGGATAAGTATATGTGGTTGGCGTAGTGCCGCTGCCAGAAGCGGAAGGAGTCTCGACCGTGACACTTATCGTTGTTGTTGTTGCACCGCCAGACACAGACGCGGGGCTAGCCGACACACTGCTAATATAATCCCCACTCGCCAAGCCGGAAAATTTAACACCGCCTAAAACATCCCCATTATTAATGCTGGATGTTAAATCCTGTGTACCAGCCGGCGGATAGGTGGGCCATGTAGTATTGGGGTTTACAATTGCAGCACTCATAACCTGTGAGTATTTTGGATAACTCATTGTAATGGTATCCGTTGTGCTGCCGTTATAAGAAAGCTGCAGCTTTCCAGCGCTTTCCATCTGGCTTTTGGTAACTGTACCAGTATATTTTTTGCTTCCGCTTCCGATTGTGCAGGACATAGTAAAGGATTCTTCAGTTCCATTGGTACTGCCAGCAGGAGTCCGCGTAAGTGTAAAAGCAGCAGTATCTGCGGGAGCCGCTTTCTGGAACGCAGAACCAACACTGTCCAGTTTGAATCCGCCCAAAATACCGCTTGCCGGCAAGTTGATTGTGCCGTAGTCAAATCCTGTGTTGGATTCTGCAATCTGTTTTCCGGTCAAACCGCTGGCTGGAAATGCATCTGCATTGTCTGTAGAAATGGTCAAATCGCCACAGTCAAGTGCTTTGCCGCCATTGGCAACGGTAAGCGCGGAATTGATTTTGGTATTGAGGTCATCCAGAGAAGTGAACTTTTCATTTGCATTTAAAGTAACCGTAACCGTACCGTTTGCAATCGTTGCTTCCACCGGCTGACCAATCGGCATCTGGTCACTGGAAATCACATTAACAGAAAGATTGCCTGCCTTGGAAGCATTTTGCGCGGAAATTGTAAAATTGGTCCCGTCAATATCTTCTGTCGCGGAAGCGGCTTTCGCCTGGACGGAACCCACATTATCCAGCTTGATCTTCTGCAGACCATCACCTGTGGTCGTTCCCTGATTGCCCAGTACAAAGTTTCCGTTCATGTCCACCAGATAACCGGTATTGGCATCATATCCCAACATACCAGCTTTGGTATAGAAGATATTGCCGGAACCATCCATCACCTGCAGGTAGCCCTCACCGTTAATGGCAACATCCAAGCCACTGCTGGTGCTCTGAAAGCTGGACTGCTTCTGCATGGTCTGCACACCGAGCAGCGTGGAACCGACACCAACTGTGGAGGGGTTTGTACCTCCCTTGGTCGCTGTACCACGTGTGGCAGCACTCAGTGTCTGATAATAAACATCACTGAAAACAGCCCGCTGTGATTTATAACCATATGTATTGACATTAGCAATATTATTGCCGATAACATCCATTTTTGTCTGTTCGGCTTCCATTCCAGCAACACCTGAATACATTGATGTGCTCATGGGAAATCATCCTCCTTTTGTGGAACCGCCGCACTCCTCTGTCATTCAGAATGCGGTAAGCTTCCCTCTCGGGGTCCGGCTCAAATCACTACGGCTCCATCTATATTTGTAAAAACATTTCCATTCAATTCTTTTCCGTTAACTGCAGTAATAACGGTTTTGTTCTGTGCACTTACCACAAACGCATTCCGGTCCATAAGGATGAGCGCATCATTCAATCCTTTATTTCTTGCCAATTCAACCCCTTTGTTCAAGCGTTCTAAACCGGCAGAATTTAATTGGATACTGCGTTCCTGCATACGCGCTGCGGCGTGTTTGGAAAAAGAGACACTGTTGGAACGATCCCTGTCCTGCAGTGCCTGACTGAATAAAGAACCAAAAGAAGCAGATGCCTTTTCCGTTTTCCGTCCCTGTACACCTTGGGGAGCTTCCGCAGAAGGGACTTTATGGAAGTCCAGCTTTCCCGTAACAACTGATGCAGTGTGGTAAATATTCAGTTTACTCAACAGAATCACCTCCCTGCGCTGTTATGAACTGCTTCCCGATGCTTTTGTTTTAAAGGACTGTGATTTGTAAATGTCCTGATTTCCATTCGCATCTGTCGCCAAGACATTGAAATAATAAGTCGTATTGGGATTAAGACCGGTAAGATTCATCGTCAGTTTGGATTCGTCAGTAGTATTGGTTATGCTGCCCGGCACCCATGTGGCTGCTTTGACCTTGTCGACGGTATCGAGCGGGCCGCTCGTTGAGTAATACACCTTATAGGTGAGGCCCTTTTGAACGGAGTCATCTGCCGTTGACTTCGGCCAATAAACCGTTGCATTCGTACTGGTAACATTTTTATACAGCGGTGTCAGTCCGGAAGTATTTACCAAACATGTTCCGCTCGACTGCGGTGTCTGCACAGACGTGATTTGATCCAAAGTGTAACTCTTTCCATTATCACCGATATAAAGAACATAATCATTATTGGAAAGAGCAACTTTTTTGACAACCCCAGTTGTGGTATCCGCATCTCCGCTGACGGTATTCCGGGTTGCGGTAACCTCTTTCCCAACCAAAGACATTGCATAATTGTTCTTTGAATACTCAGCAAATTCTTCCATCGCCTGCATGCTGGAAAATTGCGACATTTGGGTGATGTATTGGGTGTTATCCATTGGGCTCATACAGTCTTGGTTTTTCAGCTCTGCAACCATTAGATTCAGGAAATCATTCGAATCCAAATTACTATTATTTTTTTTGTCTGTAAAAACAGCTGAACCATAATTGGTGCCTATCACACGGTTGGTTGTACTGTAATTATTAGAATTATAGGGATCGACTGTTGTGGAAGACAATTGACTGCCTCCTTTCCTAAATATTAGATGTAAGAATCCAACGCACTGTCAGCCGGCTGTGTTTCTACTTCCTGTGCGGATGATTCATTTTCTGTTTCCGGTTGAAAGGAAAACACATGCTGTCCATGCTGGCGGCCGCCGAAGTGATGCTGTTGTTGATTCATCATGCTGAATTGCTGCAGACTCTGCTGCTGGCTGCCATTCTGCGCAGTTCCATTCTCTGTCTGCTGCGGCTGCGCGGACTCTACAACAATTTGCAGCGGCTTCATCGCATCTCGCAGAGAATTGAGATCATTGTTAATTAACTTCGCTGTCTCGGCATTTGCAGTCTGCAAATGCAGCATTGTTGCTTCCCCTGCTTTCTCAGAAAGCCGCACCGTAATTTCGCCCAAACCATCCGGCTGCAGTTTAATGACAAACTCCTGCTTCCCCTGCAGCAGATTGTCAGCGATGCCCGTTTTAATCTGCGAAGTTAATCCCGCCGTCTGTTCATGCATCTGGCCAGTCGCTTTCAGGGATGCCGCATTGATTTCGGGACGAACCGTCTGAACATGGCTTTGCAGGGCATCTACATCAACCGCAGTTTTTTCATTTTGATTCTGCGGTTTCTGCGTACTGTCCATCAGCTTCTTAGCCGCACGCACACTTTGCTGAAACTGGTTTCCTAACTGAAGAGAAATTTTATCCTCTGCTGTACTTCCGCTGCTCTGCCCCGTGGAAGAAACGACTTCCGTTTTGCCTGCTGCACCAGACTGACCTGACAGCTGCTTCTGTGTATCAGATTGGCCGGCTGTTCCCGTAGTAGGAGCGCCTGCCGATTGCTGCACCGCTGGCTCCTGCACCGCTGAAGGTTGCACCGCTGGGGAGGCTGCCGCGGTAGTTCCATTCTGCTGCATCATTGCCAACAAATTAGGCCGTAAATTCATCAACATTTGCTGAACATCAGGCGGCAGTTTCAGTGCAGTGAGCATCTGCTGTGCAGTTTTGTCATCTGCCTGCAAAAAAGAAAGTAATTGCGGATTTTGGACCAACATTGCACCGGCAAGCTGTTCCCTCAGCGTTTTCCCTTTTCCAACTGCCACACCGCCTGTTTGTTGTACGCCCGTCCCTGCCGTCTGCAGTAAACCGTTAATTGCCGTTTTGGAAGAAGCACTGCCCGTTTGCAAAGACTGAGCAAGCATTTGAAAAATGGCGGTAAAGGCATCCCCATTCTGCACAGTGGCTTTTGTGTTATCGGCCGCCTTCCCTGTTCCCGAATAAATTCGGAGATTAGAATGGACAGCCGTTTGACAAGGTACCTGTTCCGTTTGCATCCTGTTTCACCTCCTTTCACAGAAATTCAGAAAAACTGTTAAACACTTGTTTGCGCGCTGCGTACCATTTTACCCGTCACAAGCTCCAAAATCTCCGCCTCATGTGCCCGCTTTTCTTCATACTTGAATTCTTCCAACTGCTTGTCCCGCAGTTTTTCAAGGCTAGTCACTTCCTGTGAAGCTTTGATGACAACTGTCTGCTGACGCTGCAGTTCCTTTTCCATTGCTTCCTGTTCGATTGCCAACTGTTTCAGACACTGGCGGGCATTCTGAATCTGCATCCCGGCAAACTGCAGTTCCTCCACTGTAATGCCTTTTTTCTGTGCTTGCAAAGTGCAGTTGGAAATATTTCGGACCTCCTGTCGAAGGCACTCGATTTTCTGGTCGATCTCGTTTTTCTTTTGCCGGATAGAACCCAATAAATCTTTTTCTTTGTCCAGAATCTGCGTTTTAAATTCCAGCATACGGGCAAGGGTAAAATGAAATTTTTTCATCTGTTTCCTCCATTTCAGCCCACTGCTTTTTTCAGCAAATCGGCTGTTTCCTCAAAGCTGAACTTTTCATCTACTTTCTGACATAAAAAAGCATTTATCTTTTTAATATGGCGAAGTGCATCATCCAGCGCTGGATTCGTGCCCGGCTTATAGGCACCAATCGAAATTAAGTCTTCATGGTCACGATAAACAGCCAGCATATTTCGCAGCTTTCCAGCAGCTTCCCGCTGTTCGGGAGAAACAATATCATTCATCAAACGGCTGACACTGTTTAGGACGTCAATAGCCGGATAATGGTTTTTCGCTGCGATTTTCCGCGACAGCATGATGTGTCCGTCAATGATACTTCGCACGGTATCGGCCACTGGCTCATTGGTATCATCTCCTTCTACCAAAACGGTATAAATTCCGGTAATCGAACCTTTTTTAAAATTTCCGGAGCGTTCCAGCAATTTTGGCAATGCCGTGTAAATAGAGGGGGTATACCCGCGTGCAACAGGTGCCTCCCCAATGCTCAGGCCAATTTCGCGCTGGGCCATCGCAAACCGTGTAAGCGAATCCATCATCAGCAGCACATGCATCCCTTGATCACGGAAATACTCTGCTATAGTTGTGGCAGTCAAGGCACATTTATGACGCATCATAGCCGGCTGGTCAGAAGTTGCAACGACCAAAATGGAGCGTTTTGCACCCTCTTCCCCCAAGTCACGATTAATGAATTCCACGACTTCACGGCCACGTTCTCCAACCAGCGCAATTACATTAATATCCGCTTTTACATTTCGTGCAATCATGCCCATCAATGTACTCTTGCCAACGCCGCTGCCGGCAAAAATGCCCATTCTTTGTCCTTTGCCAATCGTCATCAAACCGTCAATGCATTTTACGCCCAGCTCCATACTTTCTGAAATTGGCGGGCGTTCCATCGGATTACAGGGGACACCATTGATTGGATAGTACGCATCTGTTGAAATGGGCGGGCCGCCGTCAATTGGATTGCCAAGAGCATCCACCGAGCGGCCAAGCATTTCTTTGCTTACTCCAATCATGAGCTTATAACCGGTATTCACCACTGGACTGCCAAATCCGATTCCACCGGTATCCTGATAGGGCATCAAAAAGACTTTATGCTCAGAAATGCCAACCGCTTCTGCCAGAATATCCCGTCCTTTATCGTCCGTACCAATCCTGCATACATCACCAATCTTGCAGACAAGGCCGGTTGCCTCAATCGTCAGTCCGGAAATTTTAGTAATCTTTCCGTAATGGGTATAGGGATTAGATAAACGAAGAACTTGCTTATAAGCATCCGTTTTCCAGAATCCGCGTTCCATCCAATCACCTCCTTTGCAGTTCCATGAAATTACTGGACTTTTTGAAAATCAGTACGGATATTTTTTATTTGCTCCTTAACGGAAGCATCTATGATTCCATCAGGGGACTCAACCAGACAAGTACCATGTGGATAAGGTCCAGCATCCAGTGAAACATTTTCATATTCCGGACGCTTTAATTCCTTGGAAAGGATTTTAATTAAACCGCTCAGTTCATCGGAGATTTTTACGGAAATCCACTCTTTCTTTTTTGCTGCATTGATATTCTGCATAATTAAATCCTTAAGGCAGTCATCATCGGTATCAATATGGTGCAGCACCACCTTTTCCGCAATAGAAAGCGACAAATCCGCCAAATTTTCGCGGTAACTGTTCATAAAAGCTTCGTGCTCATTGTCCATTTGAGATAAAACCCGGTCCACCTTTGCAAGACAGTCCCGAATTTTCTGCTCTTCAGAAGCAGCCACATCTCGGTAAGCTTTTTGCTGCAGTTCTTGAGCAATCTGCTTACGAGCTTCCGCGACAGCTTCCTGAAAATCAGATTCCGTATAGCAGAGTGGATCTAATTTCTCAGGTTCTGCAGCATCATCTTCCTCCGTCATAACCTGATCTGCATCCTGCGTTTCCGAAGTGACTTTTTCTTCTTCATTCTGCGAATCAAACTGCACATCCGGAATCAATACTGCATCCTGATTTTCAAGGAACTTTGGATTTCTATAAACATCAGGCAATTATCTCGTCATCTCCTCCTCTGGAAATTACGATCTCATTGCTTTCTTCCAATTTACGGATAACATCCACAATCTTCTGCTGTGCTTCTTCAACATCATGCATACGCACATTATGCAGATACTCGATGTCGCTGAGGATATTTTCCTGAGAGCGTTTGGACATGTTGCTGAGGATTGCCTGCTTGACATCTTCGTCCGAGCCTTTGAGGGCCACCGCCAAATCCTGCGAATTGACATCGCGCAGAAAGCGCTGAATTGAAATATTGTCCAACTGTGTGATATCTTCGAAAACAAACATTCGCTTTCGGATATCGTTGGAAAGCTTTGGATCCCGCTCATTGAGACCATCAAAGATGTTTTTCTCAGTCGTACGGTCGGTGTGATTCATGACATCCGCAACATAATTAATCCCGCCAATTTCCGTCATATCCACAGAAACTACAGAAGAGAAGCGTTTCTCCAAAACATCTTCAACCATCTTAACCACTGCTGGACTGACACTTTCAAGGTTTGCCATCCGCCACAGAACATCAATCTGCAAATCTTTTGGCAGCTCACTCAAAATCTGTGACGCCTGCTCAGCCCGTGAATAAGAAAGGACAAAAGCAATCGTCTGCGGATGTTCATTCTGAAGCATCATCAAAATATTTTTATAGTTTGCTTTCCGAATAAACTCAAACGCTCTAGTCTGCAGAGATTTGGATACACGATCCATATATTTCTGCGCCTTTTCAGCACCAAAAGCCTTTTCCAACACATCCCTTGCATAAATCACGCCACCGTCAGCAACCACTTTCTTGGTCACGCAAAGGCCATAGAAATCTTCCATAATGGACTTCATAGCCTCATCAGAAACATGATCCAATTTTGCAACTTCATAGCTGAGCGTTTCAATCTCATCTTCATTGAGATATTTATAAACCTCAGCAGCTTCATCTGTGCCCAGGGAAATAATAACAGCAGCAGCTTTTGCGGCCGAAGTAAGTTTCTTTGACTTTGCTGCCATTTACTGCTCATCCCCCTTCAGCCAAGATCTCAGCAGCTCTGCTGTGATCTGAGGATTGTCTTTTGCAAAATTCCGAACTTCCTCTGTTGCAACCTGATCTTTCTGGCTGACTTTTGATCTGGCCGATTGTTCCAGTTGTTGCTTGTAAGCCTCTAGTTCACTGCGCATCTTGTCCTCATTACTGGAGGCATTCGCTGCTTCATTCTCTGCCTGGGCAACCATCTGCTCAGCCTGCTCCTTTGCTCGGCGCTTGGAATGAAAAACAAGTGCTATGATGATAATAATGACTACTGCAGCAATCGCAGCCAACAAAAGCAGCAGTTGTTGGGTCGTCAGCGGACTCTTCTGAGGCTGTGCCTGAGATGAAACCGGTGCGGAAGTCGGATTGATTGCATTTACACTGATATTTGCGGCTGCAATCCCTGTACTTTTAGAAACGAGATCAACCAGATCAGCTTTATCCGCACCAATATTGGAATCATTAACCATGACAGAGATAGAAGCCGTTTTAACTTCCGGCTGGCCTTTTTGAATTTGTGTTTTTATGTAACCATAATCAATATCTTTGGAATAGCTATAGCTGGTCGTTCCTCCACTGGATGTAGGGTTATTGCCGTTCACATACTTGGGAACGTCCGTATTGCTTTCTTCACCTGCAATACCGGAAGCGGCCGGCTGAGTACCATTGACTGTGTAGCTGTGCTGTTCATGTGTAACAGCATCCTTTTTATCTGCTGGACGTGTCAGGTCCTTTTTCTCCTGCATCATCTTATCAAAGTCAAGCGTAACTTTCGCAGAAGCAACCACACCATTGCTGCCATATCGGGATTGCAAAAGCTTTTTCACATTTTGTTCCAGTTTCTTCTGATAAAGCTGCTCACATTCCAGCGCGGAAGTGCTTGTGGAACCTTCCGAACTGGAACTATCTGTTCCACTCAGCTCCTGCCCCGTCTTTGCATCCACCACAGAAACATCATCCGGTGCCAAATTGGACAGGCTATGTGAAACAAGGCTTTTAATAGCAGAAACCTGTGCCGGACTCAGCTCTCTATTGCCCTCCATGGTAATCAAAACACTTGCAGAAGCTTTGTCAGAACTGTTTGCTTGCTGCCAAACATAGCTGCTGGTATCTGTTGGCGTCAAAGTAACAGTTGCATTACTAACTCCGTCAATGCTTTTTAGAGTTGCCTGAATTCTATCTTGCAGCTGATATAAGAGGTAGGTCTTTTTGTCTGACTCTGTCGCGGTCATACTATTATTTTTTGTAAATACATCATAGGTAAGTGTGGATTTGGGATATCCTTCTGAAGCAAGTTCAAGCAACAGACTGTTATATTGGTCTGCCGGAACCATTACATTTCCATTTTCAATTTTAGGGATTACCCCTTTATCCTTGACCGCATTATAAACATCACTAATTTCAGAGGATTCTAAATTGGGGTAAAGGACCACATATTGGTTTGCTTTTGCATTCAGCATAACTGTCGCAATAATTGCCACCGCAATGATTGCACCAATGACAGACAAGATTGCAATTTTATGCTTAGGAGGCTGTTCAGACCATGCATTCTTTATCTTATTAACCGATTCCTTCAAACTCGTCCCATTTGACGTCCTATCTCCGGGCTTTCGCTTCCGGTCATGATCCTTTTTTGTCCTCTCGGTTTTAGGAGCACTTGCTTTCACATTTGGTGGGACCGCGCTTTGTGATGCTGTCTGTTTTGGATCTTGCTGAGCAGGTGTTTTCTGTGCTTCTGTACCCTTATCGCTTGCACTCATCGGCTTTCTCTTCCTTTCATGGCCTTCCGCACTTCAGGTCTTTATGGATAATAATGCCGATTGTCTATACCTGCATCTGCATAATTTCTTTGTAAGCATTGACAGCACGTGTACAGAGTTCTGTCGTAAACTGCACTGCCGCTGTCTCTTTAGCGGAATTCACCATGATTTGTGCAAGATTGTCTGTGTTGCCTGTTGCTAAGTTGTAGGAATCCTGAGCAGAGACTGCCTGCGTCTGCTGCAAAGTATTCACTGCATTTTTGAGGACATCTGAAAATGGAAGTCCCACGTTAGATACGTTTCCGGTGGTCGCCGGTGTTTTGGTTGTACCAAATTGCATGGGCTGAATTGGCGGAATTGTTCCAAAAGTCATAATTATATGGCCTCCTGTCTCATTAGAAATCTCAAGCAGGATTTTACTGCCTGCAAAGAATCATATTGTTACCTTCATGTCTGTTTATCATCTTGTTTTTATTCCAAATATTTTGATTTTTCTAACCATCAATATTCATTCGTCCGAACAATATAAATCATTTTAAGGCTTTTATGCATTTCACATCTTCAAATTTAATGTCGAGGATGTGATCGAACTTTAATGACTGCACGAACAAGAGCCGAAAGCACTTCTTTTGTCGACACTTGTTTTGCTAATTCTTTGGCGTGCTTGGGATCACCCACCACATATTTAGGTGGAAGCTCATTCAGAGTAATTGCAATAATATCGCTTCTGCACTGATCACAACGGCAGCAATTGAACTTTTCAATGGTATCATCCAAATGCTGCATAACCACTTCTTCCATCAAATTAATGACATGAATGCCGCTCATTGCAGACATGCTCGCTTCGCTTTGTGCAAAGATTCGGGCGCGAAGGCTTCCACCTGCAGCATCCTCCTCGCTCTCTTCTTCTGAGCAGACATTCCGGTCCTTACTGGAAGGCATAATTTTCTGAAACATCAAATCCTTATCAAGTGCATTTTTAGCATGCGACATTACAATCCCCCTTTCAGCAGTTCCTCAGTCAGTTGGATATAGTCCATCACTGCATGATTTTTGGGAGCAATCTTCATCATATCTTTTTGCATCGCCTGTGCCTTAGCGACCATAACGCTGGAACGAATATGTGTTTTAAGCAGCGGGATATGCAGGCTTTTGCTGACCATTTCTGCTGTTGCAAGCACGGTCCTGCTCAATTCTTCTCTCGCATTGTAACGTACCAACAACATACCGCCAAATTGGAGGTGTGGATTCAGTGTCTGCCGGATATGCTCCAGTGTATCATACAGTCTTGCAATACCTTGTAAGCTGTAAACATCTGTCAGGACCGGCACCAATACTACATCGGCTGCAATAAACGCGTTAACTGTCAGCACGCCAAGCTCCGGTGGAGAATCCACAAGAATATAATCATACAGCGGTGATACCTGTTTGATACAATCCTTTAGCAGAAATTCACGTCCTTTTCCAGTAAACTCAACCTCAACGCTGCTTAAAAGCAAATTGGACGGGATAATATCCATTAAGTCAGTGTGCCGGATTGCAAAGCGGCATTTTACTTTCCTTTTTACAGCATCATAAATGGTTGGCGGCTCTGTATCAGCATCCATACTGAAACTCAGGTTCCCCTGTGGGTCAAAATCAATGCACAGCACACGGTATCCTTTATGTTTCAGTCCCATTGCCAAAGCATTAGTAGATGTGGTTTTTCCCACTCCACCTTTTTGATTTGCAAAGCAAACAACTTTTGCCATTACGACACCTCTTTATTCCAAACATCCAATAAGCAGCAATGGCAAAGTTTTGCTGAAAAGCACACCGCCGCATAAAATTATAGATACATAATTCTATGATAAATATGTATTTCTATATGTTCCAAAGCACCTTATCTTTTAGGCAAAATATTACAATTATTTCGGTTTAATTATACGTCCTTAACGCTCACAAATCAAGTAAATTAAATAAACAAGAAGACAAATTATGAATAATTTTCTTTATTTACAACATAAAATTTAATGATATTGGAATAAATAAATTCTTGTATTAATAAAATGATGTATCTATTATCTAAATACATCATTTTATTAAATTTTATTAAAATTTCAAAGTTCCTTTTTCTATTGAAATGTTTTAGAAATTTAGAGCTGAACAGTTAAACTGCATTTGCTTTTATTTAGTTTTGATTTTGGTAAAATAAAGCACCTGGAATATCACATATCGTGGTCTTTCGACAAATGCAAGCCTGATTACAGGCAAATGCAGTTTGTAAACTTTAGTAATCTTATCATTTTGCAATAAAATTTTACCACTTTATTCCGGTTAAGTCAACGCTTTATCCTATTTATTATTATCCTTATTCTTTCTCTGTATTACAAGTAGTTCTCCTATTTAGTTAATAATGCCATATCATGGACTTGTTTCCAATATCTATATTTCTAAAGTCTAAATTCTATTTCCATATTATCCATATTCTATTTATATTTCCTTTGTGCTTCGAAAGTTTTTATTCTCGTAACGTTGAGTTTTTCGATGTTGCAACGATAATAAATGTAAGATAAAATGAAGAAAGAATAGGGGTACTTATATAGATGATTTAAGCTGCATGAGCCATAGGTTTGTTTGGTTCGTTGCGCTTTTCTAATATGAAGAGTAAAGTAATAAAAAGTTTAACCTCAGCTGTACAAAGGAGCTGTTTTTACATGATAAATCCTGTTTCTTTTGAAAGTGTATATCGCTCAGCATATTCCCAAAATGCATATCAGGCTTCTAAAATCAGTCATTTGCCTGCAGCTCAGAAATCCGTACCTGCTTCAGACAAGATTTGCATCAGTACAGTCGGTTCCCTGCAGCAAACTGCGGCAAAGGCTGCAGCTGCAGTGGGCAGCATTCCCCTCCCATCCTCTCAGCGGCTTAGTGCGCTGCGCCAGCAGATACAGGACGGGACTTATCAAATTTCTGCAGCGGATGTTGCAGCCAGCATGCTCCGCCGCAGCTTTTCATCGGAGGCATAAAGGATGGATGTAATTGAGGAATTTATTCAAGCAACTGACAGATGCACGGAACAGATCTGCAGCATGCAGCCGCTGGAAATAGAAAAACAAAAAGCATTAATTTCTTGGAACGTAAATCAAATGGAACAAATGGTTAATGATCAGCAGGCAGCCATTATGCAGCTTGATAATCTGGAAAAGCAGCGTATCCATGCCCAGTGTCAGGCTGGCTTTTCCGGATTGTCCGCAAATGAAATTCTAAAAAGAGCGCCCCAACCCGTCCATGACCGGCTGGCTGCCAGTTTTCAAGCGCTTCGGGAAGCAGCACAAAAACTGAAACTGTATAACAAGAAGGCAAATGAATTTGCCAAAGCAAGTTTGCAATTTTTGCAAACTGTATCGGGAAAGCGCGTACAGCCTGCCACGCGCACCACTTACAGTACAAACGGAGCCCAAAATAACGGATGGAACCGTGGGTCTTCTTTAAAAATACGAATCTGAGAAAATATCCAGCTTTTTTACATTAAGTTATATCAAGGAGGAATGAGCCTTGCGTCCCACATTTATTGGATTTGAAACTGCCAGGTCCGCACTCAATTTAAACCAAAAGTCCCTTGACATTGTCGGCAATAACCTGGCAAACATCAACACAGCCGGTTACACCAGACAGCGGGTGACCAGCGCTGAAGTTGTCAGCAATACTTACAATACACGCGTTGCGCAAAATAAAACGGATACGGCTGGTGAGGGAGTCGAACTGACCGGGATTTCACAAACACGGGATTCCTTTTTGGATAAACGCTTTCGTGATGAATATTCCGATTCCAGTTATTATATACAAGCTTCCAATATGTTTTCCGATATTGAAGGCGCCCTTGGGGATGCCAATGATGTCAGTGAGGGAGGCAATATGATTGCCAGTTCCATTCAGCAAATCTACCAATCGCTGAATGATTCTGCTTCTGAACCGACTTCTTCAGAACAGGCCAATCTTGTTCAGAGTTCTTTTTCTAACCTCACACAGGTTGTCCAAAAAATCAGTTCTGACTTAGGCGAAGTTGCAGGACAAGAGAAATACAATCTCAGCACATCCATTGAAGATGTCAACAACTCTCTGCAAAAAATTGCAGAACTGAATGATGCGATCAGCAGTAACGCCTCCAATGCTCTGAAGGAAGGCAGCAAAGACACGCCAAATGAGCTACTGGACAAGCGGAACCTGCAGTTGGACAACCTCGCAAGTTACGGAAACATCTCCTTAACCTATGAAGCAGATGGTTCCGTTACCGTAGAAATGGGCGGTCATGTTGCCGTAAGCGGAAAAAATTTTGATAAACTTCGTTCCAATGAAGATGAGCAAACCGGTATTGTCTCTCTTTACTGGAATTCAGGCGATAACACCAAAGACGAAAAGGCAGATCAGGCATCAGACTCTTCTCCCTTACTTGCCAATTTCTCTACAGGTGCTTTGAAAGCATATACCGATATTTTAAATGGGCACGGGAAAAACGCGGGACAAATCAGCGGCTCCACCACGATACAAGGAATTCCCTATTATAAAGACCGGCTGAATACTTTATCCCAGACCTTGGCTGATACTGTAAATCATGTGATTCCGGTTGTTGAAGACCCGGATCATCCCGGTCAAGCTCTGAAAGCGGCGGACTTTAGCAAATATACGCCTGATGAGCAGGCAAAGTTCAAGCAACTGCGTGATAAAGACGGTAATTTAGTCTATAAAACGCTGATTGCTGCAAAAATTTATGAAGACCCAAAACATCCCGGTCAAGCTCTGTCAGCAGTTGCCTACAATCAAATGAGCAATGAAGAAAAAGCAAACTTGGAACAACTGAGTGATGAAAACGGCAATTATGAAACCGACCCTAATGCAGCCGTTACTGCAGATAACCTAAGCGTCAGTCAGGAATGGTCAACTGGAAAAGCAAGTTACCTTTTTAGTAATCCAGACAGTGAAACCAACACATCTTATTTTGAACAAATACAGCAAGCACTCACCAATGATTCGATTACTTTTAAATCTTATGGAGAAACTTTCAACGGTACATTTGAAGATTATCTGATCGATTACACGGGAAGAGTCGGCACCGATACTTCCTATTATAATAACCTGCAGGAAGTTTCCTCTTCTCTGTCCAATAATCTGCTAGACAAGCGTGATTCTGTTTCCGGCGTTCAAATGGATGAAGAAACCACGAATATGATGACTTATCAAAAATCTTACAATGCTGCAGCGCGTCTCATGACAACACTGGATGAGATGCTCGATACGCTGATTAACAGCACTGGCACTGTCGGTCGCTAATTGTATATTTAAAATCTGTTGAAAGGAAATGATCATAAATGAGTATGCGTATCACCGACCGGTCCTCTACCCGCAACTATTTAAGATATTTGAATAATGCTCTTTATAACCAGCAAAACACAATGGATCAAATTCAGTCTGGCTACCGTTTTAAAAAAGTGTCCGATGACGTCTCAGACGGCGTGAAAAATATGCGCACTAAAGCAGAAAAGTATAAAGCAGATGTTTGCAAGGATAATGTGGACAGTATTAAGGACAAATTGGATACTGTGGACAGTACCATGACAAATATTCATGATTTGTTCACAAACATGGATGCCATGCTGGAAAAAGCAGTGACTGGCACTTCTTCCAGTCAGCGTCAAGTATATGCTCAAGAGGCAGACAGTACCAAATCGCAGGTCCTGCAGCTGCTGAATACGCAGTATGACAATCAATATTTGTTTGGCGGTTCCAATAACTATACGGCCCCTTTTACGGTCAGTTCTGAGACTGGTGAATTAGAGTATAACAACATTCCTGTCAGCGACATTCAGCAGCGGGATGACGGTTCGTACTTTTATCTGGATGCCAACAATCAACCTACGGAAGTTCCAATGAATGAAAAGACTTATATGAATATCGGACTGGATTTCCGGATGAACGGAGCCAATGCCGATCCCTCCAGTGGATTTGATGTGAGTTATTCAGGGGCTGATCTATTGGGCTTTGGAAAAACAGCAGATGGCAAACAGAATAATCTTTTTAATGTACTGAACGAGATTACACAGACGCTTGGGAATTCAACTGTTTCTACGACTGAAGCAGACAGCCAAAAGCTTTCCAGCCTTGGCACACAGCTGCAGACACTAAATAATCGGTTTCTTACGCAGGTTACAGAGGTTGGCTCAAAAGATAAATTTTTATCCACACTTTCAGATCATTTAGAAACGACTTCCGATACGTTAAATGAAAAGATGAGCAGTCTTGTGGGAACAAACACTGCAGAAGCCTCGACCGAAGAAGCCACAGATGTTGCCGTAACCAATGCACTCTATCGGTTGGGCAGTTCCGTAATTCCGACTTCACTGATGGACTTTATTAAATAGACTTGGTGGCAAATCGTAAATTATTCGAAACAAAATTTTATTTCAGAGGAGGAAAAACGGTTATGCAGTTACTATCCATTCATTCGATTCCAATTCAGTACCAAATGCATGTAGAACCCGCTCATTTTGAAATGAAACATGCCGCTGATGCTCCTACTGCGAAAGTTACACAACAGGATTCAAAGTTGGTTCAGCACACAACAAACAGCCAAATTCATATGAATGCTTATAACATGCGAAAAGCCTTTGGTTTACTTAACTCCACTGATTTTGCCCACAGTCGGGCTGAGAAAGCAGAGGCCCACATTTCTTCTGTAATTCAAGATACGGTAATAACTGGCAAACAGCTTTCGCACATTGAAAAGAACGTAACAATCAGCGATATCATTAAGCAAAAAGCATTAAAACAGCCATCTTATAAAACGGTTTTTCTTCCTAATGGCGGTACTGAAATTTCATGGACACCCGGTAAAACAGATTTACAGTATGAACCCGGTCATGTATCGATGGATTGGAATTTACCTCAGGTGGACTGTAAGTATGTGCCCAGCTCTTTTTCGCTTAAAATCACGCAGTGGCCACATGTGGAAGTGAAATATATAGGTGGATTTAACTATTTTCCTCCATCGGCAGATCCGGAAAGCACAGGAAAAGCAGAATAAAAAGAGCAGCTGTCATGATCTACAGCTGCTCTTTTACTTACAAAAAGCTTATAATAAAACATGTACCTATTAGGACAAGGAGGTCCATACGATATGGAAGCGCTGACAAGAGATTTCGGAACCGTCAACTATCAAAGAAAAGATATTATTGAATTTGTACAACCCATCTTTGGTTTTAATCAGTACCGTAAGTTTATCCTACTTTGTGATCAGGAGATCGGGCCGCAATTTGCTTGGCTGCAGTCGCTGGATAAACCTGAGTTATGTTTTATTTTAACGAATCCAGACATTGTGAATCCCAACTACAAAGCCACAATTCCGGAAAGTGCCTGTAACGTAACCGGTAACAGTGAATGTGAATGCTGGAGCATGACCGTTATTCCTGAAAATTTCACAGATACAACGATCAACCTAAAAAGCCCAATCCTGATTAATCAAGAAAGTCACAAGGCTGCACAGGTGATTTTGGATGCAGACTATCCCATTCGCTGCCGCTTAAAAAAGCAAATAAAGGAGGGAACAAAAAATGTTAATCCTTTCCCGAAAATCAAATGAGTCTCTCCTTATAGAGAGTGCAAACGGCACGATTGAAATTGTGGTAACTGAAATCACACCCGGCCAAGTTCGGCTTGGTATTCAGGCACCCAAAAGCTGCCGTATACTGCGGAAAGAACTTGCACAAACCATGCAGCATAATCGACAAGCCGCATCAAAAATCTCCTCAGCAGACCTGCGCAGCGCAATTTCACAGTTGAAAAATCAGGACTGAGAATCCGAATTTGATTTTTTCTGAACAGGGAAAAAGCTGTTTTCCTGCTGATTCATGCTGCGAACCAATTCATCCAGTCCCGCCTGCAAGGTTTCGTCCATTTTTTCAAATGTGCAGCGGTACATGCACCCTTTTCCAAAAGCAAAAGCCTGACTGATATAAATTGGCAGTCCACACAGTTCTTTAGCTTGCATCTGCAGGGTAATGAGGAACCGATCGCCGATTCCAAAAATCTGATTAGAGGTAAATTCCAGCTGCCGGCCAGAAATTGCACTGACGGTAATGGCATAGTTAGATTCCGGATTTTCCGCTGGTTCCTTTTCATGTTTATGAAATAAAGAAAAGTGTTTTTTTGGCCGCGGCGGTTCTTTACGTCGTTGAACCAATTTGAGTATAGCAGGAATCTTCGTTTCTGAAAAATAGACATATTCAGAACCTGGCAGCAAACGGTCTGTAATAGAGATAAGTCGAATTAAATTTTTATCGGAAAGGAAAACATTTCCCGTAAAAAGGTGGATCTCCTTGCTGTCATAAATTCTGGCAATCTGCAGCTGTATCCCCATTCGATACAGCGGTACAAAATCGCTATGAAACTCAATGGAACGGCTTTCAGCAAAAACAGTTGCCGTACCCCGCGCCAGGATTTTACCGTTCATATCTTTTAAAACAGCGGGAAATCCCTTTCTTCCCTTCATTTCGTGCATCTTCAAGTCCCCCTTGTGCTGGACACGCCCCAAGCATATCTAACTTAACTATTATAATACAAGTTTATCTATTTGAACAGTGGATTGCATTCGCTTTTCTGAATTTTGTCTCAATATGATTGGAGGATCTCGTTATGCAAACTGACAGAATTGTCCATACACTCGAAGAAAAATATAAACTATTTCGCTGCTTTTTGGAAATCTCAGAAAGGATGTGTACAGAATCAGTTGATTTGCTTAAAGACGATATGGACAGTCGCCTGCATCTGCAGTCTGAAATTGAAAAAGCAGATGCTCAGCTCAGGGAACTCTATAAAAACGCTCCCGGTGCAGAAGAAGCAGCCAAAAACCGATGTGATTACAGCAGCCTTTCTCCTGAAAACAAGAGAATATATGATGCCGCAATGAAAGTTCATGGAATCCTTTATCAAATTCAGCAAATGGGACCGCTGCTAAAAAAGCATATGCTGGAAGAGCGCAGCAGCCTGTTGAAAAAGCTGGAAGATACCCAAAAAAGTACCGCATCAGCTGCAAATCGTTATTATCAAGCTGCACATTTTGAAAGCCCGGTTTTAAAACGGCATTTCGGCTTTAAAAAAGCATGATTGTGTGAATTGGTTATGATTTGTAGTTTTTTTTCTGAAATCGTTTCAATTAAATAAGTTCCCTGCGATAATAAAAAGTAAGGTTAAAATATAAAATAGCTGATAAAGCGTTTGTGATTTCGCATTTTCTACTTGTTGCATAAAGGAGAATGATTCTCATGAGTGATATCACCACTTCGAGCACTTACAGCGTCGGAAATAAAAGCTACAGCAATTCTGGATTTTCCGGACTTGTTTCCGGAATTGACACAGATTCCTTAGTAAAAAAGCTGCTCTCCGGTACGCAAAGTAAAATTGACAAGCAAGAACAGGCAAAACAAGTTTTGGAGTGGAAACAGGACATGTATCAAGATGCCACCACTTCCATTAATACTTTCAAAAGTACATATTTTGATACTGCATTTGATTCCTCTCTGCAGACAAATTTGGTGAATCCAGATTTCTTCAATTCCATGACCTCGGCAGTTACAAGCGGCTCTGATTGTGTAAAAGTCACCAGCTCTACTCCGGATGCTGTAGTTGGCAATATGCAGGTAGCTGTCACGCAACTCGCATCTGCAGCTCATCTGGACGGCAGTGCTAGCCTGAGTAGCAACCAAGTGTCCGGCACCATTGACCTTTCCAAATTTACGCCGCGCGTTGTCACATTTGATGTAAAAGATGGAAGCAATACCAGCAGTGTATCTATCGACCTCGCCGGTGTTTCCAGCACATCAGATTTAGTCAGCAAATTAAACTCCAGCCTAAATACCCACGATGTTTCCGCACAGATGACAAACTCCGGCGTGCTTTCTTTTACCACCGGCAATAATTCGATTTCTGTTGCAATTAACAACAGCCAATCAACTGCAAGCGGCCTTTCCACAGTGGGTTTATCCGGCACTTCCGTCTCCAGCTCTTCCGATACACTTGGCACACAGATTTTGTATGGTGTGAATTCGCCCAATTTAACGGCTGACTGCAATTTCAACATCTCCCTTAACGGAGTTACAAAACAGATTTCAGTAGATCCTCAAGCAACATATGACTCCGATACAGGAACATACAGCATTACATTGGAAAACGTAAGGGACGCATTTGAAAAGAGCATCCTAACTGCCTATGGAGGCACAAGCTGCACAAAGAGTGACTCTCCCGATTCCTATGATGGTACGCAGTCCGGATATCTAAATCTGAAATTTGGAACCTCTAATTCGGATCCTGCTTCTTTTTCACTTTCATTGGCAGATCCTTCTTCCTCCCAATTCACGGTAACTGGCGCAAAAGCCCTGATGCTTGGAATTACACCGGGCGCCAGCAGCCGTATTTCCACTTCTTCCAAGCTGAGCGAATTGGCAGGAACTGCTTCAGGAGATGTCTATCAATTTACGATTAATAATCAGCAATTTACATTTAATGAAGATAATACCCTGTACGATGTGATGAATACCGTTAATAACAGCAGTGCCGGCGTGAAAATGAGCTATTCTTCCCTGTCGGACAATTTTAGCATGGAGTCAACTTCTACTGGCTCTAATTACGGTATTACGGTATCTCAACAGCAGGGGAATCTGCTGACAAAACTCTTTGGCACGGTTGACGGCAACACGATTGGTGTCGGAAATAAGGCTTCCGGAACCACATTAGGAACTTCCTCAATTGCTTATAATGGGAACAGTGCCATGCTCAGCGGAACCATGAATTCTGCCAGTTTCAAAGTCAATATTGACGGAAAAGACTATTCTTTTTCTGCTCCAGCGAAAAATGATTCTGCAGCCTATACGGTTCAAGAAGCAATTTCAACCATCAGCAATCAGATGAACAGCACGAACATCGGCACCAGTGAAAGTCCCTTGTACCTTGGCAATGTTCTTTCCTTTGAAAAAGACGGCAGCGGAAACTACACGGGGAATTTGACCGTTACAGGAAACCACATCGTAAAGTTTGCACAGTCCACCGTACCAGCCTATAAAGCTGACCAAGTGCAGGAGGAACAGAATACGAATCTTGCTTACCGCATGGGATTTTCAGTTTCCGGTAAAAGCAATATTGCTTCCGAAAACACCACAGTAGGACAGCTCAGTACAGAGGCTCAGACGGCATTAGAAAGCGTCAGCGGAATAGACAGTTCCACTACATTGACGCAGGCAGCCAGTGAACTGCAAGCATTCGCACAGAACACCGATGCCAATTCACAAATATCTTTTGATACCACTACCAACCGATTCTCTGCAAATGCTGCTGCGCTGTCGGCCCTGCAAAATTCAAATGTTTGTAAGTTCCTTTTCAACGGCCTTTATGACAGCAGCGGCAATTATGTAGGAAATGTGAGCAGCAGCGAGCCTGCCAGCGTAAATGTTTCGCAGGGTACAGATGCTGAAGCCACTATTACGATTAATGGTATTCCAACAAGTGTCACCCGCAGCAGCAATACCTTTTCCATGAACGGCGTCAATTTCGAACTGCTGCAAAAGACAGACGACTCTTCCCCTGCTACCATTTCCACTTCCCGAGATGCTGACACCATCGTTAAAACGGTTAAGGGTTTTGTCGATGATTACAATAAGCTGGTCAAGAGTTTGCGCGCCTACACCGATGCAGATCCCACATACCGCGATTATGCACCGCTGACGGATGCACAAAAGGAAGATATGAAAGATTCTGAAATTACGGAGTGGACGACAAAGGCTAAAGAAGGTTTGCTGCATAATGATGATACAATTCTCACATTTTTAAACAATATGCGTACTGCTCTGTATACCAAGCCTTCTGATTCTCAGTATGCAATGTACAATATCGGCATTGAAACAGAAGAATACACGGCCGGCAGCAGTTCTATCGGCACTTTAACATTTGATGAAAGTGCATTCCGCAGCGCACTTTCAACGGATCCGCAGTCAGTGATGAATTTGTTCACAGACAAAGAAGCAGGTGTTGCCCGGCAGCTCAGTGATGCCTGCGATAATGTTGCTAAAATCAGCCTTGCCGATCCGGGAACTCTGGTCCAGCTTTCCGGTGCTGCCAATACTTCCTGGACAAATGCAAACAATGAAATTTACAGTCAAATTAAAGACGTGAATAACAAAATTTCTGACCTGAAAGAAAAATATGATGATGAGCGTACCCGCTACTGGAATGAGTTTAACAATATGGAAACTGCGATGTCTAACTTAGATAGTCAGACTAGCTGGCTTACTTCTGAATTCAGTTCTTGAAAATAAACTTGAAATGAGGTGGCTGTATTGCCCTTTAATCCTTATCAGGCATATCAAAAGAATTCGGTTATGACCATGACGCCTGGAGAAATGCTTTCCAAACTTTATGATAAGATCATAAAGGAACTGACGATTTCCAAAATTAATTTGCAAAAGAAAGACTTTCGCCTTTATGCAGACATTGACCGTTCTCTAAAAAAAGCGCAAGTGATTTTGAATTATTTGAAATCCACACTGAATTTTAAATATGACATTGCAAATAACCTAAATATGTTGTATGATTACTTCATAGAACAGATTTTAAAGGCAAATATGCAAAAGGATCCGAATTTATTGGAAGAAATTATTCCGATGATTTCTAGTCTGCAGGAAACCTATCAAAAAGCAGACAAGTTATCCCGCAATGGAGAGACGAGTACACAGGCATAATTTCCCTATTGCTTATAAACTGAAAGGAGTCATCTGCATTGCTGTTTGATTCAAAAGTGTTTCATGCTTTGGAAGGCAGCCTGAATGCTTCTCAGCTTCAACAGAAAGCAATTTCGCAGAACCTTGCCAATGTTGAAACTCCAAATTATAAATGTAAAAACGTTTCATTCAAAGATGTGCTGAATTCCAGTACGAATAAAAGCAGCACATCAGGTCCTTATGCTTTCCAAACTAGTGTTGAAACAGAAGATAATACGGAAGCCCGTCCGGATGGCAATAATGTGGATACGGACACGCAGAGTTTGGAACTTTATAAAGGTTATGTGCAGTATTCCTATTTAACGAGTAAACTGAATGCACAGTTTAATAATTTTAAGTACATTTTAAATAACGCATTCAAGTAAGAGGTGTAAAGGATGGCTTTTCTTGGTTCTATGGATATTGCTGGAAGTGCATTAACTGCAGAGCGATACCGCATGAATGTCGTCATGCAGAATATTTCTAATGCCAGTATTCCGGCAGAAAAAGGAAAAGAACCTTATCGCAGAAAGCAGCTTGTTTTTGAAGAACGTCCGCTGTCGTTCCAGCAGACTTTACAGAACGCACAAAACACACTGGATACCAGCAAAAGCGGTGGTGTACGGGTGAAGCAGGTCGTGGAAAGTAACCGTGACTTTAAGCCGGTATATGATCCGGACAACCCGAATGCAAATGCGGAAGGCTATGTGATGTATCCAAATGTTGACACAACGGAAGAGCGTGTTGATTTGCTGGCTTCCTCAAATGCATATTCCGCTAACCTGACTGCGCTGAATGTTGTAAAGGCAACCGCCATGAAAGCACTGACAATCGGCAATTCCTGATTTGGCGCTAAAGAAAAGGCTTTACAATAGGAAAAGTAAAGACAGGTGAACTAAATGGAAAGTTTACCTGTCTTTCTTGCGCTTGCCTGCCAGTTCGTTTTCACAGCAACACTCACAGTCATTTTGGAAAGGGGATTGTTTTTTTGCTGCATATGGACACGGAATATTTTGCACAGCGGATACAATGTTCCCGTAATGATAAGCAGGAATGTCTGCAGACTATTTACATTATGGCTGAATTCGCCTTTACGACTCATGGCGGCGGGATTCATGCAATGGACGATTTTCTTGCCAAAAGCCGCACCCATAATGCAGGTGCATTTCTGATGAATGCCATACAGATTTATATGGATACCAAAAATGTTAACCAACTTCGTACTGTCCTCTACAACAGCATTATCTGCTCAAACTTGAGCGGGCCACAATTTTTGAATGCAGTAATTATTACGGAAGTTCTAGCAGCATTGCGGGAAGATGAGGATATTGATTTCATTTTTTCTTTCTTGATTCCCTCTTTTTTTGGAATTGATTTTGAAGACACTGCCCGGCAGGCATTTCAGAATTACCGTCGGGTTGCATTGCTGCGCCAGCATGACACGAATCAAAATGAACCTGAAAATTAATATTTCCCATCTTGCTGCCTGCTGATTCCAACATTCCCTGATATCTGTTTCCAGATGAATTTCTTACTAAGCCCCTGAAAAGTCAAAAAAATAAGGATGCACTATGCATTCCATTTTTTTGGCGGTCTCAGGGGATTTTTCATTGAATAGGACAAATTTACAAATGAATATATATTTCGGAGGTGATACAGATGGTGAAATCAATTCCGGAAGGACATATTGTCGAAGAATTTAAAATTGGAAATACGTGTATTAAGATTTGTGATGATTATTGCCGAAACTGCAGTTCAGGTGAAATCCAACAAATATTAGACCGCTGCGGAGAAATTTGGGCGGAATCTGAAACGCTAAAAGCAAAGCAGGATTAATATACAAGAACATATTCCCTAGGATTTTCTTTTAACCGTTTTCAGCTCATAATACTGAGAAACAGCTTGATTACGCCAATTGGTAGTGACTGGTTCAATATCTTTGAAACAAAGCACATAGGGCCTTACCGTAAATTTATCAACTGTTACATTCTGTCCACGATTGCTCCGGTAAATTTTCAACCGATTGTCCGCTTCTCTGCTGTACTGTTGTGCTTGGCCTGTCCGCAAAGAATCCGCGGCACTCACCGATGTCAACTTATGTATATTGCGGGAACCAACACATGCACATGTCAGCAAAACAGCAAAGCAAATTAAAATTGCTGTCATATGCTCTTCCGCAAGCTGGGAACCTGCTTGAAAGACTGCCTCTTCTGCATTCTGTGTCCTGCGCTTATGGAGTTTGCGTGCTACCCACCCAAGTGAACATATCAGATTGATGAGTAAAAACCAGAAATAGCTGAAGTACACAATATTCAGAAGGCGGTTCGGTCCTGGAAAGCCAAGAGCATACAGCGGCGGTGTGAACTGTGCTGAAAACAGACAAAAAGAGATTGCCAGCACAAACAATGGCGAAGGCAGCGGCTTCTGTGCTTTCCTGACAATTCGATAAACCAACGGTGCCAAAAACAGCAGACAAATAAAAATGACCGGAGTCGTCCACTGATATAGAAAATGCAGGGCTGTTTGAAAGGAAACATAAACGGCATGAAGTGCGTCCGGCGTATTTTGAAAATTCTGTTTGCGAATCGCATTTCCGGGTGCATGGATGCTGATGAAAAGGCCCACAAGATCCATTCCTAATGTTCCAACGGAAAGCAGCATATCCTGCCTGCGCTTCTGCAGCGCAGAGAGAAACAGTACGGCCAAGACTAGCGCTGTTTCCAATGCCGTTGTAAAGTTGCTTCCACCTAAAACAAACGACAGAGTCAGTGCCAAAATACCGCACAAAATTTTCAAATGCCGTTTTTCCGTATGGAAGAAATTAATAACCAAAGCAAAAACGATCAAAGAAACCCCATAAAATCCGGTATAATAGACGGCCCCATTATACCAATAGATACCTTCTACCGGAGAAGGCATATAGTTGAGGGATACTGCTGTAATAACAAAGCCAATGATCAGATAACTGCACAAATCCGCATGCATATAGTCACGGAGCACGGTTTTAAGCAAAAAGAATGTTCCAAACAAAAACAGCCCTAACGTGAGTAGTGGTGTCAGAAAATACATGTGTTCTCCATACACTGCCGGCTGAACCGCCATCACAAAGATTCCGGAAAACGACCCCTGCCAGTTAAAATAAGTGTCACGGACCGTGTGCCAAGCTGCAGCAAGCACGGAAAGGAGCGAACCGCTTGTGGCCCATGCCTTGGCAGCCCGCAGACCATAAGTAAAATCATCTGCCTCTGGATGGTCATATGGAGCAATCAGCAGAAGTGGTATCATAGCAAGCAAAAACACAGCACAGACAACAACCGTCGGTTTTAGCAGTTTTGTTTTCAACCGAAACGAAATTTTCATTTCATTATCCTCTCATTTCAAGCAAACGTCTGTAATATTATAGTGGATTAAAATTTGAAATTCAATAGTGCCCAAAAGACAAACAGAGGGAGGTCAGGCAAAAGATGCCCAATCTCCCTCTGTTCTCTATTGAATGTCCGTAACGGATCCAAAAGAATAACCCATTTGCTGCCACTTTGTCAGCAGTTCATCTAAAATTTCAGAATTTGTTTTTGAGGTACAGTGCAACAGCACAATCGCACCCGGATGTGTGCGGGGAAGCAGTTTCTGAAAAGCCTCCTCCCTGCTGGGCTGTTTATCTTTATACCAATCCACATAAGCAAGGCTCCAGAAAAATGTTTTGTAACCCAGCTCTTTAGCTTGTTTCAAATTGGACTCTCTGTATTTACCCTGCGGCGGCCGGTAAACACGCGTCATATTTTTCCCCGTGATTTCTTTAAACTTAGTCTCAACACTCCGCAGTTCTTTCTCAAAGGCAGCCTTCTCGGAAATTTTAGACATATCGTAATGGTGCCAAGTGTGGTTGCCAACTGTATGCCCCTCTGCTACCATCCGCTTAACCAAATCCGGACGGGTTTGCAAATAATTTCCAACAACAAAAAATGTCGCTTTTACATGATGTTTTTTCAGAGTATCCAAAATTTTGGGGGTATATCCAGCTTCATATCCAGCGTCAAAGGTAAGATACAGTTTCTTTTCATGGGTATTTCCCAAATAATATGCCTGATACTGTTTCAGGTATGCTGAAGTAGCATTTCCAACAGGTGGCTTGCCTGCCTCCTGAAAACTCAGCCCCCAATTAGGATTTGCCGCTTTGGCACCAGTTTCAACACTCGCCTGATAACTCCGGCCTGTCAATAAAACCGCGATGGCGGCTGCAACCACCACTGCTGCAGTAATGACATGACGTTTCCTAAGAATCAGATACAAAACCCACTCCTCCCCCTAATCTTTCTAATTTCTATGCAAAGCCGGGGTGGATTATGAAAGAAAGATAATTATGCAGACACTGCTTTAACGGTCTGGAACATGGTCTTAATATCATTCCAAACCGAAATCGAATTAAGATATTCTAAGTTCAAAGCCATCTTTTTCGGCAAAATTTTCTCAATATAAGTCGTTTCCGGATCTTCATCGGAGGCAGCCAGAATCTCGTCCTCATTTCGGAAATAAATGCTGCTGGGCGCCGTTACCCCCGGACGCACCAAAAGAGTTGCCATATAAGCATCTTGATAGGCATCCACATATTTGGGTACTTCCGGACGCGGACCAACAAAGCTCATGGTGCCATTTAGAACATTCAGAAGCTGCGCAAATTCATCCAGCCGGCACTTGCGGATGGCACGGCCGACACGAGTGATGCGCGGGTCCTGTCCCACTGTAATAGAAAGTCCTTTTTTATCCGCATCTTGCACCATCGTGCGAAATTTAAAGATTCGAAATTTTTTTCCGTATTGTCCGATCCGCACTTGCCGATAAAATACCGGACCTTTGGAGTCAATTTTGACAGCAATCGCAGTTATAAGCAGCACCGGTGAAAGAATAATCAACATGAGCAGCGATATCACAATATCAAATAAACGCTTGCCCACTAACGCACCACGGTGCTGCTGCAATTTTTCAAAGTAAACTCTTGTTTCGGGATTCTGCATTTTCGGTGGTAAGTCTTCAAAGTGCAAGGAAATTCCCCATTTCATTCGAAAGCAGTCAAACGATGCTTTGGGTGCTTTCGTTTTTCGCCTGCAGAAAACAACTTTTCAGCACAATTCAAGATATAAATTATTATAGCACATTGCAGAAAATAGATACAATTTTTTCATTCTCTTTTCTACTGTCATTTCATTTACAAGCACTGCCAGACACGATATACTTATTTTAATGGTTTCTGTTCTTCACGGAAGCACATTAAAAAGGAGGAAAGCTCAATGTACCTTGGAATCGACCTTGGCGGCACAAATATTGCCGCTGGAATTATTGACGAAAATTATAATATCATTGCACGCGTGAAAAATCACACAAAAGTTCCCTGCCCGGAAGCCGAACTGACCGAGCAGTTGGCAAATGCTGTCATTCAAGTATTAGGAAAGGCGGGCCTTTCTCTGCAGGATATGCCATGGATTGGTGTTGGTTCTCCCGGCAGCATAGACAACAAAGCAGGTGTAGTTGGATTTGCCGGAAATCTCGGATTACATAACTATGCATTAGCAGACCAACTCAGCAAAAGACTGAATGGTAAAACGGTTTTTGTGGAAAATGATGCAAATGCAGCTGCTTTCGGTGAGTTTAAAGCGGGTGCGCTGCAAGGTGCAAATGATGGACTGGCCATCACCCTGGGAACTGGAATCGGCGGCGGCATTATCATTAATGGCAAAATTTACTCTGGCTGCAACGGCGCTGCAGGTGAGTTAGGTCACATCGTAATTGAAATGGGCGGACGGCCCTGTTCCTGCGGTCGTCACGGCTGCTGGGAAGCCTATGCCTCTGCATCTGGTCTAATTAAAACGACACAGGAAATCATGACAGAAAGTCCAGACAAAGATGCCCCTATCTGGAAATTGGCAGACGGAAATCTGAATAACGTAGATGGCCGCACCGCTTTTGATGCCATGCGTGCCGGTGATCCTCTTGGACAAAAAGCTGTTGACCAATTCATTTGCCATCTCGGCACTGGCTTGGCCAATTGCATTAACATTTTTCAACCGGACATCATCTGCATTGGCGGCGGCATTTGCAATGAAAAAGAGAATCTTCTCCGCCCGCTGCGTGCCTATTTAAAAGACGAAGTATTCTTGGTCCCCGGCGGAAAGCAGCCCGAACTCCATGTGGCAGCACTTGGCAATGATGCAGGCATTATTGGTGCCGCACTGCTTGGAAACGCTTAACAATAGAATTAGAAAGGTGTAACGAGAAAATGAGCATTATTGAAAAAAAATTTGGGACTCTTCCAGATAACAGAGATATTTATGCTTACACCCTGAAAAATACGTCTGGGGCTTCTCTAGTTGTACTCCCGCTTGGGGCAAGAATTCAGTCTATTCAAATGCCTGACCGCACAGGAAAGTTTGGCGAGATGGTCCTTGGGCACAAAACACTTGCAGAATATACCCGAAGCGGTGACTTTCAGGGCGCGGTTGTTGGTCGATATGCAAACAGAATTGCAGGGGCCAGCTTTGAAATTGACGGAAACACCTATCCGCTGACGCCAAACGAAGGTCAGAATACGCTTCATGGAGGTTCCGCTGGATTTTCCGCCCATATCTGGAACTGCAAGTGCCGAAATAACGACGATGATGCTCCTTCTATTACCTTTGAATACAGAAGTGCCGATGGTGAAGAAGGTTTTCCCGGGAACTGTACGGTTACAGTCTCCTATTGCTTAACTACTGATAATGCCATTCTAATTGATTACAAAGCGGTTGCTGACAAACCAACCTTCCTAAATCTGACAAACCACAGTTTCTTTAATTTGACCGGCAACTGTCACCGGAATGTGCTTTCTACGGAACTCAAAATTAACGCCGATACCACGACAGAAGTTGACCGGGAGCTCCTCCCAACTGGAAAGCTTTTGCCTGTGGATGGTACTGCAGAAGACTTCCGCAAAGGCAAAACGATTGGACAGGATATGCAGCGCATGGAACATATGCTGCGTGCCTGTGGGGGATATGACCATAACTTTGTGCTAAACGGAACTGGACGACGAAAAGCTGCGGAGGCTTATGACGCCTCCACTGGACGCCGCATGCTTGTTTTTACAGATCAGCCCGGTTTACAACTTTTTACCGCAAACAGTTTTTCACCAGATGACAAAAACCGTGACGGTTCTCCTATGAAACCACACACTGCATTCTGCCTAGAAACACAACACTTTCCGGACTCGCCTCATCACAAAGACTTTCCATCCACTTTGCTTCGTCCAAACACAACCTTTCGCAGCAGCACAACCTATAAATTTGAAGTTGTAAAATAAGGCCGTCATAAATTCAAAAAGATTCCGGCTTCCACACGAAAGGTGGAGACCGGAATCTTTTTAGGTTAGGAACGGGAAATTATCCAATTGAAATTAAATCTCAGCAGATGCTGCCGCCTTTTTACTTCTGCCTTCTTTATTTTTCTTATCTTTATGCTCATTCCAGCCAACATACAGCGGACCGGCAATGCATACAGAAGAATAGCAGCCGGAAACGACACCAACCATCATAGGTACAGCCAACGTAATGACACTTGTAAGCTGGAAGTAGACAGAAGTCACAATCAAACATGCAAGCACCATTACTACACACAGCACCGTAAAAATGGATCGGGTGAGTGTCTGATTAATGCTGCGGTCAACCAATTCCCCAGCCGGTGTTTTAGCCGGCATCTCATTCCGGTTTTCACGGATACGGTCATAGACAACAATCGTATCATTGAGTGAATAGCCCAAAATCATTAGGACAACGGCAATAAAGTTACTATTGATGGGGAATCGACAGATGATAAAAGTGAAATACACCATAATGATATCATGAATCAAAGCAATAATTGCCGTCACACCGGCAACCATGCCGCCAATCTTTCGAAAGCGCATCGCAATATATAAAATCAGCAGCACCACCGTAATGGCAACAGCGACCAAACATTTCGTAAAGAAGCGCTGACCCATTGATGGATTGATGGAGTTTGACTCAACTAGTGAAAATTTGCAGTTTGCAAATTTAGCTTCTAGATTTTTTGCCAATTTCTGCTGCATATCAACAGAAATTGCTTTAGAACCGGCCAGCTCAATCGTGATATTGTTAGCAGAACTTTTAACATCTTTGCTAAGCAATACAGACGATTCGGACTGGACAGTATCTTTCACCACTTTTTCTACATCTGACTGATTGACAGTGCCGGAACCGCCTGTATAAGAATATTTAATCTGCGTGCCGCCGCGGAATTCAATATCCAGCTTTGCACCAAAAATAATATTACAAATCAGACCAATAATCATAATGCCAATGGAGATGCAATAATAAATCTTTCTGTTTTTGCTGAAATGAATATTAAACTGCTTCATGTACTGCACCTCCGTAAAGCCATTTTTTGCGCAGAGGTTTGAAAGCGGAAAGTGAGCGTGTCATCACTCGGCTTGTAAAGATGCCGAAAATGAAGTTGCCGATGTTGCCAATCAATAACGTATAACCGAACGAATAAATGGAGCCGGTCGTGCTGGCGCCAAAAATTCCAGACAAAATATTTGTGGGACCGAAAACCAGCATCAAAATGACAGCAACTAAAATTGTGGTAATATTGCCATCAAAGATTGCCCAAAAGCTGTTTGCATCTCCAGCTTTAATGGCAGCATCTATTGTTTTTCCAGCATAAATTTCCTCTTTGATTCTGGTATCCGTAATAATATTGGCATCCACGCCCATTCCAATGGAAAGGATAATACCGGCAATGCCCGGTAATGTCATCGTAAAGCTCTTCATAAATGGGAAGAAACCGGAAACTGCCGCAAAGCAAAGTGCAAGCTGGCCGCACAAGGAAATAACAGCCACAAAGCCCGGCAGGCGGAAAACAAGGACCATAAAAATGCACACCAGAATAAATCCGGCTATTCCCGCAACTGCCATTGCCTGCAGCGACGAAGTCCCCAGAGTCGGGTTGATACTGCTGAAGCTGGTAGTTGTCAGTTTAAAGGGCAATGCACCGGAATTAATCTGATTGGCCAGTTTCGTTGCTGTTTCGGAAGTAAAGTTACCGCTGATTTCCGCCTTACCACCCGTAATGCCCGTCGCGCCGAACTTGTCTTTATCAACCGTTGCCGAGGAAATCATTGTGTCAGCCATCCAAATGGAGAGTGTGCTGTTTTCATTTGCAACTTTCTTAGTAGCATTTGCAAATTTGTTTGCGCCGTCACCGGTCAGTTCCAATTCCACCACATACTGAGTAGCACCGGTGGACTGATCCTGTGTCACGGAAGCACGGGCAGACTTGACATCGCTTCCTTTGAGGAAAATATGACTTGCAGTCGTACCTTTCGGCGTTGTGTAAATCGCCTGCCCATCACTTCCAGTTGTCGTATTGGTATACTCACTCCCCTCACGGAAAGTCAAAACGGACGTCGCGGAGAGTTCCTTAATAGCTGTTTCAGGGTTAAAATCAGTCTCGCCGCTCTGCCACGGGAATCGGGTGATAATACGGTTCTGGCCGTAATCTGCGTAAAGTTCATAATCCGTAATGTTATTCTGCACCATACGCGTTTCAATTACTGATTTTGCAGCGTCCAACTGATTCTTGGTCACTTTTGCCCCATTGGATTCCGGAGCAAAAGTTGCTTCTACACCACCTTTAATATCAATACCCCACCTGATATCCCCGACACCTTTCACATAGGTTGTCTTGGTATCGCCTTTGTAGGAATAAACGCCCGAAATGGAAACGAACGCAAAGGCCAAGATGAGGATTGCCACGATGAAAAAGATGGGTTTTCGTGCTCGCTTCATGCGCAAGTCCTCCAATGCGATTTGTTATCCGTGAAAGCATGCAGTTTCGCGGACGTAACTCAGACTATTATAGTTTTTTTGCCCATGAAAGTCAATCACTTCAAATTGAATCCCCCATAAAATAACAGACCGCCAAATGGTGGCGGCCTGTTATTTCAAAAAATGACATGAAGAATTTTCACTTTGTTTCAAGCAACTTTTCACATGCTGCGATTTGTGCGCACAAACTGAGTAATTCGGCTGCAGTCTTTACTTCTTCCTTTGGCGGATAAGTCGGTGCCACACGGATATTGCGGTCATTCGGGTCCTTTTTATATGGATAAGTAGAACCGGCGCCGGTAAGAGTAACGCCAGCTTCTTTGCAAAGAGCTACCGTGCGCTTTGCACAGCCATCCAGGACATTAAAACTGATAAAGTAACCCCCGTTTGGTTCCGTCCAATTTGCAATACCCTTTCCGCCTAGTTCTCTGCGGAATGTTTGCTCCACAATTTCAAATTTTGGCTGAATCAGTGCGCGGTGACGCTGCATCTGTGCATGTACCCCATCAATATCTTTTAAGAAAGCCAGATGACGCAGTTGATTCAGTTTATCCGGCCCAATTGTCTGATACTTAAAGTGCTCACGGAAAACAGCCAAATTCCGGTCACTGGCCCCCATTGCTGCAACGCCGGCACCTGGGAAGGTAATTTTGCTGGTCGAGGCAAAGAAAATCGGCAGATCGATATTTCCGGTTTTTCTGCATTCCTCCCACAAATTCAGCAATGCATCCGGCGTATCTGTCAAATCATGTACACAGTAGGCATTATCCCAGAAAATCCGAAAATCTGGCGCCGCAGGTTTCAGAGCTGCAAAGCGGCGGACCGTTTCATCTGAATATGTAATACCAGTTGGATTGGAGTATTTGGGAACACACCAAATTCCTTTTATGGATGGATCGGTACTCACCAGCTTTTCTACCGCATCCATATCCGGTCCTGTTTTGAGCATGGGGATAGTAATCAGCTCAAAGCCAAAATGCTCCGTTATGGCAAAATGACGGTCATATCCCGGCGATGGACAAAGGAACTTTAAATGCCCCTGCCGACACCACGGTTCACATCCCGCCAAACCATGTGTCATACAACAGGAAACTGTATCAAACATCATGTTCAGGCTGGAATTTCCTCCGACAATCACGTTGTCGGCATTTAAGCCCATCAGTTCTCCAAAAAGTTTCCGCATTTCCGGCAACCCATCTGGCATTCCATAATTTCGGCAGTCTATTCCGTTAGATGCCTGCATATTGGACTTGGAATTTAGCGCATCCAGCATTTTCATAGAAAGATTCAACTGATCTGTTGCTGGTTTCCCTCTAGCCATATTCAGCTGAAGGCCCTCTGCCTTATAGTCTTCAAACTTTTTCATCAGCTGTACCTTGAGATTTGTCAATTCAGTTTTGGACATTTTCTGAAATTCCACTCAATATGCATCTCCTTGCTTCTCATTCTTTCAAACCATTTCTTTCTTACGCCAATTTTATATTGTATATGATAAACGGCAAAAATGCAAGTTAAAAGCAAAAGTCCTGCATATCAGCAAATAATTCATAACAACTTCCCCTTGTTTTGGGTAAAAGCGTCATGCCTTATTGCATAACAGCAAGATCTGCCGTTCGCAGCAATTCCCACTTTCCGTATTAAAATTCTGCGTTGCCAGTCGTACGTGGGAAAGGCAGGACATCACGAATATTTTTAATTCCTGTAAGGTACATGACGAAACGTTCAAAGCCCAGACCAAATCCACCGTGCTTTGCGCTGCCATAGCGGCGCAGGTCCAAATACCACCAGTAATCCTCTACCTTCATGCCAAGTTGCTTCATCTTTTCCTCCAACACATTCAAACGTTCTTCGCGTTGGCTGCCGCCAATGATTTCGCCAATACCAGGCACCAGCAAATCAACCGCCGAAACAGTTTTCCCATCCTCATTTTCCCGCATATAAAAAGCTTTGATTTTTGTCGGGTAATCTGTAACAAAGACTGGGCACTGATAAACCTGTTCTGTCAAAAATTTCTCATGCTCTGTCTGCAGATCCATTCCCCATTCAACTGGATACTTAAACTGATGATTGTGCTGCTTTAAAATCTTAATGGCCTGCGTGTAAGGAATACGTGCAAAATCATGATCCAGCACATTTTGCAAACGGTTCAGCAAACCCTTATCCACATACTGATTACAAAAAGCAAGATCCTGCGGGCAGGTATCCATGACATAACGAATCACATACTTCATCATTGCTTCTGCAAGTTCCATGACATCTTCCAGATCAGCAAAGGCAATTTCAGGTTCAACCATCCAAAACTCTGCGGCATGGCGCTGCGTATTGGATTCCTCGGCTCGAAAAGTGGGACCAAACGTGTAGACCTGACCAAATGCCATTGCCATACATTCGGCTTCCAGTTGACCCGAAACCGTAAGAGCAGTTGGTTTCTGAAAAAAGTCCTTGCTAAAATCGATACTTCCATCTTCATTTTTCGGCGGGTCAGCAGGATTCAGTGTTGTGACCCGAAACATTTCGCCGGCACCTTCACAATCACTCGCCGTAATCAGCGGTGTGTTGGCATAAATAAATCCACGTTCCTGAAAAAATTTGTGAATCCCATATGCAGCTGAGGAACGCACACGAAATGCTGCTGAAAACAGATTTGTGCGCGGACGGAGATGGGCAATGCTGCGCAGGTATTCCACGCTGTGGTGCTTTTTCTGCAGCGGATAGTCCGATGTGGAAGCGCCCTCCAAACGAATCTCATCCGCATGTAGTTCAAAAGGCTGCTTAGCTTGAGGGGTAAGTAAAAGTTTCCCTTGCACGCAAATTGCTGCACCAACATGATAACCTGCTACCTCTGCAAAATTTCTTACTGTTTCCGCCTCAAAAACGATTTGCAGCCCTTTAAAACAGCTGCCATCATTTAAATCAATGAATCCAAGTGTTTTACTGTCCCGAACTGACCGTACCCATCCACAAACAGGGATCCTTTTACCGCTGAAATTTTTGCTATTGCGGTAAATATCTGCAATTTTGACTCGCTCCAAACTATTGTCCCCCTCCTAGTACCAATCAGGATGTATTTAACTATTTATTTTATTCAGTACTATTATGTACAAAATATTTCTTATAAAATAAGTTTAGCGCAAGAATGCTTTAGAAGCAAGAAAATTCCCTTAAAAAAGGGAAATATCATTTATCCGAAAAAAAACTTGCATTTATTAAAAATTATGCTATAATAAATAAGTCGCTGATAAATAAGCACTTATATATTACCATTTGGAGAGGTATTCTAATTGGTAAGGAGCCACATTGGAAATGTGGTGTGCCTGCAAAGGCATTGTGCGTTCGAGTCGCATCCTCTCCGCCATTCATGCCCACAAGTGATATTCTGTTCATGTCGAATGGAGTATTGCTTGTGGATTTTTTTGTAGAAAAAAGATAGTGGAATTTTTTACTCTTTAAACAACACTTACAACAAAAAATACCGTCTAGGAAAATAATTCTTGACGGTATTTTGTTTTGAATGAATTTCAAATTTCAAGCAGCTACGGTTGAATTTTCAACCATAAATAATTCCAGTCCAAACACAAACAAAGGAAGAGCAACTAAATGGCAGATAATCAATATGTTGATTTAAAATTTTCACCAGATTCACGCAAATTTTTCAGCCATTTGGTCAGAGTACTGTAACCTACACTGAGATTTTCTGCACAGCCTCGGATTCCCAATTCCTTGTGATCCTGACAATATCCGCAAAATCAGCGGCCAAGGAATTTCAATCCACGCACCTCGTTTGAGGTGCGACTTCATTTCTAATAGCTTCTTTTTTCGATTGGGCATATTTCAATCCACACACCTCGTGTGAGGTGCGACTCTATATATTGTGTAGATAGGGCCGCACTTGTACACAAAGTGGACAGTTTAAGAAAAAGTCCTCATGTTTTACGTGCTTTTTCTTATTATAAACGCAATTAGCCGCGCGAACTAAGCAGACTTTTCACAATCGCCCCACGTTCGCGCTTAAAAAATCAAAACTCCTTCACTGTCATATCCTGGTTTTGCACCGATATGTTCCACACGCCTTTTCCAATTATCTCCTAGATAGTAAAAGCGAAGGCTGTCCTTATCGGTGTCAATTAGTTTTATGAGACGGTTTTTTAACTGCAAAAACTTTCCATAATCTAAATTGATTTCAAACAATGAATTTTGTACCCGCTGGCCATAATTGACGCAGGCTTTGGCTACTTTACGAAGTCGGGTTTTGCCTTTTTCGGAAGTAACATTAACATCATAAGCAACAACGACAAACATATACTACCCCCAAATCAAATTTGGATATTGCTCGATTTCTCCTCTTACATATTTGGCCAACAAATTAGCTTGCACATAAGGATACAAGCCGATTGGCACTTTTTCTTTTATGAACGGATGCTTAACACATTCGTTCTTTTTATTTTGCCATGCTGTAATGACCTTTTTTCGGCCATCGTTATTTAACCAGACTGCTCCGCTAATTTGTTTTTCAAAATCACTCTTTCGCACAATCTTGAGATTCACCAGTGTAATCACCAAACGTTCGACCAGAGCGCGGAATTCTTCCATGATATCACACGCAAGAGAAACCCGTCCGGGACGCAGTGTATGAAATAGACCAATATATGGGTCAAGACCAACACATTCCAGAGCCGACGCAATATCATTGGTGCATATTGTATACAGAAATGACAGCATTGCGTTTGTAAAATCAAGGGGTGGACGTTTTGTTCTCCGGCAAAGCGCAAAGTCCTCTTTCTGCTGGGTAAACAATAAGTCAAACACGTCAAAGTACGCTTTTGCGCTTTGCCCTTCAATTCCGCGTAAAATGTCAGTATCCTTTTCAACTAGCAATTGCTTTTGATTTTCGTCAAGGATGTCAATGCAGTGAGATAACTCGCCATTCTCATCTGTTTCTGGGTAATCACGGCGTGAACGCATCAGTAAATTTCGCGTGTTTTTCAGCTTTGCGGTAATCAGGTTTTGTATAAGCTTTGTCTGCTTTTCCGTATTGGAGAAAATCTCTGCTTGCCGCTTCCGTAAAAGGACATTACCCTTGACCGGTCCGATCACTCGTGCGAGGAACCGCCCTCCAGGGGTAACAAAACACAGGCCTATCTGTTCTTCGGCACATTTTCCCATAAGTGCCGGACTGCAGCCGGGATAGTTCATACAAACGATGCTTTCAATATTCGATAAAGGCAGGCGTGCCGCCTCTTTTCCTTGCATAAGCATTACAATGTTTTCCCCATCAAGGCCTAGATATGCCTCCTGACGGGTTATGTACAGCGTGTTTAACAGCTTTCGCATGCCGGATTTTCCCTCCTTTTGGCATACAGATATCTTTTAAAGAGCATCCGCCGCAATATTGTCCGTCTTTTATGGGAGGAATCGTGGAGGAATCGCGTAACATATTCATTTCGGCAAGCGTTGTTTTTAAAAACGTATAATCTTCCTTGCAAAATTGGACTTGTACTCTTTTGCGGGTATCCGCATAATAAAAGAAGGTTTTACAGTCGGTTTTAAAAATGTTATCTGCACAGATTTTTTGAGCAAGCAGCTGCATGCCGTCTTCATGGCGAAAAGTTCCGGATTTAGGCGAACGTACCTTATACTCGACAATAGTTAAATGAAAACGTTCTCCATATTTCTCAATCCAGCATCCTGATGAAGAACGGCGCAGTTCCAGACAGTCTATAACACCGAAAAGGCCCCATTCATCGTTGTACACTTTGACTGACCGCTCAAGAATTGCGTTACGAGCTGACAGGCATTTTCCACTGTCCACGTTTTCATGCACGAGATTGCCCTTACACACAAAAACATTTTCCGCCCAGCTGCAGTCGGTTTCCATTAGGCCCCACCGGTGCGGGCAGTAGAGATACTGCTGGATAGAGCGAATATCTGTCAGATTATCAGAGCTTTTCAATCAGCTCGACTCCTTCAGGCATATTGGAATCAACTGTAATTATATAGTCACTAAATTTGCGCGCAACTTCCACGTTGTCTTTCCTTGCAACTGTAATTTTGTCAAACAGCAGATGAGAAGGTGCATTGCCAAGGACAGAATCATGCTTAAAAACATACAGCTTCTGCATAGACATCTTTCCGCGAGCGGCACTGTGGTCAATCTCAAACATGTTTTCTATACTTTCCCAAAGAAGTTCCAAATCTTCCTCACTGAATCCGGTTTTGTTCGCAAGCATGGCGGAAACGTACCCCTCCGCACGGTAAAGGCCATAGGGTATGAAGCTTTTTTTGCCCATCGTATTTTCGCTTTTGGCCTTGTCTTTTTCTGTGGTAAGTGCTTGCCGAGTAATGGTAATTTCCTGAGGTAATACCGGGTCAATACTGCGTGCAAAATTAATCTGGACAGGTCCGCGCACAATACCGCATGGGTCATCACCGGTACTCATAACCGCTCCAAATGTGCGTACATCAAAATAGTTTTTGCATATGTAATCGCGTGCTTTTACGACTGCACTCTGGTCTTTTCTCTTTTGCTTGGTTTTGAGTTCACAATTCTCATATGCTTCAGCATACTTCGTGTTAAGCGCCCGGTCATTTTTGATTAAAATATTGTAACCGGCCTTGCCTTCCTGTACTGCTTCCACATAATTGCGGATTTTGCGTTTGAAACATACATCGGTCACAATTCCGATACTTGTTTCAGCGTCAACGCGCGGCATATTCCCTGCGTCAGGGTCCCCATTGGGGTTACCGTTTTCCACGTCGAAAAGCATAATAAATTCATATCTGTTATTCAGCTCCATTGTTTTTCTCCCCTTCGCTTTTCTTTTCATACAATTTTTCTTTCTGTTGATAATAGCCGAGAATAAACGTTCCCTGTTTTTCCATACTCATGGCTTTCGGAAAGGAATCACCAAGGTTGCTTACAATCTCTTGAATGCACTTTTCATAATAAATCACGCTGCCTTTGTCCAACTTTCCAAGGTGACTTTGCGAAAGCTTCAGTAAACGGGGGAAAACGAGATACGGTGTACTGCAGGCCGAAGAAAAGAATTTGTCTTTAATAGTTGCATTGATATCGGGGTGCGCTTTTTTCTGAATCATTTCCAAAACTGCAAACAATCTGCCGCAGTTATAGGCACTGTCTTGATTCTGCGTGTTTAACATGTTGAACTCGCCTCTTTTTATTAAATTCATGCGTGTCAGGCATGCTTTTATAATTCGAACACGGTCACGGCTGACCGCATAAAACTTTTTGCTTGCATTATCTTGATCGGTCTTTACCCGGCATACAACTGTGTTAAGAAGATAGCGGGGATAAGGAGTACCCTTAAGAATACTCTGCAGGATTTTAACAGAAAGGTCGGGCGGTAAAGCATTCTTTGACGTAACTGGTGATTTGAGTGATTTGAGCAAAAGCCAAATCGGCATCTGCTTATCTTTTGGAGAAAGCTGTAAGTCTTGATGATGTATTCCTATGTTCGTCATGATTTTTCCGAATTTGTTATGCTCAAACAGTTTAACGGCCAAACGCATTTTGTTGGGCTTGACGCCGAGTAAATAAAACTCCGTATTTTCATCAATGCCCAAGCTTCTCCAGTCGGCTTCCTCACCCTGCGCAAGCTGGCTGAAAATCGCATTTAACTCACCTTGCAGCGTTTCTCGTTTGCTGCGCTCCTCTTCTAAGGAATTTTGCTTTGGCAAGGTGAAAAATCCAGCACTTTCATTAAACGCCTGCATATATGGTGCTTCCGAGTCTTTTGTCATTGCCCAGTAAAGCAGAGTCACGTCGTCAATCGTCTGCTTATGATTCGGAGAGGATGTGAGATAGTTAAAAGCCTATGTATATTTTTTCATAATCTCTTGTGAAACCGAACTATTATAGGATTCTTTGTGACCATATGACCAAAATGCAGACGTTTTCATGCATGTTAAGCAAGTGTCTCCACCCGGTATGCCGGTAAGTTTATCATGGATACGGGCAATCGGTCCATACTCGCCGCTGATACTGCATTGACCCATGACCGCTTTGTTCTCAACCGGTTTATCACGCAGGCTTTCCTCCCACTTTTCCTTTATCGATGGATCACGGTTTAGCGGTTTCGTAATATCTTCCTGCACGGTAACAACGAATTTTGCACCATCATATTGCTTGTCTAATGCGGTGAGATGCGGATTTTGAAGCTCATTTTTCGGTTCCCATTGCTTAAGAAAATTTTTAAACGCGTTTATAACCGGAGAGCTTAAGCCGTCAAGAAATGCCATGTTATTTTCTTTGCATTTTGAAAAAGCAAGCAGCGAATTTTTAGTCACTGTAAGCTTTTTGTTTCGCCTGTCCCAATCAATGCCGAACAGGTATTTTGGATCTATATTAAATAAGTGGACACCTGAAGTAACTATCAATTATAATTAAG